>Ga0268266_10000743_pt1 | contig 43674 bp, 50 predicted proteins | sample KBSS13metaG_FD_190356 | JGI IMG/M metagenome (GOLD analysis project Ga0268266, IMG submission 190356) | Switchgrass rhizosphere microbial communities from Kellogg Biological Station, Michigan, USA - KBS S1-3 metaG (SPAdes) (version 2) | ecosystem: Host-associated > Plants > Roots > Rhizosphere...
CTTTGCCGGCATGCTGGCGTCCGTGCAGTCGCAGCGGGCCGATATCACCATCGGCGGCATCGCCTGGTCCGATGCGCGTCAGAAGGCCGGCCTCTTCACCGATCCGCCGTACTATTCGCCGCCGGCTCTCGCCGTGGCGGGCTCGGCGACCTATCCCGATGTCGCGAGCCTCGAAGGCAAATCGCTGGGGACCGTCACCGGTTATGTCTGGGCGAAGTCGATCGCCGAGGTGCCCAACGCTTCCCCGCATACCTATCCCACGGCAAACGGGGTGTTTGACGATCTCGCGGCCGGACGGCTCGACGTCGGCTTCCTCGATCCCCTGCTGATCACCTACGAGCAGCAGCAGCGGCCGGATACGAAAATCCGCATCGAATATCTCACGCCGCCGACCGCCGATCAGGTCAAGGCGCATCCGGACTATCAGTATTTCGAACCCTACATGACCGGCTTCTATCTGCCCAAGCAGGCGCCCAATCTCACCAAGGCGATCTCAGATCAGATCGACGCCATGTATAAGGACGGATCGCTCTCGGCACTCGTCACCAAATGGGGCGGCGACCCAAAACAGTTCCTCGTGCCGTCGTCGGACATGGCGGCACAGCGGCGCGGCGTCGACCGCGATGATAGCTGGTCGCCGCCGACGATCGCGCCCTAGGGCAGGGGATAGGACATGCCGTCGCTCTCCAGCCTCTTCCAGGTTCCCTGGGGCGACTATGCGGGCAGTCTCGGCGGGGGTCTGTTGCGGACCCTCGCCTACACACTCGCGAGCTTCGCAGGAGCTGCCGTTGTCGGCTTGGGCCTTGCCTTGATGCGGCTCAGCCGTCTCAGGATCGTCCGCATTCCGGCCGGCATCTACACCGAGATCTTCAAGAACGTGCCGCTGCTCGCGATCATCTTCGTCACCTATTTCGGTCTGCCGTCGCTTGGCATCAGGTTCGACGTTTTCGTCGCTGGCGTATTGAGCCTCGTGCTGTTTTACGCGGCCTATCTCTCCGAGATTTTCCGGGCAGCGATTGCCGGTATCCATCCCGGCCAGAACGAGGCCGCCCAGGCGCTGGGGCTTGGCCGCGTCACGACCTTCGGCCGGGTGGTCCTGCCGCAGGCGCTTCGCCTCGCTCTGCCCGGCACCAACACCATGTTCGTCGACCTGCTCAAATCGACGTCGCTGCTGGTGACGATCTCGGCGGCGGAACTGATGACGCAGGCGCAACTCATCGCGTCCGAGACGTTCCGGGCGCTCGAAGTCTATCTCGTGATCGCGGCCATCTATTTCGTCGTCTGCTACCCGGTCTCGCAATGCCTGCTCTGGCTCGAGCGGACGATACAGGCCGGCGTGCCGCTGTCGCTCGGGCGCCGCCGCCGGCTCAGGCTCGCGAAAGCGCTGCTCGAGGGAAAGGCCTAGCCGATGGCAGACGCGACAACGGAAGCAGCGCGAGGCGCAGCGGGCACTGGCAAGCCCCTGGCGGTGAAGATCGCCGGGCTCCGCAAATCCTTTGACGGACGGACCGTGCTCGGCGGCATCGACCTCGATGTCCCCGCCGGCAAGATCGTCAGCATCATCGGCCAGAGCGGCGGCGGCAAGACGACCCTGATGCGATGCGTGAATTTGCTGGAGTTGCCCGATGGCGGCACCATCACCATCAACGGCGAGCCGATCTGCGGCAATGGCGCCGTCACCTGCAAGGATCTGCCGAAATTGCGCCAGCGCGTCGGCATGGTATTCCAGCGCTTCAACCTTTTCCCGCACCTGACGGCGGTCGAGAACGTCATTCTGGCACAGATGCATGCCGCCTCGGTGCCCGAGCGGGAAGCCGTCGAGCGCGCAGTGAAGCTGCTGACCCGCGTCGGCCTTGCCCACCGCGCCATGGCCTATCCGGACCAGATGTCCGGCGGCGAGCAGCAGCGCGTAGCTATCGCGCGCGCCTTGGCGCTCGGCCCGACTGTGCTGCTGTTCGACGAGCCGACCTCGGCGCTCGATCCGGAATCGACCGGCGAGGTACTGACCGTGATGCGCGAGCTGGCGAAGGACGGGATGACGATGATTTTGGTCACCCACGAACTGCCATTCGCCCGCGAGGTGTCGGACTGGGTGGTCTTCATCGACGGCGGCCGCATCGTCGAGCAGGGAACCGCCGCCGACCTGTTCGACCACCCGCGGGAGGCACGCACGATCGCCTACGTCTCGCGGCACGCCGCACCAGCCTAGAGCCGCGACGACATCCACCCTCACGTCCGTCTCTTGCGGGCCGCATTCGGACGCACCGCGAGCCAATGCCCTTCTCCAACCCTGATTTGTCCCCGTCCAAAGATGCGAAAAATTTGATGAGCAGAATTTCGACCGATATCGCCATCATCGGCGGCGGTGTCATCGGCCTGGCGACGGCTCTGCGTTTACGCGCCGATGGGCGCGAGGTCGTGGTGATCGAGCCGAACGAGCCCGGCTCGGGCGCCTCCTATGGCAATGCCGGCACCATCGCCAACTACGCGGTCGTGCCGGTTGGTACGCCGGCCGTCCTGCGCAATCTCATGTCGCTGCTGTTCGATCCCGCGAGCCCCCTCGGCATTCGGAAATCGGCGCTGCCGACGCTGTTCCCCTGGCTGGCCCGCTTCGCCTACGAATCCCTGCCCCACCGCTATCGCGACAATGCGCGCCGGATCGCCGAACTCCTGTCCGATGCCGCGCCCGCATGGGCAGAGCTTGCGGCAGAAGCAGGCGCCTCGCACCTGCTGTCGCAGAAGGGCTGCCTCTACCTCTATGAGACCCGCAAGGCGTTCGCCGCCGCGGCAGGCGACGTCGCGCTTCGCCAAAATTATGGCGTGTCGCAGCAGCTCGTTTCGGCTGATGAGGTAGGCCAGCTCGAACCAAAGCTGCCGCGCTTCGACGGCGGCGGCCTGTTCTTCCCGGACGCCATCAACATCACCGACCCGGGCGAAATGATGCGCCTGCTGGCTGCGCACGCCCGGCGAGCAGGTGTCGAGTTTGTCACGGCCTCAGCCACAGGGTTGGCACGCGAGCCGAGCGGCGTTCGCATCGCCGCCTCCCCGTTCGAGATTCACGCGCGCGCGGCCGTCATCGCCGCCGGCGCCCACTCGCGCCGCCTCGCCGCAGCGACCGGCGACCGCGTGATGCTGGCGACCGAGCGCGGCTACCACCTCGAATACGACATGCCAATGCAACCCGTCGAGCGGCCCGTATGCCCGGCCGCTTACGGCTTCTATCTCTGCCCAATGCAGGGGCGGCTGCGCGTCGCCGGTCTCGTCGAACTCGGCAATCTCGCCGCCCCGCCGAACCAGCGGCTATTGCAAAGCATGATTGCCAACACGCGCCGTATCTTTCCCGACCTCGGCGCGCCAAGCCGGACCTGGCTCGGCTTCCGCCCCTCAATGCCCGATTCCGTCCCCGTCATCCGCCCGTCGAGCGGCGGCCGCGACGTCATCCTCGCCTTCGGCCACGGCCACATCGGCCTGACCCTCGCCCCCCGCACCGCCCGCGAGGTCAGCGCGCTGCTGGGGGCTGAGGGCAATCGCCGTCCCTGCTATTCCGGATTCTCGAGGCTGAACTGTTCGGCGTTTTCGTCGTAGGCAAAGAGCTCCGCATAGCGCGCCCATGAGGTAATCGCGCCGAGCGTTTCGGTGGCGGCGTGCTCGGACATGTAGTCCTCGAGCTCGTTGCGGAAGCGGGCGACCGGCGCTGCATGGGAGGGCCGTTCATCGAGCACCCGGCGCACGAGACCGACAATCGGCACATAGGTGACGAGATGCTCGGCGAAGAGCCGCTTGCGTTCGTCCGTATCCCCGGCGGCGAAACGCTTCCCAGCATCGGTCAGCACGAGATCGCCATCCTTGAGTTGGGCCAGCCGGAGCAACTGCAGCGTTTCGCCGAGATGAAACAGCTCGTCCGCCTCGAGGTGCAACGTACCGGCGAGCACCGGCAGGTCGGCGCGGCCGTTATAGGGCGGGCCGGACAGCTCTTCGATGAGACCGGCGAGAACGTTGGTCGAAACCGGGCTCAGGATCATGCCCATGCCGGTGCCTTGAATGCCCTCGACCGAGGGCGCGCGCGGCTCGCTGCGCTGCGTCATGCGGGCATAGATGCTGTCGACGAGCTGGCGGAAGGGCGGATCGAGGCGATTGCGCGGATGCGGCAGCGTCACCTTGATCTCGGCCGCGATCCGTCCGGGGTTGGACGAGAACACCAGGATGCGGTCGCACATCAGCACAGCTTCTTCGATGTTGTGCGTCACCATCAGGATGGATTTGATCGGCAGCCGGCCCTCGATCCAGAGGTCGATGAGGTCCGTCCGCAGCGTTTCGGCGGTAAGGACGTCGAGCGCCGAGAAGGGCTCATCCATCAGCAGCAGATCGGGGTCGACAACCAGCGCCCGTGCAAAGCCGACGCGCTGGCGCATGCCGCCGGAAAGCTCCTTCGGATAGGCGGACTCAAAACCGTCGAGGCCGATGAGGTCGATCGCCGCCAGCGCCCGCGTGCGCCGCTCGGCGGCATCGACGCCGAGCGCTTCGAGCCCCAGTTCCACGTTCTGCAGCACTGTGAGCCACGGGAACAGTGCGAATGACTGGAACACCATGGAGACGCCGTGCGGTGGCCCCTGGATGGCCGATCCGCGGCAGGAGGCATGCCCCGAGGAGGGTGTGATCAGCCCCGCGATGATGCGCAGCAGCGTCGATTTGCCCGATCCCGAGCGGCCGAGCAGGCCAACGATTTCGCCGGACCTGATGGTCAGATCGACGTTTTCGAGCACCAGCAGTTCCTCGCCGCTGCCCTTCGGAAACGATCGGCTGACATTGCGGATGTCGAGCAGCGCGGCGTTTGTGATGAGTTCGTTCATGATCAAAATTCCACTTCAGCCAAGACGCAGGCGGCGCTCGCCGAACGCATAAAGCGGGCGCCAGAGGAGCCGATTGAACAGGGTGACGAAGATGCACATTACCGCGATGCCGAGCACCACCTTCTGGAAATTCCCTGCGGCAGTGGCGTTTGCGATGTAGGAGCCGAGCCCCGCCGCGGTGAGCTGTTTGTCGCCCCACGTCGCGACTTCGGCGACGATCGAGGCATTCCACGAGCCGCCGGAGGCGGTGATGGCGCCCGTCACGTAATAGGGGAAGATGCCGGGCAGGATCACCTTGACCCACCAGCGCCAGCCGCGGAGGTGAAAACTCCCCGCCGCCTCCTTGAGGTCGTTCGGAAAGGCGCTGGCCCCGGCAATGACGTTGAACAGGATGTACCACTGCGTCCCGAGGATCATTAGCGGGCTGAGCCAGACATCGGCATTGAGCCCGAAGTGGACGATCAGCACCACGAAAGCCGGAAAGGCGATATTGGCAGGAAACGCCGCGAGGAACTGCGCGAGCGGCTGCACCCGCTCGGCCAGTTTTGGCCTAAGCCCAATCCACACCCCGACCGGCACCCAGATGACGGTCGCGATCGCCATGAGTACGGCAACGCGCGCCAGGGTGAGAAAGCCATCCCCGACCGCCGTCAGCACGTCCGAAAAGGTCAGCGCGCCAGCGAGATAGCTGATGACGGCCCACGCGCCCGCCGCAACCGCTATGGCAATCAGCACGATCCAGACGAGATCGCCGGTAAGTGACGAAGCCGCCATCCTCGATTGCCACGCTGCCCACGCTTTCGGCGCGTCGAACCGCAAGCTCACAAACGATTTTGCCAGCCGACCAATCGGCGCCGAAACGGCGCGAAGTGCCCGTGTGCGCCGAAACAGATCGAGCATCCACGAGGTGGGTGCTGTTGCCGAGGCCGTCTGCTCGAAGCGGAACTTGTCCGCCCAGGCGACGATCGGGCGAAACAGCAGTTGATCGTAAAGGACGATCACCACCAGCATGGCCACGACCGCGTACCCGACTGCCGGGAGGTTCTGCTGCTGGATGGCGAGCGACACATAGGAACCGATCCCCGGCAGCGTGACGGTCGTATTGCCGACGGTGATGGCTTCGGAAGCCACCACGAAGAACCAGCCGCCCGACATCGACATCATGGTGTTCCAGACGAGGCCCGGCGTCGCGAAGGGTACGTCGAGCTGCCAGAAGCGCTGCCAGCCGGTGAGGTGAAAGCTCTGCGATACCTCGTCGAGGTCCTTGGGCACGCCGCGCAGCGACTGGTACATGCTGAACGTCATGTTCCAGGCTTGGCTGGTGAAGATCGCAAAGACCGACGCCAGCTCCGCCCCGAGCACATTGCCCGGGAAGAGGTTCATGAAAAACACAACCGTGAACGTCAGGAAGCCGAGGATCGGCACCGACTGCAAAATGTCGAGCAGCGGGATCAGCACCATCTCCGCCCGCCGGCTCTTCGCGGCAAGCGCCGCATAGCCGAAGGTGAAGATCAGCGAACAGACGATCGCCAGCAGCATCCGCAGAATCGTGCGGAGCGCATATTCGGGCAAATGGCTGGGATCGAGCGACAGCGGCGCGACGTCGAGATCGGCGAGCGGCGCATTGGTCGCCCGCGCGCCATAAACGATCAGCACCAGCCCGGCGATGACCAGGACCAAGGCAATGGCGTCCCAAAAGTTCGGCAGTAGCGCCCGGCCGAGCGCGGGGGGCGAAGTGTTTTGTCCAGCCATGATCTGCTTCCTGTGCGCCGCTTTATCGTTCCGGTCAGCGACCCAGATGGCGTCAAATCGCAAATTTTGAAGATGTGCAACAGTATAAAATCAATGAATGGCAGAAATACTGCGCATAGTTATACCAATGTATATTCAACTATACACGTGTATGCCGGTGACCTCGTCGTCACCGCACATTTTGACAATTGAATGGCAATTTGAGGTGTAGATGTGCTGGTCCGGCATTGGGGAGAGGCGCGGCTTTGTCGCTTGCCGTCGCCACCGCTGCCGATCTAGACCGAAGCACTGAGTTCGAAAGGCAAGGGCAGTTCGCATGGAACGGGAGCAACTTGCGGCCTACGCAGGGTCGAACCGGCTTGTTGTCCTGCTGCTGGCCGCGCTTGTGCTCGGCATCTTCGCCATCGACACGCTTACCGACCTCGAGATCGCGGTGGCGGTTCTCTACGTCGCCGTCATCCTGCTGTCGGCGCGGTCGTTGCGCCCGCGCGGCACGCTTGTCCTCTCCGGCATATGTCTCACCGCCACCGTGCTGAGCTTTCTTCTGACGCGGCGAGGTTCGCTCGATGCGGGCCTCATCAATTGCGGCCTCAGCCTCTTTGCGATCGCGGCAACGACTTATCTGTCGATGTCCGCCCAAATGGCGGCAAGCGCCGAGCGGCAGGCTAGGGCGAGGCTCGCCGGCGTGACCCGTGCAGCGGCCATTGGCGAATTGGGCGCCTCGATTGCGCACGAGATCAACCAGCCGCTCGCCGCGCTCGTCGTTTACGGCAATGCCGGCCTCCGCTGGCTGGGGGCGCCGTCGCCAAATCTTGAGAAGACCCAGGAAGCTCTCGAAGCCATCGTCGAGCAGGCCGGCCGTGCAGGCGACGTGGTCAACCGCATCCGCAGCCTCGCCGGGGGCACCGCTGTGCCGTTTCAGCCGCTCGCCATCAATGAGGTCGTGGCCGAAGGGATTGCCCTCGCCAGGGAAGGGCTCCAGGCGGCGCGGGTCAATCTCCACACCGACTTCACCCCCGAGCTGCCGGAAATCCTCGGCGACCGGGTGCAATTGACTCAGGTCGTGCTCAACCTCATTGCCAACGCCACTGAATCGGTTGCCGGCCTGTCCGATGGCGAGCGGAACGTCTTTGTCACGACGCGTCGCTTCAGCCCTGATCAGCTCGCCTTCATGGTGCGCGACAACGGCGCCGGCATCGCCCCCGGCAAGCTCGATCAGGTGTTCGACGCCTTCTATACGACCAAGGCGACGGGCATGGGGTTCGGCCTTGCCATCAGCCGCACCTTCGTTGAAGCGCATGGCGGGAAAATCTGGGCCGAGCAATCGAGACCGCAGGGTGCGTTGTTCGTGGTTTCATTGCCGGTCGTCAGCCCGAATGAATCTGAAACGCGGAGGGACGAGCCGTGACGGACGAAAAGAAGCCGATGGTCTTCGTCATCGACGACGACAAGGCGCTGCGCGATGGACTGCAACTCCTCCTCGAGTCGCTCAGCCTCGATGTCGCCTGCTTCGCCTCGACCCGCGAATTTATGGCTTTCGCCCGCCCGGATGTCCCGTCCTGCCTCGTGCTCGATGTCCGCATGCCTGTCCAGAACGGCCTCGATTTTCAGCAGCAGCTGGCGCGCGACGGGATCGATATCCCGATCGTCTTCATCAGCGGACACGGCGACATCCCGATCTCCGTCCGCGCCATGAAGGCTGGCGCCATCGAGTTCCTGTCAAAACCGTTTCGCGAACAGGAACTGCTCGATGCGATCGACCTCGGCCTACGCAGGGATCGCGACCGGCGCGAAGAAGTCGCCCGCAACGCCGCCCTGCGTGCGGCCTATGCGGCGCTGTCGGCGGGGGAGAAAGATGTGCTGGCACGAGTAGCGCGCGGTCTGCCCAACCGCCAGATTGCCGACGAACTCGGCGTCAGCGAAATCACCGTAAAGGTCAGGCGCGGCCACATCATGCGCAAATTGAGCGCCGCGACCCTCGCCGATCTCGTCGAAATGGCGATCACACTTGGCCTTAGGTGAGTCTCGCTAGACGTGCGGGGCGCGCTAAAAGTCGGCGTGGACTTCGCCCGCGCCGGTTTCTCAGACCAGACGATGGCGCGTTACGCCGCCATCCGGCTTTTGCGAAGCGCCGGCGTGAGCCAGAGAGCCGCGGCCGCGACGAGCACGAGCACCATCGCGAGGAGGATTGGCCAATCCGACGCTTCGGGCTTGAGCACCATGTCGGCGATTACGGTGAACAGCAGGACGAGGTCGAACTTGGCCAAGGTCAGAAGCTCGCGACACGTTACGACCACATCCTGCGTTGCGCCGCCTGTCTTGAACCCGGCCTCCACCTTCTTCGCCATGGGCGTCAGCACCGCGATGCCCAGCGCCACGGTCGTGGCGACGCCGACAAGGCCGAGGATGACCCAGAGGTTGCTCCACAGCGATCCAAGGGTGGCGAGGATCAGGCCGAACACCAGCGTCGCTGTGCTGGCAGGCACATATATGCGCTCGGCCGCCCATGCTACCTGCAGAACGATGCCCGCGATTTCGGCGTCGTTGCGCGAGCGATCGGCCCGGGCACCCAGCACCACCATGATAAACGCGCCGCCGACCCATATGACAGCAGAACCGACATGCAAGAACTTGACGATCAAATACCAGTCCATGTTTCCCTCCGGGCATTTGCTCCAAAGCAACAATGGTAGGAAGTCAAAATTCCAGCCGTCAGTATAGATGAAAAAAAGTAGGCAGGCGAATAACAAAAGCTCAGGCACCGCGGTTACGATTAGCGCCTGTTTTTGATTGGGTCTGAGAATGCAAAGAAGCTGCAGAAAGGCTGAGAATGCCTTTGAACGATTACGGCGACATGCTTGCCTTCATTGCCGTGGCCCGCGAGCGGAGCTTTTCCAAAGCAGCCGCCAGGCTCGGGGTCACGCCGTCCGCCCTCAGCCACAAAGTCAGCGCGCTCGAGGCAAGTCTTGGCGTGCGTCTGTTGTCGCGAACGAGTTGACCGAAGTCATGCCCGAGTGGTGCCCGACCTGGCAGGGGTACCGCCTCTACTATCCCAGCCGCCGGCACGCTTCCGCTGCCTTCACCAAGTTCGTCGAGACCTTCAGGTTGTTGCGTGGATAGCTCCGTCGTATGACCGGAGTGCAGCTCGCGATAGCGGAATGGGATCGGCATCGACCGCACCCTTGAGCGTCCAGCTAGCGCCGACTTTCGAGAACGCCAAATCTATTGCCGATCGGGGTCAACGTCCGCACTGCCGTTCAGCTCGCACCGCCAGACCGTTTGTTCGCACTTGCCATGGGCACCGGGTCCCCGCCTGACGCAGTATGGGACGGCCACGCGCGGGGCGACGCAGTACGGCTGGAGGGTGGTGGCGGCTATCCCCCCGACAGGAAAAGGTTTGCTCATGAACTGCCTCGGGACCTTGGGGCCCAAGGGCACTGTACCAACGAATGTCTGCTTGGTGGCTCCCGCAGCCGTCGACTGGCTGCCGATCTTCACCGGGCCGGCGAGAACTGGGGTTGAAAGCAAAACGGCGGCAATCATCAGGCCATAGGCGCTTGACTTGAACATCTGTGTTCTCCGTACGCCCCCGCGCTAGCTTTTAGTTTTGGTCGGCCTCGAGGCAGTTGAGATAGTGAGGCCCATGCTCGCCCGAACGGCCCCACGGCGGGCACTTGTACTTGGGGATGCACTGATCCCCTACTTGGTAGTCTGGACCATGGCATAGGGATGCCATCGGTGGCTGATTCTGGAGTTTGCGGGCAGATTTCCATTTCTTCCGCTCAGGTGCCCTGCAAGCACTTCGCTCGGAATGGCGATGGAGGCAACCGCGGCAAAGATCAGTGCGATATTGCGGATCATTCTCAATCTTCCCTTCACCGTCGTCGGTGGGCTGGTGTGCTTACCCGTCGCCTTATTCAGGATAGTGGTAATATGACTTTTGCTGGCTGAACCGCCGCTGAAGCGACGTACAGCCAACGTTCAGGCTAGCTCCACCAGCTGAGAGGGCGGCGTGGCTCTCTCTCAGTGACCACTTTTGGCGCGAAGCCGACTTCGATCGTGTGCTGTTTTGACCATTCCCAACTCTCAAGCCTGTGAGCGGCCAACTATCGGCAATCGGTTCGAGAGCTTCGATTCCCGGAACTGCCCTATACGGTGCATTTCGAGAGGACCTCGTCGACGACACTGGCGATCGGCGCGGTGGCGTCGATGCGCACCGCATCGTTCGGAACATCTTCCCCGGTCGCCTGCAGTCGCATGGTCAGTTCCCGTTCGATTGGCTTTCCGCCAAACTCGTCTTCCGGTCTTGCGACCAACCGGCGGTTCAAGGTGCCGGGGTCGACCTCGAGAACGAAGACGGCATCGAACAGATCGATGAAGTGATGGCGATTTCTCGAACCGCCGCAGAAGAACGTCATCGCGTTGGCTTGATCGGCAATCAGCGATTTGACCTTGTCTACTGGCCAGATCCAGTGTCTGTGGCCCCAGGCCACGGTCTCCGCCTCGCTTTCGTAGAGAGGCCAATCCAGCGGTTCGCCGGTCTCCGGATCGCCGTAGTAGGCGAACTTCCGGTCGCCGTGGATGACATGGTAGCCGCGCCGCTGCAGTTCTTCGGCCACCGTAGTCTTGCCGGCCCCGGAAACGCCTTCGATCAGGTAGTTTCGAACGCCCATCTGTTTCGCCTCCGCCTTAACAGGCGGTAAAGCCGCCGTCGATGGGGAGCGAGACGCCGGTGATCATCGAGGCGCCGTCGCTGAGGAGGAAAACGATTGGCGCGGCGATCTCGTCTTCCGTCGCCCACCGGCCGAGCGGCATCTGGGCGAGAAACGGATCCTTGATATCCGGACGTCCCCAATAGAAGGCCGACATTTCGGTCATCACGACGGTCGGGTTCACGCTGTTGACGCGGATGCCGAATTTGCCGAGTTCGAGCGCGGATACCCGGGTGATGTTGTCGAGCGCCGCCTTGGATGAGCCATAGGAGATGTGCCCTCTGAGCGCGACGAGCGACGCCTGGCTCGACACATTGACGATCGCGCCGCCTTTTTTTCGCCGGATCATCGACTGCGACGCGTACTTCGTCACCAGCAAGGCACCGCGGGCGTTGATCGATATGACCTTGTCGAAGACGGCGATGTCGGTGTCCATCGGCGTTGCGATCTCCCCGCCAAAACCACCGCAATTGACCACGCCCCAAAGATCACGCTGATCGAGCGCATCGCGAACGCTCGCCTCCGAACTCAGGTCGAAGGGCAGGGGGGTGCATCCCGTCTCTCTCGCAAGCTTGGCCAGTTTCGCTTCATCGCGGCCGCCCGCGATGACATCGGCGCCTGCAGCCCGCAACTGCCGAACGGTCGCGCCCCCGATGCCGCCGCTGGCGCCGGTTACCAGAATTGGGCCTTTTTCGAAGCCGGTCATTCATGCCTCCCTTCAGTGAGCAGGCGGGGCGCTGCCACACAACTGAACGATACCATCCGAAATCGCTTTCGTCCCCGGGGTGACATTGACGAGGCCCGGCCTTCCCATATGGGTGTAGGCTTGGCCCCGCCGAAGCTCGCCTCAGGCCTCGGCAGCAGCCGGGTTCCGCCGCCGGGTGGTTGCTTCAGCGGCGGATTTTTCCGCGTGCACGTCGCGATTGATCACCTGCAGATTGGGCAGGCCCCAATAATCCAGCAGCTTCGGCCAGCCAGTCTCGCGATGTTCGCGCCACACGCGGAACAGCGGCATGCGGTGATCGACTTCGGAGGTCTTCCACAAGCGCGCGCCACTCGTGGCGCAGCGCCGGCCTTGCAGCTTCCGCAGCAGCTTGGCGTGATCGCTTGGCGCGTTCCACAATTGCCATGCGATAACACAGGCGGTGTGCCAAACGGCGTTCTTGTTCGGTCCGCCGCCCCAGAGATCGGTATGCCAGCCTAGGCGATAGACGGGTTGTCCGCACACCACGCAGTAGCCCGGCCCGCGCGAGAACGCTGCCTCGCGATAGGGTGCGGGTGGCGCGCGGAAACTTAGCGGGAGATCGGATTCGCCTGCGGACTTGAGCCGCCATGTCCAGCCCACCGGCGCCTGGCTCGTCGCCGCCAAAGCGCGTGCCAGCCGGTCGGCCCTCAGCGGATGCGCGCGCCAGTAGCTGTCGACGGCAAGCCGCGGCGTGGGCGGGGTCCAGCGCCGTGCCATCGCGTGCACAAGAACAGCCGGCGGAAATATCTCAGGGAGCGCCCTGTTGAAGCGCAGTAGCGCGCGCTCGTTCTGCAGGGCCAGCGTTTTGATCATCCTCATGATCCGACTCTGCAACGCGAGCCGTAAACGCATCGCATAATGCTACGGCTTTGGAGAGCGGGCCATGGCCGCATTCGGCATCAGGCGCCAATTCGGGCCGCAGGCCACGCTAGTCCACCCAAAGCCACCGGTTAACCCCTCATAAACCACGTTTGCCCCCGGCCGCGGCGCCTGCTATCAGCGGCCAACAGCGGCGCAGCGCGCAATTTCCGAGAATCAATGACCACGCCCCTCGACCACATCCGCAATTTCTCCATCGTCGCCCATATCGACCACGGCAAGTCGACACTTGCCGACCGCCTGATCCAGATGACCGGCGGGCTTGAGGCACGCGAGATGAAGGAACAGGTGCTCGATTCGATGGATATCGAGCGCGAGCGCGGCATCACCATCAAGGCGCAGACCGTCCGGCTCAACTACAAGGCGCAAAACGGCGAAGACTACGTCCTCAACCTGATCGACACGCCCGGCCACGTCGATTTCGCCTACGAAGTGTCGCGCTCGATGGCGGCCGTCGACGGCTCGCTGCTGGTCGTTGACGCCACCCAGGGCGTCGAGGCGCAGACCCTCGCCAATGTCTATCACGCCCTCGATGCGGGCCACGAAATCGTGCCGGTCATCAACAAGGTCGATCTGCCCGCCGCCGATGTCGGCAAGGTCAAGCAGCAGATCGAGGACGTCATCGGCCTCGACGCCTCCGATGCCGTCGAAATTTCCGCCAAGACCGGGCTCGGTGTCGACAATGTGCTCGAAGCCATCGTCCACCGACTGCCGGCCCCCACGGGCGACCTCAAGGCCCCGCTCAAGGCTCTGCTGGTCGATAGCTGGTACGACACCTATCTCGGCGTCGTCGTTCTGATCCGGGTGATCGACGGGACAATCCGGAAGGGACAAAGAATCCGGATGATGAACACCAAGGCGGCTTACGAGCTCGACCGTGTCGGCGTGTTCACCCCCAAGCTGGTCGATGTCGGCGAACTCGGCCCCGGCGAGATCGGTTTTTTCACAGCCGCCATCAAGCAGGTGGCCGATACCAATGTCGGCGACACCATCACCGACGACCGTAAGCCCACCGAGCACGCGCTGCCCGATTTCCGCCCCGCCCAGCCGGTGGTGTTCTGCGGCCTGTTCCCGGTCGATGCCTCTGAGTTCGAGCTGCTGCGCGAAGCCATGGGTAAGCTGCGGCTCAACGACGCGAGTTTTAGCTACGAGATGGAGACGTCGGCGGCTCTCGGCTTTGGTTTCCGCTGCGGCTTCCTTGGGCTGCTCCACCTCGAGATCATCCAGGAGCGCCTGACCCGCGAGTTCAATCTCGATCTCATCGCCACCGCGCCCTCGGTGATCTACCAGATCGCGCTGACCAACGGCGAAACGCTCGAGCTGCACAATCCGGCCGATATGCCCGAGGTCACCAAGATCGAGGAAATCCGTGAGCCCTGGATCAAGGCCACCATTCTCACGCCCGACGAATATCTGGGCGGCATCCTAAAACTCTGTCAGGACCGCCGCGGCATCCAGCGCAACCTGACCTATGTCGGCAATCGCGCGATGGTGGAATACGATCTGCCGCTCAACGAGGTGGTGTTCGATTTCTACGATCGCCTCAAATCGGTCTCCACCGGCTATGCCAGCTTCGACTACGTCCTCGCCGACTACCGCGCCGGCGATCTGGTAAAACTCTCGATCCTCGTCAATGGCGAGCCGGTCGATGCTCTCTCGATGCTGGTCCATCGCCACGCAGCGGAAAGCCGCGGCCGGCAGATGTGCGAGAAGCTCAAGGAGCTGATCCCGCCCCACCTCTTCGTCATCCCGATCCAGGCGGCGATCGGCGGCAAGATTATCGCCCGCGAAACCATCCGCGCCATGCGCAAGGACGTGACCGCCAAGTGCTACGGCGGCGACGCCACCCGCAAGCGCAAGCTGCTCGAAGCGCAAAAGCGCGGCAAGAAAAAGATGCGCCAGTTTGGCAGCGTCGAGATCCCGCAGGAAGCCTTCATCGCCGCCCTAAAGATGGATGAGTGAGGCGCGGTTAGAGCAAAGCTCCGGTGGAGCTTTGCGCCCGCCGAACGCCCGGAGAGCTATGCTCGCAGGGCCAGCCGTGTGGGGCTGCGGTCTTTGGGGGGACCAGGCATGAGCGAAAAGGCACCGGTCTGGGTCTATGTGGATGGCGTCTTCGACCTGTTCCATCCCGGCCACGTCGCGTTCTTTGCCAAGGCCCGCGCGTTCGGCGACCGGCTGGTGGTCGGTCTCCATTCGGATGAAGAGGTGGCGACCTATAAGCCGGCGCCGATCATGAGCTTTGCCGAGCGGCTGGCGATGGTTGAAGCCTGCCGGCTTGTCGATCGCGTAGTGATCGAGCCCGTGCCCCTCCGCTGCACGCTGGCGCAGCTCGATAAAGTCGGCGCGCATTTCGTCTGCCACGCCGACGACATGAGCCCCGAGCAGATGGAAGCGTGGTATGGCCCGCTCGTCGCGGCGGGCCGCCTGCGCGTCGTGCCCTACACGGCCGGCGTCGCCTCGCGCGGCATCGTCGAGCGCGTGGCCGACCGGCTCAAGGCCGGCACGCTGCGGGTCAAACTCTAGCCCGTCGGCCTCAGCCGCCCGAGCCGCCATTTGAGCCAGCGGAAACCCATCGCCGGCAATTCCCAGACGTAGCAGTTGATCTGAGAGTTCGGCGGCGAGAACCGCCAATTCCAGTCGCGCACCGGCACCCGCCACTGCGGCCCATATAGGTGCGCGAGGTAGCGCTCGGCATCGGCCGGCACCGGCACGCTGATGTCGCCGAGCTGCATCGGCCGCGTCGGCATGGCAAGATGGCTGCCCCGCGCCAGCGAGCGCCCGCCGCCACGCCCCGCGAGGTGATACTCGTCGATGAAGCGATCGCCCTCGCGGGTGACGTAAAAGAGGTCGAAGGTGAGCCGGGCGAAGGTGAATTTCTGGTTCACCACGCCTCTGTCGCTGACCCACTCCTCGTCTTGCGCAAACCCCGCGAGCGCCAGCGCCTCGGCCACCGCGACGGGATCGATGCCGGCGACGACCGCGATGTCGATATCCCCGTCATAGGGGATGAACCCGCCCTGCCGCACCCAGCCGAGCAGCGCCCCATAGGTCAGCCACCATTCGGCGCCTACCCCGTCGAGCACCTCGCCCAGCCGCACCAGTGCCTTGAGCGGCAGCCCGCCGCCCGCGCCCACCAGCGGCCGCCGGCTGGCGCGAATGCCGTTACCGGCAAATACCCTCCACATCGAAGTTCCCCAAAACCTCGCCCCCCGGCAATGCGGGAATGTCCCCGAGGGCAGGGTTACGGGCTAGGGCGGCGGAGAGCAAGGGGGAGCCATGGCGCCACACGGTGAGGCTAAAACACCGCACCCCGCTTTATTCCCGCCCGCACCAAAAATATATCCCGGAATAAGCGCGCTGCCGTCCCTGTCTACTTTGTGTTGTCGGGCCGCACTGTGCCCGGCGGATCAGCTAGGGACATTCAAGATGATCAAGACGATTGCGGCAGGCCTGATCCTGTCGACTTTGGCGCTGGCCCCGGTTGCGGCGCTGGCGGCGACCGCGGTGCCGGCAAAGCTCGCGACCACCTCGATGGGCAAGGCCTGGGTCAATACACGGGGCATGGCGCTCTATACGTTCGAAAAGGATACCGCGACCCAATCCAACTGCAACGGCCCCTGCGCGGTCGAGTGGCCGCCGCTCCGCGCCAAACGCGGTGCCAAGCCCTCCGGCGAATGGACGCTCGTCGCCCGCGCCGATGGACGGCAAATGTGGGCCTATGACGGCCACCCGCTCTATAGCTTCGTCGACGACAAGAAACCCGGCCAGGTCACCGGCGACGGCGAGGATGGGTTTCACCTGGCGAAGTAGGCTGCGGGCGTGACAGGCGAGCGCTCCCGGTGATGCCGGGGGCGCGAATGCTACCACACAAAAATATCGCGGACGTCCGTAGGCGTGGGCTGTTGGAGCATATTTTCGTCACGATGCGGTTCTGGACAAGAAAGTAAAATTGCGCGACCGTCCTCAAGGGGGAGACGATGGCGCCGGAGTCAGAAGTCGAAATTCGCGATCGCGATGTTTCTGTCTCGCTGAGCATTTCGGGTCTCGCTGCCGATTTCTGGAACCCTGTGCCGCCGGGATCGATCCTCGGGCGCTCCTCTGCGGCGTCCTTCGATTTTTGGCAGCCTGTTACGGCAGTTCCCGCTCACAAGCCGGCTGCGGCCATACCGGCCGCGACCAGCGCCAGAGCTGCCGACTTTTGGTCTCTGTCAGAACTGCCGGAGGCGCCAACGCGGTCACCTTCGGACTGGGCCGAGGGTCTTAGCCTCCCTTGGTTTGACAGGGACCTTCGTGACAACCCGTATTTACTCACCCTTGAACCGCCTTCCTCACTCTCGATGGCTGGGCGGCGAGGGAGATGGCTGGCGCAGCTTCTCGACGTTCCAGAGTTGGCCCGCCGCACCAAGTACGCGAGCTTCTTCTCGGAGTTGTTCGAACGATTTCCGTCGCAACGAACCTTCCAGACTCTTGCCGAGTTCGCTGTCGCGGAAATCAATCCGCAGTCGGTCAGAAACGGCTGTGAGTTTAAACTATTCTGTCTCGACACGCCGCGGCTTTCGTCGCGCCGAAGCCCCCGTTCCTCGGTGCCATCGACGTCCGATATAGAGACCGCCATTTCTTGGCGGCGGGCAATAAGACTGTCGCAGACGTGCGGCGGCGATAATCCGACCGACTATGTTGACGACGACTGGTATGACGAGTGGCTAGAGATGCCGGCATCTGATGCGCTATATTGGTCTTATCTAGACTACGTCGAGTGGCGGCTAGTTGCGAAGGCCGCGGGGTATGAAGATGCTCAGCGCACGACGCCTATCAAACGCAGTAACATAGACGGTCTGCGCGTTTGGGGGATTGGGCCGCTACCTTCTTACTCTCGAACTAGCCAACTAATTAGAGGATTGGGTGATCATGTCGGCGTGCTCTATCCAGAAGCACCCACGATAACAATGATCACGAGGAGTGTACTTGAACAATCTCATTCCGGTGCTGAACTGTTGGGTTAAAGACGATGCTGGCGGTCAAATTGGTCGCGTGCTTGAGCATTTGCCGAATGGCCACATAAGAGTTGATTTCGGCCCCGGCATCGGGCCGCGCATCATCGATCCCAACGATTGTTCTTGCGGAATACTGGCCGGCTTCATTGTGCAGGACTTGCCGCTCTCCGCGTCTCGAAAATCGCTGGGTGTGGGCACGGCCATCGCGGTACGTTCAATTGCTGGAATGGAACAGGTCTCGGTTCAGTTTCACGCGACGGCTGAAACTCGCTGGATACCTTTTGAGCGTCTCGCGAGAATTATGGACCCGAAGCTCCAGTACGTCAGGGGCGAGCAACGGTACGCCGATGCTGGTGAGCGAACGTCTCTAAACCTAATGGCACACGCGTTGCGTACTTGGAATGAGGCAACAGGCGCTCTCGATCGACTCGATGTAGATCCCTTGCCGCATCAAATAACGCTCGTGCATCGCATCTTGAGCTCCGGCGACACGAATTGGCTGATCGCCGATGACGTTGGATTGGGTAAGACTATTGAAGTCGGCCTCTTACTGGCCGCATTAGAGCGCCGGCAAAACCTTAGACGCATCCTTATTGTTGTCCCGTCAGGCCTTACTCGCCAGTGGAAGGACGAGATGGCCAGCAAGTTCGACCGCCAATTCCGCATTTATGGCCGAGACTTTGAGGTTGAGCATCCCGGCGAGTGGCCGCTCTACGAGCGAGTTATTGTCTCGCTAGACCTCGCTAAACCGAGGAACGCCGATGACGACGGCAGTGACCTTTCAACACGTTTTGGCATGATCCTCACGTCGGGCAAGTGGGACATCGTCATATTTGACGAGGCGCACCGGCTCTCGCGAGATGATGCGGGACGTACTACGCTCAGATTTAAGTTGGCTCGAGCTCTTCGTGCCCAATGCGACTCTATCGTTCTATTAACCGGCACGCCACACCAGGGCGACGTTGGCAAGTTTCAGAATCTTCTAAAACTAGTACGGCCTGATCTCGAAGACTCTATCGACCAGTTGGACGACCACCCCACGCTCGTGGGCGACATCGTACTTCGCAACCGAAAAATTGATGCCGTCGACGCTGAGGGAAACTTCATTTTTCGTGGCGTTCTCGTCCGCCGTGCCGAAATTCCCAGAAGCCCAGAGGCCATCGAATTGGACTTTCGGCTCTCCCGTTATCTTCGGCGAGGGTACCGAGCCGGGGACACCCTCGGTGGCCGATCCGGGCGAGCAATCGGCTTTGTGATGACCATCTACAGAAAACTGGCATCGTCATCGGTATGGGCGCTTTATGTTGCTATGACCCGTCGAAAGCAACGACTGCAGGGGGAGCCGGTCTCAAGTCTAGCAGATTTTGATTTAGCCGCAGAGGACCAAGCCGAGATAGGGGAGAATGAAGATGATTTGGCAGAAATGAGTCTGCCCGATCAGGCGGAACAATTCTACGAGAATGAAATCGACGACTTACAAGGCGTACTTAGTCAAGCGAAGGCGTGCTTGGCAGCAGACCGAAAAATCCTTGAGCTTGAAAAGATTGTTGCTGATCTGGTTGTCGGTCAAGGCAAAAAACTTCTGATATTCACCGAATATCGAGCGACACAGAACTACATACTTAAACGGTTAGAGAACGAGATCGGACGAACCGCTTCGCTTATTCACGGCGGAATGAGCGTTGATGAAAAGCAGACATCAATTGCGGCATTCGACAATGATATTGACGTGCTAATATCTACTGAAGCGGGGGGCGAGGGGCTCAATCTTCAGCATAAATGCTACGTAATGGTTAATTATGATCTGCCATGGAATCCGGCGAGACTACAGCAACGAATTGGCAGACTTTACAGATATGGGCAGAAAGAGAAGGTAGTTGTAATAAATCTGGCAGCAAAAGACACGATAGACAACGAAATATTGACGACGGTGTTGGAGAGGCTTGATTCGGTTGTGAGGCAGATGGCGCCGGTAAGTTCTGAGTACGATGAGCGGCACCATTCGGAGGTATTGGGCGACCTTCTGGACAGGATAGACATAAATGAATTGCTTGAGGAGGCAAGGACAGGTGGCGTGCAGAGGAGCGCTGAGCGTATCGATGAAGCTATCGAGCGTGCCAAGGAGTCCAAGCGATTGCAGGACGACATACTTTCTGAAATCTCCACGCTAGAGGCGGGCGGATGGCGCCGGCTTGGCGCGTTCACTACGGCGGACCTCGCGAGTTTCATAAAGCGAGCGGCACCGCTTTGCGACGTTGAGGTAGTCGCCCTAGATGACGTGGAGCGTTTCGATCTGAGATTACCTGAGGCTCTTCGAGGACGGTTTCCCGAATTTGGGAATCGAACCTTTATCGAATCTAGAACGTCGCGGCTGAACAGCCGCGTCGGAGCAAGAACATTTCTCGATTTTTCGTCGACGTTCGTGCGATTTTTGGTCGACGCCGTTACGCAGCCTGAGTTCGGCGGCGGCTTCGGCGCCGTCGCGATGGAGCGGGATGATCATCTTGTTGCCGCGCTGCTTGTTCACTATCAAAACGAACAGGGTGACCCGCGAGGCGTCGACTTGGTAGCCGGCGCACGTCGCCCTGATGGCGAGATTACCGTCGACAATTCGCGGTTGAGGCCTTTGTTCGACTCGGTTCAATCTCCCGGTCGCGTTGCAAGCAATGACCCTGCCGCTCGAAACGCTTCGGTCGAGGCTATTTTCGATCGGATTGAGATGGACGTTGCGGTGGGGTGCGAGCCAACGCGACATGCTAATGGGCTATTTCCCATAGGGATCATTGAATTTGAATCGACGAAGTCGACCGCATCCGTTTCATCAAACGATTGATGAAATAGCTGGCCGGGGGACAGCTTCATCCTGCTTGTCCCCAACAAAACAGCCCCGCGAACTCACCGCTCACGGGGCCGCAACGTATCAGCGCTAGTGGATCAGATCACCACCGGCTCCAGCGCCCGTGGCAGACGCGCACCGGGTGATGGTGGTGTCCCTCGGCGGGACAAACCCGGTGGCGATGGTGGTGCATGGAGGCGAGCTCGATGGTGGCGCCGCCGTGGAGCGCACGAAAAAAGCCGGCGCCCATTGGACACCGGCTCTCTCGCGAAAATGGCTCGCGCCTAGTAAGCCCACTTGCAGACGGTCACCCGGTGGTGATGCCGCCAGAACGTGTTGCACACCTGATGGCGGCGGTGATGATGCTGTTTCCACCACCAGGAGCCGGGGCCGTGGCCGCCGTTCACCTGCACGGTCATGCCGGGCGTGTAATAGGTCGCAGCCTGAGCCGGCGCAGCAGCGCCCAGCGCAAAGCCGGTCATCGCCAGCGCCAAGGCGCCGGTCGCCAAAAACTTCATCATCTCGATGTTTCCTCGGTTGTTTTTCGACTTGCCGGGTGAGCGTTCACCCGGTGCCCGCCGCTAGAACCCAACGCCGGAGGTCGGCATCCGTTCCCACGCGAAAACGCCTCGCCGTTGGCCTGAGACGCCGACTTATCCCCGTCCCTGACATCGGGGCCTATCCTTCTGTCCTTCGTGCCGTTGACCGAAAGGATAGTTCATGCCGCCTCACGGGCCTCCAGGCCATCCCTCCGCCACCCCGCCCGGCCAGCCGGTGCTGCCCTATCGCGACCACGCAAAGGATATGCCCGCCCATACCCTGCCGCACACCACCGCCGAGAAGGCGGCGCTCTGCGATGCGCTACTGCCGTTCCTGTCGGGCCTGCGCGAAGCGCTCTGGGCCATCACGGCGAAGAACCCCGGCGCGCATCCCGGCGGCGAGGCGATATATATGGGCCAGCTCCTCCTCGCCGATGTCCGGCGCCTCGTGCGCGGCGAGCCGATGGCCCACTACATCCGCGGCCTCACCCTCACCGATGACCTTCCCGATCGGTTCGGGCTGGCGGTGAAAATCGGCACCATGGAGACAGCGGCGACCGAATTCAAAAAGCGCTACTTTGGGCACCACCCCAGCTTCAATCGCCCCGCCTGGTATCTCTGCGGCGAGTACGCGATCGACGAAGCCCGAAAGCTCCTGCCGCGCGACAGCACCGTCCCCGGCGAAAAGCTGCCGCCCGATCGCGAGCAAACCGAGCTCCGCGACCGGCTTGCCGCCCGCATCGAAGAACTCAAACGCGCGGATACACATAAGGCCGACCCAATGCCGCTGCATGCGGCCGGCGGGGCGGAGACATCGAAAGAGGTCGCGCTGCGGACATGGCCAAGGGTGAGGTGAGGCTTCGAGCCGGCGGCGCAGCCGACAAATCGCTTCGGTGGAGCGACTTGAGCAGAGAAGGCCATGAGAGCTGCGCTCGAATGGCGGGCGGCTTTAGCCGACGACGCGCCACTGGCATCCTCTCCCGCGCAGCGGGAGAGGGGAACCAGCCGTAGGCTGGTGGAGGGGGCGGCAGCGATCTGGTGGTGGAAGGCAAGTCTGGGGAGGCGGCCGCCCCCTCCACCGCCTGACGGCGGTCCCCCTCCCCCGCGAACGCGGGAGAGGATCAGGCCAGGCGGGTGCCACGGACAAAACTTATCCCCCTATCTTCCGCCTCCCTCATACTCACCTCATCCCTTCGCCGTTGCGAGGTCGCTACGAACGATTGGCGGGGGAGATCGGGTGGGTGGTGGTCGCATCTCCTCAGGTCGATTCAACCGGTGGCCGGTCCCTGATACTGGGGATGGAGCCGCCTCCGCTTCTGCCATGTGAGGCAGGAGCAAGGATCGGGGCGCTCTCACAAATGGGCGTCACGGAGAGAGGATGTTCGCATCGTTCGGGAAACTATCCCCGGCCTTGGCCCCTCAGACTCCCACCCCGGTCCGTAACAGGAGGCGGCAGCGCAAGGAAGGTAGCGCAGCCCCGTTGGACCTGGCCGAAAATCCCGATCGCGCGAGGCGGTTGACGTCTCCTAAGTCGGACTACCCGGAATGAGACGTAACCGCCTCGTGCCGCATACCCTGCAGAATGATCCGCGTCGCGCCGGAGGCGGCAGTACCTACTGCGCCGGCGTCGCCCCGGCGTTGACGCCCGCGGGAGCGCCATTGGTCCAGGTGACGCTGGCGCTGTTGAGCGGCACGACCGAGAGCGACATCTTGCCGGAGCCCTGCTGGATCTCGCGCGAGTGGGCGAGGTAGATCAGCGAGTTGTCGTCCTTGTCGTAGATGCGGTTCACGCGGAGGCTCTTCCAGATCAGGCTGCGCTGCTCTTTGAAGATTTCCTCGCCGCCGGAATCGAGCGAGATGCGGCCGATGGTGATCGGGCCCTCGGCGTTGCAGTCGATCGCGGAGTAGGAGGGGTCCTCGAACCAGTTGCCTTGCTGCAGCTTGTCGACGATCGAGCGGTTGAAATAGGCGAGGTGGCAGACCACGCCCTTGACCTCGGGATCGGCGACCGCCTCGATCGAGATGTCGTTGCCGGTCCAGTCGATGCCGACGGTGGCCACCTGCTTGGCGTCGTTCTTGCCGCAGGCGGCAACGCCGGTCAGCAACAGGGCGGAGAGAGCGAGCAACGCAACGCGCTTGAGCATGAAGGTCTCCTCGGTGGTGCCGGATCGGCAGCGGGGCGCATGTGGGGACGATGCGCCGCCCTGACAAGATCACGCGAACGCGAGGGGATCAAATCCGGGCCTAGCTTCGGTTGTGTCCGCGTTTCAGCCGGTGCTCGAGGAGGCGGACCACTAGGGAAAGCGAGATGGTCATCACGAGGTAGAGGAAGGCGACGACGTTGTAGGTCTCGAAGAACTTGAACGTCCCCGATGAATAGACCTTGCCGAGTTGGGTGATGTCCTGCACGCCGAGCGCCGAGACCAGCGCCGAGTCCTTGATCATCGAGACGAAGTCGTTGCCGAGCGGCGGCAGCACGATACGGATCGCTTGCGGGCTGACCACGTGGCGGAAGGTGGGCCAGGGTGAGAGGCCGAGCGCCTTCGCCGCCTCGACCTGCCCCTCATCCACCGCCTCGATGCCGGCACGCAGTATCTCGGCGATGAAGGCGGAATAGCAGACGGTCAGCGCCAGGATCGCCCGCCAGGTGAAATCGAGCGTGCGGATGCTGAGCGGGCCGACCCAGCCGAGCTGGATCAGCGGCGCGATGAGCCAGTTGACGGAATCCACCAGCCACGGCGCCCCGACAAACGCCACATAGAACAGCGCCACCAGCATCGGCACGCCGCGCAGAATTTCGACGTAGAAGGTAGCCACCTCGCGCAGGACGCGAATGCCGGAGGTGCGGGCGAGCGCGACGAGGAGGCCGAGCACGAAGGCGCAGAAGAACGCGACGGCCGTCACCCAGATCGTCGTGACGATGCCGCCGGACAGCGCGCGAAAAATATCGGCGTAGCTCTGGTCGGCGACGATCGCCCAGAGGGTGAGCAGGCCGAGGAGCGCGATGGCAAGCAGCCACCACGGCACCTCTCTTTTGCTGTGTCGCCGGCGATCAATCATGAAGGGGAGGGCCGGCGAAGTTTATGCACCGCCGGCCATCGAAATGGCTACTGCTTCGACATGTAGTCGAAGAACCATTTCTTGTTGAGTGCATCGAGCGTGCCATCGGCCTTCATCGAGGCCAGCGCCGCGTTGACCGGCGCGACGAGGTCCGAGCCCTTCTTGAAGATGAAGCCAAACGCGTCCGAGCTGGTCGGCTCGCCGACGGTTTTGAAGGCGCCGGGGTTAGCGCCGATATAGCCGTTGGCAGTCGTGCCATCCATCAGCACCATGTCGATATCGCCCGCCTTGAGCGCCTGCACCGATGCGCCGAACGTGTCGAACAACTTTATGCGGCTATCGTCCTTCTTGTCGTTCTCGCCCTTGCCGGGATTGAGCATCGACTCGGCGTCGTAAAAATTGGTGGTACCGGTCTGCGCCCCGGTGAGGAATTTCGGATTGGCGACGAAGCTCGCCGGGTCTTTGATCTCGGTATTGTCGGCGCGGACCAGCATGTACTCTTTCGACGACATATAGGCATCGGAGAAGTCGACCTGCGCCTTTCGCTCGTCGGTGATCGAGATGCCGTCCATGCCGATATCGTACTGGCCGTCATGCACCGCCTGGATCATCACATCCCAGCTCGAGGTCTTCCAGTCGACCTTGGCGTTGAGGCGTTTGGCGATCTCGTTGGTCGCGTCGTACTCCCAGCCAATGCCCTTTCCGGATTTCGGATCGGCGAAGTTGAGCGGAGTGTAGGCGTTCTCAGTCACCGCGATAATAGTGCGGCCCTTGAGGTCCGGCAGATCGGCGGCGCTCGCCGGCGGGGCAGCGACGAGGGCGAGGGCCGACGCGGCAATCGCCAACAGCAAATTCTTCATGAGAGCTTCTCCCAGACAGCGAAGCGCGCTCAGTGGCGCGGTTGAGTAGAGCCTACGCAAAGCGCCGCAACAAAGAAATGGGCCCGCATGCGGGCCCATTTCAAAATCCGTGCCTTGAGAGAAATGCGGCGCGCCCGTTTGAGGCGGGCGCGCCTCAAACCTACTTTGCCTTCGGCTTGGCGGCCGGCTTCGCAGCAGGCTTTGCCGCTGCCTTGACGGCGGGCTTTGCTGCTGCCTTGGCAGCGGGCTTTGCCGCCGCAGCTTTGGCGGCGGGCTTCTTCGCCGCCGGCTTTGCTGCGGTCTTGGCAGCGGGCTTGGCTGCCGCGGCTTTGGCGGCAGGCTTCTTCGCTGCGGGCTTTGCGGCCGGCTTGGCAGCAGGCTTTGCCGCCTTCGAAGCAGGCTTCGGCGCAGCAGCTTTAGCTGCCGGCTTCTTCGCTGCGGGCTTCGGGGCCGCTTGCTTCACTGTCGGTTTGGCCGGCGCCTTGGCGGCGACGGTCTTCACTTTTGCAGTCTCGTCGGAGACGCCGGCTGTCGGGCCGTTCGTCTTCACCGAGTCGATGGCATTCAAGGCACTCTTCTTCGCAGTGTAGTTTTCTGTGGTCATCATTGTCTCACCATTGCGCGCTACGAAACGGACGAAAAAACCTTCCTTCTTTCCGGCAACGATCTCGAACCGATAACCGCTGCCGGTCTGTTTTTCGGAGAGATCGGCGATCGTGGCGCCGGGGCCATTTTTCTTGATCGACGCAACACAGTTTTTGGCCGTGGCCTTCGCCTTGTAATTCTCCGACCAGAAGATAACCTCACTATTGTAAACGAATTGCACTCTGAACTGGCCATCCTTGGCCGGGACGATTTTGAACCGGTGCATCCGAACCAACTCCCCTCGCGGTCATCCCCCAAAAGGCGAATCACAAGGTCGCCTCAAAAAAGACTGTAGCGCGGACTTGACGAGTGGTCGATGCACCGCGAATCGCTTGTACTCAAATATTGTGGAATATCGCGCAAGTCGAGAGCGTCATATACTCGTCAAGAGTCATCATACGTATGACGATCTATGTGTCCGAGGTCTCGATCCGGATCGATGTGGTCGCGGACGCGCTGCTTCAGCGCTTTCACATCGGGAAAGCCGCCATCACGTTTGCGCTCCCAGACCAGCGTCTCGCCGACTCTGATCTCGAAGATTCCACCGGTGCCCGGAACCAGCGTCACACCACCAAGGTCGGCGCCGAATGTCTGCAGCAATTCCTGCGCCATCCATCCGGCCCGCAGCAGCCAGTTGCACTGAGTGCAGTAGGCGATGGTGACAAGAGGAGGCGCCGCGCCACCGGCCGTGGTCATGATCAAACCCGCGGATCGCCGAGCGTGGCGACCGCTTCGTTCGGCAGCACCAGTCCGCTTTCTCGTTCGGCGGCGACAAGGGCGGCGGTGGTGTTCGAGACGCGCTTGGCGAGCAGGCGGGCGATCTGTAGCAACAGGGTTGGCCGCTGCTCGAGGACACGGATGGCATCGGGAATAACGAACACTTCGACTGAGGTCACGGCGCGAACGGTGGCGCTGTGCGGTGAATCGAGCAGCACCGACATCTCGCCGAAGATCGTGCCCGGCTGGCGGATGGTAGTGACCACCACGCCGTCGCGGACGACCTCGAGTTCGCCGCTCCTCAGCACGAACATCGTGTTGAGCTTGCCGCCTTCCGGAATGAGAACTGCACCGGAAGGGAACTGCTGTTGATTGAAGTGATCGGATGTGTCGGGCATGGATGGCTCCGGCGATGAACGGTCCGGCCCATTCCGGACGCGCTGTTCTTATCTCAAATCGAGGGGCGGAGGAAATCGGCGCACATCGTCCTGCTGCACCCCACCAGAGGAGACGCGACACCGCCGGCGCGGCCGTGCTAGAGACCGACCTGCTCGCACTGGTCCGATGCCGGCGGCGGGCTGAAATCAAACCTGGCGCCGGCTTACCGCCGGATAGCTGAAGGAGTTTCTCATGCAGGACGCCCCCGCACTCGGACGTGCGGTCGAGATACCGACCGACCCCGAAACCGCGCCGCTCGATCGCGTGCCAAATCCGCACCCCGATCAAAACTATCTCATCCGGTTTGCGGTGCCCGAATTCACTGCGCTCTGCCCGATCACCGGCCAGCCGGATTTTGCGCATCTCGTCATCGATTATGTGGCCGACCAGTGGCTGATCGAAAGCAAGTCGCTCAAGCTGTTCATGCACTCGTTTCGCAATCATGGCTCGTTCCACGAAGCGTCGACGGTGATGATCGGCAAGCGGCTGGTCGAGCGGCTTGCGCCGCGCTGGCTGCGCATCGGCGGCTATTGGTATCCGCGCGGCGGCATCCCCATCGATGTGTTCTGGCAAACTGGCGAGCCGCCGAAAGGGCTGTGGGTGCCGGACCAGGGCGTCGCGAGCTATCGCGGCCGCGGCTGACGGCACGCGGTCTTCATCACTGCTGGTTTCTCCTCACTCCTCGCGAGTCAAAGTGCCGCAGGGGTCTGGCGCAAATGTCGCAGCCTCAGCGCGTCCGCGATGTGCAATCTGGCGGCGATCCGCTTTCGGGCGGCATTACTGGGGCCGGACGCACCCCCCGCGATCCCCGCCTTGGGCCTATCAATCGTTACGAGCCTCGTGCTCGAAGAGGAGACTAGCCTTGCAGAAGACCATCGCGGCCACCGTCGCCGCTCTGACCATCGTCGCCATGTCGTTTGGCGCCGCCAACGCCGCCACCGTCGTCGTCGTGAAGCACCCGGCCCATTGGGGCCAGCATCAGGTGTGCAAGACCACCTGGGATCATCACCACCACAAGGTGAAGGTCTGCACCTGGGTAAAGAACCGCCACTAAGCGACATTACTTTTCCGCATGGCCCCGCGAGCGAAAGCTCGTGGGGCTTTGTTCTTTCGCTCTCACCGACACACTTCATCCTCTCGCGCGACTGAGATCATCCCTGCAAAGCCTGCCGCGAGTAAGCGGCATTGGCGAGGCTCCATCCCGGAGCGGGTAGTCCGCGCTTTAGTGAGACAGTGCCTCGCCAACGCGATCGGGTTTTTAGGTTTACCGGTTGCGGCGCCCACTCGGATGCCGGCGGCCCGATCTGGATCACTGCCGATCCACACCGAACCCGGAACCCACCAACAGCGGCTGTCCCGGCCGACACAAGTCCGTGTCCAACGAGCCAGCGCCAACAACTTCACCCCGGACCGGAACGACTCCCGGTCCACCGATCTCCCCTCGCCAACCACTCGTCATGATCTCGCTTCGGCGAGAGGATGAGGGGAGGATAAGGCACGCCACGGGTTAGGGGGATAAGTTTGTGCGAGGGGCGGCATTTAAGGCTTCGCTCCCATATGTTGCCATTCCTCAAACTCAGTGTCATGCGCGTCTGCGCGACCGCTGCCCGGCATTTTTTGCGCCCACGATACAGGGTGGCTAACCTCGCCGTCGGAGTAAGGCGCGTTGGAGCAGATTTCGCCGTAAATCATGGACGTGGAACGCTTTGACACAGCGCTGCTGCAAAACACAAAAAGGTTTCGCTTTGGGAAGCTGCGCGTGCCAAGTGTCCGCGCCGATACTGCAGGGCGGTACGAAAGCCGGCCCATAAGCTCAAGTGGAAGGAACTCCCATGGCCATTCTGATCGGGGATACAGCGCCCGACTTCGAAGCCGAGACCACCGAAGGTCACATTCATTTCTACGATTACATCGACGGCCATTGGGCCGTACTGTTCTCGCACCCCAAGAATTTCACCCCAGTCTGCACGACCGAACTCGGCTACACCGCCAAGCTGAAGCCCGAATTCGACAAGCGCGATGTGAAGGTACTGGGCCTGTCGGTCGACAAGCTGCAGGATCATGCCGGCTGGGCTGCCGATATCGCCGAGACGCAAGGGGCGGCGCTGAACTTTCCGCTGATCGCCGACACCGACGGGTCGATCGCACGGAAATACGAGATGATCCACCCCAACGCCGACAACAGCCTGACGGTCCGCTCGGTGTTCGTCATCGGGCCAGACAAAAAAGTAAAACTCAAGATCGAGTATCCGGCCTCGACTGGCCGCAACTTCGACGAAGTGCTGCGCGTCATCGACTCGCTGCAGCTCACCGCCAAATATTCGGTCGCAACGCCGGTCAACTGGAAGAACGGCGAGGACGTGATCATCTCCTCCGGCCTCAACGACGAGGCAGCGAAGGCGAAATTTCCCGATGGCTGGAAGTCGCCAAAGCCCTATATCCGCATCGTGCCGCAGCCCGGCGCGAATTGACAAAAGTTTCGTCTCCCTGACGAACATTGGGCGGCCTCCGGGCCGCCCTTTTTTGTGGGTTCGTTTCAGTTGAAATTAACGGCGGTGGCGTAAGGAGCAGGCGCATGAACTTGAGGCCCGTCCGATGGTCGCGACCAGCGCTGAGCGCAGCACCCTGAGGCAAGACACGTTGGACGCGGCGGGACCGCCAGCCACCGCCAGCACCGAAAAGTTCAACTGGCCGCTTATCTTCATTGTCTGGCTGCTGTTTGCCGCCATCGGTATCGGCAAGGCAATCTGGACATCGGGCAGTATGCCTTTGCTGGCCGATACCGACGACGCGATGCGCCTGACGACGGTGAACGACCTGCTCGCCGGGCAAGCCTGGTGGGACCACATCCAGCATCGGCTCAACGCCCCCTATGGCGCCGAAATCCACTGGTCCCATCTGGTCGATGCGGCTGAAGGCGGCGTCATCCTGTTGCTAAAACCATTTGCCGGCGGCATGGCGGAAACCATCGCCGTCTACGTCTGGCCGCTGCTGCTCCTCCTCGCGCTGCTTACCCTCTGCGCCCGGCTGACCTTCCGCCTCGCCGGCCGTGACGCGATCCTGCCGGCGGTGATCCTGCCGATCACCTCGCTGGCGCTGATCCCCGAATTTTCGCCGGGCCGCATCGACCACCATTCGATCCAGATCCTGCTGATGCTACTGACGGCCTGGGGCGTCATCGAAACCATTGAGCGCCCGCGCTTCGCCGTGCTCGCCGGGATCGCCGCGGCGCTGCAGCTCGCCATCGGCATCGAGGGGCTGGGCGCCGTCATTGCTGCGGTTCTCGCCATCGCGCTGATCTGGGTGATGCGTCCAGAGCGGGCTTCGGCGATGCGCGGCTTCGGCATCTCCTTTGCCCTCGGCACCATCGCCGTTCTGATCAACCAGTATCCGCCGAGCCGCTGGTTCGAGCCGGCATGCGATGAAATTTCCATCGTCTACACCGCCTTCGCGGTAGGTGTCGGCGTTGTGCTGACGGTGCTCTCGGCGCTGCCGCTCGCCGGCCGCGCGCCCTGGCAGCGGCTGACGGTCGGCGGTGTGCTCGCCGCGATCCTCGCCGTCGCGCTCGCCAAAACCTTTCCGCTTTGTCTGGCGGGGCCATATGCCGGGCTCGATCCGTGGCTGGTGACCAACTGGCTCAACCAGATAACGGAGGCCAAATCCCTCATGGTCAGCCTCAAGGAGTCGCTGCCCATGACCGTGGGCGTTGCGCTGCCGCCGATCCTCGGATTGATCGTCATTGGCTTTCGCGTCTGGCGCGGCGAACGTCAGAACCGCGGCGAATGGTTGATCCTCGGCCTGTTCCTCGCGCTTTCCCTGGTCGTGATGTTCGCCCAGATCCGTGGCGGCCGGCTGGCCATGCCGTTGGCGCTGCCGCCTGCCGCCTGGCTGATCGTCACCGCGCGCCGCAGCTATCTGTCCGGCAACAAGCTGGTCGGGGCAGTCGGACTCATTGCGAGCTGGCTTGGTTTCGCCGGTATCGCCATGGGGGTGATCGTGCTCCTCGTGACGATGCCCTTTGCGAACAAAGCGGCAGCCTCGTCCGGGCCCGCCACGCCGAGCGATGCGGCATGCCGGATGCCGGCCGCCTTTGCACCGCTCGCCAAGCTGCCCCCGGCCCGGGTGATGACGCCGGTCGACCTCGGCTCGCATCTCTTGCTGTTCACACCGCATTCGGTGGTGGCGGCGCCCTATCAGCGCGACCAGGCCGGCGTGCTAGATGCCTTCCATTTCTTCAACCACCCGATCGCCGAGGCGCGGCAAATCCTGGCATCGCGCGGCGTGACGCTGGTGGTGGTCTGCCCTCAAATGCCCGAGATGAACGGCCAGCCCGACGCGGCGCCGGATTCGTTTGTGAAACTTTTCGCCGCCGGAAAATTGCCGGATTGGCTGACCCCGATCAGCGCACCCGGCGACGTGCTGAAGGTTTTTCGCGCCGCGCCGTAGCCGGCGCCAGGCCGAGCTCGGCCTGCAGCCGCCACGTAAGTTTCGACGCCACCAGCCGATGCGCCTCGGTGACGTAGGCCGCAAGCTCTGCTCCGGTGAGCGCGCAGCCTTGTTCCACCGCCACCCATTTCGCGCGGGCGAGGTATGGGGCAGGGCGGATGCCCACGAGTTCGGGCAGCATCTGGAAGGCGAGGTCCGAGCACTTGAAGGACAGCCCGGCGTCGCCGGCCGCGTCGCCGAATATCGCAAAGATCTTGCCGCCCACTTTACCGACGGAGCTGTCGCCCCACTGGCGGACCAACGTTGCAGCCGGGAGAGCGAGGACAAACGCCTCGAACGCCGCCCGCTCGAACAGATCTGGCGCGCGGCCGGTCCTCCCCGCCATTCAGCTCTCCGCCCGTTGGTCTAGAACTGGTCCTGTTTGACGAAGCGCCGGCTGCGTCGCGAGCGGCCGGCGAAGGCGAGGAGGATGCCGGGAATGCCCAGCACCGCGAAGCCCGGAAAGCTCAGCAACGCCCCCAGGATTGGCTCGAGGACGGGACCAAAAAACCGCGTGTCGATGAAATTCCGCACCGCCATGAGGCTCGGCTCGCTGATCGACGTCCAGGTGTCCCCCAGGCTCGTGGTGACAATCGTGTCGGCGCCCAGCGATTTGGTCCCGTCGATGATCAGCAGGATCACCGCCAGTCCCAGGAGCCACGTACCGAGGATTCGCAAAACGAGCCGCATGCCGCCTTTTCGCGCTGTCAGAGCCCGGCCAGTCCTCACGAACCTGCCGAGCGATCGGGCACTTCTTGTGGCATGAGCGACAATATTTGCAAAGACGGGAGCAGCCCCTTCTATTGGCGGCGCCGATGGGAACAATCTGGCTGGCCAGATATGAAGGCGCGCGTCGCTCAAGCGTTGAACGCCCGATCTGACGAAGCCGTTGGCAGCCGTTAACAATAGACCCGGCCATGACCTGATCGGCCTTGCGGCAGGATCGCCGATCAGTATAGTGCGCCCGCTTCCATCTTGCCTCTCCAAGGCCACTGACGACGGGAGCTGCCGTAGAGGACCGTGAGCCCCCGGCGACGCAACTGGTTCGCCTCGCGGCCCGGTTGCGTGGGGGAAACCGCGCTTCGGGCCGCCAAATGGCGGTAAGTCTAGCGGAGAGATGGCCGAGTGGTCGAAGGCGCACGCCTGGAAAGTGTGTAGGCGGGTAACCGTCTCAAGGGTTCGAATCCCTTTCTCTCCGCCACTAAGTCCTTCACAATACTGGCCTACATGAGGTCGTTTGGTGTCTTGGCCTAAGTCTTGGAAATAACAAATCTATTTGCGCCCCGCGACAAGTAACCGTCCGAGAGACGGCCACTACGAGCCGCGCTTTTCGCCCCTTGCGGGCCGATTCTCTAGGGGCGTTTTCGCGGGGACGGTTAGCTCCGCACGCGCTGCACTTCGATGACTGCTTTTGGCCCAGAGCGGACGCTCGTAACGACCCTCACCGAATTTTGAGCTTCCCGACGACTTGCCGCGCCATTTCCGTGGGGGCCTCGTCTGGAATAGGAAACACCGAACTGACGTTAATCTCACCGAGCACATAGGTGTCCATGCCATCCGCATCTGGTGGACCGAGCAAGAAGTCAGCATCCCAGATCACCGGCAGCTGGGAGGGGCTTAGGTGCAGCAGCGCAGTGAGTTGCGGGGTCCAGGTGTCCTCCATCAAACGGCGAAGGCGCTGAAAGCGAGGGTCGGCATTTGAACTGTATATCCGCGGTCCTGCCTCCGTCCTCGCGGCCCCAGTGACGAGGGCCTTGACCTTCTGGCTACCAAACCCGGCGCACCGGTCGCCGGCCATATAACATCGCACGACACCTTCGCTGAGCCGCTGCTGAAAGGGTTGGTCGATGACGCCGCCATCGTCGAAGTAGTCGGCACAGCGCCGGAGGAACGCCTCAAGCGAAATGTCTTCTGACATCTCCTTCGTCGCGTCGAGGACCCGCACCATCGGCTCGCCGCCGAGACTAGGCAGCGCCTCGACCTTCCACACGCCCTGCCCGCCATTGCCGCGATTGCGCTTGATAACGCGAGCGCTGACAGGAAGCCTTGCCAGCAACCCGGTACGCATGGCCGCGAGCGTCGGATACATGTCCACATCCGAGCCCCCAGCGCATCTCGCGCGTCCGATAAAGCACCTCCTTAGTTCCCATCTTGAGCATCACGTCAGGATGAGCGCTTACCCAGACGCCCTGCCCCGCCACCTCGCGAAGCAACGTGTCGAGGCGGGCACGATTGCGCCCTTCGTGTATTGGGTTGACGAAAACCAGCACACCGTCGAGCGCCAGAAGTTCGTATCGGACCGCGTCCGCGACGTCGTCCTCGTAGACGACCGCCCGCGCGTCGACGCCGACATTGGCCAGCGCCGTCGCTACTGCCTTGAACCGGCTCGTTTCGAGCGTCGCGCTGCGCCTTTCCGCCTCGCCACCGCGCCACATGATGCCAACTGCACCGAGCTTGCCGTCTTCTGCTCTCATCGTGGCCCCCATCAAGCAGTGACTAAGAATGAAGCGTGACATATCCTCCCCGGGGGGATATGTCGACGACTATGAAACACCACACCCACCCAGACATCGCGAAGCGGCTCAAACGAGCGAACGGCCATCTCGGCAAGGTCATCCAGATGATCGAAGCGGGAGCGCCCTGCGTCGATTTGGCCCAGCAGCTATTTGCGGTCGAAAGCGCCATCACCAACGCCAAACGGGAGCTTATTCACGACCACATGGAGCACTGCCTCGGCGACGGCGTTGGAGAAGGCGAGATGGAGCCGGTCGCTGCGATGGCTGAGTTCAAAGCGTTGGCGAAATATCTCTGAGGAATAGCATGTTCGCAAAAGTACTCGACTGGTTCGGTTTTGGCAGCGCCCGCGCACATGCAAGTTACGGCCATGCGCATGATCATGACGGAAGGGAGGGCCATGGCCACACGCATGGTGTGATCGATCCCAGCATCGCGGCGACCGACCGCGGCATCTGGGCCGTGAAATGGTCTTTCGTGATCATGATCGTCACCGCTGCCATACAATTGACTGTCGTGTTGTGGAGCGGCAGCGTGGCGCTGTTTGCCGACACCATCCACAATTTTGGGGATGCAACGACAGCGATCCCGCTCTGGATCGCGTTCAACCTGGCGCGTCGCCCAGCGACCAAGCGCTTCACCTATGGGCTCGGGCGGGTGGAGGACATCGCGGGCGTGCTCATCGTGCTGATCATTCTCGCGAGCGCCATCGTCGCTGGGTACGAAGCGATCAGCCGCCTCATCCACCCGGAACCAATTGCTCAGCTCTGGTGGGTCGCCGCCGCTGGCGTTATTGGATTCATCGGCAATGAGGCGGTGGCCGTTTTCCGCATCCGCATCGGACGCGAGATTAACAGCGCCGCGCTGATCGCCGATGGCTATCACGCTCGTACCGATGGGCTGACCAGCCTCGCCGTGGTGCTCGGCGCCATCGGCGTGGCACTGGGCTTTCCGCTGGCCGACCCGATTGTTGGGCTGATGATCACGCTGGCGATCTTTGGCATCGTATGGCAGTCCGCGCGGGCGGTGTTGACCCGCATGCTCGACGGCGTCGAACCTCAGACGATCGACGAGATCGTGCATGCCGCCGAGCACGTGAAGGGCATCGAGAAGGTCACTGACGTACGGGCTCGTTGGCTGGGTCACCGACTCTACGTCGAGGCAACCATCGTCGTGAATGACCGGTTGTTGGTGGCGGCGGCAAATGACCTCGCGGAGACCTATCGCGACGCGTTGTTCCATCATCTGCCGGGCCTCGTCTCGGCGCAGTTGAGCATCGCGATCCCTGTAGCTGACGGAGACCACCACCACGCACCAAAGCCTATCCAGGTGGCGACCCGGCTAGCGGATGGGCTCCTGCAGATCGTCGACACACCTGACGGCGAGCGCATGCAGTTTCGCGTCTCCCGTCATGCCGAGGGATTGTCGGCGCGTGTCGACATTGCGCGCGGCAGTACTACTGAGGTTCTCGACCTAGAGCCCGTCGCCGGCGATCACCACTGGCTGCGAAGTATCGTGGCCCCAGCAGAACCGCACCAGTTCAGTGCAAAACTTCATCTCCGCGCGGGCAATGACAACGAAGATGTACCGTTCGCTATGGTCGAGCCCGAAGGACATCAGCATTAGTTCAACGTCCGCTTCTGGCGCAAAGCGGATACGGGCCAACGACTGCTCTTGGCCCAAAGCGGACTTCAAAAGACCGAGCGCTAGCGGGATTAAAACGGCTTGAAGACCATCAGCACCAAAATGACAAGAAGGCCAAGCCCGCCAACAAAGCCCGTCAAATGCGGCTGCGGCTGTGAAAGAAGCCGGTTCAACGCATCGGGTGAGGCGATGGGACCGAGCTCGACCTGCCCGGTGCGCCGATAGCGCTGCAGGCCGACAGCCTCGCGAACCTTGCCGAAATAGGTCACGCCCATGAAAATCATGAAAGCAGCAATGACAACGAGCAGCACGAGGGACGTCCAGATCCAGCCCTCACTCCAGAACTGGCCCATGAAGCCCAGCCAGATTCCGGCCCCGATCAGCAGCAACAAACCAAGGTAGTTGACCCCGAGACTACCGAGTGAGAGGTCGAGGATCGCGCGGATGCGCTCCGGATTGCGTTCGCGCGCCAGTGCAAACGCGAAGAATACGGATACGCCATGGGCGACAAGAAAGATTGCCACTCCAATGAGATGCGCGAACAAGGCGATTTCATAAGCCATGCGTCTGAACCCCCCGAAAAGCGTGTGGCTTCGCCCAGTTGGGGACCGCCTGTCATTGCTTCAAGTAGGTGACCGGCCGAGACACAAATCGTAATATTTGGTCGAACGCGGTAAGGCCCGGAGCCAGATATTGGGTCTTCAGGCCGCAGGAACGGATCCGCCGCTGCCGGCAGCGATTTGCGTCATCGTGACAACTGTCGAACCCGTATCCGCCACCATCGCCTCGTCGTGCGTGGCGCAAAGGACGACAGCGCTTTGTGCCGCTACGCGAAGTCTATCGAAAAGGCCGGCGCGCGCCGCGGCATCCAGACCGTTGCTCGGTTCGTCCATCAGGATGACGCGTGGCGACCCGATGAATGCTGCCCGCAACAGCATCTTCTTTTGTATCCCGAATGACATCGCGTCGAACCTCGCGTCGAGATGGGTTTCGATGCCGAGAGCCGCGATCAGATTGTCTCCCGAAGGAGGTGGAGCGGTGCTTTTGGATGCGGCCACGAAACGTAGAAGCTGCCGGCCCGTCATGAACGGATAGACCGGACAGTCGTCTGGCACATAGGACAAGCGGCTTCTAGCCAACTGAGGTTCTCGTCTCAGGCTGAGCTTGTCGATCCAGATGTCGCCCACATCCGGCGCCTGCGCGCCGGCAAGCTGGCGCAGCAGTGTCGACTTGCCGCTGCCATTGATGCCTTGCAGGGCGTAGAGCCCGATCCCCAGCGAAAAACCGGCGCCATCAAATATCGCTCGCCCGGCGTAGGAGGCTGCCAACCCTTCGGCGCGTAACGGGTCGTCCAAGCTCATCGCAGCACCGCCGCAAATCCGGCACTCGCCCAGGCAACGGCGACCAGGGCGGCGAAGAAAGTCGCTAGACGTCCTCCAAAAATCACCGGCAGGCGCAGCAGTGAAAGCAATGCGACGCAGGGCAGGCCCAATATCACCAGCCCCTCTGCAGAGAGGATACTCTGCAAGCCGAGCCATACCAGGACAATGCCCAGTGCGGGCGCACCGAGGAGAACCACGAAACCCGTGTCGCGGATTGGCCAATAGGCGGCCGAGAGGGGCAGTGTTGCAAGAAAGCTGCGGGCGCCACGATGGGCATCGTGCAAGGGCCGATAAAGCCCGCTAACGAGGAGGCAGATCACGGCGATCGCCGCGATCGACGTCGGCAAGCTGCGTCCATCAGGACCAAATGCGATAATCAACCGATCGGCGGCCAAAGCAATTGCGACGACGACCGCCAAGCGAAGAAGCGTTGCGCCTTTCCGCTCCGCAATGATCCGCAGCTGGATCGATAGCGCGGGCGGCAAAGCTGCTTCCAACCCGGGCCACACGGCGGTCCACCAGGATATTGCCGGCAGGGTACCGGGCCGAAGCACCCCGACCTGAACCGCCAGCGCTGCCGCCAACAGCCCAACTAGCGAGAGCGTAGACATAGCGTCTGCGCGGGCCAATGCTATCGCCAGCAAGAGCAACAGCAAGATATCGGCAGCACACAGAATGGTCAGGTCGACTGCGAACCGCATGAGCCTCGAAACAGGTAGCGTCGCAGCATAGGAGGCAAACTGCCCGCCGAGGATGGCTTGCCGTTGCGGCAGCACCCAGAGGGCCGCAGACACGATCAGCGCTACGATCCCGATCACGCGGATCGGCGCCGCGAGCCCGGGTGAAACGATGGTGAGTAAGCCGCCCGCCAGCGCCGACAGCAAAGGCACGACCGGAATGCCCGGCACCAGCAGGGCGGCGAGGAGCAGCCACTGCCAATGCCGCAGCAGCGCCTGCCCGCTGGTGCGGACATACCAGCGGAGCCTGAGCAGGCAATACGAACCAAGAAACCTCATCAGGCCCCGTCTAGCTGGCGCATGTCATTCTTCGGCTTCGAGGCCCGCCTTTGGCATTGATCGTAACGTACTCGCGCAAGCGTGTCGGCCATCCGATGCGTATCAATGTGGCGTCGGGGTCTGAAATCGCAAACTCGTACATGCCCCAGGGTTTGTCTTCCGGCCAGAGCGAGCCGACGATTTCGCCGACGAACTCGGCGGCCATCTCGTCGACGTTTTCGCGCCGGTAGAACAGGGCAAGTGGATTCTTCCGCGGTACCAGCCAGCCGGGCTCGGCCAGCCTCAAGTGAAGGCTTGCCCCATCGGCATCATGGAGAATGCGGTAGGCATCGTTGCCGGCCGCTTCGTCAGTTGCATCTTCGCCGCGGCGAAGAAAGCCAAGGCGTCTATAGAAATGCTCGGAGGCGTTTACGTCGGAGCAGGGGATAATCGCCGCAATGGATTGCATGTTGGTCTCGGCGTTGGGTTTTGGATTGGCTCGGGAAAATCGGCGGCGATGTCGCGCCGCCGATCATGAGGTCGAACTACCAGCGGTAGTAGCGCCAGCGCGGGAACCAGGGCCGGCGAAAGTAGTACCTGTGCCAGTAGCCGGCATCGAACGCGACGATGGCGACCCCCAATCGCGCGGCAGCAACCGCGGTCACCGCGACCGGCGCGTTGCGATAGATGGTGCTCATATAGGCTGAGGCGAGCCAGCCGCGATTGCCGCCCCATGAGACGTCGCACCAGGTGTAGCCCGTGATGCAGCCATGCAAGGCCATTCGCGCACCTGCCGGCAGATCGACAACCACGGGATAGTTGAGGCCGGGTCCGGCTCGAAGGTTGATGCCGGTTGTAGAGACGACCGGAATCTCGGCGGCGTTGGCGGCCGAGGCGGCTGCGAGCGCTACTGCCGCGGCCGTAACCAGGATGAGTTTCTTCAGCATGCCATCACTCCTACTGCGCGAGTTTTTGAAGCAGCTGCCCGCGATCGCCGGCATGCCGGTCGAAATCCGTCACCTTTCCGTCGGGCGCGGTAAGTTCGCCCACGAAGTGAACACCGTCGGCTTCATGTTTGACGTTGCCATTGGCGCGCCACTTGCCGCCGAATGGCCCCGTCGCGGTGCCGGTAAAGTCGCAGGCCTGCTGCGCGGCGTCGCAGGTGCCCGACAGCGAGTAGGTAATCGTCCGGCCATTCGCCATCTCGATCTTGCCGGTACGCGAGAACCCACCCGAACCCGGATCGTAGGACTGCGAGAATGTACTGGTCCCACTCCCGAGCCTCGAGGTGAAGTGGATGGTGCCATCCCGCTCGAGGGCGAAGGCCGGCGCGGCAATGGCCGCGCTCGCCACTATGCCAAGCCCGAGGGCAATCATTTTCATGGTGCGTCCTTTCCGATTGTGATGTGGGGAAAGGATGCGGCCGCTGCTTTGCTGGCCGTTTGCAGCCGAAGCCGGGTTTATTGCATTTTGTAAACGGGCCATGGCGCCGCTTGAGGGAGGCGGAGCGACTGGTAGACTGGGCCCCATGAATGCAAAGCCCCGTATCAGCATCGTCGAGGACGATCCCGAGATCCGCCGCCTGCTGCTGGCCCGCCTCGAAAAGGAAGAGTTTCGTGTCGATGCAGCCGATGGCGGCACGGCCTTCGACCGACTGGTCTCGGCAAAGGGCTTCCCGGACCTCATCGTCCTTGATGTCATGCTGCCCGGCGAGGACGGCTTTTCCATCTGTCGCCGGGTGCGGGCGCAATCGCGCGTGCCGATCATCATGCTGACGGCACGAGGCGACGACATCGACAGGATCGTCGGCCTTGAACTCGGCGCCGACGACTATGTGCCCAAGCCATTCAATCCGCGCGAACTGATCGCCCGCATCCGAGCCATCCTCAGGCGCATGGAGCCCCCCCCTGTCGAGAGAGAACTCTACCGCATCGGCATGCTGACGATCGATATGAGCGCGCGGGCCGTAGCCCGCGATGGTGCACCGGTCGAGCTGACGGCCGGCGAGTTCGACCTTCTCGCTTGCTTCCTGTCGCGGCCGCAGCGGGTTCTCTCCCGTGAGCAGCTCATCGAATGGACGCGCGGCCGTGATGCCGATCCGTTCGACCGGACGATCGACGTGCAGATGAGCCGCCTGCGCCGCAAACTCAGCGACGCTGGCGCCGGCAATTTGTTCAAGACCGTGCGCAATGCCGGATATGTGCTCACCGAATCGACGCGGCTATGATTGGCCGGCTGGGGATCGTCGGCCAGTTGCTCGTCATCGGCGCGCTCGGCTTCAGCGCCTTCCTCGTCGTGCTTGGCGCGCTGCTCTATATGCTCAGGGCGCAAGAGGGCGCTCTCGAAAGCCGCTTCCCGCTGCCGGCCCAGATCGCCGCCATCGTCCAGCTCGTCGACAGGACGCCGGCGGCCGACCGCGCCTCGCTTCTCACCGCGCTCAATACATCGGCGCTGTCCGTGACCATCGATGCCGGACCGCCTGTCTCGTCGCAGGCCAGCCGCGAATTGCCGCGGATCGAGAATTTCCTGACGCGCTTCGACCCCGCCCTCGCTTCGCGTGAGACAATTGTCGATGTTCCCGACAACACCGGTCACGGAAGGCCCCTGCTCGACGCATGGACAGGCAGCGCCCCCCTACGCGCGCAGGTCGAACTTGCCGATGGCAGCCACGTCTCGATCGAAGCGCGTGGCGAGTTGGTGCGGCGGGTGCTTGGCGTGCCCAGCGGGTTCTGGCTTGCGGCAACCGGCGTGTTGATTGCCGCCCTGACGCTCTTTGGACTATTCCGCGCCGCGCGCCCATTGCGCCGACTGACAACGGCGCTCGAAACGTTCTCGGAGACGGCGTCACCAGTACCAGTCGAGCCCGCTGGGCCACCCGACATGCAGCGGCTGATCGGCACGTTCAACCGCATGCAGGAGCGGCTGAGTGCCCTGATCAAGGGCCGCACGATCCTCGCCGGCGCTATATCGCACGATCTTCGCACCTATCTCACCCGCCTGCGCCTGCGGGTCGACACGATCGCCGATGCGACCGAAAGGGAGGGAGCCGAAAACGACATCGATGCGATGACGGGCATCGTCGAGAACGCCCTTGCCTTCGCCCAGGCGGCAAGCGCCTCGGGAGAGCGCGAAACTGTCGATTTGTCTACAATCATACGCGCCGAGGTCAGGCGCTACGCTGCCGCGGCCAACGCCGTCACATGGGCCGATGGTGTAGAGCCCATTCGGGTGCGCGGCGATGCGATTGCGTTGCGCAGGGTGCTCACCAACCTTCTCGACAATGCATTGCGCTATGCGGGCGAGGCGGAAGTGCAACTCTCGGCGGCGGATGGCTTTGCCGAACTAACGGTCGACGACCATGGCCGGGGCATTCCACCGGCCGAGCGCGAAGCCATCTTCGAGCCATTCTACCGGCTCGACGCATCGCGTAATGTTTCGACGGGCGGCACGGGCCTGGGGCTGGCCCTGACGCGCCAGATCGTCGAAGCCCATGATGGCCGCATCTCCGCCGGGGATGCACCAACGGGCGGCACACGGATGCGCGTGCTCCTGCCCCTCGCCAACCCGTAACAAAATGCAACAAATCGGCCTTTCGCTGCAATGTGCGGGCAACGCCAAACGCCGACCTTCCTCCATGTCCAATACATCGCGAAGGAAGAGATCATGAAGACTCGCCATTTCATCGCCACGATATCGATGGTTACGATCACCGTGCTCGGCTGTCAGGCAGCTTTAGCCTATGATCGCGGCGTCACGGTTACGACGCCCAACGGCACGTACACCAAATCCGTCAATGGAAGCTGCTCCGGCGGCGTTTGCAGCCGCGATGCAGAGATTACCGGGCCCAATGGTGTTTCCGTCAGCCGGTCCGGCAGTTGCGCGGTGGGCTGGCGTTTTTATGGCTGTACCAGCACGACCACCGGCCCAAAGGGCAACTCCGTCACCCGACACACGGCTGGCCGCCGCTACTTCTGGTAGCAAAACTCGGCGGGTGGAAGCAGCGCTTCCACCGCCCCCTCCATGGAAAGGATTCGATCGATGCGAGCAAACGTCTTTGCGATTGCCGTGCTGTTCCTGCTGCCAGCCTTGCCGGTCACGGCTGCCGCCTTATCGTTCCAGGACCTGGTGTCCCTGCACCGGGCGTGCGGCAACGACATAAAGACGCTCTGTCCTGGCATGTCGCGTGGCGGCGGGCGCATCGCCCAATGCGTGATGGCGCACGCGAGCAGTGTCTCGGCCGGTTGCGCGGCCGTACTCAAGGCCGACAAGGCGAAACTTCCGGCAACAGCCGCCGGCGCTACCGTCTATGATACCGACTGACAATCTGCGCAGGAGTTCGCGATGTTGAGCAACCGCTCGATGCCGGAGGCCGGCGTCATCCCCGTGCTGGCGTATAGCAACCTGCGGGAAGCCGCCGACTGGTTATGCCTTGCCTTCGGCTTCTCACCCAGCCTCTGGATCGGCGATCATCGCGTCCAGCTAGAAGCCGGCAATGGCGCGATCGTGCTGACGCGCATAGCGCAGCCGATGCCGGTGACGAGGGGCCAGAGCATCATGGTCCGGGTCGAGGACGCCGACTCGCACTATGAGCGCGCCCGCTCTGCCGGCGCAGAAATCATCGACGCTCCCGTCACCTATCCCTACGGTGAGCGGCAATACTCGTGCCGGGACATCGAAGGCCATGCCTGGACGTTTTCGCAATCGATCGCCGACGTCGACCCTAAGACATGGGGCGGAAGTCCGAGCGGCGCGGGCGGCAGCACGACCAGTCTTTAGTCACTCGATGCCTCCGAATTGTTCCAGGGGCGGACTACGTGTTCATGGCGACATCGATTTAGGAAAAGTTGGGCACGGTGCCCCTTTTTTGCCTCGTTCTCCTTTGAATGACCGCTTCTGGCGCAAAGCGGGCGCGGACAGCGTCATTGGCCCTGGACTGCTAAGGCAACGCTTTGCTCGCTCCACCGCATCGAAATTTCCTCGTCCCGCACCAGTTGAGCTGCCGAAAGGAACTTCGGCTGAGTGCCTTGAACAATCCGTTCGACCAGGATGGGCGAAAGAAATGCCAGCGGCAGTAGTTCCGCAACCTTCGATCCGGTTATCCCTTCGACCGACGAGATTTCCGCGACCGACTGTCGCTTGCCGCTGGCGAGATCCCCGAACCAAACGTGCGCCCGCGCGACGGCCTGCAGCAGCGATTGATCGACATGCCGATCCGGCGCACTTCCGCCAACCACCAGCTTGGCCTGCACGCCACGCCGGCGAAAGATCAGCGGTGCGGAAACCACGAAACTCTTGTTCGGATCGTCCGAGTTGCGCGGCCACGACGAAGGATCATCTTGTCCCACGCCGAGAGCCTTTCGAAGCGCGGTCATCGAGAACTTGAGCGCAAGGAAGTCGTGGCGATAGATGACCCCGCTGACGAGTGACCGAAGCACCTGCGCCGCGCCGGCGCCAGAGGCATCGGCGACGCCGCGCAGCTGGATCAGCCGCTTCAGGACCCTCGCCTTTTGATCTAGAGCTAAGTCGTCGAGGTGGTGAAGCACCTGACGTTCGTCTACAAGCAGCGTTCGCATTGCCGAGATTGCCGCACTCTCGATTTCTGCCGCCGGAAGCCGGACTGGTTCGAA
>Ga0268266_10000744_pt1 | contig 43632 bp, 42 predicted proteins | sample KBSS13metaG_FD_190356 | JGI IMG/M metagenome (GOLD analysis project Ga0268266, IMG submission 190356) | Switchgrass rhizosphere microbial communities from Kellogg Biological Station, Michigan, USA - KBS S1-3 metaG (SPAdes) (version 2) | ecosystem: Host-associated > Plants > Roots > Rhizosphere...
CTCCAAGCTGAAGCACTTCCGCCGCATCGCCACCCGCTATGACAAACTCGCGGCGAACTTCCTCGCAATGGTCCAACTCGCCTCCGTGCGGCTGTGGCTACGCAATTATGAGTCTACGGCCTAGCTTCGAAACGGAGGAATTGAACATATCAAAGCTCGACGCCGATTATTCCAGCTCCGAGACGGATGGTTCTGGGTTTCCGCTGGGCCCACATGTGTGGGCTTTCCGAAGTACGAGACCCATATCGTCGTACCGGACACACGCCTTTTGCGGCGCTAATTTGAGAACGAGCCCGGCTCGAAGCTTGCCGCCCTGTGGACTATCCTGCTCGTCGCGGATCGTTCAGGTCGGTCGTAGAGAATCCGATCCCACTCACAATTGAGAGAAATATACCTGCAACGGCGCGCCTGACCGATCTCGTCAATTCCATGATGCTTGAGTCGAGCTGTTCGGTGGAGGAAAGGTTGCCGAAATGGCCCAGTATGCCAGGCGGCCTTGCCGCACGCACAGCCGAACATAACCTCTATTGTTATGAGTTCCGATCCCACGCCGCCGGCCGACGAGCGTCGCTTCTTCACCGATGCCGAATCCGCCGTGAAATACGTACGGGCGATCTATGACGGTCAGGTTCGCTACCTGACTCGCCGGTTTGAGGACTATGCCGCAGGCAAGGTACTTACTGGCCGGCAGCACGCCTTTTATCCCTATGTGCAGATCACGATCAGCACACTTGTTCGGCTGGACAGCCGGCTGTCCTACGGTTTTGTGCGCGGACCCGGCATCTTCCGCGCGTCGCTGACGCGACCCGATCTGTTCGAGGATTACTATCGCGAGCAGTTCGACGCGCTGCTCAAGAATCATGGCGTGCCGTTGGAGGTCGGGCTTTCCAACCGCGCCATCCCGATCCATTTCGCGCTGCGTGAGAACCAGCATGTCGAGGCGCAGCTGACGCGTGAGCGGCTGGCGGTGGTCGGCGACGTCTTCGATCTTCCCAGCCTGGCCGAGCTGGATGACGCGGTGCCGAACGGCGCCTATTTCCTGCCGACCGCCGATCGCCAGCCGCTGGCGCTGTTCACGGCGCCGCGGGTCGATCTGTCGGTGCATCGGCTCAAGCATTACACGGCGACAGACGCCGAGCATTTCCAGCGCTTCGTGCTGTTTACCAATTACCAGTTCTATGTCGACGAGTTCGTCCGGCTCGGACTGGAGATGATGGAATCTGGCGACGAGGACGATTATCTCGCCTTCGTCGAGCCTGGCAATCTGGTGACGCCGAACCGCCGGCTCGATCCAGCCGCTGAATCGACCGGCGCCAAGCCCGGCCGGTCGCCGCAGATGCCGGCTTATCATCTGAAGCGGGCCGACGGCTCCGGCATCACTCTCATCAATATCGGCATCGGCCCGTCGAACGCGAAGACGATCACCGACCACGTTGCCGTGCTGCGTCCGCATGCCTGGCTGATGCTCGGTCACTGCGCCGGCCTTCGCGCGACGCAGAAACTGGGCGATTATGTGCTGGCCCACGCCTATGTCCGTGACGACCATGTGCTGGACGAGGCACTGCCGACCTGGGTGCCGTTGCCGGCCCTGGCCGAAGTGCAGCAGGCGCTGGAGCGCGCGGTCGCGGAAACCACGGGCCTAGCCGGTTATGACCTCAAGGCGCTGATGCGCACTGGCACCGTTATGACCGTGGATGACCGGAACTGGGAGCTCAGGCCGCACGCGGAGCTTCTGCTGCGCTTCAACCTCTCCCGAGCTATCGCCCTCGACATGGAATCAGCCACTATCGCTGCCAACGGCTACCGCTTCCGCGTGCCTTACGGCACCTTGCTCTGCGTCTCGGACAAACCGATGCACGGGCATCTGAAGCTGCCCAATATGGCCGACCTGTTCTATCGCGAGCAGGTCGACCAGCATCTTGAGATCGGCATTCGCAGCCTGGAAATCCTCCGTGAGGCCGGTCTGGAGCGGCTGCACAGCCGAAAACTGCGGAGCTTCATCGAGACGGGATTTCGCTGATCGAAAGGCAGATGGTCGGATGGTGCGAGCAGATTGGACCGACCATCAATCCATAGGCGGCTTCGATGTCCCAACCGTCTAACTCGTTGTCGCGTTTCGGAAAGCCCCAAGCTTCTTATCTAGCCGTCGTTGAGCCAAGACACGGCGTCCGCTTCTCCCTGAGATTGCTGATGACCTCTTGCGAGAGTTCGCCGACCGGCTTCCCGTTGTCGATATTCTCGAAGTCCTCCAGCGTGCTCCGGTGGATCAAATCATCGTACCGGCCGCCGGCAAAGGACCGCCGCCCCCACGTGCGCTTCGGGTTCGTTGATGCGGGAATCGTCGACACCTCGCAGGACGTACCGCCACCCGGTTAATGCCCGACATGGCGGCAATCTCAATCTAATTGCCCGACCATGACCGCACAATGAACCAGCTAGTCCCGATCACCGCATCGGCCCTACCTGCCATCGTCACTGCCGCCGGCGACCAAGCCGAGGTCCGCTTCCTCGAATTCTTCGCCGGCCAAATCCGCAACCGGCATACCCGCCCCGTTTATAGCCGAGCAGCTGGCGAATTTCTGACTTGGTGCGCTGACGCCGCCATACCATCGATCGTGGCGGTCGAGCCACTCCATGTCGTGACCTGGATCGAGATGAAGACGCGTAGCGAGCTCGCGGCGCCGACCGTGAAGCAGCAGCTGGGCGCGATTCGGCATCTGTTCGACTGGGTGGTGACGGGCTAGGTCCTCCCCACTAATCCGGCCGGCTCGGTGCGCGGTCCGACCCATATCGTCCGGATCTGTTCGCGGCCTACGTGCTCCATCTGAAGAAGAGGGAGGGCCCGAGATGGAAACTTGCCGAGCACGTCCTCGACCATGCCGCCGAGGCGATCGGGGAGAACCGTGCGGCGAACTCGATCACGCCCGGCATGATCACGCCGTGCCTCGAGAAAATCTATGATCGCGGCGCGCCGTCATGGCGGTGACGACGCGAGCATTTATCTCGGCCGCCTTCAACCATGGGCTGAAATCTGAGAACGACTACACCAAGGCCGCGGGAACCACATCCTGGGGCCTGACAAGCAATCCGGCCGCCGCGATCTCATACGACACTCACGCATCGAAGCCGGGGAGGCGCGTTCTCTCCGAGGCTGAAATCGTTCACTTCTGACGTTGGTGCGAGGCTAGACGCGATGTCGCGCTGCTCGCTGATGTCCTCCGCCTTCTGCTGGTTACAGGACAGCGGCCAGGTGAGATCGTCAGCCTCGGCACGGCATCGTCGGGTCATCGGGCGCAACACCTGCCCGATGAGGGGATCATGCATTGGACCACCACGAAGAACTCGCTGCCGCACACAATTCCGGTTCCTGCGCTCGCGGCGGGTATTCTGGAGTGCGTTTTCCCCAACAGACAGGGGCTCTATTTCCCGAATCGTCGTCGGCCGAAGGTGCCGGCTACCGGGCCATCGATTGGATTTGCCATTACCCGCTACCTGGAAGATTTCCCGGATGTGCCGCACTTCACCCCGAACGATCTACGGCGGACCTGACAGACCTTGGCGGGGCGGGCCGGCCTATCGAAGGACATCCGCGACCGGATGCAGAATCATGCGAAGGCGGACGTCTCGGCGATCCATATGACCGGTACGATTACATGACCGAGAAGAGAGCCGCCATGGATGTCTGGAATGCCTACCTGACGAATCTACTGGCAAGTTAGCCCCAAGCACCGGCGCTCCATTGACCTTCTCCCCGGCCTCAAGCTCAAGGCCGACGAGGATGGCGCCCCAGGCTATGTATCCGATCGCGATGAGGGCGATAACGCCAAAAACCGTGAGTGCGATCACCATAACGACACACCGAAGTTGATGAGGTCGCGACCGTGGCTGTAATGTTCCGCGCCTCGATCCCTTATATGGTGATCCGAGCGCATGGCGGCACCACTTTGAAAAGCCCATGCCGGTGCTTAGGCAGTAACGCCCTCACGGCCCCGTCCCCGCCGCGTTCGGCATGCTCTGCATTTGCATCAGCGGCGCCGTGGCGCGCCCGAGAGGCCGGCCCGATGTATCGACTAGCCTAATCTCTGCGGAGCCGCTCACGTTGCCGGCCGCGCGCTCGCGCGTGCCGTTCGGATCATTGTCGGGGAGCGGCATCCCGCGCCGGATTCCCTCCCTCATCATGTCGTCTGAGTACGGATTACCGCCTGCTCCTTTTCGAACAGCTTGTCCATGGCGTCGGGATCGTTCTTGTTGAGCCTTTGATCGTCGGCCCATCCCGTTTTCCGCCTCATGAATTTCTTAAAGGAATCGCGACCGCAATATATTCTCTGGTTGATGTCAGTTGGCCTGACAAAAAAGACCGGGCACGAAGCCCGGTCGAGGTGTTCCATACGTCAACTAAAACTGCATGTAGGTAGCGAGTGATACTCTTCAATCCGTTCCGTCCGCTTTGCCGATAGGAATTCGATCCCTAGTTGGGCGGCGGATATTGCTTGCCCCAGAACGCGGCCCTCCCAGTCCGAAGACCGAGAGAGCCGGGAGCCACCCAAGTACCGGCGCAAGGATAAAACGCCGATGTCTGTCTAAACGTCAGAGCGGGCGCCTCGGGTCCACGATATTAACCAGCGCTAAGGGATCATTCCCATTACAGGAACAGCGATGCGGCCTGGGCAGAGCGCGCTCGCGCTTGGCCGGATCATCTCTTGGCGCCGCCGGCCCATTACGTCGGTGGGGGGCGGCACGGGCCAAGCGTTCGAAAGAGCTCGCAGAAGGACTGCGAAGGAGATAGCGGCGTGATAATCCTTAGGCCATGGACGAGCGCACCCTCCAGACGATGGCGCATTTTCTGATCAAGCTGCATCAAGACGCGGCGGTTAGCCTAATCCGTCAGTGCATAGACGATGCAGTAGAGTGCGGCGACGAATATGGCTTCATCTTCTGGAATGGCGTGCTGCACGCGACTGAGGCATGGGAACGCCAGCGGCAGAAGCCGGCGAATTAGACCGATTGACAAAGAAGACCGGGCACGCAGCCCGGTCCAGGTAACAGGAGGAGGGACCACCTGCACAACAGTATGTGAGGGCGACGCGGATTCGTTTCCAGTCCGAGACCGGCGGCCCCACTTTGCCAGCCCGTGCATCATGCATCTGCGCCTAGCGGTCGAAGGCGCCAGCGAGCACAACTGAGCCGAGGATGAAGGAGACCAGCGATCTCCGAGACTGGCGAGGTAAATCCACAGCGGGCGGTTCCTGGCAAGTGCTCGGCCCATTATCCAGGACGACCTATATAGCTTCGACGAGACGGCTGAGGGCTAACCGGCGCCGATGAGGGACGAAGAGCACAGATGGGCCGACGCTTGGAGCGCAGCCAATGAGACTGCAATCGCGCTCTGCTGCGCGGGTTGGACAGTCCGTCCGGGCGATGCCGGCCCGTCACTGGTCCGCAACCTGCCGGCGGTGCTGCGCCGCGGGCCCTATATCGAATTCGAGGCCACAATCTGACTTCGTTCGTCCATCGCGCACCCACCGAGCGGGGTGGCGGGCAACCCTCTGACTGCGCTACCACTCACACGCCTCGGCGAAACCTTACAAACCAAGACGCGGACTCATTCTCGATCCAGGCCTTTGCTTTGTCGGCCGCTATGGCGCGCTCTCAAAGGTCAGCGGTCGGATCAGGATCGAGTGTTCCGAGAGCAACGGCGAGTTTGTTCTCATCTGGCGCGAAGAAGGAGGACCGCATCTCGATGGAGCAAGCGACGGTGAAGGATTTGGTACGCTGCTTGCGCGGATGACCGTGGAGCGGCAGCTTGGCGGAACAATTATGCGCGAATGGAATCCCGATGGCCTCAGTATCCGTGTCACCGCCAAGAAAGAACGATTGCTTCAATAATACCGATCGCAAAGCACTTATTTTCGCTTTACTGTTTCCTGAACTTCTGATGTCTTTCCAAACTTTCGCGGGCGCTCCTCGCGCCTTGAGGACTCCTCCATCGCTTTGATGACGGATTACGATCTTGGCTATCCTGTGCGGGAAGGCACGAGACGGAGCTCGTCCTCGTCGGTGTGCGCGATTGGGTCTCAAAACACGGGTTCGTGGCGCATATCGGTTGGTCCTTGCTCGACGACAGGTCGATCGTTGTCGCTCCTTTCTCTCCTCGGTGTTACCCGGCCGGGTATTGCGCCAATTGGCAATTTGCCCCTCGGACGCTTATCCGCATCTCATCCATCGTCGTGCTCAACGCTGAACGCAACTAGGGATCTTTCTTCTCGAAGCGAAAGACATTTAATTTGCCTAAAAAGAAATCAGTTGAGTCCAGAGTTTTTCTGGAGCCTTAACTGAGGAACGATATTGTTTTTGCGGAGAGTTTTGGAATCTTTTTCCAATACTACCGCACCGTAGATTGGCCGCGACGAGCGAAAACGAAAGAGTGTCTAGTCATTTTCCAATAAATTGTCACCGGCGGCCGGTGGTCAAACCGCTTCGGATAGAATTTGTTGATGCTGTCGTGGAAAATCCGCGACTGAAGGCGCTCGTTCGGTACTGGGACTCAAAGCGCGGATCGCAGCCAATGCCGTCGCGCCGACAGCTCGATCCGATCGAAATCCCACGGCTACTGTCCATCGTCTTGATCGCCGACATAACAATGACCGGTGCCACGGTCCGTCTGTTGGGAGCGGATACGACCGCCGCTTACGGCAAGGAAATACGCGGCAAACGGATCGATGAACTCGATTTAGGGGAGTTTCTGCCCTTCTGGCTGGAGGCATTCGCAGTCGTCATCAGGTCCGGCAATCCGGCGTCTGCCGGCGGTCCCTTCCATAAAGGCAGAGAACTCCGTCAGGCCGAGACAGTGCTGCTGCCGTTGTCTGATAACGGAACCTCGATTAGTCATGTCTTCGGCGGTTTGCTGATTGGACCGATGGCGTTGAGCAGCTCACTCGAACCAAAAGCACCGTACGCCTACAAGGCTCTTCCCCGCCACGTTGCAGAGCACGATACAATCAACCGCAAGAGAACTCGGTAACAAGCATAACCCCGCGGGCTGTCGAGGCGGCCCGGCTACCTTTCGGCTATTCGCAATCCCGATGGCCGAGCCAGCCCGTCACCGTGACAAGGGCCTGGAAACCTAATCTCCGGCGATCCAGTGTTGAGGAGCGGACAAGGACATAGCGGCTCCTGGGCAATGAGTCGCGATCGCCAAAATCTACCGCTCGAAGGTTCCTGGGTAGTTCCGTGGCGGGTGGCACCTTGGCTTAGTTTATTGAGGTGCTCACGAAACGCAGGGCTGTAGAGAGTCAGATGGTTATGGTAATGGCATTGCCGCATCCCGACCATCGCGCGCGAGGTGGATGAATTTCACGCCTTGGTAGAGCGGCAAGGCATCGAGCGGCAGATGAGTTGCTGTCGCGCATTTCGTCCAACAATTTCTCTCAACCCGGACTCCGGTCCAATGCGTCCAGCCTAGCCAAACATTCAAGAACATCGTCGAGAAGGACTGGCTCCTCGGTACCGAACAGCCACCGCAGGTGAGGCTGATCTTCAACAGCAGACGCGTCAGACGCCCACGAGGCGAGGATCGCTCGCTTTTCCGCGTTGTCGAGCAATGGGTCCTTCAGAACGTCACAGGGATGGCGGAATCCGACCGCCGGTCTCAGCAAGCATTCGAAGGCTTGCCTCGGGCCTATTGTGGGTACTGCGTGATTTGATATTGCCAGCATGGTTCTTTCGTAGCTCTGTAACTATTGCCGCCCGAGTGGGTCGTGCGAAGTGCTCCGCACGACCTCCTCGGTGACCGACGTCAATGGGTTGTGGCCGCCTGATTGATCGCGATGCGCTTTACCCGATCCGCGCTCTGCGCGGACTTGGGGGCCGTGATCGTCAGCACGCCATTGTGGAATTTCGCCTGGATACGATCTTCGTCGATCCCATCCAGCGCAAGACGCCGCTCGAAGCGGCCGTAAACCCGCTCGCTGAAAGCCCGGCTGCGGTCTTCCGACTCCGCTCGCTTCTCACCACGCAGGACAAGCACGCCCTCCTGCACGAGAACCTCGACGTCCTTTTCTTCCAAACCGGGAAGCTCCGCGCTAACCCGGTATTCGGTCTCGGCATCCTCGACCTCGATCTGTGGCCAGCCGCCGCGCCCGCCCCAAAAGGCAGGGGTATCGAAGCCGCGGAAGACGTCGTCGAACAGCCGATTCATCTCACGATGCAGAGTGAACATTGGATTTTCGCTTGCCGTGGAAAGCGAGTTCCGGTTCCGCTCCGAGCGGTTCCAGGGGACCAAGTCACGCATGTTCATGGTGTCCTCCTTTCGATGATGCGTGAGCGCCAGCGCCGAGCGGATCTCGACGCCGGCTCAAAAAACGCGTTAGGCAACACGGCGTTCGGTTTTGCCCTGTTCGATCTGAGTGACCGGAGCGGAAGGTCCGTTTGCGGTCGATATTTCGACGCGGCGGGGCCGCAGCGCCTCCGGAACTTCGCGGACCAGGTCGATCGACAGAAGGCCGTTGATGAAGTCGGCCGACTTGACCACGACATAGTCGGCGAGTTCGAAGCGCCGCTCGAAGTTGCGTCCGGCGATCCCGCGATGGAGATACGTCCTGTCCTCGGAGTTTTCGTCCGCGTTCTTTCGGCCGGCGACGATCAGCAGGTTCGGCTGCGCTGTCAGCTCAAGCTCTTCCGCCGAGAAGCCGGCAGCGGCGAGCCTGACGCGATAGGTGTTTTCGCCGGTCTTCTGGATATCGTAGGGCGGATAGGCTTCGCCCCCCTCGCTCTTCATCGCGGTCTCGATGAGATTGGCCATCCGGTCGAAGCCGATCATCGACCGGTAGAGCGGGGAGAAATCATATGCGGTTCTCATTTCCATCTCCTCAAATGAGCTAGTTGGATCTGAGGGCGCCCGGTGGCGCGAGCGCCCCTGACAAATCGGACCCTTTCGGCATCCGACGGACTCGATCTAGAAATCGCGATAAATCTGTTCAAGAGGATCGCACAAAATTTTTGATGACTGGCTCAATCCGGGCACGGACGTGTGAATGCCACCTTCAGCTACCTGAGGCCAGTCATCAGCCAAAGTGCCGAAATTTGCCCTGTGGCTAAGACGCTGCAATTTGACGCTCAGAATGAGGTGCGATGTATCCACGCCGACCCCGTCAAATTTTTCGTTACGAGCGTCTTGCGAGATTCCGGGTTGGTACCTACCTGACCACCGATTCAACAGAAGGCTGCCGTAAGGTAGCGCGATTTCGATCGGAGGAGGCACACATGAATTTCAAGCCGCTATCCGACCGCGTTCTTGTTCGGCGAATCGATGCCGAGGACAAGACCGCAGGCGGAATCATCATTCCCGATACCGCAAAAGAGAAGCCCCAGCAGGGCGAGGTTCTTGCCGTTGGCCCCGGTATGAGGGACCAGAAGGGGCAAGTGCATCCACTCGATCTTCACGTCGGTGACCGTATCCTATTCGGCAAATGGTCGGGCACCGAGATCAAGATCGATGGCCAAGAATTGGTCGTCATGAAGGAAACAGACATTTTGGGAGTCCTGGCCGAACCGGCGGGTTCGGCCAGGCAGGCTGCCTAGTTGAGAGGAGACGAATAAATGGCTGCAAAGGAGGTCAAGTTCAGCACGGAAGCGCGCGAGAAGCTGCTTCATGGCGTCGATATCCTGGCTGACGCGGTAAAGGTTACCTTGGGTCCGAAAGGCCGAAACGTCGTAATCGACAAATCGTTCGGCGCGCCTCGCATCACCAAGGATGGCGTGACCGTGGCCAAAGAGGTGGAGCTTTCGGATAAGTTCGAGAACATGGGCGCGCAGATGGTGCGCGAGGTCGCGTCGAAGACCAGTACGACGGCTGGTGACGGGACGACCACCGCGACTGTGCTCGCCCAGGCAATCGTCAAGGAGGGGGCGAAGGCGGTCGCCGCGGGCATGAACGCGATGGACCTCAAACGGGGCATCGATCTCGCCGTCAATGCAGTCGTACACGAACTCGAGGCTCGCTCTCGGAAAATCACGGCGAATAACGAAATCGCCCAGATTGGGACGATATCCGCCAATGGCGACACCGAAATCGGCGAGATTCTCGCAAAAGCGATGGAAAAGGTCGGCAACGAAGGCGTGATCACGGTCGAAGAGGCAAAATCGCTGACGACTGAACTCGATGTCGTTGAGGGTATGCAATTCGATCGCGGCTATCTTTCGCCCTATTTCGTGACCAATCCAGAAAAGATGGTGGCTGAGCTTGAGGACGCATACGTCCTGATCCACGAAAAGAAGCTTTCGTCTATTCAGCCGCTCCTGCCTCTCCTGGAAGCGGTGGTTCAAAGCAGTCGCCCGCTGCTGGTGATTGCGGAAGAGGTCGAGGGTGAGGCGCTTGCCACGCTCGTCGTCAACAAGCTGCGCGGCGGTTTGAAGATCGCGGCGGTGAAAGCGCCAGGCTTTGGCGATCGCCGCAAGGCAATGCTCGAAGATATCGCCGTGCTGACCGGTGGTCAGGTGATCAGCGAGGACCTCGGCATTAAGCTCGAAAGCGTAACGATCGGAATGCTCGGCAAGGCGAAGACGATTCGCATTGATAAAGATACGACGACACTCGTCGAAGGCGCCGGCGTGAAAGAAGACATCGACGGCCGGGTTCAGCAAATCCGGGCTCAGATTGAGGAAACCACGTCCGATTACGATCGTGAAAAGCTGCAGGAGCGGCTGGCGAAACTTGCAGGCGGTGTCGCCGTTGTCCGCGTCGGCGGCGCAACTGAAGTGGAGGTAAAGGAGCGCAAGGATCGCGTCGATGACGCGATGCATGCCACCCGTGCGGCCGTCGAGGAAGGCATTCTCCCTGGCGGGGGCGTCGCCCTTTTGCGCGCCGTTCAGGCGCTCGAAGCGCTGACACCTGCGAACGATGACCAGCGCAAGGGGATCGACATTATCCGCCGAGCGTTGGAAGCTCCGGTCAGGCAGATCGTTGCGAATGCCGGCGTGGATGGTTCAGTTGTAGTCGGCAAGCTTACCGAGACGCCGGATTATAACTGGGGCTACGATGCCCAATCTGGCGAATATCGCAATTTGGTCGTTGCAGGTATCATCGATCCGACCAAGGTCGTTCGGACCGCGTTACAGGACGCAGCCTCGGTCGCCGGCCTGATGATAACTACCGAAGCCATGGTCGCAGAAGCACCAAAGGAGGCGGCGCCGACCGATTTGGCCGCCTGATCACGAGCGGTCGCGCGTGACCGCGGCTCAAATCCTAAAGTAAAAGGCCCGGCTCCTCCGATGAGAGTCGGGCCTTTCATTCAAGATCAGAAGGGTGTGCGGCGCCTGAAGATCGCGCGGGCGTCCTTAATCAACTGCCAGGCTGATACACGGCGTATTCAAGCGGGACGGTCGACGATGAACTATCTCGCCGGGCGTTTATCGGTACAGTCCGGGGGGTGGACCGATCATGCGAGATCGAAGATGGCCCTCCTGTGTCCGGATGCCCCGCCGAAGCGCAATTACCCGATGTATGCGAGATCAGCTTCGGGCGTTGCCCATTTTTCATGCCAGTGACCTCAGTCACACGCGTGCACGTATTGCCATTTACGGAGACCGTCGATACTAGCGAATATTCCGCAAATCCTGGCGCGCCACCGCGAAATTCACCCTCGACTATTGGAACTGAATTGGGGAACGGAATGGCCAGCAGATCTACCTGACGCATCAGCGCGTTTACCCAGTCCATTTCCGCCGAAATCCGGTCCAATGTTACGAAAGATGAAGTCGGGTCGGCAATTTCCGTGGCGAACGCATTTGGGCTTAAGAGCACTTTTGGCGCGACATCTCCCGTATATCGAATTTGGATAGTCTCGCCATAGGGGAGTTGGACCGCCATCGTATGGACCGCGGGCTCGCTCGCCAGAGCCATTCCCGCGCTGCCGGCGATGGCGATGCCCAAGATGCCGGTCGTAAGAACATTTCGAACAGTTCGCATGGTTGCCTCCTCTTGTTGAAGACAAATCGAATCTATGATCGACGATCCTCGTGTTGTAGGCGTCCGATAGAGATTTTTAAGGGCGGCCTAAGCAACTGGTTGGGTTGACGAACTAAGCCCCGTCAGGGGGCGGTAACTTGCCCTTGTGCGAGCCGAAACTACCCTCAAGAGAGGCTGCCTAGAAGCCATCGGCGGTGTGAAGCAGCGTGAAGCCGCCACCGGGGCGCGGATATTAGGTAGGCTTGAAAGAAAAGGCCCTCCCGGCCGATTATTCGCGAACCGGCCGGGGGGCGAGTTGAGGCGAGGTGAATGCGTTTCACCGCACAATTAAACGCTCATCACCGGGTTTGGTTTCCGGACTTTGGTCTCTGCCGCCTATGCCCGCGCCTCGTCGTCGGCCAAACCCTTACGATAGCCTTCGCAGTACGCAGTCTACATTACAGAAATTTAATATAGCGGAAAGGAGAAAGCCGCCCGGCGCAATTGTTTAGCGGGCATCGGACGGCAATCGCGCCGTCCCCGAAACCAATGGAGATCAAAATGCGCTTATCTCCTTGCTTCATTCCCGTGATCCTGGGGTTGACGATGACCGTGCCGGCCGTCGCTCCGGCGTCAGCGCAGGTCGCCGTCGGTATCAGCGTGAACTTCGCTCCCCCGCCCATTCCCGTCTACGTCCAGCCACCGATCCCAGCCGAAGGCTATCTTTGGACCCCCGGCTACTGGGCCTACGATGAGGTTACGGGCTACTACTGGGTGCCAGGCACCTGGGTGCGACCGCCGGCCGTTGGATTGCTGTGGACCCCGCCTTATTGGGGCTTCGAAGGCGGCATCTATGGCTTCCATGCCGGCTATTGGGGCCCGCATATCGGCTTCTATGGCGGCGTCAATTATGGCTTCGGCTATGGGGGCGTCGGCTTCGAAGGCGGCCATTGGGACGGCGACCATTTCGCCTACAATCGCTCGGTCACCAATATCAGCAACACTCACATCACCAATGTTTATAACAAAAGGGTCGTGAATTCCCGTCCCGGCGGCGCAGCCTTCAATGGGGCCGGCGGTGTTCAGACCCGTCCAACTCCAGCCGAAGAAGCCGCCGCGAAGGAACCGCATCAGGAACGGACGGTCGCGCAGAACCAGCATTTTGAGGCCGCCAAGAACAATCCCGTTCTGCGGGCTTCAGCCAATCACGGCAAGCCGGCCATCGCGGCGACCGCTCGACCGGGCGAGTTCAAAGGCAAAGGCGTCGTCGCGGCCAAGGTTGCTGGCCCGGGCGCTGCACGGTCAGCTGCAAACCATAAGGCGCAACAACACGCGGCAGCACATGCCAGCGGCACGGCCGTTGGTCGTCGCGCTCACGCTCATGTTGGCGCGGGAACGGCCGAGGTAGGGCGCCAAGCTGCGCATCCGTCGTCGAAAGGCCGGCCCGCTGCTCGGGAAGGGTCCGGTGGAGTTGAACGTCCAGCCGTTCATCATGAAGCCCGGGCGCCCGCGACGAAGCGGGGGATGCCGCAGCATACAGCCGAGCACGCGGCACATCCTCCAGCCAGGCATACGCAACCGGCGCATGCCGCGCCCCAACCGAAGCGGGCTGAAGACAATCGGCATTCATAATGTATCAACCGAGCCGGCGCCGGCTGACCGTTTCAACGGCGGGCGCGGATCACTCACGTCGGGTAAGGCGACGACGAAAATCGCTCGTCGCCTTACCGATAGCAACCGCACAGCGCCCTTGAGGGGCGACGACGCCGACACGCATGTTCTCAGCCGCGAAGCGTTTCGCGAGGGCCCAGCCCAACCCAGGTCCGACCCCGAAGACGATCGCAGTCTCGCGTTTTTCCATCCAACTTCCCCTATACTACTTCGCTCCTTGCGTCTCGCAGGTGACTGTAGGCTGCGGGCACGTTGACCGCCTTGTGCGCCCAATCGAACAAGCTGTCAGCGCCATAATCGGTCATAGCGGCGGTTTCGAGGAAATCCTCGACCGATCGGCCCTCTTTGATCGCGATTGCACAGCGCTATCGAGCTCGTGCAGATAGCGAAGCGGGAATTCTGCGATACGCATCGGCCGCCCGCGACCAGGAATGATGGTCGCATCCTCCGGCGGGAAGTCACGCAGGCGTTCGAGCGTCGCAATTGTCTCCCTTGCCGCCCCTCGAGGAGCCAAGGGAGGTAACGGCGCCTGGATCATGTTGCCAACCCAGACAACATTCGCGTCGGGCGCCCATATCACTAGGTCACCCGGCGTCTGCGCGAAGCCAAGGGTTATGCCGTCGTCTGTGGAGCGACGAGCCACTCTCTCCGGGCCGACCATTGGCGGGTCGGCCCGGGGCCGCAACGCCCTACGGCGTGAGCGGGTAGATGGCTAGGCTGTTGGTGACGTCGTTCACCACAGCCAGATTGAAATCGCCACCCCGCGATCCGATCACGGCCAGGCCGAAAGCTCCGTCCTGCCCTGAATCAATATTGAACTGGCTCACGAAGCGGCCGGTCTGGGTCAATTCGACGATTTCGCTCGGATTCGTCGGATCCCCGTTCACCGCGTCGCCATTCGCCGTCAGCAGGTTGCCGTTGGGTGAGAGTGCCAGCCCCAGCGGCCCGCGCAGATGCGGATCCCTGGAGATGAGCCTGCCGCGTGCCACCGGGGCGGTCGCCGAACTGGCATGGTCGATTGCGTAGATCGCATTGTCGGCGGTCGAAGCAACATAGAGCACGTCCTTGAACTGATCGTAGGCAAGCCCGGTCGGCCCGAGGACAAGCGCCTCGTCATTCGGCACATGCTTGTACTGGACGGCGATCCTGGTCGCCTTCCTAACCGTGACGCTGGCTGGCCCAACGGCAAGATCGAGCCGTGAAACGGTGCCATTCAGGACATTGGAGACAAAGACCTGCGCACGATTGAAGCCATCGACGATCGTGAGGTCCCAAGGTCCGTTCAGGGTCGATCCCTTGATGGTCGAAATCAGCTTGCCGTTACGGTCGAGCACCAGCAGTCCGCCCGACTTGATGGTTTTCGCGGTACCGTCAGTGGTCGAGACGTCGCCGACCAGGACGTAACCTCGCTGCAGGACGCCAAGCGCCGTCGTCAGGCCGTGGCCGGCGCCGGCATCGAAGAACACAGACGCCGTACCGCTGGGCGCGATCACGCCGTTCGGCGTCAGCTTGATGATGGTCGTACCGGTACCCTGCAGATTGTCCTTGTTGTTGAAGTTCGACACCAGGATGTCGCGGGCCTTTATCGCCGCGCTTCCAGGAAAGCCTCTCGGCACGATGGCAACGCCATAGGGGTTGAGGTCGCCGTTCGCGGGAACTGTCGAGGAGATGATGGTGTCCGGCAAGGTTGGGAACGCCGCGGCGTACAGCAGCGGCAGGGCGGTGAACGCCGCAACCAGGGCCGCGCAACGCAGATGCCTTGGTCCGAACCTCGCGGCAAACATGCGAATTCGCGTCGCTGATGAGACGGCAGGCTTCTCGGGAAGCACTCCGATGCGTGCCACACCAAAATCGGCGCGGGCGATCTTTGCCTGTAGCATAATTACCCTCCTTTTGATGGTTCGCGACGGGCATCGCCTTCCGTTAGGGCGACGTCGCTGAAGGCGGAATTATTACACTGGACATAGGGAAGCCGACCGCAGCATGAGGGCTAAGTCAAAGGTGGGAGGTTGCGATCAATTTTGCGGGCGGAAGAACGCAGTGATTAATGATCAGCGGCCGCACCCGCCATTCTCGAGCTTGTGTTGTCGGTAGAGCGAATACCTCGCCCACAATGCGGCCTGCTGCAAATTCCGCCGCAGATCGGGAACCTGATATTGCCACGTCCGGTTGTCTATTCGATACCAGGAGGTTGAAAATGCTCGTAAATTGCCGTGATATTTCCGTTCAGAAAATGGCCTGGATCAACTATCGCGGCCGGTTGCGCGAGACGGTTTCTCTTCTAGCCGAAAACCTTGCGGATGCCGACGACGCCGCGGCGCAGGCTTCAGTCACGAGCCAGATAGGACGGCGCAATGGCTATCTCCAGCGTGCTGAAGAACGCATTTCCGAATTGTCGAGATAGCCGCGGCTCCGGTCGGCAGGGCATATGTCCTCGCATCCGCTTGAAGCTCTCGAAGAACTGGCCTCAATCTTTCGGAAGATGGCCGCGGCGGCGACCGCTGCCGACGTCCGTTCTCACCTGCTGACCCTCGCTCAGGAGCTGGAGACTCGGGCCCGGAAACAGCGACAAAGACGGGAAACCGTCCCATAGGCGCGGCGCAACCTCGGACCGGGAAACGCGCCGTCCGCACCTTACGAAGCGAAACACGAATGGGGACTACAAACAGCCAACGCTGTTCCGGAATACTCCCATTGCACAGCAGCAACGACGATGCCATCACTCGAAGCGTTTGGCGCGTTCAGGCTGCGGCCTCTTCTCGCAGGAGCGAATGCTCCTACCTTGTTCCAGACCAGGGGTACGGATTCGCAGGCGAGGCCACCGGCAACACCGTCTGGCGCGTCTCTGCGGCGCAATAACACCGCGCCGCTGGCACGCGCATTTATCGTACGCGAAGCACGACTTTTCCGGCCGGATGCTCGTTTTCCAGGAAGCGCTGGGCCTGGGGTCGCGCCCGACGCACTTGGCGCACATCCGCGCAGCCGAGACGCGCTTGGCCTGGATCCGGCATATTATATTTCGCGGCCCCAGGACCGATCTCGGTGTCCCAGACCGGCGCGCGCGATGCGGCCGCCGATTCCGGAGCTGGAGACCCGAATGAAACAGTTTTTCGCTGGGAAGTTGGTGGTGAATTGGTCAGGGAAACATGAAGCAGCCTGCTGGGTTCCTCTAACGGTAGATTGGCAATGGTGCTCATCAGGGGTGTCCTTTTGACCGAAACGCTCTCGTCCGTTCTTCCGGCCGACCTCGAACACGATATTCAGGGCGTACTGCGGGCTCTGTACGAGAAAAAGCTGACCGTAGCGACGGCTGAAAGCTGCACTGGGGGTCTGCTTAGCTCGATCCTGACCGACGTAGACGGCTTCGGCCACGTGTTCGAGCGTGGTTTCGTCGTCTATACCGAATTGGCGAAGCACGAGATGCTCGGCGTCCCAATGGCGACCCTGCGAACAGAAGGTGCTGTGTCAGAAGCGACGGCGATTGCAATGGCTGAAGGTGCGCTGGCGCATTCCATGGCCGACCTGGCCATTGCCGTTACTGGATTTGCCGGGCCGGCTGGACCCGGCGATATGCCAGGTTTGGTTCATTTAGCCGCCTTGCGCCGGGGCCGAGAGGCCTTCCGACGCCGGGCAGAGTTCGGACCGGCAGGCCGTGGTACTGTCAGGATTGCCACGATACGCTCCGCGATCGATTTGTTGGCCGCAGTCATCAATAGTCACTGAGCCACCCGCGCAAGCTATGGAAGCGCAAAATCGCCGGGAGCTGCGGAGGCTCCATCCGTAATCCATCGCACACTGCTTTCCATGAATTGATCCGGCAGCCGAGCCACAACAGCGTGGGCGAATGCCAAGCTTTGAGAAAGAGCTGATCGGCTTCATGGCACGGCAATGCCCTCCGAATTACTTGAAAATCTGGTGCTTTCCAAAGCACGGAACTCAATCTGGCGTCGACAATTACAATCTCTGCAACCCGGAGAGAGTAATGTCCGACAAGATTTCGCACACCATGGCAGATGACGCGCCGATATCGACGGCCAAGCATCCTAACATGGACGCCATGCTGATTGGTCGGACGGTAACAATCAATCGCCCGCGTGAAGACCTCTATGCGTATTGGCGTGACCTCCGGAACCTGCCGAATTTCATGGAGAACGTGCGGGCGATCCGCGTCATCGACGATCGGTTGTCGCGGTGGACGGTCGCTGCGCCGGCGGGACAAACGGTCGAATGGGATTCAATCATCGTGGAGGACGAACCCGGACGCCTGATCGCTTGGAAGTCGTCGCAGGACGCCGACATTCTGAACAGCGGTCGGATCGAATTTCGAGACTCACCCGCCGGCCGGGGCACCGAGGTGACGGCAACGATCCTCTACGACCCGCCTGCCGGTGCGGCCGGAAAGCTCGTCGCCAAGCTATTCCAGAAGGAGCCCAATATCCAGGCCCGACGGGAATTGCGCCGCTTCAAGCAACTGATGGAAACCGGCGAGGTTTCCACCGCCAAGCCGCCGCACGCGGCGCCCCGTGCCGAATAGAGGAAATTCAATGCGCGCTTTGACCTGGCATGGAAAACAAGATGTCCGCGTCGACTCCGTCCCGGACCCCGAGATCGTCAATCCACGCGACGCGATCATCAAGATCACCTCGACCGCGATCTGCGGCTCCGACCTGCACCTCTATGATGGCTACATCCCGACGATGAAATCGGGCGATATTCTCGGCCATGAATTCATGGGCGAGGTCGTCGAGGTCGGCCGCGGAAACGAAAAGCTGGCGAAGGGCGACCGTGTCGTCGTGCCGTTCGTGATCGCCTGCGGCCACTGCTTCTTCTGCGAAAAGCAGCAATTCGCGGCCTGCGACAATTCCAATCCGGCCGAAACGGCGGACATGTCGGAGATCCTTTACGGCTATCCCATGACCGGCGCCTTCGGCTATTCGCACCTCACCGGCGGTTATGCCGGCGGGCAGGCCGAATATGTCCGCGTCCCCTATTCCGATGTCGGACCGATCGTCATTCCGGATGGGCTGGAGGATGAGAAGGTCCTGTTCCTGTCGGACATTCTGCCGACGGGCTGGATGGCGGCGGTCAATTGCGACATCGAGCCGGGCGATACTGTCGCCGTCTGGGGCTGCGGACCGGTCGGGCTGTTCGCCATCCAAAGCGCCTTCGTGCTGGGCGCCAGCCGCGTGATCGCGATCGACCATTACCCGCGCCGGCTGGAGCTGGCCAAGCAACTGGGCGCCGAAGTGGTGAATTACCAGGAAGTCAGAGTCCACGAGGCGCTGGTCGAGATGACGGGCGGCATCGGTCCGGACGCCTGCATCGACGCGGTCGGCTTGGAGAGCCACGGCATGTCGATCGACAATGTACTCGATCTGGCGAAAGCCAAGGTCGGATTGGCGACGGACCGGCCCGCAGCGTTGCGGCAGGTCATTGTCGCATGCCGCAAAGGCGGTCGGGTCTCGATCCCCGGCGTCTATGGCGGCATGGCCGACAAATTCCCGATCGGGGCCCTGATGGAAAAAGGGCTGACCATTAAAAGCGGTCAGACGCATGTGCAGAAATTCATGCCCCAGCTGCTGGAAATGATCGGCGGCGGGAAGCTCGACACGACTTTCCTGATCAGCCACCGGCTACCCCTCGAGAAGGCACCCGAGGGCTACAAGATGTTTAAGGAACAGCAGAACGAAGTCACCAAGGTCGTGCTGAAGCCGCACTGACCGGCGATCACACAGGAGGAACCCATGGCGACTGCCACACATCCCGCCTCTGGCCGTCCGTTCGCGATCGTCACCGGCGCCTCGTCGGGAATTGGCTATGAACTAGCGAAACTCGCGGCGGCAAAAGGATACGATTTGTTGATCGCTGCCGACGAACCGGCAATCCAGACCGCGGCCCGAGCCCTCCACGCCGAAGGCGCCACGGTCGAGGCAATCGAGGCGGATTTATCCACGATCGAGGGCGTCGATAGCCTGACTGAGGCTACACACGGGCGGCCCGTCTCCGCCCTTTTCGCCAATGCCGGGCGCGGCCTGGGAAGGAGCTTTCTGGAGCAGGCGGTTCGCGACTGGCGGCGCGTCGTCGACACGAACATTACCGGCACGATCTATCTGATCCAGAAAGTTGCGGCTGACATGAAGGCGCGGGGTCACGGCAAGATCCTCATCACCGGTTCAATCGCAGGGCTCATGCCGGGCACGTTCCAGGCGGTCTATAACGGGACCAAAGCCTTCCTCGACTCCTTCTCCTTCGCTTTGCGGCACGAGCTGAAGGACAGCGGCGTCGGCGTCACATGCCTGATGCCGGGCGCGACGGAGACGGATTTCTTCGAGCGGGCCGACATGATGGACACCAAGGTCGGCACAGCTGAGAAGGACGATCCCGCCAAGGTCGCGAAGGATGGCTTCGAAGCCCTTATGAAGGGAGAAGGCTCCGTCGTCAGCGGCTGGAAGAACAAGCTGCAGGCCGCCATAAGCCATGTCACGCCGGACGGCACGCTCGCCGAGATGCATCGCGGCGTGGCCGAACCCGGTACGGCGAAGCACAGGTGACGACTGAACTCTAGACATATGAAAGAGCGGAGTGGTCAGCTTGGGCGGGGCACGCCGGGGTGCCGTCAGCGCGATGATCAGCCCCTCGGGCGCTCCAGTGCCAGCGGGAGAATTGAATGAGTGACAAGGTTAAATTCGAAGGAATCTTCGTCGCCGAGCAGACGCACTATATGTGCCGCGCCGAAGGCGGAGTATTCCGTGCACCGAGAGACGATGTCGAAATATCGGACGGCGCCGCTTTCATTCGCATCGGCGCTGTCGTCGAACTTGTGCGGAGCCCGATTCCCGACGGCAACGAAGGCCAGGAGCAAACCAGAGCGGGTACTGACTCAGCGAGCGCATGCATCGGAGGCGTGGAAATTTCCTGCGACACCGGCACCGTCATCGGCGAATGCGCCGGCGTATGGGCCTGTCCCTGATCGATAATCCCAATCAGGTTCAGATGTACCGTGAACTTGCAGACTCAATGTATGGAACATGACGGTGACCCTTAGGCGCTTCGAATGGCCTTCATCAGCCGTCCGGGCCGCGCCGGTTTTTCCAGCTGCTCGAACGTGCATTGCGCTGGAGCTTTGTCCGGCCGCCATCTGACCAGCGCCGTACCGTGGCGGAAGCGCTGGCCGGTGACATGGTCGTATCGCACCTCGACGACCAGTTCATTTCGCAGCGGCTGCCACTCGGTCGACCGCGCGTTGCTCCATCGGCTCGGACCGCCGGGGGCATCGCCACTGAAGCCCGGCGGCTCGATCAGAGGTTCCAATCGACGGGTCAAAGCAAGGCGGTCGGCATCGGCGATGGCGGAGGTGAAGCCGACGTGGTCGAGCTCTCCTTCGTTGTCATAGAGACCGAGCAGCAACGAGCCGACGAGCCTGGAGCCCGTCTCATAGCGAAATCCGCCGACCACACAATCCGCGGTGCGCAGATGCTTGACCTTCAGCATGTCGCGCTCGCCCGGGCGGTAGGGACCATCCAGCTTTTTTGCGACCACGCCGTCCAGCGCTCCTCCCGCCCGCTCAAGCCACGTCCGTGCCGTGGTCAGTGTGCGTGTATAGGGCGTGAGACGAAGCGCCGGGCACCCCGCAGCCGCGAGCAGGTCTTCCAAAGTCCGTCGACGTTCAGTCAGGGGAGCGGCCACCAGGCTGGCGCCCGTCATATCCATTAGGCAATCGAACGATATCAGGATCGCGGGAGTTTCGGCCGCTAGTCGACGCACCCGGCTTTCTGCCGGGTGCAGGCGGAGTTGCAAAGCTTCGAACGAAAGCGTCTTGCCAACCGGAATGGCGAGTTCACCGTCGAATACAAAGCGCTCAAGGGCGATTTCCTTGAATGCGGCCACAATGTCGGGAAAGTATCGCGTTAGGGATTTTCCAGACTTGGCCCGCAATTCGACTGTTTCACCTGACTTGAAAGCCAGGCAGCGAAACCCGTCCCATTTTGGCTCGTACTGCCAACCTGGTCCGTCGGGCAGACCGTCGACCAATTTCGCTTCCATCGGCGGCGTGTCTAGCAGCACACCGGTGCGTTGATGGCCGCCTGTCATCGAACAACTGAGGAAAGGCGCGCCACCAGCGCGATCCTCTATTTCTTGAGGTTTTCTGCCATCGTGAGATGCTCCTGCAAGGCGGGGAGGGTTTCCCCTGCCCAAGCCTTAAGGCCAGGCTGGTCGCCACTCTTGGCATAGCGCTCGAACAGCGACACCGCGGCCTTATGCGCCGAGATTTGATCTTTTTGATACTGCTTCGTGAAGTCCGCGCCGCTGAGAGACGCGAGCTTGTCCAGCATCTCTTGATGAGCCTTATCGACATCCGGTGGCACGACGGCGTCCGGTACCTTTGTCTGAAGCAGCGTCTTAAGTTCACCGGATGTCTTCTGATGATCGGCGATCATCTTCTGGGCGAACTCTTTGACCGCCCCCCCGGACTTTTCCACAGCCATCTGGCTCGCCTTGATTTCGAACTGGTCGCTGACCGCGGCTTTAGTGACAAAATCCGCGGTTGTTGGCGACACACCAATCACCGAATTCACACCGGTTTTCTCTCCGAGATCTTTGGCCTTATCGCCGACCGACTGAGCGAAAACAGGTACCGACAGGATCAGGCAAATCGTGATGATCGCGAGACTGCGCATCGAATCCTCCTCTCTTTGCAGAAGCGAAAACGAATTCGAGTTTATTCGGTTCCTACACAGAATCCCGTGATTTCAGCGTCCTAGAATCTCGGGAACGGGAGAGATGCAGGATCGTTAGCGTTGCTGATGGAGAAACTGGGAAAATCATCATGAACGCTGCCGACCTGTTGATCGAAACGCTGATTGATTGGCGGATCGACATGCTGTTCGGGTTACCGGGCGACGGCATCAACGGGATCATGGAGGCGCTACGCACCCGCCAGGATCGCATCCGCTTCATCCAGGCGCGCCATGAGGAAGCCGCCGCGTTCATGGCCTGCGCCTATGCCAAATGGACCGGCCGGTTGGGATGTTGCCTGGCGACGACCGGCCCGGGCGGCGTCCATCTGCTGAATGGCCTCTACGACGCCAAGTTCGACGGTGCTCCAGTGCTGGCGATCACCGGCCTGCCCTACAGCGACCTCAACCAGACCTTCACCCAGCAGGACGTCGACCATACGCGGCTGTTCCAAAATGTCGCCGCCTATTCGACCGCAATCTTCAATGCCCGGCATCTGCCGCATGCTGTCGCCCTGGCCTGCCGCACCGCGCTGGCAGCACGCGGCGTCGCTCACGTCGCGCTGCCGGTCGACGTGCAGGAGCAGGAGGTCGATGAGGTCAAGGCTTCGCCACGCAACAAGGCTAGCCCGACCGATGTCTTCATAGAGAGCGCCCATACCCCCGATGCGCAGGCCATCCATCGCGCCGCGCAGATCCTGAACGAAGGGGGGAAGGTCGCCATCCTCGCCGGCCAAGGCGCGCGGTGCGCAGGCGAAGCTCTGCTGCGCACATCGGATATTCTTGGCGCGCCGATCGCAAAAGCGCTTCTGGGCAAGGATGTCCTGCCGGACGACGATCCGAACGTGACCGGCGGTGTCGGCTATCTTGGCGCCCGCCCGTCGCAACAGGTCTTCGACGCATGCGACACACTGCTGATCGTCGGATCGAACTTCCCTTATATCGAATATTATCCAAAGCCCGGCCACGCGCGGGCGGTTCAGATCGATATCGATCCCGCCCGCATCGGGCTGCGCTATCCGATCGAGACCGCAATCGTCGGCGATGCCGGCGCGGCGCTCGACGCGCTGAACCGGGAGTTGAAGCGTAAGGCCGACCGCTCGTTCCTGGACCAAGCCCAATCCTGGAAGTCCGAATGGCTGGCCGCGCTCGATGCCGGCGCCGACCGCACCAGCACGCCGATGAAGCCGCAGCGGATCGTGCGGGAACTCGACCGCCAAACCGCCGCCGACGCCATCGTCGTCGCCGATTGCGGCCATAACACCGGCCTGGCGGCACAATATATCCAGATGCGCGGCGCGCGACGCTTCGGCGTCTCAGGCACGCTGGCTTCGATGGGATGCGGCCTGCCCTATGCGATCGCAGCCGGCCTCGTATGGCCGGGCCGGCAGATCATTGCCGTAGTCGGTGATGGCGGTCTGAGCATGAGCCTGGGCGAGTTGGCCACCTGCGTCCGATACGGACTGGCGATCAAGATCCTGGTGCTGAACAACAGGGCGCTCGGGCAGATCAAATGGGAGCAGATGATGTTCCTGGGCAACCCCGATTTCGGTTGCGAGCTGCAGCCGGTCGATTTCGCCAAGGTGGCCGAGGGGCACGGCATGCTCGGCATCCGACTGGACGATCCGTCCGGATGCGCCGATGCCGTCGCCCGCGCGCTTACCGAATCCGGCCCTGCGCTGATCGACGCCGTAGTCGACGGCAACGAACCGATGCTGCCGCCCAAGCGTCGAGAGGATTATGTCGACCGTCTGAATAAGGCCCTGGCGAATGGCGCTTCATCCAAGGACGATATCGAAAAAGCGCTGACCCAGGAACCCGCCCTCACCTCTCTGAAAGACTGATCCCTGGAGATATTTATGCCCAATACTTATCCGACGCCGCCTTTCGAACCTCAGCAGCAGCCGGTCCCGGGCAAGAGCGATGCGATGAATCCGCGCCCGGATTACGGCGAGGACAGCTATCGCGGCTCGGGACGGCTGGATGGCAAGAAGGCGATCATCACCGGCGGCGATTCCGGCATCGGCCGCGCGGTGGCCCTGGCCTTCGCCCGCGAAGGCGCAGACGTGCTGGTTTCCTATCTTATTGAAGATGATGATGCCAACGAGACGAAACGGCTGGTCGAGAGCGCCGGGCGAAAATGCGTCCTGGTCCGGGGCGATATTTCCAAGGCGGATCATTGCCGGAAAGTGATCGATGAGGCCGTCCGAGCGTTCGACCGGATCGATGTGCTGGTCAACAACGCCGCCCACCAAATGTCGTTCGAGAGTCTAGACGACATTTCCGACGAAGAATGGGACTACACCTTCGCCACCAACATCTCGGCGATGTTCTACCTCACCAAGGCGGCGGTCCCGCATATGAAGAGGGGCGGCTCGATCATCAACACCGCCTCGGTCAATGCCGACAGTCCAAGCCCGCAACTGCTTGTCTATGCCACCACCAAGGGCGCGATCCAGAATTTCACCAATGGCCTCGCGCAGATGCTGGCGAAGGACGGCATACGCGCCAACGCCGTGGCACCGGGCCCGGTCTGGACCCCGCTGATCCCCTCGACCATGCCACCTGAAAGGGTCGCCCATTTTGGCGAGCAGGTGCCAATGAAAAGGCCAGCGCAGCCATGCGAGCTGGCGCCAGTCTATGTCCTGCTGGCCAGTGACGAAGCTAGCTACGTCTCCGCCGCAACGGTTCCCGTTACTGGGGGTAAGCCGTTTATCTGAAGACCAATGCAGATTGTCACCCGCCCCAAGGAAAAACCGAGCGGAACGATGTCGTTCTTCACTGGGTCGTCGATGCAGGTTTGGAAGCTAACGAAGGATTCGGTCGCCGCATTCATCGCTGACGGCGCTCTGAGCCAAGGCGCGGCAATTGCCTATTACACCATCTTTTCGATTGCGCCGGTTCTCATCATCGTCATCGCGATCGCCGGCCTGGTTTTTGGCCATGATGCAGCTCAAGGAGCGATCGTTCGTCAGTTAAGCGGAATTATGGGGCAGCAAAGTGCCGATGCGCTGCAGAGCATGATCAAAAGCGCGGACAGCCAGAAATCCGGCGTTATTGCGACGGTCCTGGGAATTGGCACACTCGTGGTGACCGCAAGCGGGGTCTTTGGTCAGATGCAAAGTGCCTTGAACCTGATCTGGAAGGCGGAACCCAAAGCTGGACTGTCGCGCCTCGTCAGAGCGCGGATTGCCAGCCTTGGCCTGGTTGCCGCTCTCGGCTTCCTGCTGATCGTCTCGCTCGTCGTGAGCGCAATCTTGTCGGCCCTCGATAGTTTTTTGAACGGTTTCTTCCCCGGCGCCCATGCGATGATGCAGGTCCTGAATTTTGCCATCTCGCTCTTGATAATCTCGGTGCTGTTCGGGGCGATCTATAAAGTATTGCCAGACAAGCAGATCGCCTGGCGCGACGTTGCCGTGGGCGCGATAGTAACAGCGCTCCTGTTTACCATCGGTAAAACACTCATTGGACTCTATATTGGCCACAGCAATATCGCCTCAAGCTATGGTGGCGCAGGCGCGTTTGTGGTCATCCTTCTCTGGATTTACTACTCGTCGCAGATCTTTCTTCTGGGTGCTGAATTCACCCGCGTGTTCGCCGAAACGCATGGAAGCCATTCCCCGATTAGGAGCTGAGGACCCGAAGCTTCCTGCGTCGCGTTAAACATACCATTCTCGAGGCGGACCACCCGGCAGTGTGCGCCGAACTTAGCCCAAAACCCCATCGCTATCTCGAGGCGTTCGCTTGCGGGCAGCCAGCGGAACGGCGGCCCATAAGCCGGCGAACAGCAAGATTGCGCCACCTGCCACGGCGAAGGACCACGGGATCGACTCAAGCTGCATCTGCGCGACGACATAGAGGTCGCCGCTGAGGCCGAACGCCAAGGCCAGCAGTGAGGCCATGACGGCCCGTGCTCCGAAGCGATCGACATCCTCCCGAGCCGTGCCGTCGGCCGCTAGACGATGATAGGCAGCCGGGGCGATAAGCAGGATTGCGGCTAGCGCGATCAGCAGCAGGCTCCCGAGATGAACCAGCCGCAATGCCTGCGGCAGCGTGTCGAACTTGTCGGTCAGCATTGCCGCGAACTGGAAGCCGAGCAGAGCCTGAACGCCCGGCAGGATGACGCGGGCCTCGGTCAACAAAGTCTCAATCTTCTCGTTCAAGGAGGAGGACTCGCGTTCGGACCTGCGCGCTGGCGACTGATGACGGTTCAGGATCCCCATACCGACCCAAAGTGCTAAGCCAGCCAAAATGGTTCCACCCGCCAGCGAGACGGAGACGGCGACGCCGACATGGCGCGCGCTGATGAGCGCGACGTCCAGTCCTAGGGATATCGCGATCAGCGGCAGCGCCATTGCGATCATGAACGCCGCGAAGTGTTTCAGCCGGCTGCTGTTGTCGCCATTTTCAGCCACGCGGTGGAAAGGCGCGGGCGCGAGCAACAACGCGAGAATGAGGACATCGAGCAGCAGGGCGGCGAAATTCGCCCACCGCGCCCCCTCAGGCAGACGGGCGAATCCGGGATAGAACATCGCTTGATACTGGAAACCGAGCAGAACCTGCGCACCGAGCACCAGCATCCGGGCCTCGTTCAACACGGTTTTGACCCTGGTTTTCAGACCTGAATCGTCATCCGCTGCCATCTTAAGTCGACCGGACGCGAGCTGACTTCCGGTCGCTCTGCGTCAGATGCCTGCGCACCCGGAGCAGTTGCGCCCGGCGCCTCTTCGGCACCTTCGGATAGGCGAGCTTGAGCGATTTCAAGGTGTCCAGGATGATCCGGGAGACGATCAGGCGGGCATTTGGCTTGTCGTCCGCGGGGATGACATACCATGGGCAATCGTCCGTGGACGTCACGCTGAGACATTTCTCATAAGCCCGCCGATAATCGCCCCAAAAGGCGCGCTCCTCGATGTCGGCGATGTCCAGTTTCCAATTCTTGTCCGGTTCGTCGATCCGGGCAAGAAATCGGTCGCGCTGCTCCCGCTTGGAAAGATGAAGATAGAATTTGACGATTCGCGTATCATTGCCGATGAGGTGCCGCTCGAAATTGACAATCGAGCGGTAACGACGACGCCAAAGGCCGGCACCGGCCCTCTCCCCCTCCTCCCTCAGCCGTTCAGGATGCACCCGCACGATCAGCACCTCTTCGTAATAGGAGCGGTTGAAGATGCCGATGAAGCCGCGACCGGGCAGGTCGCACGCCGCGCGCCACAGGAAGTCGTGCTGCCGCTCCTGCTCGCTCGGCGGCTTGAATGCCACCACCTTGCAGCCTTGCGGATTGACGCCGGACATCACGTGCCGGATGACGCCGTCCTTTCCGGCAGCATCCATCGCCTGAAAGATCAACAGCAGGGCTTGACGGTCCGATACGAAGAACAGCTTCTGTGCAGCGCTCAGCTCTTCGACATGCTTTGCCAGCAGTTCCTTGTAGTGCTTCTTGCTCTTGTAGACCGGCTTGATTCGGGTCGGCCGTTTGCGGAGATCGACCTTGCTTCCCTTCGCGATCCTGAAGCGGGCGGGCTTGATCTTCATGCCTTACCGATTTCGGCCCGCGTCCGGAGGAGCAAGCCGAGTATGTCCTGAGTGAGGATACACAAGGGACCAACGGCTTTCCTCAACTCGGCCTGCTCGGGATGAAACCGCCGGATGCCGACTGAAGTGAGGCGGTCCACCATGCCGGTCGTTACCGCGCGATGCGGCCCTCGCCGATCTTTCGCCCAGCCTTTGTATTTCGACGGTCATGCTACCTCCCTTCCCGTTTCGAAACCGTCGGCAATTTCGACGTGTTCCCCAGCTTCACTGTTCACCCGCAACCCCCGGTCGGAACCCGGCTGGCTGACCGCCGTTGTACTCACACGGTCCCGGCGCCGAGTGCTGGGGGATGCGAGGCTGGTATGAGGAATGGGCTAGCGGCCGGATTGTCATTTGCCGCACTCGGTTTCGGGGCGGCGGTTCTAGTAAAGAATGCAAGTAGCTTCAGGGCCCGACACCCTCGCCTTCTGAAGACAGCCCCACCCCTCTTTCCATGTCCCGCGGAGGGAAACGACGCGACAGCCGAGGTCTCCCGCGCGTTCCTGATGTACTTTGTGGTGCCGCTCTGGATTGCCGCCGGGTCCGCCGACGCCGCCTGCCACCGTGCGACTGACATCGAGACGACGAGCGGCCCCAGGGAATCGGCGCTGCATATAATCATGCTCGCGGAAGTTGGCATCCCGTTGATGGCGGCGATGTTTCTCGAGGTGACGTCGCCGGTGCTCGCCCTGCTCATCGCCTCCTTTATCCTGCATGAGCTGACCGCTCTGTGGGACGTGAGCTACGCGGTCAAGCGCCGTGAGGTCACCCCGATCGAACAGCATGTCCACAGCTTTCTGGAAATGATTCCGCTGATGGCGGCTTCGGTCACCGCGATCCTGCACTGGAAACAGTTTCTCTCACTGATCGGCATTCGCCGCGACGAGCGGGACTTTCGGATCATGCCGAAAAAAAGGCCGCTACCCCTCGCCTACAGCGCCGCGGTGATCGTGTCGGTCATGCTCCTGGAGGGACTGCCCTACTTTCACGAGTTCATTCGCGGCGTGCGAGCAACCCCGCTTCGGCATTTGCGTCGGCAAATCGGTTCGACGCCCCCGCCCCCACAGGAGAAACTGTCATGAGCATGCAATCCGAACGCTCGACGCCCCTATGGCGGTCGAACCAGGATAACGACGAATTCAGTCGGCCGGGGCCGGTCGAGGGGCTGACCGCCGATATCGTGATCATTGGCGCCGGCATCACCGGATTGAGCGTCGCCTATCAGCTGGCCGTCAACGGCAAGCAGGTGATCGTGGTCGACGATGGCGATATCGGCGGCGGCAATACCGGGCGGACAACGGCGCATCTATCCAACGTCCTGGACGACCGCTTCGTCAATCTGCGGCGTGAACGCGGCCGCGATGTCGCGCATATCGCCACCGAAAGTCACCGGCGGCGATCGATTGGATCGAGCGGGTTCAGCGCGAGGAAAACATCGATTGCAATTTCCGCCGCCTGGACGGCTATCTCCTGCTTGCAGCGGGCGACGAGGAAAAGCTGCTCGACGAAGAGCTCGAGGCCGCGAGGGAAGCCGGCTTGGCCGTGGAGAAGATCAGCCGAGCGCCGGCGGGCCTGCCGCCCGTCCCTGCCCTTCGTTTTTCCAACCAGGCGCGCTTCGACCCAATGACCTATCTGGCCGGGCTGGCGAAGGGGCTCGAGAAGCTGGGTGGGCAAATCTTCAGCGGTTGCCATGTCGTCGGCGTCAAGGATGGTGATGCAGTTACTATCGAGCTGACCGGCGGGGCCCAAATCAGGGCGGGCAAAGCGGTCGTCGCGACGGCGAGCCCGATCAACGACTGGCTCGTGCTCCACACCAAGCTTGCGCCTTACCGCACTTATACGATCGCGGCCCCGATCGATCCGGGCGCGGTTCCGGACGTGCTCGCCTGGGATACGCGCGATCCCTATCACTATGTCCGGCTGGCCGAGCACGGCGGCACGACCTATGCGATCGTCGGCGGTGAAGACCATAGGACCGGCCAGTCGGACGATGAGACCGGCGCCCTGAAGCGGTTGGAAGACTGGGCCGCTGCCAACTATGCGATCGGCGCGGTCGCGTTCCGCTGGTCGGGACAGGTCATGGAAACGCTGGACGGGCTCGCCTATATCGGCCCCAATCCGGGCGACAGGAATGTCTATGTCGCCGTCGGCGACAGCGGCATGGGGATGATACACGGCACCATCGCCGGTATGCTGATACCCGCCTTGATCGATGGCCGAAAGCATCCCTGGCAAGCCGCCTATGACCCGAGGCGCACGCCGATCGGCACCGCCGCGACCTTCGTCAGTGAAAATCTCAACGTCGCCAAGCAATTGGTCGATTTCGTCAAGCCATCGGACGTTTCCGCGCTAGCAGACATCGACGTTGGGGAAGGCGCCGTCCTGCGGCACGGCCTGTACAAGATCGCCGCCTATCGCGACGACCACGGCAAACTGCATGTTCGCTCGGCCATGTGCCCCCATCTGGGCTGTGTCGTACAGTGGAACGGGTTCGAAAAGGTCTGGGATTGCCCCTGCCACGGTTCGCAATTCGACCCGACCGGCCGTGTCCTACACGGACCGGCGGTACAGGCCTTGCCGACCGTCGATGATTTCAACGGGGAGAACAATCCCAACCTGGATCCTGAGAACGCCTGATGCGACAGCCAGCGGGGCAACGCGATCTTTCCCGGCTTCCCCTGAAAGCCGATGGCGCGCTACGTGTCGTCGTAGAGACACCGGCCGGAAGTCATAGCAAGTATGACTACGATCCCGAATTCGACGTGTTCGAGCTGGGCGACACGCTTCCGCGTGGCACCGAGTTTCCCTTCGATTTCGGTTTCTTTCCTTCGACGCTGGCTGAGGACGGCGACCCGCTCGATGCCCTAATCCTCAGCGACCGCGGCCTGATAGTCGGCATCGTGTTGCGAACGCGCCCTATCGGTGTGATCGAGATGGAGACATGCGAGGACGGCAAGATGATTCGCAATGACCGTCTCGTCGTCGTCCCGCTATCGTCGGTCCTCTTCGAAAAGATTGAAACGCTTTCAGACCTTCCTGCAAAACTCCTCGACCAGATCGAAACTTTCTTCACGGTAGATAGCGCATTCAAAGGAAAGCAGGTCCGCATATTGGCACGCAGCGGTCCGGAAAAGGCCAGGAAGCTGATCATGGCAGCGCAAAAAACATTCGCAAAGCGCTAACCGCAGGTCTTTGTCAGGATCTGCTTGTCGTCGCCTTTTTCCGATCTCGCTGCGAACCCGTTCGAAACGCGCGTCGCAACCGAACTCCTCTAACGCATCATTCGACGATTTCGATGCCGCCCTTTCCCGCAGGAAGACATTCAAAAGTGAGCGACCGAACGGCTGGCAGATCACGTCCACGCGCCGCCGGACGCGGGCAAACGCTGAGTTTGCCCTGGTGCACGAGAACGCTCTGACGCCAGAGTAATTATTGCCGACGCTTTGCGGGAACATGAGCACAGAGACAGAATTAATGATTTACACGTTCTCTCTTCGAAAGATAACACGATGTTCGTCAGCAAAATCACCCGTCTTGTCTTCATCGGAATAGTAACAGTGGCGTCGGTAATCTCAACTATCGCGGCTTATGGGGCAGCGTGCCCCGCCGATCATGTAAAGCTGACCCAGGCGCTGAAGGCCGCGGTCAAGCCATCGGGGGGACCATCGAACGGTGGCCTGGATAACAATATGTGGGGCGCGGTCGTGGGTCGTGACGGCGTTGTGTGCGCCGTGACCTTCACCGGTGCATCTATTGGCGACCAGTGGCCGGGCGGCCGTGCCATCGCGATTGAAAAGGCGAATACGGCCAACGCGCTCAGCCTGCCGAAATTCGCCCTGTCGACCGCCAATCTGTATGCCGGAGCGCAGCCGAGCGGCCCCCTCTATGGGCTGACCGCCACCTACCCGGTCGACACCGCAACGATGTATGCGGGCAGCGTGGAGAAATACGGCACTGAATCCGATCCCATGGTCAAAAAACCGGCCAGCGGCATGGTGGCCTTCGGTGGTGGCCTCCCCCTCTATGACGGTAACACCATCGTCGGCGCGCTGGGCGTCAGCGGCGACACGTCGTGCGGGGATCACAATGTCGCCTGGCGGGTACGTAGAGCGCTTAGGCTAGACAAGGTGCCGGCTGGCATCACCGACAAGGCCAACGACGCGATCATCTATGACGTGGATGCGACGGGCAAAAGCGGCTCCGGGTACGGCCATCCGAAATGCGGCCACAGCGAGGACGCCGTCGCCAAGGAGATCGGCGCCAGCGCGGCCGGACCGAAGTAACGACTGCTGGCGGCTATTCACTCGGCTCTCGGGGGATTAGGCTTCAAAGACTCTCCCGCCACACTATCCAGCGCCCCCGGCAATGGCGGCGGCGTTGGGTTGATTTGCGGGATCGTGATATCGCCGGCTTTCTTTTCCCAACCTCCGCCCAGCGCCTTGTATAGCGCCACGATGTCGCCGGTCAGGCTGATGTCTGCCTGCACCAATTGCTGGCGGGCTGAGATCAGCGTGCGTTGCGCGTCCAGCGCCTGGAGGAAATCCGACAAACCATGTTCGTAGCGATTACGCGCGAGATAAAATGTTGTGTCCGCCGATTTCACGGTTTTCGCGGCGTCGTCGCGGGCGATCGTGTCCGTGCGATAGGCGACGAGCGCATTCTCAACCTCGCGAAGCGCGTTCAGCACCGTGCCGCGATAGGCCAGCGCGGCCTCCGCCGCCTGGGCGTGGGCCACCGTCAGCCCGGCCGTCAGCCTTCCGCCCTCGAAGATCGGCAGCGAAACGCTGGGGCCGAACGAATAGAAATGGCTGGCCCAGTTCGTGAGGTAGCTGGCATCGAGCGCACGCAGCCCCAGGTTACCGGTCAGCGAGATATCGGGATAGAAGCCCGCGACCGCCACGCCGACATTCGCCGTCGCCGCATGCAGTTGTGCCTCGGCCTCGCGGATGTCCGGCCGGCGGCGCGCCAGGGTCGAGGGGACGCCGACGCCGACCACTTGCGGCGGTTTCGGAAGTGGCGCCGGCGTTGCCACCATCGGGTCGACGGTTCCGGGCGGCTCGCCGATCAGCACGCTCAGGCTGTTCATCGCCTGGGCGACCTGTTTGTCGAATGCCGGCAATTGCCGTTCGCTGTCATTGAGCTGGGTGCGGGCCTGTTCGACATCCAGCTGGGTCGTCAAACCGTTCTGTTGACGCCGCTCGGTCAGCTCGAGCGCGTCCCGGGCGATACGGACATTTTCCTGCTGGCTCGCGGCCAAGGCCTGCGCGCCGCGCAACTGGACATAGGCCTCTGCGACCTGCCCCTCCAGCATCACCAGCGCATCGTTGGTCGCCTCGGCGGCGGCTTCGGTTTTCGCGCTCGCCTGCTCGACCGAGCGGCGCACTTTGCCGAACAGATCGAGTTCCCAGGATACGTTGAAGCCATATTGGTAAATGTCCGCGGGCTGGCTGATCTGGTCCAACAGGCCGCCGATCGCCTTGCCGGACTTCTTGTCCGTTAGATTGTTGAGCTGATCGGTGGCGCCGTTGGATTCCAGTAGGCCCTTCGCGCCGAGCTGGGTGCGCTTATAGCTGCCGGTCGCGCCCAGCGTGGGCAGGCCTTCGGCACGCGCGGCTACCTCGCCCTGGCGGGCCTCGACGATCCGCAGAACCGCCTGCTGGAGATCGAGATTGCCTTTGATCGATTTCTCGATCAGGGCGGTCAGCACAGGATCGTTGAATCCGCTCCACCATTCCGGATCGGGGTTGGCTTGCTCACTCACAGCCCCTTGCTTCGCAGACGGATCGTTCCAGCCTGCCTTGTCGATCGATTTGGGCCGGGTGAAGTCGGGGCCGACGGTGCAGGCCGCGATGCTCGTCAGCATCGCGCAGGCCGCCGCGTATGAGAGCGTCCTCACCATCATCCCCGGCCCGCCCCAGCTTTGCCTTTGATGCCCGACATGAGCAGCGCGGTGGGGATCATGATCAGCGTCATGACGGCAGTGATGACGAAGACATCGCTATAGGCGAGGACCGCGGCCTGATTCCTCAATATCTGGAAGACCTGGCCGGGAGCCAATTGAGCCGCCTGCCCGGTATCGACCAGCGCGCGCTGAACCTGCTGAAGGAGGTCGGCATAGCCCTGATCGGTGGGCGTCAGGTTATCGATCAGGTGCGCTTGTCGCGTCTGCAGATGGTCGGTGACCAGCGCGGTGGATACTGAGATACCGATGCCGCCGACCACGTTGCGGGCCATGCTGAACAGGGCCGCGGCATCGCCGTTCAACTTTTCGGATATCGTGGCATAGGCAATCGTGCTGATCGGCACGAACAAGAAGGCAAGCCCGGACGTCTGGGTCGCACGCAGGATCATCAGCTGCGTGAAGTCCATGTCGGGCACGAGAAAGCTGGAATAAAGCAGGGCTGCGGACAGGGCGGCCCCACCAAACGCGATGATATATTTGGTGGGCACATAGTTCAGGAGCCTGCCGACCGCAGGTATGAGCAGAACCAGGATTACAGCGCCGGGCGCAAGGACCAGCCCGGCCCAGGTCGCGGTATAGCCGAGCTGCTGTTGCGCGAACTGCGGAATCAGCACGGCGCTGGCATAGAGGATGAACCCCATGAACGCGATCTGCAGCGTGCCAAGCGCGAAGTTATGGTCCTTGAAGACGCGCAGATCGACGATCGGATCGCGTGCGTAATAGAGATAGGTGCAGCCAAACAGAAAGCCTGCGGCGGACAGGACGAACATGACGCGGATGAACGGCGAGCCCAGCCAGTCATAGTCCTCACCACGATCAACGCCGATCTCGAGGCAACCGAGCGCAAGTGTCACGAAGGCGACGCCGATATAGTCGAAGGGCGGCGCGGTCCTCCGCTCCTTCTTCACGTGCGGCGGATCCTCGACATAGTTCATTACGCCAAAGAAGGTCAGCGCGCCCACGGGGACGTTTATCAGGAAAATCCAGTGCCAGGAGTAGGTGTCAGTCAGATATCCGCCCAGCACGGGCCCCAGGATCGGTGCGATCACGATGGCGACCGCCGAGATCGAGAAAGCCTGCTGGCGTTTTTCAGGCGGAAAATGATCGAGGATGATCGCTTGCTGTGTCGGTTGCAGCCCGCCGCCGAAGAAACCCTGTACCGCACGGAACAGCAGTATCTGCCAGAACTCGGTCACCAGGCCGCAAGCGAGCGATGCGAGCGTGAAGCCGCCGATACAGATCAGGAAATAATGCCTGCGGCCGAGCCGGCGGCTGAGCGCACCGGAAATGGTGAGGACGATTCCGTTGGCGACCAGATAGGTCGTGAGCGTCCAGGTCGCCTCGTCGCTGCTGACCGACAGGCTGCCGGCGATATGCGGCAGGGACACGTTGACGATGGTGGTATCCAGCACCTCCATGAACGCGCCCAGGGTGACGATGACCGCAACCACCCAGGGATTCGAGCGCGGCCTCCAGTGTTGGGCCAAGTCACTCATGCTCGGGCGCTCATCGTGTATCGACCGTCGGTACGACCGAAATACCCAACGGCAAGCCCCGCCGGTCACCTAGTCCGCTGTCCACGATAATCTTGACGGGAACCCGCCGCACGATCTTCACGAAATTGCCCGTGGCGTTTTCAGCTGGGAAAGCGGAGAATCGGGCGCCGCTGCCTTCCTGAATACTGTCGATATGGCCATGCAGCTCCATGTCCGGGAAGGAATCCACGCCGATCGTCACCTTCTGTCCTGGCCTTATATCGGTGAGCTGATTTTCCTTGAAATTCGCCGTCACCCAGATTTCGGGGGTGACGACGTAAAGGACCTGCTGGCCGGGCTGGAGATAGCTCCCCTTTTCGACATTGCGCTTGGTGACCCGGCCGTCCTGCGGGGCGCGGAGTTCGGTGTAGGACAGATTGATTTCCGCCTGCGCCAGATTGGCTTTGTTCTGCTCGAACTGGGCCTGGCGCTGTTTCACTGTCGCCTCGGCGGCCTCGATATTCTGCTGGACCAGCGCCGCCACATCGACCTGGGCCTTGGCATTCTTGACGGCGGCGGTGGCGGATTTCATCTGCGCCGTCGCCTGGTCGACAGTGGTCTGGGTCGTCGCCCGCTGATCGACGGACCGCTGCCGACGGTATTCCTGCCCTGCCTGCTGCTGGTTCGCCTCTGCCTGCGCCAACTGCGCCTGCGCCTGCTCCAGATTGGCGGGCGCACGAACCCGGGCGATCTCCAGATCGACCTCCGCGCTGATCAGCTGTGCCTGCGCCAGCGCCAAATTCGCCCGGGCCTGGTCGCGGGCCGTGATATAGTCGCGCGGATCGATCCTCATCATCAGATCGCCGGCCTTCACCATTGTATTGTCGTCGACATTCAGCTCGGTGACATAGCCGCTGACCTTTGCCGCGATGGCGATCGCCCGGCCCTCGGTATAGGCATCGTCGGTGCTTACCAGGCCGCGATGCATCAGCCAGTAGATGAGGGCGCCGATGATCGCGACGACGACCACGACGGCCAGGATGATGAGCGGCAGCCTTCTTTTCGGCTCGTCGCCCTCGTCATCGCCGCCGCCTTTATCCTTCTTCTTGTCCTTTTGACCTTCGTCACCCGCCTCGTCCCGCTTGGACGGCTCCGGCCTTTCATGGGGATTCTCCTCCCCGCCCGACACGTCGCGATCCTCGCGCTCGTCGTCGGATCGCCGATCGCTCTTCTGATCCGCGCCCAAAACGATTCTCCGTGTATTAGAAACGCCACGGAAAGCTGAACCCTTACGGTCTCAGAAAAAGTTCCTCGCGCCGGCTGCGTTAAGCGCGCACCGGTCCGGCCGAGGCGAACATTCGCGCCAACACGGCCACGGTGAAGCCGCTGAGCAGTATGCCTCCGACGACCCACATGATGACGCCGCCCAGCTGCTGATCAGCGCTCGGCGATAGGCCCCACTGCCAGGTCGTGGCTCCGTAGACCGAGAACCAGGGCCGCGGTGACAGGGTCAGCAGGGCGCCGAGCGCACACATCTGCACGCCGGTGAACAGGCTGCTGAACACCGCGGCGCCCTGGCCCAGCAGCACGCGCCAAAGACTCAGCGCCGCGCCGAACAGGGTCAGGTGCATGGTCCAATAGACGGCATTGTTCTGCAGCGTTGCATCATAGATGGCCGGCAGATGCCAGAACCACAGCGCAGCGGCGAAAGCGAGCGGCCCAGCGAAGCCCTCGAAACGGCCCGCGCGCCCGCGCGGCCTCCCCAGCACCAGCAACGGCGCCGCGACCAGCAGCATCAGCCCATGCTGGACCGCCCGGGCCGTAAAGAGCGCGACGCTGAGGTTGCAAAGCGGCGTGATCAGCGATGCCGAAAGAACGGCAAAACCGGTGCATCCCATCAGGAACCGCGGTTCGCCGACCTCGGTTTTCCGATAGCAAAGCGCATAGACGCCGAAAGCGATCGCCAACGCGCCGACCAGGAGGGGATCAAGGTTCCAATGCAGCGCCCCCGGAACCGGCGGGTCGCCGCAATATAGCTGAAAACCGGAATTCGTCACTGTTCGCACTCCATCAGATTCATGTCGCAGAACGACATTTTTGACTGCCGGGCCCGTAACGGCGGAACACAGTTGGCCATCGGCAGTTCCTTTTCCAGGAAATCGCCACGCGCGGTGCCTGTTCTCCCCGTGGCTTTCAACACCTGGAAGGATCTCGATGAGGCGCATCGAACGCCTTTTCCGGACGCTTTACTTCGCAGTACCAGCCGTATTGTGGAGCGTTACACCATTACAGTGCGCGCTTGCCGATTTCCCCGTTTCCTATCTTCACGGCAACGGCAGCAAGGCCTATCCGGTCGTGTCCTTGACCTGGGGCCTGCTGGCGATCTCCTTTATCGTCATAGTAATCGTGGGCGCCCTGCTGACCTGGGGCATCATCGCAAAACGGGCGCGAGCCCGGGACATCGCCGCGACGCCGGTGGGACGTAGCGGCGGCGGCACGCAATGGCTGATCTGGGGCACCGGCATCTCCACCGTCGCGCTGTTCGGATCGCTGGTCTGGACTGTGGCGGTGCTGGCCGACATCAACGGGCCGCCGAGCAAGCCGACGGTGACGATTGAGATCACGGGCCAGCAATGGTGGTGGCGGGCGCGCTATCTCAGCGACGACGTCTCACGCATCGTCACCACCGCCAACGAAATCCATATCCCGGCCGGCCAGCCGGTGCGCATCAAGCTGATCGGCGCCGACGTGATCCATTCCTTCTGGGTACCGGCGCTGACCGGCAAGACCGACACGATCCCGGGCCAGACCAACACGATGTGGCTGGAGGCCGACAAGCCCGGCATCTATCGCGGCCCCTGCACCGAATATTGCGGCGCCCAGCATGCCCATATGACCGCCTTCGTCGTCGCCGACCCACCCGATGTGTTCAAGGCCTGGTGGGATGGGCAGATCGCTCCGGCATCCGCGCCCGCCGATGAACAGGAGGCACGCGGCCAGGTCGGCTTCGTGTTCCATTGCGGCGCCTGCCACACGGTGCGCGGCACCGAGGCCGGCGGCACGGTCGCCCCCGAACTCACGCACCTGATGACCCGCAAGACGATCGCCGCCGGCACGCTGGACAACATCCCGTCGAACCTCGCCGGCTGGATTGCCAATCCACAGGGGGTCAAGCCCGGGACGAACATGCCGGCGCCGGGCCTGTCCGGCCAGGAAGTGGCGGACATCACCGCCTATCTCGAAACGCTGCGATAGGAGCTGCGGGTGACGACGCTCGACATCGAAAGACGTCCTGAGATCGCCAAGGTCAGCGAGGCCGAGCGCGCCCGGCTGTTGAAGATCTGGGAAACCCGGCCCGGACTGGCGGGCTTCCTGTCGACCGTCGATCACAAGGAAATCGGCCTTCGCTATATCGTCACGGCCTTCATCTTCCTGATCCTGGGCGGAGCGGAAGCCCTGGTAATGCGGGTCCAGCTCGCCCGGCCCGAACAGAGCCTTCTCACGCCGGAACAGTACAACCAGCTGTTCTCGATGCACGGGATGACGATGATCTTCCTGTATGCGCTGCCGGTGCTGTCCGGCTTCAGCAACTATCTGTGGCCGCTGCTGCTCGGCGCCCGCGATATGGCATTCCCGCGGCTCAATGCCTTCTCCTACTGGATCTATGTCGCTGCCGGCATCTTCATGTATGCCGGCTTCTCCATCGGCGCCGGGCCGAACGATGGCTGGTTCAACTACGTCCCCTACGCATCGCGCCAGTTCAATCCCGGCATGAACATGGATTTCTATGCGCTGGGGATGATCTTCCTGGGGATATCGACCTCAGTCGGCGCGGCGAACTTCATCGTCACAGTCCTGCGCACGCGCGCGCCCGGCATGTCGATCAACCGGCTGCCGATCCTGATCTGGGGCACGCTGACCGCCTCGGCCGCCAATATCTTGGTCGTGCCGGCCGTTTCGCTCGCTTTCTTCCTGCTGTGGATGGACAGGCAGTTCGGCACCCATTTTTTCGACGTCGCCAATGGCGGGCAGCCGCTTCTGTGGCAGCACCTGTTCTGGATCTTCGGCCATCCCTGGGTCTATGCCATCGTGCTGCCGGCGATGGGCATGGTCTCCGACGGGTTGCCGGTCTTCTGTCGCCGACCGATCGTCGGCTACACGCCGGTGGCGCTGTCGACGGTCGCGACGATGGTGCTGGGCTTCGGCGTCTGGGTCCACCACATGTTCGCCACCGGCATGCCCAACCTGGCGCTGTCCTTCTTTAGCGGCGCCTCGATCGTTATCGCCGTTCCCAGCGCAGTTGCCGTCTTCGCCTGGCTGGCCACGATCTGGAGCGGGCGGCCGGTGATTACCACCGCCTTCCTGTTCTTCGCCAGCATGGTCGCGCTGTTCGTGATCGGCGGCGTCTCGGGCTTTATGACCGGCTCGCTGCCGGTCGACTGGCAGCTGACCGACACTTATTTCGTCGTCGCCCATCTGCATTACGTGCTGATCGGCATCAATGTCTTCCCGGTCGTCGGCGCGCTCTATTTCTGGTTTCCGAAATTCACCGGCCGGATGCTCGACGAGCGGCTGGGCCAGCTCAATTTCTGGACGATGTTCGTCGGCTTCAACGTCGCCTTCCTGCCGATGCACCTGACCGGCCTGTGGGGCATGCCGCGCCGCGTCTATACCTATCCCGAGGGGATGGGCTGGGACTGGCTGAACCTGATCACGTCGGCGGGGTCGTTCCTGTTCGCGCTGGGCGTCCTTCTGCTGATCGTCAACATTGCCGTGAGCCTGCGGCGCGGGAAATTTGCGGGCGCCAACCCTTGGGACGCACCGACCCTGGAATGGGCGGTCCCGTCCCCGCCCCCGCCTTATAATTTCGATGTCATCCCGCATGTCGCCAGCCGCCATCCGCTCTGGGAAGACCGGCTTGAGGAAAGCGAGGCGCGGACCTCCCTTACCGAGGGCTATCTGCTCGATCACGGCCGCGAGACGATCGGCACCACGCCGATGGACGGCGATATCGACCTGATCCTCAAGATGCCGGAGGATTCCTATGCGCCCTTCGCGCTGACCGTTGCCGTTGCGGCCTTCTTCGTCGCCTTGCTGCTGCATTGGTGGTGGCTGGCGGCTGCAGGCGGGCTGCTGACCGTCGGCGCGATCATGGTCTGGCTGTGGCCCGAGCACGATCTGGGCCAGACCGCGGATGCCGGCCATGACTGAGATGGCGCTGAAGGGGGCACTCGCGCAGCCGCGCGTGCCGGTCGGCAGCATCCGCCGGCGCGGCACCGGCTGGTGGGGCGTACTGACCCTGATCCTGACCGAGGGCTCGCTCTTCGCCTATCTTCTGTTCAGCTACTACTATTTCGCGCTTCAGAGCAGCAGCGGGTTCCTGCCCGATAAACCGCCCTCGATCGCCCTGTCGCTGCCCAATACGGCGATCCTGCTGCTCTCCAGCGGCGCGGTCTGGTGGGCCGATGCCGGCGTCCGGCGGGGGCGGCAGCGGCAGCTCGTCATCGGGCTGGCGATCGCGCTGGTCCTGGGCATCGCCTTCGTCTCAGTCCAGCTGGTCGAATGGAGCTCGCAGACCTTCGCGCTCCGCACCAGCCAGTACGGTTCGCTGTTCTACACCATCACCGGCTTCCATATGGCGCACGTGATAGTCGGCCTGCTGGTGCTGGCCGCGCTGCTGGTCTGGTCGGCGCTCGGCTACTTCGCCGGCCGGCGCAGCGCCCCGATCCTGATCGGCGGGGCCTATTGGCATTTCGTCGATGCGGTGTGGCTGGCGGTGTTCTTCACCTTCTACATCACGCCCTACCTGCGCAGGTGACGGGCATGACCACACACCCACACCCATCCCCCCATCGTGACCGCGGTTCGCCGCCACTGCTGCTCTTCGCCGTTGTTGGAGCAGCCGTAGCCTGGAGCATCCAACTGCTGGTCGATTATGGCCTGGCGGCGCATCACTGTTATCCGGCCAGCCCGCCGATCCTGTCGGCAAAGGTGCCCGGCGGCTGGGTTTATCCCCTGCTGGCCGCGCTTAACATCGCCGCGATCGTCCTGGCCCTGCTTTCGATGCTGGCCGCGCGCACGATCTGGAATCGGACCGAGGAGGAGCATGGCGGCTCGACCCATCACCTGCTGACGGCCGGTGAGGGCCGGACCCGCTTCCTGGCGATGTGCGGGCAACTGGCCGGGCTGGCCTTCCTGATCGCAATCCTGTTCGACACGGTCGCGATCTACATGGTGCCGCGATGCTTCGGCTGACGGTCGCGGCTCTCGTGCTGACGGCCGCGCTGGCCGGGTGTGACCGGCTGAGCCCAGAGGCGAAAGATGGGGCGGAGCTGATCGCCCAGCACGGCTGCGGCTCCTGCCACACCATCCCCGGCGTTCGGGGCGCGACCGGCAAGGTTGGTCCGCCGCTGACCCAGATCGGCGCCCAGGCCATCGTCGGCGGCATGCTACCGAATACCGAGGACAATCTCATCAAGTGGATCAGGACGCCGCAAAGCGTCGTACCCGGCAACGCCATGCCCAATACGGAGTTGAGCGATCATGATGCGCGCGACATTGCCTCCTATCTCCATACGCTGCGCTGACATGATGCGTCTGGCGGCTGTCATGGGCGCGGCCCTGCTCGCCTTGTCCGGGGCTACGCGGGCGGAGGTTGTCGGAGAGGGCAAGCCGAAACCGCCGCTTTCCGCCGCGCCCGAGGACGACGGGCAATGGGCGATGGCGGAGAAGAACTATGCCGCCACCCGCTTCTCCGAGCTCGACCAGATCAATGGAACGAATGTGAAAAGCCTCCAGGTCGCCTTCACCTTCTCGACCGGCACCACCCATGGCGAGGAGGCCGCGCCGCTGGTGGTCGACAATACAATGTATATCGTCACCCCCTACCCCAATAATCTCTATGCGCTGGACCTGACCAAGCCCGGCGCGCCGATGAAGTGGGAGTATCAGCCAAAGCCCCAGCCCGCGAGCCAGGGCGTGGCCTGCTGCGACGTCGTCAATCGCGGGGCGGCATACTGGGACGGCAAGATCTTCTACAACACGCTGGACGGCATGACCGTCGCGGTCGACGCCAAGGACGGCCACCAGGTCTGGAGGAAGCAGCTGGCTGACATCAACAAAGGCGAGTCCATCACGATGGCGCCGCTGGTGGTGAAGGGGAAAGTGCTGGTCGGCGATTCCGGCGGCGAGTTCGGCGTGCGCGGCTGGGTCCAGGCGCTGGATGCCAGGACCGGCGACGTCGTCTGGAAAGCCTATTCGACTGGCCCCGACAAGGATGTGCTGATCGGCCCCGACTTTCATCCCTTCTACGACAGCGACAAGGGCCAGGACCTGGGGGTCAAGACCTGGCCGCCCGATGCCTGGAAGATTGGTGGCGGCACGATGTGGGGCTGGATCGCCTATGATCCGGATCTCAACCTGATCTATTACGGCACCGCCAATCCCGGCCCGTGGAACCAGGAGCAGCGGCCGGGCGACAATAAATGGACGGCAGGCGTCTTCGCCCGCGATGCCGATACCGGTGCGGCCAAATGGTTCTACCAGTCGAACCCGCACGATCAGCACGATTACGACGGCATCAACGAGATCGTCCTGCTGGACATGCCGGTGAACGGCCAGACCCGGAAGGTGCTGCTGCACCCCGACCGCAACGGCTTCCTCTATGTGCTGGACCGGCAGACCGGCGAGGCGCTGAGCGCGGAGCCCTATGCGTCCGTCAATTCGATCCTGAAGGTCGATCTTAAGACCGGCCGGCCGGTGATGAATCCGGAAAAGGAAACCCGGCTGGGCTCGGTCGTGCGCGACATCTGCCCGACCGCCTCAGGCGGCAAGGACTGGAACCCGTCCGCCTATTCGCCACGCACCGGCCTGCTCTACATCCCGCATGAGAATATCTGCATGGATTGGGAGAGCGTGCAGACCAACTACATCGCCGGCACGCCCTATGTCGGCGCGGTGGTGAAGATGAAGCCCGGCCCCGGCGGCAATCGGGGCGAGATGACGGCCTGGGATCCGGTTCAGGCCAAGCCCGCCTGGCAGATCAAGGAAGACCTGCCGCTGTGGAGCGGTGCGCTGGTCACCGCTGGCGATCTGGTCTTCTACGGTACGATGGACGGCTGGTTCAAAGCGGTCGATGCCAAGACCGGGGAGCTCAAATGGCAGTTCAAGACCGGCTCCGGCATCATCGGCCAGCCCATCGCCTATAAGGGGCCGGACGGCAAGGAATATATCGCCATTCTTTCTGGCGTCGGCGGCTGGGCGGGCGCGATC
>Ga0268266_10000745_pt1 | contig 43623 bp, 50 predicted proteins | sample KBSS13metaG_FD_190356 | JGI IMG/M metagenome (GOLD analysis project Ga0268266, IMG submission 190356) | Switchgrass rhizosphere microbial communities from Kellogg Biological Station, Michigan, USA - KBS S1-3 metaG (SPAdes) (version 2) | ecosystem: Host-associated > Plants > Roots > Rhizosphere...
TCTACATCCTGACGAAGGAAGAGGGTGGTCGCCACACGCCGTTCTTCAACGGCTACCGTCCTCAGTTCTACTTCCGGACGACGGACGTGACGGGAGTCGCGACGCTGCCGGAGGGGGCGGAGATGGTGATGCCGGGTGACAACGTGAACCTCGAGGTCGAGCTGATCGCGCCGATCGCCATGGAGAAGGGGGTCCGCTTCGCCATCCGCGAGGGGGGCCGCACCGTCGGCGCCGGCACCGTCACCGAGATCGTCAAGTAGTTTTTTTTCTGATCGAGAGACAAGGGCAGAGGTCATGGTCAACGAGAAGATTCGCATCCGTCTGAAAGCGTTCGACTACCGCATCCTGGACACGTCGACGCACGAGATCGTCGACACCGCGCGGCGCACCGGCGCCCGGGTGGTGGGGCCGATCCCTCTGCCCACCCACATCTCGCGGTATACCGTGAACCGCTCGCCGCACGTCGACAAGAAGTCGCGCGAGCAGTTCGAGATCCGCACGCACAAGCGGCTGCTCGACATCTTCGAGCCGACCAGCCAGACGGTCGACGCGTTGATGAAGCTGGAGCTGCCGGCCGGCGTCGACGTCGAAATCAAGGCTTTCGGCAAGTAACCCTGGGATTGCAAGGAGAGCACGTCATGGAAGGAATCCTGGGACGCAAGGTTGGGATGACGCAGATTTTCATCGCGGACGGGACGGCGATCCCGGTGACGGTGATCAAGGCGGGCCCCTGCCTGGTCGTGCAGGTCAAGACGACGGACAACGACGGCTACGCCGCGGTCCAGATCGGTCTCGTCGAGGACAAGCCGGCGAAGCTCAACCAGCCGGAGGCCGGCCACTTCAAGAAGGCTGGGGTCGCGCCGCTGCGCCAGCTCGAGGAGTTCCGCATCGACTCCGGCGAGGAGCTCAAGGCGGGCGACGAGATCAAGGCCTCGATGTTCGCCGAGAAGGATTACGTGGACGTCGTCGGCACGAGCAAGGGCAAGGGTTTCCAGGGCGTCATGAAGCGCCACGGATTCCGCGGCGGCCGCGGCTCGCACGGCTCGATGTTCCACCGCGCGCCGGGCTCGATCGGCTCGTCGGCCTACCCCTCCCGTGTCTTCAAGGGCATGCGGATGACGGGCCGGATGGGCGGCGAGCGGGTGACGACCAAGAACCTGCAGATCGTCAAGGTCGACGCCGAGCAGAACCTGATCTACGTGCGGGGCGCCGTTCCCGGTCCGAGCTCGGGCTATGTGGCGATCCGGCGGGCAAAGCGGGGCTAAATCATCATGAAGATCACGGTAAAGAATTTCGACAACCAGCAGGTGCGCGAGATCGACCTCCCGGAGGAGATCTTCGGCTATCCCTACAAGGAGCACCTGATCCACGAGGCCGTGCAGGCCTACCTCGCGGGGCTGCGCCGCGGCACCCACAAGGTGAAGACCCGCTCCGAGGTCTCCGGCTCGGGCCGCAAGCTCTGGCGCCAGAAGGGCACCGGCCGCGCCCGCGTCAAGGACCTCCGCACCCCCAAGTGGCGCGGCGGCGGCACGGTCCACGGCCCGGTTCCGCACAGCCACGCCAAGGATCTGACGCGGCGGGAGAAGAAGAACGCCCTGAAGTCGGCGCTGTCGCGCAAGCTGGCCGATCAGGAGATCGTCGTCGTCGAGAACCTCGAGGTCGGCAATCACAAGACCCGCGAGCTGCTGGCGCGCCTCGGCAAGCTCGGCATCGCCGGCAAGAAGACGCTGCTGATCGACAGCCGCGACAACGAGTCGCTGACGCTCGCGGCCCGCAACGTCAAGGCGCTGAAGACGGTCGACGCGCTGGCGGTCAACGTCTACGACGTGGTCGACCGCACGGTCGTCATCGTCAGCGAGGACGCGCTGAGCCGTCTGGTGGAGGTGCTCGCGAAATGAGAGTCCAGGAGATCATCCGCCGTCCTCTGATCACCGAGAAGTCGACGGAGCTGCGGGAAGACAAGAACGTCGTCGCGTTCGAAGTGGCTCGCGACGCCAACAAGATCCAGGTCAAGCGCGCGGTCGAGACCCAGTTCAAGGTCAAGGTCGCCGAGGTCCGGATCGCCAACTGCCACGGCAAGGTCCGCCGGCAGGGCCGGTTCGTGGGCCGTCGTCCGGATTGGAAGAAGGCCTATGTGCGGCTCGCCGAGGGCGAGAAGCCGATCGAGTTCTTCGAGGGGATGTAAGCGATGGCGATCAAGCAGCGGAAACCGATCAACAACTCCAGCCGGTTCCAGACCTACCTGACGTTCGAGGAGATCACCCGGGACACCCCGGAGAAGTCCCTCACGGAAGGCAAGACGAAGAGCGGCGGGCGCAACAACCGCGGCCACCTGACGTCCTGGTGGCGCGGCGGCGGCCACAAGCAGCGCTACCGGATCATCGACTTCAAGCGCGACAAGCACGGCGTGCCGGCGAAGGTGGCGACCATCGAGTACGACCCCAACCGGTCGGCCCGCATCGCGCTGCTCAACTACGCGGACGGCGAGAAGCGCTACATCCTCTGGCCGGACGGCCTCAAGGTGGGCGCCGAGGTGATGTCGGGCGAGACCGCCGAGGTCAACCTGGGCAACGCGCTGCCGCTGCGCAAGATCCCGCTGGGCACGGTGGTGCACAACATCGAGCTCAAGATCGGCAAGGGGGGCCAGATGGTCCGCAGCGCCGGCGGCGGCGCGCAGCTGATGGCGCGCGACGGCCACTGGGCGCAGGTCAAGCTCCCCTCGGGCGAGGTGCGGCGGGTGCACGTCGAGTGCTACGCCACCGTCGGCCTGGTGGGCAACCTCGAGCACGAGAACGTGTCGATCGGCAAGGCGGGGCGCAACCGCTGGCTGGGCTGGAAGCCGCACAACCGTGGCGTCACCATGAACCCGGTCGACCATCCGATGGGCGGCGGCGAGGGCCGGACCTCCGGCGGCCGCCATCCCACGACGCCGTGGGGACTGCCGACCAAGGGTTACAAGACCCGCAATAACAAGCGCACGGACGGCATGATCGTCCGCCGCCGGAACAAGAAGTAAGGAGCCAGAGACCCATGGCGCGTTCACTCAAGAAGGGCTACTTCATCGACGATCACCTCGTCGACAAAGTGACGGCGATGAACGATCGTGGCGAGCGGCGGGTGATCAAGACCTGGTCGCGTCGCTCCACCGTCATCCCCGAGATGGTCGGCCACACGATCGCGGTGCACAACGGGGCGAAGTTCATCCCCGTCTACGTCAGCGAGAACATGGTGGGCCACAAGCTGGGCGAGTTCGCGATGACCCGCACCTTCCGCGGACACAGCGGCAAGAAGGCCGAGAAGGGGGCCCGTCCCCGGTAAGGGGCGGGACCTTGAGAGGAGTCGAACGATGGAAGTGAGAGCGCGGCTTCGCTACGCCCCCGGCTCGGCCCAGAAGATCCGTCTGGTGGCCGATCTGATCCGGGGCAAGGGCGTCCAGGATGCGGTCAACCTGCTCACGGTGACCAACAAGGTGGCGGCCCGGCACGTGCAGAAATGCCTGAAGTCGGCCATCGCCAACGCCGAGAACCGGGAAGACCACGTGGACGTCGACCGGCTGTTCGTCAAGGAGGTCTTCGTCGACGGCGGCCCGATGATGAAGCGGGTTCGTCCCGCGCCGATGGGCCGGGCGTTCCGGGTCCTGAAGCGCTACAGCCACATCACCATCAAGCTCGATACCCGCAAGGGTGACGGCAAGGGCAAGTAGGAGACGAACGTGGGTCAGAAAACGCACCCGTACGGGTTTCGGCTCGGCTACAACAAGACGTGGCACTCGCGCTGGTACGGCGACGCCAACTATGCCGACACCCTGCACCAGGACCTCAGGCTGCGCCGGCGGTTGAAGAACCGCCTCGGTCACGCCGGGGTGTCGGAGATCGACATCGAGCGCGCCGCGGACAAGCTGCGGGTCACCATCTACACCTCGCGCCCGGGCATCATCATCGGCCGCCGCGGCGCCGAGGTGGACAAGCTGCGGGACGACCTGCAGAAGGAGATGGGCCGCGAGGTGCACATCAATATCCAGGAGATCCAGCGTCCGGAGCTCGACGCTCAGCTGGTCTCCGAGTCGATCGCCGGCCAGCTCGAGCGGCGCGTCTCCTTCCGCCGGGCGATGAAGAAGGCGATGGAGTCGGCGTTCCGGTTCGGTGCCAAGGGGGTCAAGATCATGGTCGGCGGCCGCCTCGGTGGCGCCGAGATCGCGCGCCGCGAGTGGTACCAGGAAGGGCGGCTGCCGCTCCACACCCTGAAGGCCGATATCGACTACGGCTTCGGCGAGGCGCGGACCACCTATGGTGTGATCGGCGTCAAGGTGTGGGTCTACAAGGGCGATCTGCTCAAGGAGAAGGGGCGCCGCCCCACGGCGTAGTCCCCAGGAGCTTTAGCTATGTTGATGCCGAAGAAGGTCAAGTACAGAAAGCAGCAGCGCGGCCGGCGCACCGGACTGGCGAAGGGGGGCAGCTACATCGCCTTCGGCGACTTCGCGCTCCAGGCGCTGGAGACCGGCTGGGTGACCGCGCGGCAGATCGAGGCGGGCCGTATCGCCATCTCCCGCCACGTCAAGCGCGGCGGCAAGGTGTGGATCCGGGTCTTCCCCGACAAGCCGATCACCAAGAAGCCGCTCGAGACCCGCATGGGCAAGGGCAAGGGAAATCCCGAGGAATGGGTCGCCGTGGTGAAACCGGCGCGCATCCTCTTCGAGCTGGAAGGCGTGCCGCAGGACGTGGCGGAGGCGGCGATGCGCCTGGCCTCCCAGAAATTCGGGATCAAGACCCGGTTCATCACGCGGCACGACGAGCTGAGGTGAAATCATGAAGGCTTCGCAAATGCGTGATCAGACGATCGAGGAGCTGCACGACCGGGAGCGCGATCTCTCGGAGCAGCTTTTCGCCCTGCGCCTGCAGAAGGTCACCGGCCAGCTCGAGAAGCCGGCCCGGGTGCGGCAGGTGCGCAAAGACCTGGCCCGGGTGCTGACCATTCTGCACGAGCGGCAGAGCAAGTAGGAGACGACATGGCGGATATGGTTGAAACGACTGGGACGGCGCAGGATCCCGCCGCGGCGGGTGCCTCGGAGCGGGGCCGCCAGCAGGTCAAGACAGGCCGGGTGGTGAGCACCAAGATGGACAAGACCGTCGTCGTGGCGGTCGGCACCACCTCCACGCACCGGCTTTACCTCCGGACGATGAAGAAGACCAAGAAGTTTCACGCCCACGACGAGGAGAACCGGTGCAAGGTCGGCGACGAGGTGGAGATCGTCTCCAGCCGTCCGTTGTCGAAGACCAAGCGCTGGCGGGTCCGCGAGATCGTCAAGCGGGCCGAGTAAGGGGTTGAGACCATGATCCAGATGGGAACGATTCTCGACGTGGCGGATAATTCGGGAGCCAAGAAGATCTCCTGCATCCACCTGCGCGGCGGCTCGGCGGGCCAGTACGGCCGGCTGGGCGACGTCATCACGGCCTCGGTCAAGGAGGCCTCGCCCGACGGCACGGTGAAGAAGGGGCAGGTGGTCAAGGCGGTCATCGTGCGGACGGTCAAGGAGCAGCGGCGCAAGGACGGCAGCTACATCCGTTTCGACCAGAACTCGGCGGTGCTGGTGAAGGATGACAACGAGCCGATCGGCACGCGCGTCTTCGGCCCGGTGGCGCGGGAGCTGCGCGAGCGGCGGTTCATGAAGATCGTCTCCCTCGCGCCGGAGGTCATCTGAAATGAAGGTGAATGTGAAGAAGAACGACCAGGTGCTCGTCACGACGGGCAAGGACCGGGGCGCCAGCGGCCGGGTCCTGCGGGTCCTCGCCAGCGAGGGCAAGGCGATCGTCGAGCGCGTGAACATGATCAAGCGGCACACCCGGCCGAACCCGAACAAAGGGGTCCAGGGGGGCATCCTCGAGCGTGAGGCGCCGATCCAGATCTCCAATCTCAAGGTGATCTGCCCGGAGTGCGGCAAGCCGTCGCGGATGGGCCGCCAGCGGCTCGACGACGGGCGGGGCGTGCGGGTCTGCAAGAACTGCGGCGCCACCTTCGGCTAAAAGGCGAGTTTGACTATGGCTAAAAACGTGGCGAAAGACGCGAAGAAGAAAGACAAGGCGAAGGCGGCGCCGGCGGCTCCGACCGGACCGGTGCGCGAGACCCCCGAGGGGTACGTGCCGCGCCTGAAGACCCGGTACGCCGAAGAGGTGGTGCCCAAGATCCGCAAGGAGTTCGGCATCGACAACATCATGGCGGTGCCGCGGATCGAGCGCATCTCGCTCAACATGGGGATGGGCGAGGCGATCCAGAACATCAAGATCCTGGACGACGCGGTCGAGGAGCTGGCGGCGGTCGCCGGCCAGCGCCCGACGGTCACCCGCGCCCAGAAGTCGATCGCGGCCTTCAAGCTGCGCGAGGGGATGCCGATCGGCGCCCGGGTGACGCTGCGCGGCGACCGCATGTGGGAGTTCCTCGATCGGCTGATCTCGGTCGCGCTGCCGCGCGTACGCGACTTCCGCGGCGTGCCGAGCAAGAGCTTCGACGGCCGCGGCAACTACACGCTGGGCATCCGGGACCACCTGATCTTCCCCGAGGTGGACTACAACCGGGTCGAGCGCCCGAAGGGGATGAACATCACGATCGTGACGACGGCCGGCAACGACGAGCGAGCGCTGTACATGCTGCGCGAGCTCGGCATGCCGTTCACGCGCTAGGAGGCTTGCGTGGCGACCACTGCGAAGATTGCAAAAGAGAGAAAGAAGCTGAAGTTCGAGGTGCGTCACCGCAACCGGTGCCGGATCTGCGGGCGCCCGCGCGGGGTCTACCGCCAGTTCGGGCTCTGCCGCATTCATCTGCGGGACCTGGCGCTGCAGGGATATCTGCCGGGCGTCATCAAGGCGAGTTGGTAGTGAGGAGAATCAGGCAATGAGCATGACCGACCCGATCGCGGATCTGCTGAGCAGGATCCGCAACGCGCAGGTTGCCAAGCACGACCGTCTGGACGTGCCGGCCTCCAAGCTCAAGCTGGAGGTCGTGAAGCTTCTCAAGGATGAGGGCTTCATCAAGAACTTCCGGGAGATCGAGGGCACGCCGGTGGGGACGCTCCGCGTCTTCCTGCGCTACAGCCAGGACGGCGTCCCGGCCATTTCCAATATCGAGCGGGTGAGCAAGCCCGGACGCCGGGTCTACCGCAAGTCGGACGAGATCCAGCCGGTGAGAAACGGCCTCGGCATCGGGATCGTCTCGACGTCGCAGGGTCTGCTGACCGATGCCCAGGCGCGCGATCGCCGCGTCGGCGGCGAGCTGCTTTGCCAGGTCTGGTAGGAGAGACGCTTATGTCGCGGATTGGAAGAATGCCGATTCCCGTGCCCAAGGGGACGAAGGTGGAGCTCCGGGACGGGAGGTTCGTGGCCGAGGGGCCGAAGGGGCGGGTGGAGCAGCCCGTCTTCGCAGGCTACCCGGTCGAAGTGAAAGACGACGGTTCGATCGAGGTCACGCGTCCTGGCGACAGCGGGCCCCAGCGTTCGCTGCACGGTCTGTTGCGGGCGCTGCTCGCCAACGCCGTGCAGGGGGCCTCGGCCGGCTTCACCAAGCAGCTCGACATCGTCGGCGTCGGCTACCGCGCCGAGGTGAAGGGGAATCAGGTGCAGTTCGCGCTCGGTTACTCTCATCCGGTGCTGTACGACATCCCCGAGGGGATCAAGATCGAGATCGACACCAAGGCCAACCGGGTGACCGTCACCGGCGCCGACCGCCAGAAGGTGGGGCAGGTGGCGGCCGAGATCCGCGGCCTGCGCCGGCCCGACCCCTACAAGGGCAAGGGCATCAAGTACACCGGCGAGGTCCTGCGGCGCAAGGTCGGCAAGGCCGGCGGCAAATAGAAGTAGAAGCGAGAGGAACCCGAGATGAGCGATATCACGAAGCGGATGAAAGCGAAGCGGGCGCGCCGCGACAAGGCCCATCTGCGGGTGCGCAAGCGCGTGCAGGGTACGCCTGAGCGCCCGCGGCTGTCGGTCTACAAGAGCCTGCGGTACATCTACGCGCAGGTGATCGACGACGTGCGCGGGGTCACGCTGGCGCAGGCCAACTCCTCCGATCCGGCGGTCCGCGAGGCGGTCGGCAACTCGACCGCCGGCAAGGACGCGGCGAAGCGGGTCGGCGAGCTGGTGGCCCAGCGGGCGAAGGAAAAGGGCGTGGAGAAGGTGGTCTTCGATCGTGGAGGCTACATCTACCACGGCCGGGTCCAGATGCTGGCCGAAGCGGCCCGCGAAAAAGGATTGCAGTTTTAAGTTTCAGCGAAGGAGACGAGCTTGGCCAGGGACTTCGAGCGCGAGAGTGAGTTTTTCGAGCAGGTCGTCCACATCAACCGGGTGACCAAGGTGGTGAAGGGAGGAAAGAACTTCTCCTTCTCCGCCCTGGTGGTGATCGGGGACGGCAAGGGGCGCGTGGGCTACGGCGCCGGCAAGGCGAAAGAGGTGCCGGTGGCGATCCGCAAGGGGATCGAGATCGCCAAGCGGAACATGATCCAGGTGCCGCTCAAGGGAACCACGATCCCGCACGAGACGCTGGGCGAGTTCGGTTCCGGCCGCGTGCTGCTGAAGCCGGCTTCCGAGGGCACCGGGGTGATCGCCGGCGGGCCGGTCCGCGCCGTGGTGGAAACCGCGGGCATCCAGGACATTCTCACCAAGTCCCTGGGCTCGACCAACCCGCACAACGTGGTGAAGGCGACCTTCGCCGCCCTGCTCTCGTTGCGCACCGAGGCGGACGTGATGGCGATGCGCGGCCTCTCCGACCGGCTGCGTGAAAAGCCCGCGGCGCCCGCGGCGCCGCAGCCGGCCGAGGCCGGGGCGTAAGAGCAGAAGGGACTAACCGACATGGCGAACGAAGTGAAGACGATCAAGATCACCCAGGTGAAGAGCGGCATCGGCACCAAGAAGGGGCACCGCGAGGTGCTCAAGAGCCTGGGCCTGCGCCGCATCCGCCACCAGGTGGAGCGTCCCGACACCCCGGCGGTGCGGGGCATGGTGCGGAAGATCCAGTATCTGCTGGAGGTTGAAGAATCATGAAGCTGCATGAGCTGTCCCCCGCCAAGGGGAGCAAGCACTCGAAGAAGCGGGTAGGGCGTGGCCCCGGCTCCGGCCTGGGTAAGACGGCCGGCCGCGGCGAAAAGGGTCAGAAGTCCCGCACCGGCTACAGTGGCCGTCCCGGTTTCGAGGGCGGCCAGATGCCGCTCGTCCGCCGGGTCCCCAAGCGCGGGTTCACCAATATCTGGCGGAGCGAGTACGCGGTGGTGAACCTGTCGCAGCTCGCCGAGCTGGAGGGGGATATCACCCCCGAGTCGCTGCGCGAGCTGGGGCTGGTGCGTGCCGGCCGCAAGGTCAAGGTCCTCGGCGACGGCGAGATCGCCAAGCCGCTCCGCGTCGTCGCGAACAAGTTCAGTAAATCGGCCCGCGAGAAGATCGAGGCCGCGGGCGGTCGCTGTGAGGAGCTCCAGGCGTGATCGAGAGTTTCCGCAATATTTTCGCGATCCCGGATCTGCGCAAGCGGGTGCTGTTCACGTTCGGCCTGCTCGGCGTCTACCGGATCGGCTGTCACATCCCGAGCCCGGGTGTCGACCCGAACGCGCTGCTCGAGTTCATGCAGTCGCAGGCGACCGGGCTGCTCGGATTCGTCAACACCTTCACCGGCGGCAGCCTGCAGAAGATCGCGGTGTTCGCGCTGGGCATCATGCCCTACATCACCGCGTCGATCATCCTGCAGCTCCTGACGGTGGTCTGGCCGTATCTCGAGAAGCTCTCCAAGGAGGGCGAGCTCGGCCGGCGCAAGATCACCCAGTGGACCCGCTACGGCACGGTGCTGATCTCGATCATCCAGGGCACGGGCATCGCCATCTGGCTCGAACGGATGTCGGCACCGGGGGGCGCGGCGCTGGTGCCGAACCCCGGCTGGGGCTTCCGGATGCTGACGGTTCTCACGCTGACCACCGGCACGGCATTCATCATGTGGCTGGGCGAGCAGATCAGCGAGCGGGGGATCGGCAACGGCATCTCGCTCATCATCTTCGCCGGCATCGTGGTGGGCCTGGTCCCGGCGGTCGGCACGACGATCGACCTGATGCAGAAGGGGAACCTGTCGCCGGTGGTGCTGGTCCCGCTGCTGGTCTTCATGGTGCTGGTGGTCGCCTTCATCGTCTACATGGAGAGGGCGCAGCGCCGCATCCCCGTGCAGTACGCCAAGCGGGTCGTCGGCCGCAAGGTCTACGGCGGCCAGAGCACCTACCTGCCGCTGCGGGTCAACACCGGCGGCGTCATCCCGGTGATCTTCGCGAGCTCCGTGGTCACGGTGCCGACGGTGATCTCGAACATGATCCAGAACGAGGGGGTGCAGAGGATCGCGAACTACCTCTCCTACGGGCAGCCGATCTACTACCTGCTCCAGGTCCTCGCGATCGTCTTCTTCTCCTACTTCTACGTGTCGATCATCTTCAACCCGACGGATCTCGCGGACAACATGCGGAAGTATGGCGGGTTCATCCCCGGCATCCGGCCCGGCAAGCGGACGGCCGAGTACATCGACCGCATCCTGACCCGGCTGAACCTGGTGGGCGCGCTCTATCTGTCGGCGGTGACGGTGCTGCCGGAGTTCCTGCTCACCGGCTTCCACGTGGCGGGCATCCCGCTGCTCGGCCCCAGGATCGCGGGCTTCTTCCCGACCTGGTTCACGGAAGGCATGGGGATCCAGTTCTACTTCGGCGGCACGTCGCTCCTGATCGTGGTCGGCGTCGCGATGGACACCATCCAGCAGGTCGAGAGCCAGCTCGTGATGCGCAACTACGAAGGGTTCATGAAGAGGGGCCGGATTCGTGGCCGACGCGGCTAGTCAGGGAGCCAGGGTGGTCCTTCTGGGCCCCCCGGGCGCCGGCAAGGGGACGCAGGGGAAGGTGCTCTGCGAGCGCCTGGGCGTCCCCAGCATCTCGACCGGCGACATGCTGCGCGAGGCGGTGACGGAAGGCTCGGAGCTGGGGAATAAAGTACAGGGCATCATGGCTTCTGGAGCCTTGGTGGACGACGCCACGATGGCGGATGTCGTCCGCGACCGGCTCGCCAAGCCGGATGCCCGGCGCGGTTTCCTGCTCGACGGCTATCCGCGGACGCTCCCCCAGGCCGAGACGCTGGCGGGGATCCTCCGCGACGCCGGCCAGGATCTCGACGCCGTGCTGCTGGTGGACGTGCCGGAGGACGAGCTGGTCCGCCGGACCCTGCTGCGCGGCCGGGAGGACGACCAGGAGACCGTGATCCGGGAGCGCCTGCGGGTCTACCGGGAAAAAACCGCCCCCTTGATCGGTTACTATAGCGAGCGCGGTCTGCTGCGCGAGATCGACGGCAACCGTCCGGTCGAAGAGGTGACGGCCCGGATGTTCGATCTGTTCGGGGTCGGGGCGGCCGAGGCGGCTGGGGCGACCGAGGCAGACTGATGGCCGCGGTTCTGAAGACCCCGGGCGAGATCGACCTGATGGATCAGGCGAACCGGATCGTCCACCAGGTATTGAACGCGGTGGGCGAGCGGATGATCCCGGGGGTCAAGACCCGCGAGCTCGACCGTCTCGCCGAGCGCATCATCCGCGAAGCTGGAGGGGTCCCGGCCTTCTTGAACTACCGGGGCTATCCGGCGACGTTGTGCATCTCGGTCAACGACGTCATCGTGCACGGCATTCCCGGGGACGTCCCGCTCGAGGAGGGGGACATCGTCGGGATCGACTGCGGTGTCTTCTACAAGGGGTACTGCGGCGACGCGGCGCGGACCTTCGCCGTCGGCAGGGTCGACGAGAAGGCCGAGCGGTTGCTGCGGGTCACCGAGGAGGCCCTGAATCTGGCGGTCGCGCAGGTGCGGCCCGGGGCGCGGTTGCAGGACATCGGCTACACGGTGCAGCGGCACGCCGAGAGCAACGGCTACTCGGTGGTGCGCGAGTTCACGGGGCACGGCATCGGGACCTCGCTGCACGAGGATCCGCAGGTGCCCAACTTCGGCATCCCCGGCAAGGGGCCGAAGCTCAAGCCGGGGATGGTGCTGGCGATCGAGCCGATGGTCAACGCCGGCGCGAGCGGCATCAAGATGGATCCCGACGGCTGGACGGCGCGCACGGAAGACGGATCGCTGTCGGCCCACTTCGAGTTCTCGGTGGCGGTGACCGCCTCGGGAGCCCGGGTGCTGGGCACGGATCGCGTTTAGAAGACGTTTCAACGGAAGAGAGAGGAAGGACGTTTGTCCACGAAAGAAGAGGCGATCGAGGTCGAGGCGGTGGTGGTGGAGCCGCTCCCCAACGCGATGTTTCGCGTCGAGGTGGAGCTGAACGGCAACAAGCATCAGGTCCTGGCGCACATCTCGGGGAAGATGCGGAAGCACTTCATCCGCATTCTGCCGGGTGACCGCGTGCTGGTCGAGCTGTCGCCGTACGATCTCAACCGGGGCCGGATCGTCTACCGACTCAAGTAGACGGCGGGAAAGGAAGTCGGACATGAAAGTACGTTCATCGGTCAAGCGGATCTGCCCCAAGTGCAAGGTCGTCCGTCGCAAGGGCGTCGTGCGGGTGATCTGCGAGAACCCGAAACACAAGCAGCGTCAGGGATAGGGAGTCGCTATGGCACGTATTTCAGGAGTCGACCTGCCGCAGAACAAGCAGGTCTGGGTAGGTCTGACCTACATCTACGGAATCGGCCGCTCGCGTTCGCGCGAGATCCTGGGCAAGGCCGAAGTGCCCGAGGTCACCAAGGTCCGTGACCTCACCGAGGTCGAGGCCCAGCGGATCCGCAAGGTGATCCAGGACGAGGGCCGGGTGGAGGGGGATCTCCGCAAGGAGATCAGCCAGAACATCAAGCGTCTGATGGAGATTGGCTGCTATCGCGGCGTGCGCCACCGGCGGGGCTTGCCGGCGCGTGGCCAGCGGACCCAGACCAACTCGCGCACCCGCAAGGGGCCGCGCCGCGGCGCCGTGGCGGGCAAGAAGAAGGCGACCAAGAAGTAAATCCAGGTTAGGGGACGGAGATGGCCAAAGCGGAAAGCAGCAAGAAGGAAAAGAAGGGCGCCAAGCGTAAGGAGAAGCGCAACGTGCCGCACGGCGTCGCGCACATCCAGGCGACTTTCAACAACACGATCGTCACGATCGCGGATCCGGAGGGGAGCGTCCTCGCCTGGTCGTCGGCCGGCCGGATCGGGTTCAAGGGCTCGCGCAAGGGAACCCCCTTCGCGGCCCAGGTGGCGGCGCAGAACTGTGGCAACCAGGCCAAGGACGCCGGCGTGCGCTCCGTGGACGTGATGGTCAAGGGTCCGGGGGCGGGCCGCGAGTCGGCGGTGCGCGCCCTCCAGGCCGCGGGGATCGAGGTCAAGTCGATCAAGGACGTCACGCCCATCCCGCACAACGGCTGCCGGCCGCGCAAGCGGCGCCGCGTCTAGCCCGCCGTTCGGAGAAGCTGTTTCGCAGTCTCGGGACCGCCGAGCTTTGAGCCCCCGGGCGTGCCGGGGGTTGTCGTGCGTCTTCCCAAGTTGAAGTCCCCGTAGCCTCGGGGAGAGGACGTCAAGGAGAGATCCAGTGGCCAGATATACAGGACCCGTTTGCCGGCTCTGCCGGCGGGAACGGATGAAGCTGTTCTTGAAGGGGGACCGCTGCTTCAAGGAGAAGTGCGCCGTCGAGCGCCGCAACTTCCCGCCGGGCCAGCATGGCACCCGGCGCGGCCGGCGGACGCTCGGCTACGGCCTGCAGCTCCGCGAGAAGCAGAAGGTCAAGCGCATCTACGGAGTGCTTGAATCCCAGTTCCGCAACTATTTCGCCGAGGCCGATCGCCGCAAGGGGATCACCGGCGAGAACCTCCTGGTGCAGCTCGAGCGGCGCCTGGACAACATCGTCTACAGCCTGGGGTTCGCGGCTTCGCGCGCCCAGGGGCGCCAGTTGATCCGCCATGGCCATGTGCAGGTGGACAACCGCAAGATCACGATCCCCTCCTTCCAGGTGAAGGCGGGCCAGACGGTCGCGATCAAGGAGCCCAGCCGCAAGAACCCGCTGATCCGCTCGAGCGTCGAGACGGCGCGCGGCCGCGGGGTCCCCGAGTGGCTGGAGCTCAATGCGGAGAATACGAGCGGCCGGGTGCTCCGGCTGCCGGTGCGTGAGGATATCAAGCTCCCGATCCAGGAGCAGCTCATCGTCGAGCTCTACAGCCGCTGACGGTGGAGTCGAACCCCAGGGAAGGAGTTTTTCTATGCTTTGGAAAGGATTTCAGCGCCCCAAGCGGGTCGAGGTCGAGACCGACACCCTGACGGCGACGTACGGCCGGTTCACGGCCCAGCCGTTCGAGCGGGGCTTTGCCACGACCATCGGCAACGCTCTGCGGCGCTGCCTGCTCTCCTCGATCGAGGGCGCGGCGATCACCGCGATCAACATCGAGGGCGTTCTGCACGAGTTCTCGTCGATCCCCGGCGTGGTCGAGGACGTCACCGACATCATCCTCAACCTCAAGCAGGTGTCGTTCACCCTTCACTCGGAAGAGCCGAAGGTGCTGTCGGTCGACGTCCAGGGGCCGGGCAAGGTGACCGCCGGCCAGATGACCGAGGACCCGCAGATCGAGATCTTCGATCCCAACATCCACGTCGCCACCCTCAACGAGGAGGGGCGGTTCAAGCTGCAGGCGCAGATCAAGCGCGGCCGCGGCTACGTCTCGGCCGACCGCAACTTCGACGAGTCGATGGGCATCGGCTGGATTCCGGTCGACTCCGCCCACAGCCCCGTCCGGCGGGTCAACTTCCGGGTCGAGGCGGCCCGCGTCGGTCAGGCGACCGACTACGAGCGCCTGATCCTCGAGGTCTGGACCAACGGCACGGTGCGGCCGGAGGAGGCGGTTTCGCTCGCCTCCATGCTGCTCAAGGACCACCTCGGCATCTTCATCCAGACCGAGGAGAGCCTGCGGCACGACGGCGGCGAGCTGGGCCGCGAGGAGCTCGCCGGCCTCGACGCCCTGCTGGCCAAGAACATCGACGAGCTCGACCTCTCGGTCCGCTCGGCGAACTCGCTCAAGAACGCCAACATCCACACGCTCCGTGACTTGGTGCGCCGGACCGAGAAGGACATGTTGGAGACCAAGAACTTCGGCAAGAAGTCGCTTGAAGAGGTGCAGGAAGTCCTCGACAAGCTCGGGCTCTCGCTCGGCATGGAAGTGCCGGAGCGGGCCGCGGCTTCGGCGTAAAGGGAGAGATCATGCGTCACGGGATGAGACACAGAAAGCTCGGACGGGTCTCCTCACATCGCGAGGCCCTGTTCCGCAACCAGCTTCAATCGCTGGTGGAGAAGGAGCGGATCGTCACCACGCTGCCCAAGGCCAAGGAGCTGCGCCCGATCGCCGAGAAGGTGATCACCCGCGGCAAGCACGGCACTCTGCACGACCGCCGCTGGGTGCTGCGGTGGGTGTTGAGCCGCGATCTGGTCAAGAAGGTGTTCGACGTGATCGCGCCGCGTTTCACCGAGCGGCCGGGCGGCTACCTGCGCATCGTCAAGCTGGGACCCCGTCAGGGTGACGGAGCCGAGATGGCGGTGCTCGAGCTGGTCGAGCGGCCGGATGCCGAGGCTGCTGCGGAGCCGGTGAAGGAGGCCCCGAAGACCAGGGCTCCGAAGCCGAAGCCGAAGAAGGAAGCCAAGGACGCGGCCGGCAAGGGCGACGCCAAGCCGAAGCGGGACGGCGGCAGGAGCGAGGAGAAGAGGGTTTCGGCCAAACCCAAGAAGGAAGGCCGGGCCCAGACCTCGGCGCCGAAGAAGATGGGCGTCTAGCCCCCACAGCTACGGATTTTTTGAAACGGCCGGCGCTCCTCGCGCCGGCCGTTTTGTTTTTCGGCCCGGTTCTCAGCCTAGAATCGCCGCCGATGGCTCGCTCCCCTTCTCTCTTCGCCCGTCTCGGCCGCAACGTCCTGGCGCTCTCCGCGGTCAGCCTGCTGACCGACGTGGCGAGCGAGATGACCTATCCGCTCCTGCCGGTCTTCCTGGCTACCGTCCTCGGGGCGAGCGCCACGTCCGTGGGGGTGATCGAGGGGGCGGCGGAATCCACGGCCGCGCTCCTCAAGCTGGCGAGCGGCTGGTGGTCGGACCGCGCGCCCCGGCGCAAGCCCCTGGTCGTGCTGGGCTATGGGATCGCGTCGGCGATCCGGCCGCTGATCGGCCTCGCCCAGTCGGTCTCGCAGGTGCTGGCGATCCGGGTGACCGACCGGGTCGGCAAGGGGCTTCGCTCCTCGCCGCGCGACGCGCTGATCGCCGACTCGGTCGATCCCGCCATCCGCGGCCGGGCCTTCGGGTTCCACCGCGCCGCCGATCATGCCGGAGCGGTGATCGGTCCGCTCCTCGCCTTCGCCATCCTGCGCTGGAGCCGGCTCGACCTGCGGACCGTCTTTCTGCTGACCGCGATTCCGGGGGCCCTCGCCGTCGTGGTGCTCCTGTTCGGCGTGCGCGAGGCGCCGAGGGCGCTGCCGGAAGCGAGCCGGCCGCTCGACATGAAAACCCCTCTCGGGCGGCGCTTCTGGGCCTATCTCGGTGTTCTCCTCCTGTTCACCCTGGGGAACTCGACCGACGCCTTCCTGCTGCTGCGCGCCAATCAGCTCGGGGTCGCTCCGTCGCTGATCCCGATCCTCTGGGCGATGCTCCACGTCGTCAAGTCGGCCTCCAGCACGCCGGGAGGCGCGCTCTCGGACCGGCTCGGCCGCCGGCCGCTCATCGTCGCCGGCTGGCTGCTCTACTCGGCGGTCTATTTCGCCTTCGGCCGGGCGGCGGCCACGTGGCACGCCTGGGCGCTGTTCGCCGTCTACGGCCTCTACTTCGGCCTGACGGAAGGGGTCGAGAAGGCGCTGGTGGCCGACCTGGTGCCGGCCGACCGGCGCGGGGTGGCCTTCGGCTGGTACAACCTGGCGATCGGGCTGGCGGCCCTGCCGGCCTCGCTCCTCTTCGGCGCTCTCTGGGATCGCTGGGGCTCGGCCGCCGCTTTCGACGCCGGCGCCCTGCTCGCCCTGGCCGCGGCGCTGGGAATGGCGGTCGTGGCGCCGCGCCGCCGCCTGATGTCGTAAAATCAGGGAAATCGCCCTCCCAAGGAGCTTTCTGGATGTATATCGCTCGCCGTTTCTTCGTCATTTCATGCTTGGTGGCGGGCGCGGTCCGTGCCCAGGCGCCCGACCCCGCGGCGCTCCAGGCCGCGATCGCCGGCGCCCGGCTCGATCCCGCCCGCGCGGTGACGCTGAAGAACGTCAAGCTCGGCATCGGGCTCGGCAAGCTCTCGCTCGACGACGGCGTGCTGATCCCCGCGACCGCGGTGGGCGGGAAGACGATCGAGATGGTCTTCCTGGGCAAGGGGCGGATCGAGGTCGAGCCGCCGGACTCGATCGAAGCGGGGCAGCTCGAGCTGTTCACCGGCGGCTCCCATCTCGACGAGGAGTTCAAGGAGGCGGTGCTGGTGGTCGGCCAGGACGCGGCGGTGTCGGCGGTGCTGAGACGGCCGGCGGCGGCGCCGGACGCCGAGCTGGCGCGCCGGGCGGAGGCCCTGTACGCCGACTGGCGGAAGAAGGGGGAGTGGAAGTACATGAGCGTCGAGCGGGGGATGCTGCTCAACGCCCTGCGCGACCCCGTGGCCGCGGGCTACTTCGCCGCCTGGTTCCGCGGCGGCGGCCTGGGGGACATCTTCTACTGCGTCCAGCCGGGCGAGCGGGAGCAGGTGACCGTCGGCCACTTCATCCCCATCGAGGCCACGGACAAGGAGAAGCGCAAGCTCGTCAAGCAGATCTCCCGCGAGCAGCGGAAAGGACGGCTGCTCGGCGTGGAGGTGGACGATCTGGGGCAGTGGGACACCTGGCTCAGCGCGTCGCTGCGGACCGCCGCCGGCAAGCCGGCGCCCGGGGCCCCCACCTACGAGCCGAAGAAATACATCCTGGACGTCAACCTGACGGAGCGCGACCTCCGCTTGACGGGGAAGGCCCGGATCGATCTCGAGCCGGTGATCGCCGGCTCCCGCGCCGTGTCGCTCACCCTGCCCAGCGACTTCCAGGTCGCCAAGGTCACCGACCCCGGGGGCGCTCCGCTCTTCTATCTGCGCAAGGAGGGCGAGCTGACGGTGATCCTCCCCCAGGCTCCGCCGCCCGGCGGCGCGGCCGCCGTGGTGGTCGAGTACTCCGGCCGCCCCGTCGACAAGGACTGGAACCTCTTCACCCTCCTCGACACCATGGGGTGGTACCCCCATGCCGGGGCCGTCGACCGCGCCCCCTATGACGTCACCTTCCATTGGCCGAAGGGGCTGGAGCTGGTCTCCAGCGGCCACCGCATGGACGGCGGCGAGAGCCCGGACGGCACCCGCTGGGAGCGGCGCGCGCTGGACTACCCGGCGTTCGGCTTCTCCTTCGAGGTCGGCCGCTTCCGGATCGAGACGGCCCAGGCCGGGCACGTCGCGGTGCGGTTCGCCTTCGGCAACGGCTCCGGGTGGACCGGCCGCGGGGTCCGCGAGGAGGTGATGAAGGCGGTCACCGACTCGCTCCAGTTCTACGAGGAGAAGTTCGGCCCCTACCCGCTCGACGAGCTGACGGTGACCACCGCCAACCGCAACTTCTCTCAAGGGATGCTGGGCTTCGTCACCCTGGCCAACGGAGTGATGAACGACCTCGGGGTCTGGAACCGCTTCTTCGGCGTCGAGGACCGCCGGCTGGTCATCGCGCACGAGGTGGCCCACCAGTGGTGGGGGGACCAGGTCGGCTGGACGAGCTACCGGGATCAGTGGATCAGCGAGGCGATGGCGGGCTACGCCGCGCTCCTCTTCGGCAAGGAGCGCCTGGACGACAAGTACTCCGGGGTCGACCTCACCTCGGGGTGGCGGAGCGAGCTCACCGCCAGCCTGCCGGACGGGCGTTCGCTCGAATCGGTCGGCCCCGTGGTGCTCGGCGCGCGGCTCTTCTCCAGCCACTCGGACGACGCCTATGAGGCGATCGTCTACAAGAAGGGGGCGGTGATCCTCGACATGCTGGCCCGCGGCCTGGGCGCGGAGAACTTCCCGAAGATCCTCAAGCAGATCGTCAAGGTGGAGAACGGCCGCACGATCTCGACCGAGGACTTCTTCACCCTGATCGAGCGGATCACCAGCCAGGACCTCAAGGCGTTCACCAGCCAGTTCGTCTACGCGACCGGCCTGCCGCAGGTGCTCTACAATTACCGCTTCGAGAAGAACGATAAGGGGTGGGTGGTGAAGGGGGAGGCCCGGCAGGATACGGCCCACCGCTTCCACTACAAGGTCGTCAAGACCCCGCGCGGCACCTTCGACGTCGCCGCCGAGGCGGTGCGGGAGGTCGACGTCCAGCAGTCCACGCTGGTGGTGCCCGTCGACCTGGAGGTCTACGACCCGAAAAATGGCAAGGGGAAGGGGAAGAACGGCGCCAACACCATCGTGCGCGGGAACATCCTGGTCAAGGGGGAATCGACCCCGTTCGAGATCCCCGTCGAGCAAGAGCCCAAGGCGTTCTATCTCGATCAGCACGCCAAGGTCTTCGGCCTCTTCTTCGACGAGAGCCGCCACCCCAAGCGAACGCTCTACTACCGGGGCCTCAAGGCGGCCGTGGAGGGGAAGGCCGGCGAGGCCGTGGCCCTCTACGACAAGGCGCTGAGCACCGAGGAGCCGCCGCCGGACACCGGCGAGACGGTCTACTACGCCGACCTCCAGTTCGAGCGGCGGGTGATCAACGCGCAGATCGAGCTCGGCCGCGCCCGCCTCCTCCTCGATCAGGGGAAGGACGACGAGGCCGACGCCGCCCTTGGCAGGGTCGACCGCCTGCTCAGGGACAGCGAGGAGTACAAGCTCCTGCAGGCGCGTCTCGACGTGCGGCGCGGCAACTACGACAAGGCCTTCCAGCGGCTGCGGAAGGGGCAGGAGAGCAGCGAGGGGTATGCCCTGATGGCGATCTCCGCCCGGGCGACCGGTCACAAGGAAGAGCTCGACAAGGCTCTGAAGAAGGCGAGGGAGAACGGCGCCGACGTCAGTCTCCTGGCCGGCTCATGAGGACGACACTGATGAAAAAGATCTCGTGGTTGTGGGCCGTCCTGCTGATTGCGGGCGGGCTGGTCTCCTTCGGAGCCGAGAAGAAAGCTGCGGTGAAGGAGGAGAAGGCGAAGGAAGAAGAGTCGATCCTCCCGGCGCCGCCGCGCGCGGAGGGAGATGGGCCTTACAAGCGGCTGATCCTGCGAGGCGTGACGCTGATCGACGGCACCGGCGCGCCGCCGATCGGGCCGGTCGACATCGTGATCGCGAAGAACCGCATCGCCGCCGTCGTGCCGGTCGGCAGCCCGGGGGTCGCGCCCGACCCTGAAGGCCGGCCCAAGGCTGAGGCCGGGGACCGCGAGATGGATCTCCACGGCATGTACGTCCTGCCGGGGCTCGTCGACATGCACGGGCACATCGGCGGCAAGGAGCAGGGGACCCCGGCCGAGTACGTCTACAAGCTCTGGATGGGGAACGGCATTACCACCGTCCGCGATCCGGGGAGCGGCAACGGCCTCGACTGGACGCTCGACCAGCGGGCGAAGAGCGCCAGCAACGAGATCACCGCGCCGCGCATCAAGGCCTACATCTTCTTCGGCATGGGCCACGACGAGCCGTTCACGAAACCCGAGGAGGCGCGGCGGTGGGTCGATCAGATCGCCGCCCGCGGCGCGGACGGCGTCAAGTTCTTCGGCTACCGGCCGGACATCATGCAGGCGGCGATCGAGGAGGTGAAGAAGAAGGGGCTCCGCTCCGCCTGCCACCACGCGCAGATGGACGTGGCGCGGGTCAACGTCCTCACCTCGGCGCGCTGGGGGCTGACCTCGATGGAGCACTGGTACGGCCTGCCCGAGGCGCTGTTCGACGACCGCACGATCCAGGACTATCCGCTCGACTACAACTACGCCGACGAGTCGCACCGCTTCGGCCAGGCGGGGCGGCTGTGGAAACAGGCTGCGCCGCCGTTCTCGAAGAAGTGGAACGAGGTGATGGACGAGCTGATCCGGCTCGACTTCACGCTCGATCCCACGTTCAACATCTACGAGGCGAATCGCGATCTGATGCGGGCTCGCCGCGCCGAGTGGCACGACGAGTACACCCTCCCGTCGCTCTGGGACTTCTACGCCCCGAGCCGCCAGTCGCACGGCGCCTACTGGTACAACTGGACGACCGAGAACGAGATCGACTGGAAGAACAACTACCGGCTCTGGATGGCCTTCGTCAACGAGTACAAGAACCGCGGCGGCCGGGTGACGGTGGGCACGGACAGCGGCTTCATCTACGAGCTCTACGGCTTTGCCTACATCCGCGAGATGGAGCTGCTGCGCGAGGCGGGGTTCCATCCGCTGGAGGTGATCCGCGCCGCCACTCTCAAGGGGGCCGAGGCGCTGGGGATGGACAAGGAGATCGGCTCGGTCGAGCCCGGCAAGCTCGCCGATCTGGTGGTGGTGGAGGAGAATCCGCTGGAGAACCTGGCGGTGCTCTACGGCACGGGCGCCATCAAGCTCAACGAAAAGAACGAGGTGGTGCGGGTGGGCGGCGCCAAGTACACGATCAAGGACGGGATCGTCTACGACTCGAAGAAGCTCCTGGCGGACGTGCGGCGGATGGTGAGGGAAGCGAAGGAGAAGGCGGGGAGGCCGGTGCTGTACCAGCCGGGGATGGCGCCGCCGAAGGCTAGTGCCGCTCCAGCGCCACCCGCCCATCCTTGACCACGACCGCCGGCCGCTCGATCACCGAGATGTCGGCGAGCGGATCGCCCTTCACGGCGACCAAGTCCGCCAGGTAGCCGGGGGCGATCCGCCCCAGCTCCTTGTCTTTGTGCAGCACGGCCGCCGCGATTGAGGTGGCGGCCCGCAGGGCCTGTCCGGGCGACATGCCGTAGGCGACCATCAGCTTCAGCTCGCGGGAGTTCTCGCCGTGGGTGAAGACGCCGACGTCGCTGCCGTTGGCGATCGTCACCCCGGATTTCAGGGCGCGGACGAACATCTCGCGGGATTCCTTGACGCGCGGAGGCTCGGGCTCGCCCGGCTTCCAGCCAGCGTAGCGGGCGATCGCGTCCGAGGCGGCGAGGGTGGGGACCAGCGCGACCCCCTTCTGCTTCATCAGGGCGAGCAGCTCGGCGGTGACGTTGGTGCCGTGCTCGATCGTCTTCACCCCGGCGAGCACGGCGCGGCGGATCCCTTCCTCGGTGTAGGCGTGGGCGGCGACGGGGAGACCGGCGCTCCGCGCCTCGTCCACCGCGGCGGCCATCTCATCCTGCGTGAAGGTGGGCGTCGTGACGCCCGGACGGCGGCGGTAGTCGGCGTAGACCTTGATCCAGTCGGCGCCGGCGGCGATCTGCTCGCGCACGGCCTTGCGCATCTCGACGGGACCGTCCACCACCTGCGCCCCCTTCGGAATCTCCCAGCGCGGATCGAAGCCGGACGGACCGTAGGAGCCGGTGGCGACCAGCGCGCGGGTGGCGGCGAGGACGCGCGGCCCGGGGATCATGCCGGCGGCGATCGCGTCGCGCAGGGCGACGTCCGCGAATCCCGCCCCCTCGGTCCCGAGGTCGCGCACGGTGGTGAAGCCCGCCTCCAGGGTGGCCTTCGCCGCCACCACGCCGCGGATCGTCCGCAGCTCGAGCGGCTCCTTCAGGACCTGGTCGTCCCAGGGGGTCTCGTCGTACGGGTGGAGGAGGAGATGCGAGTGCATCTCGATCAGCCCCGGGATCAGCGTCAGCCCGGAGAGGTCGACCCTCCGCGTTCCGGCCGGCGCCTGGAGCGTGCCGGCGGCCCCAACCGCGGCGATGCGGCCGTTCTCGATCAGCACGTCGCGGCCGTCGAGGAGGCGCTCGCCGGCGGGATCGAGGACCCGGGCGCCGGTCAGCAGGAGAGGAGCGGGAGCCGGAGGCGCGGCGAAGGCAACAGCGGCCAGAAAGAAGATCGCGACGGCGGTGGCGATCTTCAATGGTAGCCCGCGCCGGGATAGAGCAGGTTGAGCGCCAGCGTCTGCAAGGGATCGGAAACCAGGGGGAAGACCCGCCACGCCGCCAGCAGGCCGATCATCGAGAACATCGGCTGGCGCAGCAGGTTGTGGAACCCCCGGGCCATGTCGTCGCTCATCACGCCGGGCAGGATGGCGCTGCCGTCGAGCGGCGGCAGGGGGAGCAGATTGAACGCGAAGAGCAGGAGGTTGAGCGAGAAGAGGATCGATAGCGGCGTCACCGCCGCCGCGGCCCAGCTCCCGGCGGACACCGCGGCGGTGACCGCGGTGAAGTTGGCGACGTCGGGAGCCTCGAAGATTCCCGACCAGACCCCGGCCCGGATCAGCAGCCCGGCCACCAGCACCAGCAGGAGGTTGGCCGCCGGCCCGGCGGCAGCCATCAGCGCCGCCCGCTTCGGGTAGCGGTGGGCCCAGAGCGGGTCGTAGGGGGCGCTCGCCCAGCCCATCATCCAGTGGCTCATGGCGAAGGAGATGAGGGGGACGAGGACCATCCCCACCGGCTCCCGCCGGATGTGGGGGAGCGGGTTCAAGGAGACCTGCCCGCCCTCGTAGGCAGTGGAGTCGCCGAGCTTCCAGGCGGCGAGAGCGTGCCCCGCCTCGTGGAGGGTGGTCGAGAAGATGAAGACCACGAACCAGGTCAGGCCTTCGACGAGCAGTTGGGGATTCACGCCCGGCTCAGGTACTTGTTTTCGCGGGTGTCGATGATGATCTTGGTCCCCACCTCGATGAAGGGCGGCACGCTCACCGTCAGGCCGGTCTCCATCTTGGCATGCTTGTAGGAGGCGCTGGCGGTGGCCCCCTTCATGCTGGGCTCGGTGTCGACGACCTCGAGGGTGACGGTGTTCGGCAGCTCGATGCCCACCGCCTTCTCGTCGTAGAAGTCGATCTGGATGACCGTGTTGGGCAGCAGGTAGAGCATGGAGTCGCCGAGGACCTCGTCGTCGAGCGTGATCTGCTCGTAGGTCTCCTGGTTCATGAAGTGATGGCCCGAGGGGTCGGAGTAGAGGTACTCCATCTGCTGGGTGTCGAGGATCGCCCGCTCGACTTTCTCGGTGGAGCTGAAGCGGTGCTCGAAGCTGTTGCCGTTGCGCAGGTTGCGCATCTTGGCCTGGACGAAGCCGCGCAGGTTCCCCGGCGTGACGTGGTGGGACGTCATCACACGGCAGATATCACCTTCGAAGAGGATGCACATACCGGTGCGTAGTTGACTCGCTTGGATCAAGGTTCGATCTCCGTGAAGGGTCTTTGAAGTGACGATTCCAGGCGCCCGACCGGGCGCCTGGAACGGCAGATTGTATCGCGTCGGAGGGGGAGACGGCGACGGGGGGCTACTCGTGCTCCTCCTGGCGGTGCTTCTGGGCCTCGGCGACGAGCTTGTCCTGCACCATTTTGGGGACCTCCTCGTAGTGCGAGAACTCCATGTGGAAGCTCGACCGCCCCTGGGTCATGGCGCGCAGGATGCGGTCGTAGTCGAGCATCTCGGACATCGGCACCAGGGCCTTGATGATCTGGTTGCCGTTGACGGCGTCCATCCCCTGCGGGCGTCCGCGGCGGTGCGACAGGTCGCCCATGATGTCGCCGGTGAACTCCTCGGTGGTGGTGATGTCGACCTTCATGACCGGCTCGAGAATCGTCGGCCGGGCGTTCGCCATGGCGTCCTTGAAGGCGAGGGAGCCGGCGATCTTGAACGCCATTTCCGAGGAGTCGACGTCGTGGTACTGGCCGTCGAGCAGCCGCACCTTGAAGTCGACCATGGGGTAGCCGGCGAGGTAGCCGCGGCGGCGGGCCTCCTGGATCCCCTTCTCGACCGCCGGCCGGTAGTTGTGCGGGATGGCGCCGCCGAAGATCTCGTCGGCGAAGTGGAAGTCCTCGCCGCGCGGCAGCGGCTCGACCTTGATCTTGCAGTCGGCGAACTGGCCGCGGCCGCCGGTCTGCTTCTTGTGCCGGCCGTGGCCGTCGGCGGGCTTGAGGATCGTCTCGCGGTAGGGCACCCTGGGCGGATGCAGGAGGACGTCGACGTGGAAGCGGTGCTTGAGCTTGGCGACGGCGATCTCGATGTGGAGCTGGCCGTTGCCGGAGAGCAGGTGCTCGTGGCTCTCGGGATCGCGCCCGGCGTGGAGGGCGATGTCCTCGTCCATCAGCCGGTGCAGGGCGTCGCCGATCTTCTCCTCGTCCCCCTTGGACTTGGGCTCGACGGCGAACGCCATCGCCGGCTCGGCGACGTTGATCCAGGCGAGCTTGATCGGCTTGTCCTTGGCGCACAGCGTATCGCCGGTGACGGTGATCTTCAGCTTGGCGACGCCGCCGATGTCGCCGGCGATCAGGCGCGGCACGTTCCCGCCCTGCTTGCCCTCGACGGCGATCAGGTGGCCGAGCCGCTCGGCCTCCTCGGCGCGGCTGTTCCAGACGTTGGTGTCGGCGTTGAGCGTGCCGGAGACCACGCGCAGCAGGGAGATCTTGCCGGTGAAGGGGTCGGAGAGCGTCTTGAACACCAGCACCGCGAGCGGCCCCGCCGGATCGCCGGTGAGCCCGATCTCCTCGCCGCCGACGTTCTTCGCCGGGAAGGGGAGCCGGTCGGCGGGGGAGGGGAGCAGAGCGAGGACGGCGTCGAGCAGCGCCGACGGGCCGATGCCGTGGCCGCCGGCCGAGAGCGTCAGTGGAAAGATCTGCCGGCGGGCGACGGCGCTGCGCAGCGCCGGGACCAGATCCTCCTGCGGGATCGTGCCGTTCTCGAAGAAGCCCTCCATCAGCCGGTCGTCGGTCTCGGCGACCGCCTCGACCAGCCGCGCGCGGTGGGTCTCCACCATCTCCGCGAGGTTGGCGGGGATGTCGGTGGGAGTGGCCTTACCGTTGCCGTCGCGGGTGAACTGGTAGGCCTTCAGGTTGACCAGGTCGACGACGCCGGAGAAGCCGGCCTCCTGGCCGATCGGGATCTGGACCGGCACCACCCCGCGGCTGAACCGCTTCTGCAGCCCCTCGAGGGCGCGGTCGAAGTCGGCCCGCTCGCGGTCCATCTTGGTGAGGTTGACCATCAGCGGCAGCCCGAACTCTTCGGCGGCCTTCCAGACCTTCTCGGTGTTGACCTCGACGCCGGCGACGCCGTTGACGCAGAGGATCGCGGAGTCGGCGGCGCGCAGGCCCTGCTGGGTCTCGGAGAAGAAGATGCCGTAGCCGGGGCAGTCGAGGAGGTTGACCTTGTGCTGCTGCCAGGGGAGGAAACAGGCGGCGAGGCCGATCGAGATCCTGCGCTCGGTCTCCTCGTGGTCGAAGTCGGTCAGCGTGTTGCCGTCCTCGACCCGGTGCAGGCGGGTGGTGACGCCACCGGCGTAGAGGAGAGCGCTTACGAGAGTGGTCTTGCCGGTGTCGTTGTGGCCCGCCACGGCAACATTGCGAAGTTTCTCCGGGCTATCCACCTGCATCTTCTGGACCTCCTTCAAAAGATCAAGGGGCGCAAATATACCACAGGGGCGCGGACCGGAGCAGTCCTGGGAAATCCCTCCTAAATGGTAAAAAGGACTGGGACTTACCCCCGCTTTTACCGTTTGACTCTGGAACCCGGGCCGGCCTAGAATGGCGACGCAAAAGTGCTCTCGCCATGCTCCCTCTGACCCCGACCAGGCTCGGCCGCTACGAAATTGTCGATGAGATCGGCAAGGGGGCCATGGGCATCGTCTACCTGGCCCGCGATCCCCTGATCGGGCGGCTGGTGGCGCTCAAGACCTTCCGCATCGGCTACTCCATCAAGGATCAGGAGATGGAGCAGTTCCGCATCCGCTTCATGCGGGAGGCGCAGAGCGCCGGCATTCTCACCCATCCCCACATCGTCACCATTCACGACGTCGTCGAGGCCAGTGACGAGGGGCTCGCCTTCATCGCCATGGAGTACGTGCGCGGCACCAACCTGAAGCTGTTGCTCCAGGGGGAGCAGCCGCTGACCCTGCGGGCGGTGCTCGACATCATCTCCCAGGTGGGGGACGCGCTCGACTACGCGCACGCCAACCGGGTGGTGCACCGCGACGTCAAGCCGGCGAACATCCTGATCACCGGCGAGAACCGGGTGAAGATCACCGACTTCGGCATCGCCCGGCTCGACAGCTCGAACCTCACGCAGGAGGGGCAGCTCCTCGGCACGCCCAATTACATGGCGCCCGAGCAGATCCAGGGCAAGGAGGTCGACTCCCGGGCCGACCTCTTCTCGCTCGGCGTGGTCCTCTACGAGATGCTCACCCGCCACAAGCCGTTCCAGGGGGAGAACCTGACGGTGGTGAGCCATCGCATCGTCTACGATCACTTCACCCCGCCGCGGGATTACGCCCGCGATCTCCCGCCGGGGATCGACCGCATCCTCGGCCGGGCGCTCGAGAAGGATCCGGCCCGGCGCTATCAGCGGGCGAAGGAGATGGTGGAGGACCTGCGCCAGGTCGTGGAGGCGAACACCACCCGCGCCGACGCCCTCAACGAGACCCAGAGCCTGTCGTCGACGATGGTGCTGCCGCCAGCCTTCGCCCCCGCCATCCCGCCGCCGCCAGTTCCGGCCGCTCCCGCCGCTCCGGCCTCCCGAGGCTCGTTCCTGGACCGCCTGCGCGGCCGCTCGGCCGCGCCGCCGGCACCGCCTCCGATGCCGGCGGCCGACGGCACTGACACCGGCACCGGCACGGCGGGCACCGGCACGGGGACCGAGAGCTCCGCCGTGACGCCGGCTCCGGTGCCGGCCGCCGCCGAGGAGGCGTCCGACGCTCTCGCCGACACGGTGGCGACCGCGGCGCCCGTCCTGAGGCCGCCCGGCCGGACCTCGCCGCGCCGTCTTCTCGTGGCGGGCGGCTCCGCCCTGGTGGCGTCTCTGCTCTTCTGGGGAGCGGCGTTTCTCTGGCTGGGGTGGGCGCTGCCCGCCGGTCCGCAGCGCAACGCCACGGAGGACGGCAACCGGCAGCAGGTCATCCAGATGCTCCGCGCGGGCATGCAAGCCCGGGAAATCGGTGACTGGAGAGGCGCCGCTGATTTCTTCTACAAGGCGGAGCGGCTCGCTCCGGACGCCAAGAAGATTCGCGCGATGCGCGTGGCAGCCGCGCAGAACGCCGGCCAGCAGTTCTCGAAGCAGTCCGGCACCGCGAGCATGGTGGCGATGGGACTCGACGGCGCCAACAAAGCCCTCGCCGCCCAGAAATATGACAACGCCCTGATGACGGCCAATGAGGTGCTGCGCCTCGAGCCCGAGAACTTCGAGGCGCGGGCCATCCTCGTCAAGGCGCAGGAGGGGAAGGCGCGCCAGGACAGGCAGCGCCAGGCGGCGGCTGCCCAGGACTCCCGCCGCCGCAAGGGGGAAGAGATCGCCGCGGCCACGCCGGTGCCCTCGGAAGGGCAGCCTCCCGCCCCGAGCGCGCCCGTCACCCACCCCGAGGCGACCACGGCGACCGTGCGCGTGCACTTCCGGTCCGAGCTCTCGGAAGGGTCGTTGATCCTCTGGATGAACGGTCAGGAGATCAAGCGCGACAACTACTCGTCACCTCGCGGCGGCGGCATCAACATCTTCCGCGCCCGCAAGCAGGTGCCCTACGCCAACAACTGGACCTTCACGGTCCCCGCCGGGACGGTCGATTTCCGCGTGCACGTCGCGCCCGCGGGGAACAGGGCTCTGGTCAAGCCGGTCTCCGGCAGCTTCCAGGGCGGCGGCTCGCGGACTCTCGACATCCACCTGGCCGATCCGACGCAGTTGACGGTTCAGCTCAACTAGACCGCAGCGGCTGGGCGGCCCGGGGCTCCCCCTCGGGCGACCAGACGGTCACCGGTCCCACCCCTTCGAACTGCGGCTCCAGGATCTCGGCGGGGCCCACCGCGACGACGGCGATCCGCTCGGGATCGAGATGGCGGAGCGCCACCTCCTGGATCTCCTCGCGGGTGACGGCGGCGATCTTCCTCAGATAGTGGGTGTAGTAATCGTCCGGCAGGTCGAAGACGGCCAGGGTCTCCAGGCGCCGGCCGACGTCGCCGACCGTCTGCAGGCTGTAGGGGAACACCCCCACGATGTAGCCGACGGTCTCCGCGAGCTCCTCGGGCTCGACCAGGGCCTCGCGGACCCGCCGCAACTCGTGCAGGACCTCGCGGGTGGAGGCCCCCGCCGCCGAGGTCTCCACCGCCGCGTTGACGGTGAACGGGCCCGGACCCTGCCGCGTGCTGAAGCGGCTGGAGGCGCCGTAGGTGTAGCCGTGGCGCTCTCGCAGATTGAGGTTGATCCGGCTGGTGAACTTGCCGCCGAGCAGCGTGTTGAGCACCAGCAAGGGGACGTAGTCGGGATCGGTCCGCGGGACCCCCACGTGCCCCAGCCGCAGCTCGGTCTGGGCGGCGCCGGGGCGGTCGACGAGATGGACCGACACCTCGCGGGGGGGAGTGGGGTGGATCTCCGGCCGGGGGGTCACCGATCCCGGGGAGCTGGCCGCGCCGAAGACCTCTTCCGTCTCGCGCAGGAGCTCCGCGGGATCGAAGTCCCCCACCGCGATCAGGGTCGAGCCGTCGAAGCCGTAGTGGCCGCGGTAGAAATCGAGCAGAGCGTCGCGGTCGAGCCCTGAGAGGCTCTCCTCCGTGCCCTGGAGCGGCTCGGCGTAGGCGGTGCCGCGGAAGACCTCGCGGTGGAACCGCTCGTCGGCGAGCGCCGAGGGGTCCTGGCGCCGCCGCAGGATCTCGGAGATCCGCTGCCGGCGGAGCCGGTCGATCTCTTCCGGGGGGAAGGTCGGAGCGGTGAGGACCTCGGCCAGCAGATCGAGACCCTCCCGGCGGTGGCTCGACAGCAGCCCGGTGGTGAGATAGCCGACGTCCCAGTCGGCGCCGGTGGTGAAGTAGCCGCCCAGCCGCTCGGCCATGGCCGCGACCTCGAGCGACGAGCGGAGGGCGGTCCCTTCGTCGAGCACGGACGAGGTCAGGGTGGCGATCCCCGGCCTCTCCGGCGGATCGTACTGCGCTCCCGCGGGAGCGATCAGCTCCAGGCTGACCAGCGGCAGGTTGGGCAGGCGCGCCGCGATCACCGCGAGGCCGTTCGGCAAACGGGTGCGCAGGAAGGGGGGGAACTGGAAGGGGCGGATCTCCCGGGGCGGCGGAGAGACCGAGCGATCGACCCGTGGGCGTTCCGCGGCCATCAGCTCGCCTTCCGCGGAACCACGGAGACCACCACCCGCTGTGGCTCGGTGCACCATGTGGCCGCGTACTCCATGAGCTCCCGCGGCGTGACGTCGAGATAGCGTTCGGCCTCGGCCAGGCCGGCCGCGGGGTCGTCGAAGTAGGTGGCGAACTGCGAGAAGAGGTCCGCCAGGGTGTCCAGCCGCTGGAGGCCGCTGTAGTAGTCGGTCAGCATGCGGTTGCGGGCGCGCTCGAGATCGGCCGGATCGGGGGGGGCGGCGGCCACCGCCGCGAGATGGCCCAGGAGCGCCTCCTCCAGCGCCGCGGCGGAGACGCCGGGCCGGGCGGTCGCGACCAGCATGAACGTGCCGCCGCACTCCTGCGGTCCCACCGAGGCGCCGACGTCCTGGGCGATCTGGCGGCCGTACACCAGGTCGCGGTAGAGCGGGCTCGACTTGCCCCCCGCGAGCACCGCCGCGAGCAGGTCCGCCGTGTACCATTCCCGCTGGCCGTAGGCCGGAGCGCGGAAGGCGATGTAGACCCGGGGCAGGCTCACGTCGTCGGGGATCATCCCCCGGCGCTCGCCGCCCAGCGGCGTCGCTACGGGAACCACCGGCGAGACCGGCGGGCCCGGTGGGATCTCCCCGAACCAGGACTCGATCCGCTCCAGGGCGTCCTCCGGCTGGATGTCCCCTACCACCGAGAGCACCGCGTTGTTCGGCGTGTAGTAGCTGCTGAAGAAGGCCCGCGCGTCCTCCAGGGTGGCGGCGGCGATGTCCTCCATGTAGCCGATCACCGGCCAGTGGTAGGGGTGGCCCGGCGGATAGAGCAGATCGTTGATTCTCTCGCCGGCCCCGCCGTAGGGCTGGTTCTCGACCCGCTGCCGGCGCTCGTTCATCACCACGTCGCGCTGGGTGTCGAGGTTCTCCTGGGTGAGCGCCGGCAGGAAGAAGCCCATGCGGTCCGACTCCAGCCAGAGGGCGAGGTCGAGATGATGGGCGGGGACCGTCTCGTAATAATTGGTGCGGTCGTACCAGGTCGAGCCGTTGGCCACCCCGCCCACCTGCTGGATGTAGCGGAAGTGCTCGTTGGTGCCGACGTTCGCGCTGCCCTGGAAGAGCATGTGCTCGAACAGATGGGCGAACCCGGTGCGCCCCGGCCGCTCGTTCTTCGAGCCGACGTGGTACCAGAGGTTGACGGCCACCAGGGGGAGCGAGGCGTCGCGGTGGAGAACGACCTGAAGGCCATTGTCGAGCGTGTGCCGCTGGAGATCGAGGTTGAGGTTCGTCGCGTGGGAGCTCATCAATTCATCTATGTCGAGTGGGTCTATAGAATGTCTGTACAGGGGTCCGCCGGCGGCGTCGAGCCAGTGTATTGAGCCCTCTCGCGAAGTGTCAAGGAAGGGATCGGCTCTCTGCCGCTTGCGTTACGCTAGGTTACCGCCTATACTTTCGCCATGTCCTACCTCACCGAGCGCCAGAAAGAGATCCTGGAGTATATCCAGGGATACCGCAAGGAGCGCGGAATCGCTCCCACGCACCGGGAGATCTGCGAGAAGTTCGGATTCTCCTCGTACGGCACCGCCTACAAGCATTTGAAGCTCCTGCAGCAGAAGGGCTTCCTGAAGCGGGACTGGAACCAGAAGCGGGGGATCGAGCTGATCCGGGCGATCCCCGGCAACGAGGCCAGCGAGCGGGATCTACCCTTCTTTGGCCAGATCGCCGCCGGCCGCCCCATCGAGGCGCTCTCCGGCAACGACCGGGTGACCGTGCCGGGGCACTTGCTGAGCCCGCGCGGCGGCGAACACTACGTGCTGCGGGTGGTCGGCGAGTCGATGATCGAGGAGGGGATCCACGACGGCGACTTCGTCATCGTCCTGCGCCGCGACCTCGCCGAGCCCGGCGAAATGGTGGTTGCGCTGGTCGGGGAGGACGCGACCCTGAAGCGCTTCTACCCCGAAGGCCCGGTGGTCCGCCTCCAGCCCGCCAACCCCACCATGCAGCCGATCCGCGTCCCCGCCCGGGACGTGAAGGTGCAGGGTGTGGTGGTGGGGTTGATGCGGAAGTTCTAGAGGGGCGCCGCTGTTCGCGCCCCGAAGGGGCCTAGGCATAAAGCCTGGGGCTTCAGCCCCAGGTGAGAGGTGATCTTTATTCTGGAGCCCCGAAGGGGTGTAGGCATGGATTGCCCTGGCTGCCTACGCCCCTTTGGGGCTTTCGGGTTTTAAAAGCCGCCTCTCCCTGGGGTTAAAACCCCAGGCTTTATGCCCGCGCCCCTCCGGGGCTGGAAATTAAAACTTCCTCCCTATGGCCTTTCTCCGTATCTCCTGTAGAATGCGCGGCACTAATCATGGATCTTGATCGTCTCCTGAAGTTCATGACGGATAAAGGGGCGTCGGACCTTCATCTGAAGCCGACCCGTCCGCCCTTGCTGCGCATCAACGGCAAATTGCTGCCGATCGAGGCGCCCCCGCTCAAGCCGGAAGAGCTGACCGAGATGCTGATGGGGATCCTCAACCCGCGGCAGAAGGCCAAGCTCGAGGAGCGGATGTCGGTCGACACTGGGTACGGTGTGCGCGGCCTGGCCCGCTTCCGCTGCAACATCTACGTGCAGCGGGGGAACATCGCCGCCTGCTTCCGGCGCATCCCCTACCAGATCAAGAGCCTGGAGGATCTGGAGCTGCCGCCGGTGCTGCTCGAGTTCTGCGATATCCCGATGGGGCTCGTCCTGGTCACCGGGCCGACCGGCAGCGGCAAGTCGACCACGCTGGCGGCGATGATCCGGTACATCACGACCCATCGCCCCGTGCACGTGATCACCATCGAGGACCCGATGGAGTTCCTGTTCACGGACGACGTGGCCTCGATCTCCCAGCGCGAGGTGGGGACCGACACCGGCGCCTTCTCCGAGGCCCTGCGCAACGCCATGCGGCAGGACCCCGACGTCATCATGGTCGGCGAGATGCGCGATCCGGAGACGGTCTCGACCGTGATCACCGCCGCCGAGACCGGCCACCTGGTCTTCTCGACCCTGCACACCAACAGCGCCCCGCAGACGGTCGACCGCATCCTCGACACCTTCCCGTCCGACCAGCAGCCGCAGATCCGCGCCCAGCTCGCCCAGATCCTTAAGGGGGTCGTCTCGATGAAGCTCGTCGAGCGGCCGGACGGCCAGGGGCGAGTCGCGGCGCTGGAGATCCTGCGCGGCTCCCCGAAGGTTTCGAAGATGATCGAGGAAGGGGAGATCAGCCAGATCCACGACGAGATGGAGTCTTCCGTCGGCTACTACCGCATGCAGTCGATGAACCAGTCGCTGCTCGCGCTGCTGGTCCACGGCACGATCACCTACGCCGAGGCGATGCGCCAGTCGTCCGATCCGGAAGACCTCTCCCTGAAACTCCGCAAGATGTTCCCGATGATCGAGGAACGAGGAGGCGAATTGAGCCCTACCACTTCCGATTTTTCCCAGATCACCGAGCTTCAGCAGTTCAAGCGGCTGTACGAGGAGCAGGAGGAAAAGATCAAGCTCAAGCTGGCGGAGAAGGACGAGCAGATCGTCGCCTTCCAGCAGGTCATCCGCCAGCGCGACCAGCAGATCGAGGAGATCATGGCCAAGATGGGGGAGGCGTCCCAGGAGCGCGAGCGCCTGCGCGGCGACTACGCCCGCCTGCGCCAGGAGGCCCAGGAGAAGATCGACAAGCTGATGGAGCGCATCAAGGAGCTGAATCAGAAGCTGATGGGCGACGCCGGCACCACCGGTCCGCAGCGCACCGGGATCTTCCGCTAGGCGATTTGAGACAGAATGGCCCCTCTGGTTGAACCTTCAACCTGGAGGGGTCGATGCTCCGAGTCCGCGCCCGTTTCGCCGCCACTGTTTTCGTCCTGCTGTCCGTTCCCCCTCTCGCCGGCCAGCAGCCGGCGGTCACTCTCGAACATCTCCTGAGCGCGCCGTTTCCGGACGAGCTGCTGCCCTCGCCGGCCGGGGGCAGGCTTGCCTGGATCGACAACGCGCGGGGAGCCCGCAACCTCTGGATCGCCGAGCCGCCGGAGTACCGGGGGCGGCAGGTCACCCGCTACACGGCCGACGACGGCCAGTCGATTGGCAATCTTGAATGGACGCCGGACGCCAAGTCCCTGATCTACGTCCGCGGCGGCGGCCCGAACCGGGCGGGGGAGATCCCCAATCCCGCGAGCGACCCGGCGGGAGCGGAGCAGGCGATCTGGCGCGTTTCCCTGGACGGCGGCGAGCCGGCGCGGCTCGGCACCGGGAGTGGCGCGGCGGTCTCGCCGAAGGGGGACGGCATCGCCTGGTCCCGCCGCGGGGAGATCGTCTGGCAGCCGTTCGCGGGCAAGGAACCGGTTTCGTGGGTGAAGGCCCGAGGCGGCCTCCGGCAGATCCGGTTTTCGCCGGACGGCTCGCGGCTCGCCTTCGTGAGCGGGCGGGGGGACCACAGCTTCGTCGGCGTCTACGACGTCGCCGCCAAGGCGCTGCGCTGGATGGCCCCGAGCGTGGACGAGGACAGCGATCCGGCCTGGTCGCCGGACGGCACGCGGCTGGCGTTCCTGCGCGTCCCGGCGTCCATGAAGGTCACCCTGTTCCATCCGAATCCGAGCGCCGAGCCCTGGTCCATCCTGGTGGCGGACGCCGCGACGGGGGAGGCGAAGACCGCCTGGCGCGCCGAGCCGGGCCCAGGCAGCGCCTTCGCGGAGATGGTCGCCGCCAACCAGGTGCTCTGGGCGACGGGGGACCGCATCGTCTTCCCCTGGGAGCGGGACGGCTGGCTCCATCTCTACTCGGTGCCCGCCGCCGGCGGGAAGGCGGCGCTGCTCACCCCGGGCGAATTCGAGGTGGAGTCCGTCAACCTGACCCTGGACCGCCGGCAGATCCTGTTCAGCTCGAACCAGGACGACATCGACCGCCGCCATCTCTGGCGGGCCGATCCGGCCGGCGGGAGTCCGGTCGCGCTGACCCGGGGGGAGGGGATCGAGTGGCTGCCGGTGAGGACCAGCGACGGCAAGGCCCTCGCCTACCTCCGCTCGGGAGCGCGCAAGCCGGCGCGGCCGGTGATCGAGATCGCGGGGGGCCCGGCGCGGGAGCTGGCGCCGGGAACGGTGCCGTCCGAGTTTCCCGAGAGCGCTCTCGTGGTGCCCGAGCCGGTGATCCTCAGCGCCTCGGACGGCTTGCGCATCCACGGCCAGCTCTTCCTGCCTCCAGGCTCGAAAAAGGGGGAACGCCACCCGGCGCTGCTCTTCTTCCATGGCGGCTCGCACCGGCAGATGCTGCTCGGCTGGCACTACACGGGGTACTACAACCGCGCCTACGCCATGAACCAGTACCTGGCGAGCCGGGGCTATGTGGTGCTCGCCGTGAACTACCGGTCGGGCACCGGCTACGGGCTGGCGTTCCGCGAGGCGCCGAACCAGGGGGCGAGCGGCGGGGCCGAATTCAACGACGTGCTGGGGGCGGGGCTCTACCTGCGCGGCCGGCCGGACGTCGATCCCGGCCGGATCGGCCTCTGGGGGGGCTCCTATGGCGGCTACCTGACCGCGCTCGGCCTCGCCCGCGCCTCCAACCTGTTCGCCGCCGGGGTGGACCTGCACGGCGTCCACGACTGGAACGAGGGGATCCGCAACTTCATCCCGAACTATCAGCCGAAGCCGGAGGAGGAGCGGCTCGCCTTCGAGTCGTCGCCGATGGCCTGGCTCGACGGCTGGCGCTCGCCGGTGCTGCTGATCCATGGCGACGACGACCGCAACGTCTTCTTCAGCCAGACAGTGAGGCTGGTCGAGGCGCTGCGGGAGCGGAAGATCCCCGTGGAGCAGCTCGTGCTGCCGGACGAGATCCACGGCTTCCTCCGTAATGCGAGCTGGCTGGCGGCGTATCATGCGACAGCGGACTTCTTCGATCGCAAGCTGAAGAGTCCCCCGACCCGATAGGAGGGAGGGAAGCCATGCGGCCTTTGAAGAACGTGCCCTCGGGCCTCTACCCGATCCGTGGCGCCATGAGCGTCTGCCACCTTCTCGTGGAAGGGGAGGACGCCTGGCTGATCGACACCGGTCTGGTCGGGGAGCCCGCGCTGATCCGCGCGAAGGTGCGGCAGCTTGGGCTCTCGCCCCGATCCATCCGCGGCATCCTGCTCACGCACGGCCACCTGGATCACGCCGGCAATCTCGCGGCGCTCAAGGAGTGGACGGGCGCGCCGGTCTACGGCCACCGGGCCGAGCAGATCCACGTCGACGGCCTCTACCCCTACGAGGGGATCGCCCGCTGGTGCGGCCGGCTGGAGGCGGCGGGGCGCTGGGCGTTCCGCTACCGCACGGCACAGATCGACGAATTCATCGCGGACGGCGACGAGCTCCCCTTCTGGGGCGGGCTGCGGGTGGTGCATCTGCCGGGGCACAGCGAGGGGCACTGCGGCTTCTACAGCGCGCGGCACGATCTGCTCTTCTCCGGGGACCTCTTCGCGAGCTACTTCTTCCTGATCCATCTGCCGCCGCCGATCCTGAACAGCCGGCCCGAGCTGATCCCGGGGAGCCTGCGCAAGGCTCTGCGGCTCGATCCGCGGTGGATCCTGCCCAATCATTACGACCTCTGCGACGGGGAGCTTCACAAGCGGCGGTTCGTGGAGCTCTGCCGGAAGCGCCTGAGCCGTCCGCTCGCGCTGAGCCCGCAAGGGTAGCGGGATCATGGCCGGCGCGGAAAACGTCTTCCTGCTCCTGGGGGGCGCCCTGGTGGTGCTCGGCATCATCGGCACGGTGATGCCGGCGCTGCCCGGAGCGCCGGTCGTCTTCGTGGGGCTGCTGATCGCCGCCTGGGCGGAGGGCTTTCAGAAGGTGGGGTGGTTCACGCTCGCCGTCCTGGCGATCCTGACCATCCTCAGCTTCGTGGTGGACTTCTTCGCCTCGGCGATGGGCGCCAAGAGGGTGGGAGCGAGCTGGGCGGCCCTCTCCTGCGCCGCCGTGGGAGCGATCGTGGGGCTCTTCTTCGGGCTCCCCGGCTTTATCCTCGGGCCGTTCGTGGGCGCGGTGGCCGGCGAGTACGCCGCGCGCCGCAACTGGCGTCAGGCCAGCCGCGTGGGCCTCGGCACCTGGATCGGCATGCTCCTCGGCATCGCCGGCAAGCTGACGCTGGTCTTCACGATGGTGGGGATCTTCCTGACGGCGTACGTGCTGTAAGGATCATCACGATAAATCGCCGGCGGATAGCTCGCCGGAGCCGGCGGCTGACTCGCCGGAGCCGGCGGATGGCTCGCCGGAGCCGGCGGACGACTCGCCGGAGCCGGCGGATGACTCGCCGGAGCCGGCGGATGACTCGCCGGAGCCGGCGGATGACTCGCCGGAGCCGGCGGATGACTCGCCGGAGCCGGCGGATGACTCGCCGGAGCCGGCGGACGACTCGCCGGAGCCGGCGGATGGCTCGCCGGAGCCGGCGGATAGCTCGCCGGTCCCGGCGAGCCCCGAAAAACGGATTTCACGCCATTCGCCGGCGGCTCAGCGACCGGCTAGTCCTGCACCAGCGGCTCGATACAGCTCGCGACGTCGTTCGCCGGGCTGTTGACCGTCCGGCTGACGGGGTAGGCATGGAAGCCGTCCACCGCGTGGGGGACCAGGAGCGGCTGGAGCATCGCGGCGTCCTCCATCTTCGGATCGAGCCAGAGATCGAAGTTCTCCGGATCGACGATGACCGGCATGCGGTCGTGGAGGGGGCGGAGCAGGTCGTTGGCGTCCGTGGTGAGGATGGTGAAGGTCTCGACCGTCTGGCCGCCATGCTCGGCGTCCTTCCAGGTGGACCAGAGGCCGGCGAAGGCGAAAGGCTTCCCGTCCTCGCGGCGGATCAGGAAGGGCTGCTTGGCCTTCCCCTCCTTCTTCCACTCGTAGAAGCCGTCGGTCGCCACCAGGCAGCGTTTCTTCTTGAAGCTGAAGCGGTAGGCGGGCTTCTCGGCCACGCTCTCGGCGCGGGCGTTGATCATCCGGTTGCCGATGCTCGCCTCCTTGGCCCAGTAGGGGATCAGGCCCCACTTCAGCATGTCCAGCCGCCGCGGCGCGCCCGGCTCCGGGACGCGCACCACCGCCGCCCCCTGCGTGGGCGCCATGTTGTAGCGGGGCGGCAGCAGGGGCAGCTCCGGCAGATCGAAGAGGAGGGCGAGCTCCTCGCCCGAGGAGGTCAGGGTGTAGCGTCCGCACATGGGGTGATTATCCTATGAAGAATGCGGCAGAAAAAGCCGGGCAAGGGACGCAAGGGACTGCAGGGACATCAGAGATAAAAAGAAAGATGCCAGGATTTTTCCTGTCCTTGGCGTCCCTGCGGTCCCTTACGTCCCTGTTCTCAGTTTTCTTACCGCATGGCTCCCAGGACACCGTCACCGCACGTTTGCCGCACCTTCGGGCTCACGACGGTGGGTTCACCCGGTGGAGCCATTTGGCTTGAGGTCCGGCTTTTTCCTCCACCCGGAACGGGGGGAGGCTAGGAGGGGGGCTTCGCGGAGTCCGCGGGACCGCTCCTTGTCTGGGGCGAGCCCCCTCCTGACCTCCCCCTGAAGGGGGAGGAAAAAGCCGCTTCCTCGCCACTATCTGCTCGCGCAGCCGAGCTGCCGAAGCTGAAGGGGCGGAGCCCAACGTTCCTGTAGCGAGGAATCGTTGATGAAAAGCACCGCCCCCCTCGGGGCAGATATAAGGGGTGGGACTGCCCAACCTGGCGCTAAAGCACCAAGCTAATCAAATTTCGCCCTTTCAGGGCGCGGGAGGGGACAAGCCCCTCCCCTACGAAAGAACCGAGGCCCGGTGTTCCACCCACTCCCCGCCCACGCAGGTCGCCGCTACCACCTCTTCAGTGGCGCCGAAGATCACCGATTCGAGCAGGGTTTCCGGCGTCCACCCCGCGATCAGGGGTGATTCGAGGTCGATCGCCGCGAAGTCGGCCCAGAGGCCTGTTTCGATGCGGCCGGCTTCGACGCCGAGGGCCCTGGCTCCGCCGGCGGTCGCCGCTTCCAGGAGGACGGTGGCGACGTTCCCCTCTTCGTTTCGCAGAATGCCGCGGTTCTCGGTGGCGAGGCGCTGGACGTACTCCAGCCAGCGCATCTCCTCGATGGGGGAGATGCGGGCGTTGGAGTCGCTCCCCAGGCAGAAGGCGCCGCTTCGGGGGTGCTTCCGCGCGACGGTCGCGATGCCGTCGCCCAGGTTCCCCTCGGTCATCGGGCAGAGGCAGACGGTGCCCCCCGCGGAGAGGAAGCGGTCCATCTCCTCGGCGTCGGTGTGGGTGCAGTGGACGGCGGTGAGGTCGGTCGCCGTGCCGAGGGTCTCCAGGAGCAGCGCCATGGGACGGCGGCCGTAGTAGGCGATGACCTCCTCGATCTCCCGCTCCTGCTCCTCGACGTGGATGTGGAAGGGGAGGTCGCGCCGGCGGGCCTCTTCGTAGATCGCAGCGATGTCCTCGATGCTGCCGGCGCGCAGGCTGTGGACCGAGGCGGCGAGGCTCTCGCGCCGGGGATCGAGGCGCGCGGCCAGCCGGTCCATCTGCTCCCAGTAGATCTGTGGAGACGGCGTGCTGAAGCGGCGCTGCGCTCCTTCGAGCGGCTGGCCCACGGCGCCCGTGTGGTAGTAGGACTGGATAAAGGCGACGCGGATGCCGGCGGTGGCTGCGGCGGCGAGCACCACCTCGTCGAAGGCGTAGTCGTGGGCGTCCGGATCGCGATGGTGGACGTAGTGGAACTCGCCGACGGTGGTGATGCCCGCCGCCCGCATCTCGCGGAAGGTCTGGAGGGAGAGCGCCCGCAGCTCGTCCGCGTCCAGGCGACCGACCAGGGCGTACATCGCCTCGCGCCAGGTCCAGAAGTTGCCGGCCCCCGCGGGGAAGGTCTCGCCGCGACCCCGCAGGCCCCGCTGGAAGGCGTGCGAGTGGGCGCTCACCATGCCGGGCAGGAGGGCACGGCCGGTCAGCCGCCGGTCGGGCGCGCGGCCGAGGGCTCCGACCTCCGCGATGCGGCCGTCCTCGCCGATGGCGATCTGGATGCCGGATTCGAAGCGGCCGCCGGTCCAGGTGAGATCGGCTTCGAGGATCTTCATGCTCCCTCCTCGCAAAAGTGCCGGACCGTTCGCTCCAGCAGACCACGGGCGGCGGCGAATTCGTCCTTCGGCAGGAACTCGTTCGGCTTGTGGGCCACCTCGATCGAGCCGGGACCGAAGATGGCGCAGTCCATCCCCAGCCGCTGCAGCCAGCCGGCGTCGGTGGCGAAGGAGACGCTCGCTCCGGCGCTCTGGCCGACCAGACCGCAGAGATGGCGGTGGATGGGGGAGGCCTCGTCGAGCAGCATCGGCGGGCTGTCCGAGAGCAGCTCGATGGCCGGCTCGAACGGGGCCGCGGCGGCGCGGGCGGCGCGGCTCACCCGCTCGATCAGCTCCTCGGAGGTGACGCCCGGCAGCGGCCGGAACCCCACCTCGACGGCGCAGCGGTCGGGCACCACGTTGATCGCGGAACCGCCGTGGACCGTGCCGACGTTGAGCGGCACGTAGGGAACCTCCGGGAAGAGCTCGCGGTTGGGCGGGGCCTCCGCCTCCAGCTCCCGGCGGAGAGCGGCGAGCGCCACGATCACCCGTCCGGCCGGCTCGATGGCGTTGGAGCCGAGGTGGGGGTAGCCGCTGTGGGCGGAGACTCCGTGGAGGGTCACCCGCAGCTTGGCGTGCCCCTTGTGCGTCCGCGCCACGCGCAGCGAGGTGGGCTCGCCGATGATCGCGCTCCGCGGCAGCCGCTCCGCCGCCGGGAAGCTGTCGAGCAGCCGCTTCGCCCCCAGGGTACCGACCTCCTCGTCGTAGGTGAAGACGAGGGCGAGCGGCGCCCGCCAGCGCTCTGGTTGCGCTTCGACCGCGAGGTTGGCGGCCAGGGCCAGGAACCCTTTCATGTCGCAGGAGCCGCGGCCCACCCAGCGGTCCCCCTCGTCCGCCAGCGCGAAGGGGTCGTGCCGCCACCCCTCCTCGTCGGCGGGGACGACGTCCATGTGCCCCGAGAGGACGAGCCCTTTGCGATCCCCTTCCGGCTCGGGCCCCAGCCAGGCGATCACGTTGGTTTTCGTGCCGTCGGGCGAGAGATTCCTGGCGATCCGCACGCCGGGGCGGTCGAGGTAGTCGCAGAGGAAGTCTGCGATCGGCAGGTTGCTGTTGCGGCTGGTCGAGTCGAAGCCGACCAGGCGGGCGAGCAGCTCGGCGTCGGAGAGATGGGCTCGCAATCCGTGCTCCTATTCGCGCCGGCGCTCGTGGAGGACCATGATCATGATGCCGAGCAGGGTCGCGATCTCCTCGGACTCCGGCAGCATCCCCGCCAGGTTGTCGATCACGAAGGTCTTGGAGAGGAACGTCCGCCGCTTGGTGATGCGCAGGGCGGTCTGGCCGGTGGCGGGGCTCTGGACGCCGTAGGTGGGGCTGAACAGATAGCCGCTGAAGATGCCCACGAAGGGGATCTCCTCGACGAAGTAGTCGATCACCTTGAGCCAGGGCTGCTCCTCGACGATGGTGTAGATGCCTCTCCCCGCGGCATCCTGGATGTCGTAGGTGGCCTTCCAGATCGAGCGGGTGCCCTGCCGCTGGACGGCGCCGACGGTGCGCCCCTGGGAGTCGGTGAAGACGAAGCGGGCGGACCAGTCGAGGATGCGGTCGGCGTTGATCTCGTAGAGCTCCTGGCTCTGCGAGCTGTCCGCGAAGACGTGGATCTTGTCGCGCAGCTTCATCAGCTTCTGCCGCACGTAGAGGATCTCGCGCCCGGAGGCGTCGGTCACCGAGATCTGCGGCGCCAGGGCCGCGATCTTGAAGTTGAGGGTGAGCGGGTACTGCAACGGGTGTTGCATCGGCCCTCCTTGAAGGCAAGAAATTATGAGGCGCTCGGCCGCACGATCATCCGGTCGTCCCCCATGCGGCGCGTGGCTCCGGTCGAGTCGAGATGCTCGAGGAGCGGAATGGCCCACTTGCGGGTGAGCCCGAAACGGTCCTTGAAGTCGGACACCGAAAAGCGGTCCCAGGAGGTGGCGAGCAGGTCGCTGCGGAGGCCGTTCAGCGCCGAGGCGGCGAGCAGCAGGCCGCTCGGCAGCTTGACCATCTGGCCGCGGGCCACCAGATGGCGGATGACCCCCTCCAGGATCTGCGGCTTGGCGCCGAGCGCCAGCGCCACCTCGCCGGGCGACGGCGCCGCGAGCCCCGCCTTCTCGTAGCGCTCGAGCACGGCCACGGAGAGTTTCGACTCCTCCGGGGTGAGCTGGGCGCTGCGGCCGGGCAGGGTCACCTGATCCCCCTGCACCGTGAGCACCTTCTGCGCCGTGAGCCAGCCGAGGTAGACGTCCGCCAGCTCCGCCCCGCGGCCGCGCAGGATGCGGCGCACCGCCTCGGCCTTGGAGATCGACTCCGCCAGGCGATCCTTCTGGAAGTGCTCCTTGAGCACCCGGCGGGCGCGCTCGGTGACCCGCTGCACGGCGGCGGGGGCGATCCAGCGCCGGGCCCGCCCATGCTCCTCGGGGACCTCGATCAGCTTCTGGTCGCGGGCGAGCGCCGCCAGCCGCTTAGCCACCTGCGCCGGCGGCACTCCCAGGCGGCGGGCCAGCTCGGCCGCCTCGACGCCGCGCTCTCCCGCCTCCTGCACCCAGAAGGGGAGGGCGGCGTGGAGGTCCTTCTGGAGCGCGGTCAGCGCCTGCTGGAGGATGGTGCCGCGGTGGCGCCGCCAGCGCGGATCGAGGATCTCGCCGCCGCCGAGGGTCGCGGGGGGCGAGGGGCGGCGGAGGATGAAGCGGTCCCCCCGCAACGCCGAGACCGGCGCCTGCAGGCGGATCTCGACCGGCCCGGTCTCCCCCGGCGCCAAACCTTCGGGATTCAAGGGGCGCATGCGCCCGAGCACCTCGCTGGCGTAGAGATGGAGCCGCACGGGGACGAAGCCGCGCACCGGCGCCGGGGCGTCCGGCAGCAGCGTGAAGCGGGCGAGCAGGCTGGTGGTCGCCTCGAACGCCTCCGGCGCGCCGAGCTGCATGCCGCGGGCGAGATCCTCCAGGGCGATGCCGGTCAACTGGAGGGAGGTGCGCTCTCCGGCCTCCGCCTGCTCGCGCGGCTGGCCGTGGACCTGGACGCTGCGCACGCGCACCCGCTCCTTCCTGGGCAGGATCTCCAGGGTGTCCCCCGTCCGGATGGCGCCGCTCCCGAGCGTCCCGGTCACCACCACGCCGAGCCCCTTGAGATGGAAGGCGCGGTCGACCGGCAGGCGCGCCGGCCGGTCTGGCTCCTCCGGCATCGCGTTTTTCGCCGCCAGATCGAGCAGCGCCGCCTCGAGCTCGGGGATTCCCTGGCCGGTGGTGCTGGAGACCGGCAGGACGGCGGCGCCGGCGAAGGGGGTGGGGGCGAGCAGCTCCTCGACCTCGAGCTGGGCGAGCTCCAGGAGGTCGGGGGAGACGAGGTCCACCTTGGTCAGCGCCACCAGCGCGGCCGGGATGCCGAGCAGCGAGCAGACGGCGAGATGCTCCCGGGTCTGCGGCTTCACCCCCTCGTCCGCGGCCACCACCAGCAGCATCCCGGGA
>Ga0268266_10000746_pt1 | contig 43523 bp, 44 predicted proteins | sample KBSS13metaG_FD_190356 | JGI IMG/M metagenome (GOLD analysis project Ga0268266, IMG submission 190356) | Switchgrass rhizosphere microbial communities from Kellogg Biological Station, Michigan, USA - KBS S1-3 metaG (SPAdes) (version 2) | ecosystem: Host-associated > Plants > Roots > Rhizosphere...
CGAGGCATTGCCGTTGGTGATCGAGACCTTCTTACCCAGATAGGTCGCGGCCATGGCGGCGGCATTGGTCGTACCCTGGCTGATCAGGGTTTTCAGATTGTCGTTGGTGTTAATCTGCTGCTCGACCTGGCTGTACATCACCAGCTGCTGGGTGAACTGGTTGGAATCCATCGGACTGGTGGGGTCCTGGTTCTTGAGCTGGGTGGTGAGCAGGGTCAGGAAGGTCGAGAAATTGCTCGACAGTTGGCTCATCGCATCCGGCGAATTTGTGCTGGTGCTGCTGGGCGTGTTGCTGGAAACGGGCGAGACCATTGTTGTTAGACCCTGATGTCGAGGTGGCCGTCGGCGGGGCCGGAATAGGCAGCGCTGGCGGTGGTGGCTTCGATGCTGGAGGTGGCGGCAAGAGAGAGGCCGCGCGCCGATCTGCGGCCGCCCGGGTTGGCGCTCGCGCCCGAGTCCTGACCGGACTGCTGGCGCAACGAGAAATTCAAACCGTTCTGCGACACATCAAGCCCGGCGTCGCGCAGGGCGCGCGTCAGGACGGAAGCATCCTTCTGCAACAGGGTCAGCGTCTGGGGCTGATCGGCCGACAGATGCGCGCTGGCCTTGCCGGTGGCGTCGATGGAAAGGCGCACTTCCACCCGGCCCAGCTCCGGCGGATCCAGGCGGATGTCGAATTGCTTGGCGCCGCCCAGCGACTTGGCGACGATATCCACCGCCAGCGCAGGCAGGTTGGGGCTGGCCTCGTGCGGCTGGGTTGTGACCTGAATATGTTGAGTAAAATCAGTGGCTTGTGCCTGGAGCGCGACCTGCGGCCCGGCGGCCGGAACAACAGTCGCATTCGTGATGTTCGCGGCGAGCTTCGGCGCCGTCGCATCCGTTGCGGGCGCCGTGGTCTTCACCGTGTCGGGCTTGATGCTGTCGTCCGCGTCGTCCGTGGAAGCAGTAGCATCGGCGCTTTTCACCGCGGCCGGATCATTCAACTGCTGCGGCTTGCCGGACGCCGGCTTGGCGGTTTTGCCGGCAGCGTCCGTCTTTGCAGCAACCGGCTTGGGTTGGCCCTTGGCCGGCGCGATGGCCGGGGCGTCCTTCGGAAGAATCTGTGGCTGATCGGCGTTGTCCTGGTCAGCTCCCGCATTCGCGGCGGCTGCCGGCGCAGCGGATGAAATAGGTTTCGGCGCCGGCGGCGTGCCTGCTGCCGGAAGCTGCGGCGCTGCCGGACCGGCGGCCTGTGCGGCATCCTGATTTGCGGTCTGTGGCGCGTCCGGGGTTTGCGGCGCGATCTGATCGGCAGGCGGCGGCGCGGCCGGCCCAGTGGCGGGCGCAAGCGCGGGCGCGGCAGCGATTTCTGTCTGATCGGACGCGTCTGTGATCGCCGGCACGATTGCATGTGGCGCCGGAGGCGGTGTGACAGCGGCGGCCTGCAGATCCGGAGGAAGAAGGTCCGTGGCGATGACGGCTGCGGCGTCCGGCGTCCCGTCTCTCTTGTCGCTTTTGTCTGTCTTGTCAGCCTTGACCGGCTTGCCGGCCTGTCCGGTTTGCGGCTGGGGGCGGGCACTCTGGGGCCAGAGGCCGACATTGTCCGCGTCAGACGCGATGTCGTCGCCCGCATCGGAAACGGGCTGCGCATCACTGGTTACCGGAGGAAGCGGTGCGGTGTTCAAATCGGCTTGGTCCGGAACCTGTGCCGCATTCGGATCTGCCGCGGTCTGGTCGTCCTCATCCTGATCGGCATCATTGGCCGGCGAAGACGAAGGCTGGCTGTTGCCGGCGGGAGCCGCAGCCTGATTCTGGGTGCTCTGGTTCTGCGTGCTCTGGGTCTGTGCGGCGTTGGCCTGATCTGGGGCGGTCTTGCCGTCTTCCGGTTTTTCGTCGCTCTTGCCGCCGGGCGTATTGGACGGCTTTTGCGCCGGCGGCGCGGCGGCGTTGACCAGCAGGGCGAAGGGCGAGGCTTCGTCTGTCTTGGACGTGTTGCTGTCCGACCGCGCCGTGTGAAAGCCGGCCGGAGGAGCGAGGCGAGAGGTTGCAGACGCACGCACGGAAAGAAACCCGATGATGATCCGGCAAAACCCATCGCAAAGGGCGGGCCAATGTTTTAGGGCCGCTTTTTATTGATTTTTCCGCGGGCAACCGGCCGCGGCGTTACACAAACAACCGGGCAGGAGCTGCCGAAGCGGCAAACTCTGCCGTGTTGGGAGAGGGCTCCGAACAGTGTGAAAAGCCGCGGGAAAGGCGGAAAAATCGCCAGCCCATCATGGCACGAGGCTTGCGACAGGTTTGGCGGAAGATTGTCTTTGGAGTTTGGAGCACGTGAGCCTGAACGGCATCGCCGGCGCCGCCATCAGCGCGCTCAAGACCAACAGCGCCGCGCTCAACGTGGTGGCGAACAACGTCGCCAATCTCAACACGCCGGGTTATGCCCGCCGGGTGGTGAACCAGCAGACGCTGACCGCCAACGGCCAGCTCATGGGCGTGGACGTTGCCGGCATCCAGCGCATCACCAACCAGTTCTTTGCCCAGGAACAACTGTCGGCCGGCGCCGCCGCCTCACAGTACGACACCATGGCGGACCTGTTCGCCCAGCTGAATGGCGTGCTGGGCAAGCCCGGCGACAACCAGTCGCTTGCCACCGGCCTCACCAACCTGGCCAGCGCCTTCGCCACCGCCTCACAGGCGCCGACCTCCAGCGCCAGCCGTACCGGGGTGATGAATGCCCTGAACAGTCTGGCATCCGATTTCGCCAATGTGGGGGGAAACATCTCCTCCATGCGCGACCAGATCGATCAGCAGGTGGTCAGCTCCATCAGCTCGACCAATGCGCTGCTCAAACAGATCTTTGATCTGAATACCCAGATCCGCAACGCCAGCGCCGGCGGCGAGCAGAATTCGGGCCTGCTCGACCAGCGCGATACGGCGCTGAACAATCTGGCCCAGATCATGGACATCAAGACCACGCAGAATCCCGACGGCAGCACGAGCGTTTCCACTGCCGACGGCGTCAATCTTGTGTCCAACACCTATGCCCAGCTTGCCTATTCGGGCGGCGCCCAGAACGGCATGTATGGCAATATCACCAGCCAGGACATCAATCCGAACAATGGCAACCTGCTCGGCTCGCCCCAGCCGCTGGACCCGCATCTGTCGGGCGGCTCGCTGAAGGGCATGATCGACATGCGCGACCAGACCCTGGGCGGCCTCAGCCAGACCCTGGGAAATCTGGCGCAGCAGACCGCCACCGCGTTCAATGCCCAGGCCAATGCCAATGCCGCCTATCCGCCGCCGACCTCGCTGACGGGCCGCGACACGGGAATGCTTTCCACCGACAGCCTTGGCTTTACCGGCAAGACCACCATCGCCGTGACCAGCGCCAGCGGCACCTTAGTCAGCCGTGTGGATGTGGATTTCGACGCCGGCACCTTGAGCGTGGATGGCGGCGGCCCCATTTCCATCGGCAGCGATATCGGCAGTTTCACGACCGCGCTGAATGCCGCACTGGGGGCGAATGGTTCAGCCTCCTTCGCCAACGGCCAGCTTTCCATCTCCGGCACGGGCGGCAATGGCATCCTGGTCAAGGACGACGCCACCACACCATCCTCACGCGGCGGCGCGGGCTTCTCGCAATTCTTCGGCCTGAACGACGTCTTCCAGTCCCAGATGCCATCCCTGACCGCCACCGGCCTTTCGGCATCGGACGTGGCCGGCTTTGCCCCTGGCGCTACCATCACCGTGGCGCTGAAAGGCCCGGACGGCGATGTCGCCAAGACCGCCAGCATCGTCACCACCGCCGGCCAGACCATCGGCAATATCGTGACGGCGCTGAACACCGCCATGAACGGTGCGGCAACCTTCACGCTGAACAGCGACGGTTCGATTTCCAGCACCACCTCCGCGCTTTATCCCGGCTATTCGCTGAACATTCCGGTGGACAATACCCAGCGCGGCACCACCGGCATGAGCTTCAGCCAGATTTTCGGCCTGGGCGACAATGCCCAGCGGCTGCAGGCAACCGGCTTTGCGGTCACGCAGGCTGTTGCAACCAATCCAGCGCGGCTTGGCTTTGCCACCGCATCCCTCACGCCTGCCAGCGTGGCCGGCGATAATATTCTTTCGGCGGGCGACAATTCCGGCGCCATCGCGCTGCAGAATGTGATTACCTCGAGCCAGAGCTTCCACGCGGCCGGCGGTATCGCGGCCCAGATGACGTCGCTGTCAGACTATGCCGCAACCTTCTATCAGAACCTCTCCACCCAATCGAACACCATCACCACCAACCAGACCACCCAGGACGACCGGCTGGCCGAGGCCAATTCCCGCGTCTCGTCCAATTCGGGCGTCAATCTGGATGAGGAGCTGATGTCGCTGTCCAGTTATCAGCAGGCTTATTCCGCCGGTGCGCGCATGCTGACGGTGCTGGACCAGCTTTATCAGACTCTGCTCCAGATCCAGTAAGGTCAAAGGATTTTCGGCCATGAGCATTGATCGCATTTCCACCGCCGCCCAGACGGCTTATTTCCTGAGCCAGATTCAGAGTGCCGGCGCCGCGCTGGACAAGACCCAGGCGCAGATCGCCTCGGGCGACAACGCCACCACCTATGCCGGCTTCGGCAATCAGACCCAGGTGCTGACCGCCACCATTTCGGCCAATGCGCGTAACAGCGCCTACACCGACGCCACCAAATTCGCTGTCACCCAGGTTGACTTGCAGGATACGCAGCTCACCAGCCTCTCCTCTCTCGCCGCCCAGCTCAAGAAAGCGGTCGGCGATGCGGTCGCCAACAATGATGCGTCCAACCTGATGACCCAGGCGCAAAGCATCTTCGACCAGGCCAGCGCCATCCTCAATTCCAAGGATGCCAATGGCGATTATATCTATGCCGGCGGCCGGACCGATGTGGCGCCGGTGTCGGCGAACTCCCTGTCAGCGCTCCAGGCCATGCCCGCGGTCGCCAACGCCTTCACCAATGGCAGCCTGACGAAATCCGTTCAGGTGGCCGATGGCGTTACCGTCAATTATGGCGTGACCGCCTCGGATGTCGGTACCGGCCTGATGCAGGCGCTCAAGGACGTCGCCGATTTCGATGCTGGCGCGAGCGGCAATTTCAGCACCGCCACCAGCCTGACCTCCGCTCAGAACACCTTCCTGACCAACGCCATCGCTCAGGTCACGAGCGTTGCGACCGACCTTAATTCGACTGTCGCCGCCAACGGCTATGTCTCTAACCGCCTGACCGACGCCCAGGCCCAGCAGACCTCGACGAACACGCTCTACAAGGGCTTTGTCTCCAATATTCAGGACACAAACATGGCCAAGGCGGCGACCCAGCTCTCTCTGAACCAGGTCCAGCTTCAGGCGGCCCTACAGGTCACCGCCGGGCTGCATCAGTTGTCGCTGCTGAATTACCTGCCAAGCACCGGCGTGACTGGGTAAGACGCGACCGGCGAAAGCCGGACAAATCGATCCAGTGGATCGATTTGAGCGTCGCACGCCCCGAGCTTGAGCGAGGGGCCGGGTAAGCCAGCTTTTCTTGCGCTTTGGCGGGGCCGGTCCTATAGACCCGCCGATGAGCCCTACCTTGAAGCCGGGAACCCGTGTCGTGGCCGCCATGTCGGGCGGCGTCGACTCCTCCGTCACTGCGGCGCTGCTCAAGCGCCAGGGTTACGACGTGGTCGGCATTACCCTGCAGCTTTATCCGGAAGAAAAGACGCCAGCGCGCAAGGGCGCCTGCTGCGCTGGTGCCGATATCTATGACGCCAAGCGCGTGGCCGAGAAGCTGGCCATTCCGCACTATGTGCTGGATTACGAAAGCCGCTTCCGCAAGAACGTGATTGAGGATTTCGCCGACGCCTATGCGCGCGGCGAGACGCCGATCCCCTGCGTGCGTTGCAATGAGCGGGTGAAGTTCGCCGACCTGATGGATACCGCGCGGGAACTGGGCGCGGAAGCGCTGGCTACCGGCCACTATGTCCGCCGTGTGGAGGGCGAGGGTGGCGCCGAGCTGCATGCCGCCGCCGATGCCAGCCGCGACCAGAGTTATTTCCTGTTTGCCACCACCCGGGCGCAACTGGATTTCCTGCGCTTTCCGCTGGGGGAGATGGAGAAGCGCGAGGTGCGCGCCATCGCCGCCGAGCTGGGGCTCATCACCGCCGACAAGCCCGACAGCCAGGACATCTGTTTTGTGCCCCAGGGTCGCTACACGACCATCGTCGATCGCTTGCGCCCCGCAGCCGCGCGGCCGGGCGAGATCGTGGACCAGAGCGGCGTGGTGCTGGGCCGCCATGACGGCATCACCGGCTTCACCGTCGGCCAGCGCAAGGGGCTTGGCCTTTCCGGCAATGAGGAGCCGCTATTCGTGCTGAAGCTCGATGCGGCGAAGGCCCAGGTTGTGGTGGGCCCGCGCGCGGCGCTGGCATCCTCCACCATTCTTCTCAAGGACGTGAATTGGCTCACCGCGCCCACCGCGGCGTTCGAGGCAAGGGTCAAAGTCCGCTCCATGCGCCCGCCGGTGGCTGCGACCGTGATCCCGCTTTCCGGGGGCGCGGCACGGGTGGAGCTGGCGGCGCCGGAAGACGCCATCGCGCCGGGCCAGGCTTGTGTCTTCTATCAGCCGGACGGAAGCCGTGTGCTGGGCGGCGGCTGGATCACGGCGCCGGCCCAGGCCGCGGCCGCGGCGTGAGTGATCTCAGCCTGCGCTTCGGCCGGCCGGGGGAGCGCGAGCAGTTGGAAGAATTGCAGCGCCGCGCCTCGTTGATGCACGACGCTTATCGCGACGCGCTGCTGGCCAATCCCGACCTGATCGCGCTGCCGCGCTGGCAGCTGGAAGACCGCTGCGTGCGCGTGGCAGACAAGAACGGCATGACATTGGGCTTCAGCGTGGTGCTGCCGCGTGGTCAAACCGCGATTCTGGACGGTCTGTTCGTGGAACCGGGGCAGTGGAAGCGCGGCATCGGCCGCGCCCTGATCGAGGATGCCTTGGGCTTGGCGCGAGATGGCGGCGCTGAGGTCATGGAGGTTCTCGCCAATCCCTATGCAGACGGTTTTTACGTCCGGCTGGGTTTTGTCCGCACCGGAACCGTGAATACGCCGCTGGGGATCGGCAGCAAAATGCGGCGTCTTTTGCGCCAAACTTGACAGGTTCGGGGCCGGAACCTAAACCCCGCTTCCCGCGGCCATTTCCCCTATCAGCAAGAGGGGCCGCCCGGTCTGGCACCGTAGCTCAGCGGTAGAGCAGGGGAATCATAATCCCTTGGTCGGCGGTTCAAATCCGTCCGGTGCTACCATTTCTTTGCCGCGCAACGGCGCGGCAAAGAAATGGCAAGCGGCCCGCGCGTCAGGCGAACACTCAGGCGTTAGAGAGAGTCTCGTGTGACATCCGCCCCCACCTTCGCCGACATCAAAGACGCGCAGGCCAGAATCTTGCCCGCCCTGGTGCGCACGCCCACGCGGCATTCGCGCACGCTCTCCGGCATCGCCGGCTGCGATGTCTGGCTGAAGTTCGAGAACCGGCAATTCACCGCCAGTTTCAAGGAGCGTGGCGCCCTGAACCGCATCCTGGCGCTGAGCGATGCAGAGCGCCGCCGCGGTGTGGCGGCGATGAGCGCCGGCAATCATGCCCAGGGCGTGGCCTATCACGCCGGGCGCCTGAGCATTCCCGCCACCATCGTGATGCCGGTGACCACGCCCTTCAACAAGGTCAAGCACACCCGCGATTTCGGGGCGACCGTCATCCTGCATGGCCAGAGCCTGGTGGAAGCCGACGCCGAGGCCCGCCGCGTCGCGCAGGAACAGGGGCTCACCTTCATTCATCCCTATGACGATCCGCTGGTGATCGCCGGCCAGGGAACTCTGGCGCTGGAGATGCTGGAAGATGTCCCGCAGCTCGATGCCCTGATCGTGCCGGTGGGCGGGGGCGGGCTGATCTCGGGCTGCGCCATCGCCGCGCAAGGCATCAAGCCGGGCATCGAGATCTATGGCGCGCAGAGCGAGCTTTATCCGGCCATGTATGACGCACTGAAGGGGCTTGCGCCGCCGCCCGCGCCGATCGTGCAGACCATCGCCGAAGGCATTGCCGTCAAGCAGCCGGGCCGGCTCACCAGCGCCCTTTGCAAGGAGCGGGTGACGGACATATTCGTGGTGCGCGAAGACGCCATCGAGCATGCCCTCGCCATGATCCTGGAAATCGAAAAGACACTTATTGAAGGCGCGGCGGCCGCGGGCTTTGCCGCCTTGCTGGATCAGTCGTCGCGCTTTGCCGGCCGCCAGGTCGGCATTGTGATGTCGGGCGGCAATATCGACATGCGGCTGCTGTCCAACGTCATCCTGAGGGAATTGACGCGGGAGGGGCGCATCATCCTTCTGTCGCTTCAGATCGAGGACCGGCCGGGCCAGCTTGCCGATATCGCCCGCATCATCGCCGACGCCGGCGGCAATGTGCTGGAAGTCTCCCATAACCGGATGATGGCCGGCATTCCCGCCAAATCCGCCACCCTGGAGCTGGTGGTGGAGGCGCGCGATGCCGAGCATGCGCAGGAAATCCGCGATCGCCTGGCCGCCGGGGGATTTCGCCTCTCCTAGCGGAACAGAAGCGGACCCCTCCCGTTCTGCCTTCAACACAGGAGGAATGCATGGCTCAGTCCGAAACCGGACATGTCTGGGATATGATCAAGGACAATCATGCGGCGCTGTTGATAACGCACGCTGATGTCGGCATGGATGCCCGCCCGATGGCGACGACGGTTCGGCGCGAGGAAGGCGCGATCTACATCCTGGCCAACAAACAGGAAGACAGTGACCGGCAGATCCAGTTCGACCGCGACGTGGTGCTGTCCTTTCAAAACGGCGCCAGCTTCACGGTGGTCTATGGCAGGGCGGAAGTCTCCGACGACCGCCAGAAGATTGCTGACCTGTGGAATGCCTTTGACAAGGCCTGGTGGGATGGGCCGGACGATCCCCGCATCCGGTTGATCACGGTCAGGCCCGACCGCGCGGAATATTGGGAAAGCCCCGGCAAGCTGATTTCCTATGCCGACATGCTGCTCTCGGCCGCCACGGGGAAGCACCCCACCGCTGGCGAACACGGCCAGGTGCGGCTCTAGCGGGAACCGGCGTTAACCATTTATTAAGAACCTGTTTCACCCCGGGACCGGGTTCCGTAACAGTTCCGGGGATGAAGACCCGATTCCCGATTCCGGTCCCCAAAAGCACGGCCCAATTCACCGGCGTGGTGGTGACGGCCATCGTCGCCTTCGGAACCGACATGGATGTGTACTACGCCATGCCGCTGGGCATCTTTGCCGGGGCGCTGGCGGTGTTCTTTGTGTCGGTGTCGGAAGGCCAGGCGGCGTTGCAGACCGCGTATCAGACGCGTCTGGAACGCCTCAAATAACCTGACTGATTAGCCCCCATCCGGCGGGATGGAATTCAGCGCGTTTTCCAGCTCCGCGAAGCTGGGCTGATATTCGCTCGGCACGCTGCCGCGGCCGATTTCCACCGACACCTGCGCCGCATTGCCGTGCAGATGCGCGACCAGGATGTCGCGGATCACGTGATAGAAAAGCGCGTCCTCGTCGATCACGGCTTTCAGCCGGGTGCCCAGCGGCCCCACGATACCGTAGGCCAGAAACACGCCGAGGAAGGTACCAACCAGCGCCGAGCCGATCATGCCGCCCAGCACTTCGGGCGGCTCGCTGATCGCGCCCATGGTCTTGATCACGCCCAACACGGCGGCGACGATGCCCAGCGCCGGCAGGCCGTCGGCCATGGATTGCAGCGCGTTGGCGCCGACCAGGGCCTCGTGATGGTGCTTTTCCAGCTGCTTTTCCATCGCCGTTTCGACCTGATGCGGGTCTTCCAGGCTCATGGTCATCATTCGCAAGGTGTCGCAGATGAAATCCAGCGCGAAATGGTCCTTCATGATCTTGGGATAGCGCCTGAAGATCGAGGAATCCGACGGCCTCTCGATATGCGCTTCCAGGGCGATCAGGCCCTTGGACTTCATGGTCTTGGTCAAAAGGAAAAGCAGGCAGAGAAGATCGTTATAGTCCTTGGGTTTCCACATCGGCCCGGAGATCACCTTGCCCAGCGAGCCCATGATTTTCTTCATATTGTACATGGAGCCGGCGATCAGCATGGCCGCGATGGCGGCGCCGAAAATGGTCAGCAATTCGTGCGGCGCGGCTTCGATCACAACGCCCAGCGAGCCGCCGGTCATCAGATAGCCGCCGAACACACAAGCGAACAGAACGACAATGCCGCCAAGCTGAAGCATGGAAAACCCGCAAGATCCCTGCCGCCAGTATTAACGGCAGGGCTTAAGGACGGGTGAACCCGCAGGTGCGCCGCGGCTTCAAATCGTTAACAGCAGGTAAGCGCCGCCAGGATCGGCGCGGATTTAGCGGACGCCGGCGTCGTTCAGGCGCCGCCTGACCAGGGCGTTCAGCTCAGCCGAGACCACATCGCCCATTTTCGCATCGTCTTCCTCGGCGCGCGCCGCTCGGGCAATGGCGGCCACATGCAGCGCCACGATGGCCGGGTCCACCGGCTTTTTCACCCGCTCCATTTCGTCCATGTAGCGGCAAAGATTTTCCGCCACGCGGCCTGCGGTGGCCATCCCGGCATTTTCGGCGAAGTTGCGGATCTCATGGGCTATGGCGAAAACCCGCTGCAGGTCGGTACCGGCCTCTTCCAGCGACTCGACATATTCCATGATGGCGTCGCGCAGCATCGGCGTGTAGGACGCCATCGCGGTCTTCGCCTTCAGCGCAACACGGCCTGATTGCAGGGTCTGCATGCAGCGCAGGCCGTCGCGTTTGCTGACCATCTGCGGATAGTCATCCGGCTCGATGAGTTCGGCCCCTGTGTCAGTAGTCCGCCGGGCCATCAGCCTACCTCCACGTCTTCCATGTCCTCGGCGCGGCGCCAAGGCCCTTTATAGCCCTCGGTCCGGTGCCGGCGCCGATCCGGACCGAAATAGTCGCCGCAGCGGACAAAGGCCCGGGGTCTCTCCACGATCTCGGCAATGCGCGAGAACAGATTGGCTGCGGTAATCGGCTTGGCCAGAAGCTCGGTGACGCCGGCGTCGCGCGCCTCCTCCACATGGTGCTTCTCGGTATGGCCCGTGATCATGATGATGGGGACGAAAGGATTGGGGCTGTTCGGGTCGTTGCGCACATAACGGGTGAATTCCAGCCCATCCATCTGCTTCATGGCCAGATCCGTCAGGACCAGATCGGGCCGGCGCAGGCGCAAGGTCTCGATGCCCGCCTTGCCCTGGCTGGCTTCCGCGATGTCGGTGATTCCGATCGAATTCAGCAGCGCCCGCAACAGCGACCGCATGTGGGAATTGTCTTCGACAATCAGAGCCTTGAGATATTCGAAGCCGTCCGACATCCGCCTGTTATGCTCCGGCCGCGGCAGGCCGGTCTTCGCGTGCCGGAATACCGCCAATTCTCACCGGGAGGTTACCGGCGTCCGGTTAGGGAAGGGTTTACGCGTCGAGGAGTGGCGATGTTAACGAATATGGCGGTCCGCCTGCATATCCTTGCCCGGTCTGTGGTTTCGCCCTCCATCCTGGGCGTGAGCGGAGCGGTTTTTGATGGCGCAGGCCGGGTTCTCCTGGTCCGTCACAGCTATATCTCCGGTTGGCATCTGCCCAGCGGCGGGGTGGGGCTGGGCGAGCATCCCGACGCCGCGATCCGGCGGGAGCTGGGAGAAGAGGTAGGTCTTTCCGGGGGCGCGGTCCGCTTTGCCGGCATGTATGCGCGCAAGGTGGGATGGGTGAGCGCGCCGGTCGCCCTTTACCGGGTCGAGGAGGGCATGGTGAATTTCCGTCCCAATCTGGAAGTGCGGGCCATCTGTTTTGCCGATCCATCGGCGCCGCCGCCGGGCACGGCGGCGGGCACCTTGCGGCGGCTAGCTGAATTGACCGGCAAAGCCGAAATCTCGCCCTATTGGTGAGCTTGCCTTTTGCCGCCGGCTCCCGTAGCGAAAAAAGCGATGAATATTCCCGTCCCGGATGTTTCGGTCCCGCTTTGGCAGATCCGGCTGGAAGAGCCGGGTGACGCCCGCGCCATCGAAGCGCTGAATGAAGAGAGTTTCGGTCCCGGCCGCTTTGCCAAATCGGCGTATCGCCTGCGCGAGGGTGTGAACCCCATCGCGGCTTTGTCCTTTGTCGCGGTGGAACATGTAGGCGACAAGGAGGTTCTGCGCGGCTCGGTGCGCTTCTGGCCCATCAAAGTCGGCGGGCATGAGGAATTGCTGCTGGGGCCTTTGGCGGTGCGCGGCGATCAGCGCGGCCGCGGCATCGGCATTGGCTTGATGCAGGCGGGCCTGGATGCCGCGCGGCAGGGCCCGTGGCGCGGCGTGCTGCTGGTGGGCGATGAGCCCTATTACGCCCGCGTGGGTTTTTCCCGCCTGCCGCCGGGACGGGTGAAGTTTCCCGGTCCCGTGGACGCAAACCGGATTCTGGGCCTGTCACTCAAGGCAGGCGAGCTGCTCAATCTTTCCGGCGAAGTGCGCCGGGCGCAGATCGACGAGCCGGTTTGCGCCAGTGGCGCGGGCGTTGGCTAACGTCCGGCTAACGCCCTTCCAATCTCCAAGCCAGCAATAGCGATCCCACGATCAACAGCAGCGCCAGCCACTGCGGCAGCAGCTTCTCCTGCTCCAGGGCGGTGACGCGATAGGCGCCGTTGCTGCGCAACCCGATCCAGCGCGTGCCGCTGGCGCTGTCGGTTTTGCCGACCCTGCGGATTTCCGGCATCCCGTCTTCCAGCCAGCGCACGCTGCCGCCGGTGGCTTCGGCATCGGGCTTCAGCACCTCATCTGTGGCGCGCATGTCGGCCACTTCTTTCGGGTTCAGCGGCCCCGCGGCGGTGACGGTGGAAAGGATGCCGTCGGTGGCGCGGTAAAGGCCCAGCTCGTCGGCGCGCGCATCGGCCCGCCAGATGCCGGGCTCGGCATGCGCAAGCGTCAAGGCCTGCGTCTTGCCCGACGGCATGGTCAGGGTCACGGGCGGGGTCTGGGGCGCCATGGTGCGGCGGGTGATGCGAATGGAGTTGCCGGTGATCTGCGCGTCCAATGCTTCGGCTTCCAGCTCTGGTTCCTTCATCAGCCAGTGTGCCAGGCGCCGCAGCAGTTCGGCCTGGGGCCCGCCGCCTTCAAAGCCGCGTGCCCAAAGCCAGGTCTGGTCGCTCATCAGCTCGGCCACCCGGCCCTTGCCCACCCGGTCCAGCACCAGAAGCGGCCGTCCGTCCTGGCTCGCCATCACGGTCTGACCGGCGATCTTGTTGCCGCCGATGATGCGGAACCAGCGCCCCCAGGTCGCCGGCGTCTTGTCCTGGTTGCGGCCGGCAAGCTCGCGCGTCACCGGATGAGCCATGCCATCGGCCGTCAGCACCGGCTTGAAGGGCTGGGTGACGATCTGGCCGGTGGGCTGCACCGGCAGCACCTGGGACAGTGGCGTGCGGTAGATGCTTTCTGGGCCGGCGAATTCGGGACCTGACGAAACCAGCAGCGCCCCGCCATCCTGCACATAGGAGGCGAGATTCTGGAAATAGACCAGCGGCAGCACGCCGCGTTCGCTGTAGCGGTCGAACACCACCAGATCGAAGGAGCGCAGCTTTTCCTGGAACAGCTCGCGCGAGGGAAAGGCGATCAGCGACAATTCGTTGATCGGGGTGGCGTCCTGCTTGTCCGGCGGGCGCAGGATGGTGAAGTGCACCAGGTCCACGGAAGGATCGGCCTTCAGAAGATTGCGCCACACCCGCTCGCCGGCATGGGGCTCGCCTGACACCAGCAGCACCCGCAGCCGGTCGCGCACGCCCGACACCGTCACCACGGCGCGGTTGTTCTGCAAGGTCAGCTCGGCCGGACCAGGCGCGGCCGACAGCTCCACCAGATTCTCGCCTTCGTGGCTGACCGGCACACGGACATCCGTGTCCTTGCCGACGGGTACCAGGCGCGAGCCGAACGGCTTGCCGTCAATGCGGATGTCCAGCACCGCGCTGGTTTCGCCGCTGCCGCCCAGATCGTCTATCTTCAGGCGCATTACCGCCCATTGGCCGACAATGGCGAAGCGCGCCGCGCTCTCCACTGTCAGCTTGCGATCGCGCTCGCCCTGCTTGCCGGCGAGCAGCACCTGCAGCGGGGCGTGCAGGTTCATGGTCTCGGGCGAAGGCGCATCATGCACCTGGCCGTCGGTGATCAGGATGGCGCCGGCGACGCGGCTTTGCGGCACGTCGGCCAGGGCGGCATTGATGGCGGCAAAAGCCTGGGTGCCGTTATTTTCGCCGGTGGCGGTGGTGGTGACGCTGGTTTCGCGCACCACCAGGCCGGGCTGCTGCGCCAACAGGCGCTTGACCTGCACGCGGGCCGCTTCCGCCTGACGGGCGCGGCCGCCCAAACTCATGCTTTGCGAGCGATCCGTGACGATCACCGCCACGTCGGAAAGCGGCGCATGCTGTTCCTTGACCAGCAGCGGTCCGGCCAGGGCGAACAGCAGGACGGCGAAAGCCAGGCCCCGCGCCCAGGCGCCGCGCGCCCGCATATAAAGCGCATAGAGCGTGATCAGCGCCGCGATGACGCCCAGCGCCACCAGGACCTCGAACGGGATGACGGGAGCGAAAGCAAGCCGCGTCATGGCCCGCCTCTCTCGCCGCCCAGCCGCTGCAGCAGCGCCGGGGCATGCACGACGTCGGTCTTGTAGTTGCCGGTCAGGGCATACATCACAAGGTTGATGCCGAAGCGGAAAGCCATCTCGCGCTGCAGCTCGCCGCCGGGCGAGGCCGAGAACATGAAATGACCGCTGGGATCGATCGCCCAGGCGGCGGCCCAGTCGTTGCCGCCGATGATCACGGGCGAGACGCCATCGCCGCCGCGCGCGGGCGGGGCGCCGTTCTTGGGCGCGGGCGGAATGGCCTCGACCCACAGTTTGCTGCCGGTCCAGCGGCCGGGAAAGTCGCGCAGGATATAGAAGGTCTTGGTCAGGACGTGATCGGCCGGCACCTGTTCCAGCGGCGGAAAGTCCAGGCCCGCCGTCAGCCGCCGCAAGGTCTGCTGGCCCGCCGAATCCGGACCTGCCACCGCGCCCAAGGTCAGATCGCGGGTATCGAACAGGATGGTGCCGCCATTCCTCATGAAATCGGCGATGCGGGTCAGCGCCTTGGGCGAGAGATTTTTCTCGCGCGGATCCATCGGCCAATAGAGTAGCGGATAGAAAGAAAGATCGTCGGTTTCCGGATTCACGCCCACCGGTTCGGGCGGCTCATAGGAGGTGCGGCCCTTGAGCGCGAGCCCCAAGCCGGTGAGGCCCGCCTGGCTGACGGAATCCAGGTCCGGCAAACCGGTCTTCACATAGGCAAGACGCGTCTCAAGCGCGGCCTTCATGTTCATGGCTTCGTCGGCGCGGGCGCCATGAATGAAAACAAGAGGCATCAGGAAAAACAGCGCCGCCGCGGCGCCCAGCCAGCGCATCTTGCTGGGCGTGAAGCCACGCAAACCCAGCGCGATGATGGCATCCAGCAGCAGCAGCAGCATGGCCGCGGCCAGCAAATAAGACTCCAGCGGCTTGGCGTGCGCATTGGCATAGGCCTGCGACGATCCGGTCAGTGGCGATAGCCGATCGCCGGTGCGCATCACATTCAGTGCGCTTTCCACTTCATGCGCGCCATAAAGACCCGGCGGATGGCGCGGCGAGACACGGGTCCGGGAGAATTCGCGTGAGGCGATCGGGGCGGTATCCGCCGCCGGCGCCTCCGGATGACCGAAGCCATCGAGCAACGAAACCGGCGGCAGGCTGGTGAGGCCCGCCATCTCGCGCACGGGCGTTCCGGCCGACAGCGCCAGCAGGCGCTTGAGCATATCGACATAAAGACCCGACAGCGGCAGCGACGACCAGGTGGGACTGGCAGTAATGTGGAACATCACGACCCAGCCCTGGCCCAGCGGCGCCGCGGTGATTAGCGGCGTGCCGTCCGCCAGTTGCGCCCAGTTCTTGTTCTGCACATCGCTGGCGGGCTCGGCCAGCACTTGCCGGGTCACCGTCACTTCCGCCGGCACTTCCAGGCCGTTGAACGGGCTCTGGGCGCTGAAGGGCGCCAAATGCTGGGGCGCGCCCCACGCCATGGCGCTGCCCAGATAACGGCCGCCGACCCTCAGGCGCACCGGCACCAGATCGTCGGTGCCGTTGGTGGTGCGCTCGCCGGCAAAGCGGATCAGGAGACCACCTTTGCTGACGAAATCCTTCACCAGGGCCAGGTCGTCGCCGGGGATCCTGGCGACATCGGCCAGCAGCAGCACCGAGACATGCTTGGCCAGAAGCTGGCCGATATTGCCCTTGGCGATTTCGGCATAAGGCGAAAGCGCCCGCTCCAGATAGTAAACGTCGGACAGAAGCGGCTGGGCTTCGGACGTGGCGGTTTCCGAAACGATGCCGGCGCTGCGCTGGGACGCGCCCTTGTCCAGAAGCTGCACCGCGCCCGCGCTGTCTTCTCCAATCAGGGAGAGCCGCGTCGTGGCGTTGCGCACTTCCATGGGCAGGGCGATATGGCCGCGGGCGGTCAGCTCGCCGCGGCGGAAGCGGACGCGGGTGGCGGCCAGGGTCTCGCCGCGGGCGCCGATCGCGCCGGCTTCGATTTCCAGCGGCTCGCGGGCTTCGGCGCGGATGACGGTCAAGGCAAAGCCGCTGGCATCGCGCAGTACCGGCAACAGGCCCAGCGCCGGATGCTGGGGCGTGAACACGGCAGCTCCGCCATAGCGCGCAAAGGCCTTGCGCAGCACCGGACTCTTGTCGTCCTCAAGCCCATCGCTCAACCAGTAGAGGGCGGGTTGGGCGGCAAACTTCAAGCGGCCCAGCGCAGCGGCGGCATCGGCCCGATCTCCGGGCCAGGCTTGCGGTTTCAACTCCTTGGCGATGCGGGCGGCCTCGCCTTCGTTCAAAAGTCCCGTGGGTATATTGCCCGCGGTGGGAATGATGGCGACGGGTCGCCCCTGCGCGCTGTGCAGCAAGTCGGCGATCAGATCCTGGCGTTGATCCCAGTTCTTGGCCGCGGTCCAGCCATTGTCCACGATGATCACCAGCGGACCGGCGCTGGCGAGCTTGGGGCTGCGGCCCAGCAGCGGATCGGCCAGCGCCAGGATCAGCAGGGCGGCAGCCAGAAGGCGCAGCAGCAACAGCCACCAGGGCGTGGCGGCTGGTGTCTGCTCTTCGTCTTCCAGGCCACGCAGCAGCTTGAGCGGCGGAAAGAGTGTGCGCCGTGGCAGCGGCGGGGTCACCCGCAACAGCCACCAAAGCGCGGGCAGCGCTATCAACGCCGCCAGGATCAGGGGAGAACCAAAAGTGATGGGAAGGCTCAACAAGCCGGCCATCGGTCAGGTGCCGCCGATGGCGGCGTGAAGCGCGATCAGGGAAACTTGCGGGGTGTGATCAGTGCGGTGGACGGTGCAGGTCCAGCCCAACTTCATCGCCGCTTCGGCGATCTGTTCACCATGGGCGGTGAAGCGGGTGCGATAGGAGTTGCGGACACGCTCGGCCCGGCCGAAAATTTCGTCCTCGCCGCCGCGAGGAGATTCAAAGCGGGTGCGGCCGGAATAGGGAAAATCCTCTTCCGCCGGATCCACGATCCGCACCAGATGACCTTCCACGCCCTCGCGCGACAGGCGCTTCATGGTGTCAACCACACCGTCATCCAGAAAATCGCTGAACCAGACAAGCTGGTTGCCCCGCTTGAAGGGGATGCGCGGCGGCAGCGCCGCGTCCGTCTTGGAGAACATGGCCCGGCCCATGCGGGTCAGTGCCACGCGCGAGGAGCCAGGCGCGCCTTCCATGCCCACAAAACCCACCCGTTCTCCGCCACGCACCAGAAGCGAGGCCAGCGCCAGCAACAGCAAGTCGGCGCGGGCACGTTTGGAGGTGGCCCCCGATTTGAAATTCATGTTGGCCGAAGCGTCGCGCCAGAACCAGACCGTCTGCGCCGCCTCCCATTCGCGCTCGCGCACGAAGATGTGCTGCGACTTGGCGGATTGGCGCCAGTCGATGGCGGAAGAGGAATCGTGACTGGCATAGCGGCGGAACTGCCAGAAGCTCTCGCCCATGCCGGCCCTGCGGCGGCCATGCACGCCCAGGCTGACCGATGCGGCCAGATGGTCGGCTTGCACCATCAAAGGCGGCAGGCCGGCCGACAGGCCATCGGCTTCATGTTGAAGCGTGGAGAATTGACTCAAAAGAGCCTCATCTTAGAAAAGACTGGCGCAGAGCCGCTCGATCACGCCGGCAGTGGTCGCGCCTTCGGCGCGGGCAGAGAAGTTCAGCGCCATGCGGTGGCGCAGGACCGGGCCGGCCAGCGCCACGACATCGTCGGTGGAGGGGGCAAGCCGGCCTTCCAGCAGGGCGCGGGCGCGCACCGCCAGCATCAACGCCTGGCTGGCGCGCGGGCCGGGGCCCCAGGCGATCATGCCTTTGACGCCGCTGTCATGGTCGGAGTCAGGCCGCGCCGCCCGGACCAAAGCGAGAATGGAATCCATAACTTTCTCGCCCACCGGAATGCGCCGCACCAGGCTTTGCGCCTCGATCAGATCGTCGGGACCGCAGACCCGCACCGCGCTTTTTTCCTCGCCCATGGTGGTGGCAAGCAGCATGCGCCGTTCGGCCTCCCGGTCGGGATAGCCGACATCGATCTGCAGCAGGAAGCGGTCGAGCTGGGCTTCGGGCAGGGGGTAGGTGCCTTCCTGCTCCAGCGGATTTTGCGTCGCCAGCACATGGAAGAGTCGCGGCAGGTCGTGGCGGGCGCCCGCCACGGTCACATGCTTTTCCTGCATTGCCTGCAGCAGCGCCGACTGGGTACGGGGGCTGGCGCGGTTGATCTCGTCGGCCATCAGAAGCTGGGTGAAGACCGGTCCGCGAATGAAACGGAAGGCGCGCTCGCCGCTGATGGATTCTTCCATCACCTCCGAGCCGGTGATGTCTGACGGCATCAGGTCGGGCGTGAATTGCACGCGGCTGGTCTGAAGCCCCATCACGATGCCCAAGGTGTCGACCAGCTTGGTCTTGGCCAGGCCGGGCACGCCGATCAGAAGACCGTGACCACCCGCCAGCAAGGTGACCAGAGTTTCTTCGATCACCGCGTCCTGGCCGAAGATCACCGCGTTCAGGCCGTCGCGCACGCGCCGGAATGTCTCGGCGGCGGCGTTCAGGCGCCCGGGCGCGTCGCGCTCGTCCAGTATGTCGACTTTGTTCATACGCGGCCTTTGGGGCTGGGGCTTTGCCTCGTAACAGTTATGTTGCACCGTGGAGTGCAAAGGGCGCAACCCCGGAAATGTCCCTAGAATTGGCAGCTACCCTCAGCAATTAAGGCCTCATGACGGCAGGCGGAATCTCCCTGTTTGAAGAAGGGGCTGGAACCACCCAGCTTCTGGAGCATTTACGCGCCCGCCTGCCGCAACAGGCGCCCGACGCGCTGCCGGGCCACGACGATTACGATTTCCTTACATCCCGGCCAGAGGGTTTTGCCGCGGTGAAGGCGGCGGTGCTGCTGCCGCTGATCCAGCGCGATGAACCCACATTGCTGTTCACCCGGCGCACCGAGAACCTGGCGCGCCACAGCGGCCAGGTCAGCTTTCCCGGCGGACGCAGCGAGCCGCGCGATCTCTCACCTGTCGAGACCGCACTGCGTGAAACATTTGAAGAGACCGGCATCGCCTCCAGCTTCGTCTCGGTGGCCGGCTATCTCGACCGTTATCTCACCGGCACGGGCTTCGACATCCAGCCGGTAGTAGGTTTTGTCGCGGAAGGCTTCGCGCTTATGCCTGACGCCAGCGAAGTGGCGGCGACCTTTGAAGTGCCGCTGGCCTTTCTGCTCGATCCGGCCAACCGGCGGCGGGAGGCGCGTCACCTGGGCGGCCGGGAGCGCCGCTTCTATGCCTTTACCTATCAGGACCATGAGATCTGGGGCGCCACCGCCGCCATCATCGTCAATCTGGCGGAACATTTAGCTGATATAAGCTGAGTCATGCGGCTCGATCCCTCTCAGCATGGCTGGATGACTTCGCTTGAGACCCTTGCGGTCATGGCGGCGCTGGGTGACGCGCGCTTTGTGGGCGGTGCCGTGCGCAATGCGCTGCTCGGCGTTCCCGTGGTGGACATCGATATCGCCGTGCCCATTCCGCCCGAAGAGACCGCCGCGCGTCTGCGCGCCAAAGGCATCAAAGTGGTGGAGACCGGGCTGGACCACGGCACCATCACCGCCATCGCCGGGGTGCATGCTTTCGAAGTCACGTCGTTACGCCGGGATCTGGAAACCGATGGCCGCCGCGCCAAGGTCGCCTTCACCGACGATTGGGCCGAGGACGCCGCCCGGCGGGATTTCACCATCAACGCCCTTTATGCTTCCTTGGGCGGCGAGATTTTCGATTACGCGACGGGCGTGGAAGACCTGGCCGTGGGCCGGGTGCGCTTTGTCGGCGATGCCCGGACCCGCATTGCCGAAGACCATCTGCGGGTGCTGCGCCTGTTTCGTTTCCATGCCTGGTACGGCAAGGGCGATCTGGACGGAGAGGCGCTGCGCGCCGCCGCCGAGGCGAAGGACAAGCTCAAGACCCTGTCGGGCGAGCGCATCGCCAAGGAATTGCTGCGTTTGCTGGAAGCGGGCAATCCCGCGCTGGTGCTGCGGGTGATGGCTGCCACCGGTATCCTGTCCGAGCTGTTGCCGGGCGTGCTGCAGCTTGGGCGCCTGGAGCGGCTGACCGAGATCGAGGCCGAGAATTTTTTTCCGCGCGATGGTCTGCTGCGACTGGCGGCGCTGCTGCCGGATAGTGCGCAAGCGGCCCATGCAGTGGCCGGTGCTCTAAAGTTGTCCAATGCCGATCGCGTGCGGCTGGAGCAGGCGCTCGGCGGCGACGAACTTCCCGGCAATCTTTCGGCGCTTCAGGCGCGGCAGCTTCTCTATCGCATCGGCCCGGGGCGCTTTCGCGATATGGTGATGCTGCATTGGGCCGCCGGGCCCAAAGGCGCCGGCCTGCCCTGGCGCATATTGCTGGAAATGGCGCAGAGCTGGCAGCGGCCGCGATTTCCGCTCACCGGCCGCGACGTGATGGCCGCTGGGGTCGCAGAGGGGCCGGACGTCGGACGTGTTCTGGCCCAGGTGGAGGACTGGTGGATCGGCGGGGATTTTTCGGCGGATGAGAATGCCTGCCGCGAGCGGCTCAAAGCGGTGATAGCCGACGCATGACATTCGATATCGTGGAATACCTGTCGCTACCCGGCGATGTCGACAAGGCCAATGAAGATGCCTTCTGTGAGGGCATCAACGCGGCGGTGGTCATCGATGGCGCCACGCCTTTGGGTGAGGGTCTGATGCCGGGGCCCAGCGACGCGGCCTGGATCGCCCAGTTTGGGGCGCGCCGGTTGATGGCGCATCTGGCCGGTGGCGACGGACCGCGCAAAGCGTTGCGCGCCGCGCTGGCGGATACCCAGAAAAGCTTCGAGGCGCTGCGCCGTCGCCCGCCGGAAGAGGTGTGGCAGACCCCTTGCGCCTCGATGATGCTGGCTGTGGAAGCTGAGGAGACCCCGAAAGGTCTGGAGATCGAATTTCTCTGGTATGGCGACTGCGCCGCACTGGTAAAGCAGGCGGATATGCCAGTGGTGGTGATCGGCGAGACGTTCGATAAGCGCGCGGCCGAGGCGCAGCGCGCCCAGACGATCGCAAAAGAAAAGAATCTGTCCCCGGCCTCCGGCCTCAGCCGACCGGAATTCATTGGCGCGCTGCGCACTGCGCGCAACCGAATCAACAGCGGCGGCAACTGGCTGTTCAGTCCTGATGTCAAAGCGGCATCGCATGTTTCGCGCCGGGTGGTACGGATTCCTTCGGGTGGAGCTGTGCTGCTGGCTACAGACGGCTTTTTGGCGCTGGCCAGCGACTATGGCGTCTACAGCGCCGACAGCCTGATGGCGGCGGCGTTGAGCGGCGGCCTGGCGCCCCTGTTTGGAGAATTGCGGGCCATCGAAGCGAGCGACGCCGGTGGCGACAAATTCCCGCGCTTCAAAAAATCAGACGATGCTACCGCGCTGCTATTGAGAGTGATCTAGATGCAGTTGCACTTATCATGTCTGTTCTAGCGGCAGCGTCAGAACAGACATGATAAGGCGCGGTAGGCACTCCTACTGCGACTGATTTAACCACGACGCAAAAGGCCCGCGGCTAGCTGGCTATCTTCTTCGCCACTTCATCCCAGCCATGCCAAATCATGGCCACGGCGACATAGACCACGATCGCAAGGCCGATATAGGCGATCCAGCGATAGCGCTCGAGCAGCTTGGCGATCACATTGGCCGCGGCCCCCATCAGGCCCACCGACAGCAGCAGGCCGATCACCAGCACGTCCAGATGGTCCCGGGCCGCGCCGGCCACCGCCAGCACATTGTCCAGCGACATGGAGACATCGGCCACCAGGATCTGGAAGATGGCACGCCGGGCCGAGGCATTGCCTTCGATCTCAGGCGCGGCATGGCCCTTGCTGCCGGTAATGTCGCGGTACATCCGCCAGCATACCCACAGAAGCAGGATGCCGCCGGCCAACGTCAGGCCGATGATGGCCAGCAGCTTCACCGCCACTGCCGCCATGACGATGCGCAAGCCCACCGCCGCGATCAGGCCCCAGAAAATCACCTTTTTGCGCAGCCGTGACGGCACCCGGGCGGCGGCCATACCGATCACCACGGCATTGTCGCCGGCCAGCACCACGTCGATCATCAGCACTTGCAGGAGTGCGATGAGGCCGCCGGGGTGGAAAAGCGTCAGTTCCATCATGCCGCCTGTGGAAAAAGGCTGGTCTGGCGCAAGGCCTCGCCCAGCACCATCGCCGCGGCCTGGGCCACGTTCAGGGAGCGCAGCCCCGGCTGCAAGGGAATCACCAGCCGGGCATCGGCGGCTTCATGCACCTCATCGGGCACGCCGGCGCTTTCCCGGCCCACCAGCAAGGTGTCGGACGCCTCGAAGGCAAAATCGGCATAGGCCATCGCCCCCCGCGTGGTCAGCAGCACCAGTCTTTTTCCACTATTGGGGCCCCCATCGGCCGAGAATCCATCCCGGAACCGGTTCCAGGAGGCATGGCGGCGAATATCGGCGCTTTTGAGATAATCCATGCCCGCACGGCGAAAATTGCGGTCGGTGAGCAGAAAGCCGCAAGGTTCGATCACATCTATCCCCACCCCCAGGCAGGCTCCCAGCCGCATCAGGCTGCCCGCATTTTGCGGAATATCGGGCTGATACAATGCCAGGCGCACCAAATCCTCCGTGATCAGCCCGATTGCCCAAACTAAGTCGCGGGCGAACAAGGCATTTTCTGCGGCATCGTGCCGCAAGACCCTCAAAAAACGACTCTCTATTTTACCGGCCCAACGAACAAGCCGCGGGGCCAAAAAAAGGGCGCGGGGCGCGTCACCGCGTCAGTACCGTCCCCGCAGCTGTTTGTGGCAAGAGTTCGAGCCTTTCTTTTTTGCATTTCACGTTTCGAGGGTGAACCCAGTGGCAGCTACGACACATGACGCGGGCACGCGACGCGACTTTCTCTATGTAGCGTCGGGCGCGATGGGCGCGGTCGGCGTGGCCGCCATTGCCTGGCCTTTCGTCGACCAGATGAACCCCTCCACGGCGGCGCTGGCGCTGGCCTCGACCGAGGTGGACCTCAGCACGGTCCAGCCCGGCCAGCAGGTCATTGTGAAGTGGCGCGGCCATCCCCTGTTCGTGCGCCGCCGCACCCCGGCCGAGATCGCCTCCGCCAAGGCCGTGGATGTGAATTCGCTGCCCGATCCGCTCGCCTATAACGACAACCTGGCTGACAATGCCCCGGCCACCGACGCCAACCGCGCCATCAAGCCGGAATGGCTGATCCTGATCGGCGTCTGCACCCATCTGGGTTGCACTCCCACCGTGTCCACGCCGCAAATGCCGGAAGGCGATTACGGCGGCTGGCTATGCCACTGCCACGGCTCGCAGTACGACACCGCCGGCCGCATCCGCAAAGGTCCGGCGCCGCGCAACCTGCAGGTGCCGCCCTATTCCTTCCTGTCCGCCACCCGCGTCAAGGTCGGCTAAGGAGAACAACAATGTCAGGCCCTTCGACCTACAATCCCAAGTCCGGTTTCGAGCGCTGGCTCGACACCCGTCTGCCGCTGCCGCGACTGCTGCACGACACGATCCACACCTTCCCGACGCCGCGTAACCTGAACATCTGGTACACCTTCGGCGGCATCCTGACCTTCTGCCTGGCGATCCAGATCGTCACCGGCATCGTGCTGGCGATGCACTATGTCGCCAACGCGACGCTCGCCTTCGACTCGGTCGAAAGCATCATGCGGGATGTCAATTACGGCTGGCTGATCCGCTACATGCACGCCAACGGCGCGTCGATGTTCTTCCTCGCCGTCTATATCCACATGTTCCGCGGCCTCTATTATGGCTCCTACAAGGCGCCGCGCGAGCTGATCTGGATCATCGGCGTGATCATATATCTGCTGATGATGGCCACCGCCTTCTTCGGCTATGTACTGCCCTGGGGCCAGATGTCCTTCTGGGGCGCCACCGTCATCACCAACCTGTTCAGCGCCATTCCGGTGGTGGGCAACCACATCGCCACCTGGCTGTGGGGTGATTTCGCGGTCGGCGACGCCACGCTCAATCGCTTCTTCTCGCTGCACTACCTCTTGCCCTTCATCATCGCCGCGGTTGTGGGCCTCCACATCTGGGCGCTGCATGTGCCGGGCAACAACAATCCGCTGGGCATCGACGTGAGGAGCCCTCAGGACACGGTGCCCTTCCACCCGTACTACACGGTGAAGGACGCCTTCTATCTGGTCCTGTTCGTGATCTTTTTCGCGATCTTTGTCTTCTACGCTCCCAACTTCTTCGGCAATCCGGACAATTACCAGCAGGCCAATCCGCTGGTGACCCCGCCCGACATCGTGCCGGAATGGTATCTGCTGCCCTTCTACGCGATGCTGCGGTCCATCCCGAACAAGCTCCTGGGCGTGATCGTGATGTTCGGCGCCATCGCCAGCCTGGTGTTCATCCCCTGGCTGGACACCAGCCGCGTGCGTTCCTGCCGCTTCCGGCCGCTGATGAAGCAGTTCTTCTGGGCCTTTCTGGTGGCCTGCGTGCTGCTGGGTTATTGCGGCGGCCAGAGCGTCGATGCGGCGCGCTTCGGCATTCCGCTGGTGTGGGTCGCCCGTATCGCCTCGATCTACTACTACGTCTTCTTCTGGCTGATCCTGCCCATTGTCGGGTTGATCGAGACGCCCAAGAAGCTGCCCGCCTCCATCGCTCAATCCGTCCTCGGCGACTCCGCCGCGGCGCCCGCCGAGTGAGAACCACCATGCGCCTGACGACTGTCACACTCGGTACTGGTTTGGGCCTGGCCATCGGCCTTCTGGCTTCAACCGCGGCCCTCGCGCTGGACACCACGCGCCTTGCGCCCAAGGAAGAGGCCTTCTCCTTCGAAGGTCCCTTCGGCACCTATGATCGCGGCGCTCTGCAGCGCGGCTATCAGGTCTACAAGGAAGTCTGCGCGGCCTGCCACTCGGCCCAGCACCTGGCGTTCCACAATCTGGCGGAAGCCGGCGGACCGGAATTCTCCGAAGCCCAGGCGCGTGCCCTGGCGGCGGCGGCCAAGATACCGGCCGAGCCCAACGACAAGGGCGAGACCACGGATGACAAGGGCGCGCCCCTGATGCGCTCGGCGACCCTGGCCGATCATTTCCCCTCGCCCTATCCCAACGAGAATGCCGCCCGCGCCAATAACGGCAGCGCGCTGCCGCCCGATCTTTCCATGATCGTCAAGGCGCGCGAGGGCGGGCCGCAGTATGTCTATTCGATCCTGACCGGCTTCGGGCATCCCTTGCCGGCAGGCTTCAAGGTCACCGACGGCAAATACTTCAACCCCTATTTCGAGGGCTGGAATATCTCCATGCCGCCGCCGCTCAAGGACGGCACCGTCACCTATTCCGACGGCACCAAGGCGACGGTGGACCAGGAAGCCCATGACGTGGTGACGTTCCTGGCCTGGGCCTCCGAACCCAAGATGGAAGAGCGCAAGCGCTTCGGCTTCGGCGTGATGGTGTTCCTGGTGGTGCTGGCCGGACTTCTCTTCGGCGCCTACCGCAAAGTCTGGAAAGACGCGCATTAAGCGTCACAGTCCAGAATGAATAAAAAGGCGCGGGTTCTCCCCGCGCCTTTTTTATTTGGGCCTACTGCGGCCCTCCTATTGAGGACAGGGCGCGTTCTGGCAGGTGGTGCTGGCCACCGGCCCTTCGCCGATTTCAACCAGCACGCCGTGCTCATTCTTGGCGCCGTCGAAATGCGCCTTGCCGGGGAAATGGGTGACAAAGGTACCCGCCCGCATGGGCCAGGTCTTGGACGGGTCATAGGTGTTGCTCGATCCCACCCACCAGGTGCCGGAGGCGACATAGAAATAGCGGATGGTGGAATGATAGTGCGGCCGGCTCATATTGCCGGGCAGCCATTCCGCCAGCCGCACATAAAGGCCGGGCTTGGACGGATCGCCCACCAGATTGACGTGGCGTTGGCCGCCTTCGCCTTCCCATTTCATCTTGTCCGGCGCCAGGAACACCACGTGGCTGGCATCGGGCGGGGGTGGATTGTCCTGGGCCGAGCCGCGCAGCGACAGCAGGCCAAGCCAGATCAGGCTGAGGCAGAAGGATTTTCCCAGATTGTTCACGCTGTCCTCCCTTTTTCGCGAGCCTACGCCTGTCCTGCGCCTGCGGGAACCGCCGCTTGTTCGTCACAGGTGGTGTGCTAAAAGGCCCGGCAACCCGCATTTTCCGGCCTTTTTCCATGACAAAGACTGTGTTGGGCATTATCGGCGGGTCCGGGGTCTATCAGATCGACGGGCTGGAAAATGCCAAATGGCAGGCGGTCAAAAGCCCCTGGGGGCAACCGTCGGATGAGCTTCTGACCGGCACTTATGCCGGGGTGGATCTGGTGTTCCTGCCGCGCCATGGCCGCGGCCATATCCAGACCCCGACCAGCATCAACTACCGCGCCAATATCGACGCCCTGAAGCGGATCGGCGTGACCGACGTGATTTCCGTCTCGGCCTGCGGCTCGCTGCGGGAAGAACTGCCGCCTGGCACCTTCGTAATGGCCGACCAGTTCATCGACCGCACCTTCGCGCGGGAAAAGAGCTTCTTCGGGCCGGGCTTTGTCGCCCATGTGCCCATGGCCCATCCGGTGTGTCCGAGGCTTTCCGGCGCCCTGACCCTGGCGGCGCGGGAACAGAAGATCGATCACAGCGAAGGCGGCACCTATATCTGCATGGAGGGGCCGCAATTCTCTACCCGCGCCGAGAGCTTTCTCTATCGTTCCTGGGATTGCAGCGTCATCGGCATGACCGCGATGCCGGAAGCCAAGCTGGCCCGCGAGGCGGAGCTGCCTTACGCCATCGTCGGCATGGTCACCGACTATGATTGCTGGCATGACGATCATGAGCATGTGACGGTGGAAGCGGTGATCAAGGTGATGCAGCAGAACGCCGCCAACGCCCGCAAGCTGATCCAGGCGGTGGCGCCAAAGCTGGGGCCGGCGCGTTCCCCCTCTACCTGCCCGGACCGGCCGGAGACGGTGCTGGATTTCGCGCTGATCACGGCGCCGGACAAACGCGATCCGGCGCTGACGGCGAAACTGGATGCGGTCGCGGGCCGCGTTTTGAGGAAGGGATAAGACCATGGACTACAAAGACGCGATCCGCACCATTCCCGACTATCCCAAGCCGGGCATCCTGTTCCGCGACATCACGACCTTGCTGGGCAATCCGCGCGCCTTCCGCCGCGCGGTGGACGAGATGGTGCAGCCCTATGCCGGCCTGAAGATCGACAAGGTGGCGGGCTTGGAAGCGCGCGGCTTCATCCTGGGCGGCGCCGTGGCCCATCAGCTTTCGGTCGGCTTCGTGCCGGTGCGCAAGAAGGGCAAGTTGCCCCACACTGTGATCGGCGAGGAATATGATCTGGAATATGGCAAAGACCGGGTCGAGATCCATATCGATGCCCTGGAAAAGGGTGAGCGCGTTCTCTTGGTCGACGACCTGATCGCCACCGGCGGCACCGCCTGGGCTGGCATCCGCCTGCTGGAACGCGCCGGCGCCAACGTGATCGGCTGCTCCTTCGTGATCGATCTGCCCGAGCTGGGCGGCGCCGACAAGCTGCGCGCCCTGGGCAAGCCGGTGTCCACGCTGGTGGCGTTCGAGGGTCACTGACGCGGGAATGAAACTCTACTCCCATCCCGTCTCGCCTTTCGCGCGTAAGGCGCGGATCATAGCTCACGAGCTGGACATCAAACTGGATGTGATCGACGTCCAGGCGCGCAATGACGAGAACCTGCGTCGCATCAATCCGCTGAAGCAGATTCCGATACTGCTGTTGGACGATGGCTCGTCGCTGTTCGATTCTCCGGTTATCTGCGAATATCTCAATCATACCGGCGGCGGGAAATTCTTCCCCGGCATGAACATCTTCCGCCACACCAGCGGCCGCTGGAAGGCGCTGGGCCTGGCCGCGTTGGGCGACGGGGTCGCCGATGCCGCGGTGACCCTGCGCTATGAATTGGCCGAGCCGGAAGAGCGCCGCAACCCCGACCGCATGGCGCGATGCAAGGCGACAATCAACGCCGGCATCGATGCGCTGGAGCGGGTGAATTTCGCCAAGGATCCGACCATCGGCGAAATCGCGGTGGCCTGCGCCCTGGGCTATATCGATTTCCGCCTGCCCGATCTTGATTGGAAGGGTTCCCACCCCAGATTGTCGGCCTGGTATGCGCGTTTCTGCGAATATCCGGCGATGAAAGCGACAGCTCCGGCATGAAAATCAACGGCAAGCATTACCGCTCAGTCTGGCCCATCGGCGAAGATGCCTTTGGCATCATCGACCAGACCAAGTTGCCGCATCAGTTCCAGACCATGACCTTGCGCTCGGCGGATGACGCGGCGCGGGTGATCAAGAACATGAACACGCGCGGCGCGCCGCTGATCGGCGTGGTCGGCGCCTATGGCCTGGCGCTGGCGGTGCGCGACGATCCCTCCGACGACAATATTCAAGAGATGGTGGAGATGCTGGCCGAAACCCGGCCCACCGCCATCAACCTGAAATGGGCGCTGTGGCGGATGCGCGGCGCGCTGCTCAACCAGCCGCGCGAGAAGCGGGCGGCCATGGCATGGGCCGAAGTTGCCGCCATCGCCGATGAAGACGAGGCCATGAGCAAGGCCATCGGCCAGAACGGCCTCAAGATCATTCGTGAGCTGGCGCAAAAGAAAAAGGGCAAGCCGCTCAACATTCTCACCCATTGCAATGCCGGCTGGCTGGCGACGGTGGATTACGGCACGGCGCTGGCGCCGATCTATCTGGCCCATGACGAAGGCATCAGGCTGCATGTCTGGGTGGACGAGACTCGTCCGCGCAATCAAGGCGCCTCACTGACCGCGTTCGAGCTGGGCAGCCATGGCGTGCCGCATACCATCCTGGCCGACAATGCCGGCGGCCATTACATGCAGGCCGGCGAGGTAGACATGGTGATCGTGGGTACCGACCGGGTCACCGCCAATGGCGATGTCGCCAACAAGATCGGCACCTATCTGAAGGCGCTGGCGGCCAAGGATAACGGCGTGCCGTTTTATGTGGCGCTGCCCAGCTCCACCATCGACTGGACCCTGGAATCGGGCCGCGACATTCCGATCGAGGAACGCTCGGAAGACGAAGTACTCAAGATGGCGGGCCGGCTTGCTGACGGTTCCGTGACAGTGGTGGAAATCGCCGCCCCCGGCTCGGGGGCCGCCAATCCGGGCTTTGACGTGACGCCGGCCCGGCTGGTTACCGGCTTCATCACCGAACGCGGCACTTGCGCCGCCACCCCCGAGGGCTTACGCAGCCTTTTTCCCGAGACGCAGGAATAGCCGCCAATGCAGTCCAAGTGGTCCGACGCTGACGCCAAGAAATTCGTCAGCGACTACGTCGCCAAAGGTGCCAATGAAGACCTGGCACTGCGAACCTACACCACGCGCCTGTTAGGCCAGGACCCCAAGCTGGTGCTGCATGGCGGCGGCAACACGTCGGTAAAAACCACCGTCAAGGACATGCTTGGCGAGGATGTGGATGTGATCTGCATCAAGGGCTCGGGCTGGGACATGGGCTATATTGAGCCCGCCGGTCTTCCGGCGGTGAAGCTGGCGCCGCTGCGCAAGTTGCGCGCGCTGCCGAAATTGTCCGACGAGGACATGGTCAATTATCAGCGCATCAACTTGCTGGATTCGGGCGCGCCCAATCCCTCCGTGGAAACGCTGCTGCACGCCTTCCTGCCGCACAAATTCATCGATCACGTTCATTCCACCGCCGTGCTGTCGCTGGTGGACCAGCCGGATGGCGAGGCGATGGCGCGGGAGGTCTATGGCGACAAGGTCGCCTATGTGCCCTACACCATTCCCGGCTTTGCGCTCGCCAAGTCGGTGGCCGAGGTGTTCGACAAGAACCCGAATGTGGAAGGTCTGGTGCTGCTCCAGCACGGCATCTTCACCGTCGGCGACAGCGCCAAACAGGCGTATGAACGTATGATCCATTTCGTAACCCTGGCGCAGGAGCGCCTGGGCCGGCAACGCAAGCAACGCGCCAAGGCTAAGCTGCCTGCCAATATCGCCGCGTTGCCGGAAATCGCGCCGATCCTGCGCGGCGCGGTGGCGCTGGAGAAGAATGCCAGTGCCGGCACCGCCAAGCGGCAGATCCTGAATTTCCGCTCCAATCCTGCGATTCTCGACTACGTCAATGGCGCAGAGATTGCGCGCTACACCCAGCAGGGCGTGGTGACGCCCGACCATACCATCCGCACCAAGAACTGGCCGATGGTGGTGCCGGCGCCGGAAGCCGGCAAGCTGGACGAATGGAAAAAGGACGTGCAGGCGGCCGTGGACGGCTTCGTCGCCCGCTATCACGAATATTTCGCCCGCAACAACGGCAAGAGCGCGCAGAAGAAACAGGAACTGGATCCCCTGCCGCGGGTGATCCTGGTGCCGGGTGTCGGCCTGTTCGGCGTCGGCGCTTCCGCCAAGGATGCCGCCATCGCCGCCGACATTGCCGAGAACACGGTGGAGGTGATCACCGACGCCGAAGCGATCGGCGAATTCAAGCCGATCAGCGAATTCGACATGTTCGAGGTCGAATACTGGTCGCTGGAACAGGCCAAGCTGGGCAAGTCGAACGAGAAGGCGCTGGCCCGCCAGGTGGCGGTGATCACCGGCGGCGGCTCAGGCATCGGCGCCGCCACGGCCAAGGCAATGGCCAGGCAGGGCGCGGAAGTCGCCATTCTGGATCGCGATCTGGATGCGGCGAAAGCCGCGGCCAAGGCCGTTGGCGGCAAGGCGCTGGCGGTAGAGTGCGACGTCACCGATCCCAAGTCGGTGCGCGCGGCGTTCGATGCCGTAGCCTCGGCTTTCGGCGGCGTCGACATCGTGGTCTCCAATGCCGGCGCCGCCTGGCAGGGCACCATCGGCCAGGTCGATGACGAGACCCTGCGAAAGTCTTTTGAACTGAACTTCTGGGCCCATCAGGCGGTGGCGCAGCAGGCCACCCGCATCATGCAGGCGCAGGGCACCTTCGGCTGCCTGTTGTTCAACACCTCCAAGCAGGCGGTCAATCCGGGCAAGGATTTCGGGCCCTATGGCCTGCCCAAGGCGGCGACCCTGTTTTTGGTCAAGCAATACGCCCTGGACCATGGCAAGGACGGCATCCGCGCCAATGCCGTCAATGCCGACCGCATCCGCACCGGGCTTCTGACCGACGAGATGGTTGCAGCCCGCTCCAAGGCGCGCGGCGTTTCCGAGGCCGATTATATGGCCGGCAACCTGCTCAAGCGGGAAGTCACGGCCGACGACGTGGCGGAAGCCTTCGTTTATCTCGCCACCGCAACCAAGACCACGGCGGCTGTGGTTACCGTGGATGGCGGGAATATCGAGGCCAGCTTGCGATAACCGGCGGCTCGGCTAACCTCTCCTCAAAATAAGAAATGGGGAGGGTGTATGCGCGCGGCTTTGGTCATTCCTTTGCTGGCCAGTTTGCTGCTTTGGGCGGCTTCGGCCTGGGCGCAGATGCCGGCCATGCCGCCGCCGCACGACCCCAACGATTATCCCAATCCCTATCACGAGGATGCAGGCTGGGCGCAGCTGGGCCGGCATATCGGCGGCACGTCCGCCGTGGACATGGACCCGGACGGCAAGAGCGTCTGGGTTTTCGAGCGCTGCAGCACGCCCGATGACGGTTGCTCCAAGACCAAGGATCTCGATCCCGTCCACGAGTTCAATGCCCAGGGCAAGCCGGTGAAAAGCTGGGGCAAGGGGGAGACCCTGTACCCTCACGGCATCTTCGTCTCTCGCGACCGGCACATCTGGCTGGTGGAGGGCATCTCGCAAAGCGGCGTGGTGGCCGACGTGATCCACGAATACACGGCAGACGGCAAGCTGCTGCGGACCATGGGTGTCTCCGGCACCGCCGGCGATGCCACCGACCGCTTTAACGGTGTCTCCGATGTGCTCGTGGCGCCCGACGGCAGCATCTTTGTCGCCGACGGCCATAGCGAGAAGACGAATGCCCGGATTCTCAAATATGACCGCAACGGCAAATTCCTGCTGAGCTGGGGCAAGCTGGGCGCGGGCCCCGGCGAGTTCAACGCGCCGCACGGCCTCGCCATGGACAAGGCGGGCCGGCTTTATGTCGCCGACCGCTCCAACAACCGCATCCAGATCTTCGACCAGCAGGGGAAGTTTTTGGGCGAATGGAAACAGTTCGGCCGGCCCAGCGGCATCTTCATCACCAAGGACGACATGATCTATGTCGCGGATTCGCTGTCGAACGCGAAAAACAATCCCGGCTTCGGCAACGGCATTCGCTGGGGCAAGATCAGCGATGGCAAGGTGCTGGGCTACCTGCCCTGGGGCGAATACAACGCCATCGAGGGCGTGGCGGTGGATCGCGATGGCAATATCTTTGCCGGCTTCACCAATGTCCCGAATTTCCGGAAGTTCGTAAAGAACTGAGCCACGCTGCGGGTGTCAGTTGTTAAACCGGAAGTGCATCACGTCGCCGTCAGCGACGACGTAATCCTTGCCTTCCAGCCGGAATTTTCCGGCCTCGCGGGCGCCGGCTTCGCCATTGCCGGCAACATAATCGGCATAGGCGATGGTTTCTGCACGAATGAAGCCCTGCTCGAAATCGGTGTGGATCACGCCGGCGCCCTGCGGCGCCCGTGAGCCCTTGGTCACGGTCCAGGCGCGGGCTTCCTTGGGGCCCACGGTGAAGAACGTCAAAAGTCCCAGCAGCTCATAACCGGCGCGGATCAGGCGGTTGAGACCGGGTTCTTCCAACCCAAGGCTGCTCAGAAAATCGGGCCGGTCTTCGGCCGGCATCTGTGCGATCTCTTCCTCGATCTTGGCGGAAATCACCACGCTTTTGGCGCCCTGCTTTTTGGCCATGTCTTCGGCGCGGGCCGAGATGGCATTGCCGGTGGCGGCGGAGGCTTCTTCGACATTCAGCACATAAAGCACCGGCTTGGCCGTCATCAGGCCAAGCTGGCTATAGGGCCCGGGTTCCTCCGGCGTAAGATCTGCCAGCCGCGCCGGCTTTCCCTCACGCAGCAATGTCACGGCCTTCATCACCAGCGCGACGGCTTCCTTGGCTTCCTTCTCGCCGCCCTTGGCTTTCTTCTCCAGCGCCGGCAGCCGCTTTTCCAGACTGTCGAGATCGGCCAGCATCAGTTCGGTCTCCACCGTCTCGGCATCGCCGATGGGATCGATCTTGCCCTCGACATGAGTGATGTCGTCATCTTCGAAGCAGCGCAGCACATGCACCACCGCATCCACTTCGCGGATATTGGCCAGGAACTGGTTGCCCAACCCCTCGCCCTTAGAGGCGCCGCGCACCAGACCGGCAATGTCCACGAAGGTGATGCGGGTCGGAATGATCTCGGCCGAGCCGGCGATCTTCGCCAAGGTGTCCAGCCGTGCGTCAGGCACCGCCACATCGCCGACGTTCGGTTCGATGGTGCAGAAAGGATAGTTCGCCGCCTGCGCCGCCGCGGTCTGCGTCAGGGCGTTGAACAGGGTGGACTTGCCGACATTGGGCAGGCCCACGATTCCGCATTTGAAACCCATTACTCTTCTTTCTTTTTCTTTTCCGGCTTTGGCGGTGGCTTCAACAGCAGTGCCACCTTGCTCATGAAGCCGGCATCGTCGTCTTTTGCCAGCAGGGGCGCGGCCTGGACCATCGCCTCCACCAGCGGCTTCAGCCAGAGAATGTCGTCCTTGCTGAAATTATCCAGCACATGGCCGCTGACTCTGTGCTTCTCGCCGGGATGGCCGATCCCCAGGCGCACCCGGCGATAGTCGGGACCCAGGGTCGCGGTGATGGAGCGCAAACCGTTCTGCCCCGCGTCGCCGCCGCCGGTCTTCACTTTCAACTTGCCGGCGGCCAGATCGATCTCGTCATGCACCACGACCAGGGCTTCGAGCGGCAGCTTGAAGAAGCGCAAGGCCGGTCCCACGCTGTCGCCGGAAAGGTTCATGTAAGTCTGCGGCTTCAACAGATACGTTTTGCGGCCGCCCAGTGAACCTTCCGACAGCAGGCCCTCGAATTTGGCCTTCCACGGGCCGAAGCCATATTCGGCGTGCAGCATGTCCACGACGATGAAGCCGGCATTGTGCCGGTTCCTCGCATATTGCGAGCCGGGGTTGCCCAGGCCGGCAATGAGTAAAGGCGTGTCCATGAAGGAGACGCCTCCCTCTGCGGCGGCTTACTTCTTGGCCGGGGCGGCGGCCGGCTTGGCACCAGCGGCCGGCGCGGCGGCACCAGCGGCGGGCGCGGCGCCAGCAGCCGGAGCGGCGCCCTCGGCCGGGGTTGCTTCCGCGGCCGGCGCGGAGGCGGCAGCCGCAGCAGCGGCGGCAGCGGCGCGCTGCTCTTCGATGACGCTGGTGGGCGCCACGATCGAGCAGACCGTGAAGTCACGGCCACGAATGATCGGCTTTACGCCTTCCGGCAGGGTGAGGGAGTTGATGTGGATGGACTCGTTGATGTCCAGGCTCGACACGTCCACTTCGATGGTGTTGGGAATCTTGTCGGCCGGGCAGATCAGGCCGATGGAGTGGCGAACGATATTGAGCACGCCGCCCTTCTTCAGGCCGGGGGAAACGTCGCCGCCATTGAAGTGCACTGGAATTTCCAGGCGCACGGTGGTGCCTTCGGCCAGGCGCATGAAGTCCACATGCACGGGGCGGTCGCTGACAGGATCGAGCTGCACTTCGCGCGGGATCACGCGGGTTTTCTTGCCGCCGATGTCCAGCATGATGAGGGTGGTGAGGAAATGGCCGGCTTCGACATGGCGCTCCAGGGTACGGGCATCGACGGCCACGTTCTGGGCGTCTTCGGTTCCGCCATAGACCACGCCGGGGATCAGGCCCTTGGAACGCGCCTGGAAGGCCGGACCCTTGCCGGTCGCGCCGCGCGCTTCCACCTTAAGCTCTTGAACTTGCGACATTTTCCTGATCCTTCGGGGCCGGCTTGGCCGGCAAATATGCGGAAAGGCGAGGCTTTTAGCGGAAGGCGGCTTTCCGCGCAACCGGGCGGTTTTGACCGCCCGAACCCGTGCTAGCCTTGCCCAAAAGCGGGGAGGACGACATGCACAATCCCATTATCGCCATTCTGGCCGCCGGCGTGGCCGCCTGGATCTTCGGCGCGGTCTGGTACGGGGTCTTAGGCAAGCCCTGGCAGCGGGCGCAGGGGCTCGATCCCGATGCGTGCAAGGACAAGAAGATGCCCCTGAACCTGCTGGTGGTGTCGTTCCTGGCCGCCCTGGTGATGTCGGCGACGATCTACTACCTGCTGGCCAGCATGGGTGTGGTGGGCGTCGGTCCCAGCGCCATGATCGGGCTGACCATCGGGGTCGGGCTGATTGGCGTTTCCCTGCTGGTGAATTACTCGTTCCAGCAGCGCCATTACACCCTGACCGTGATCGATGGCGGTCACTGGGCGCTGGCGCTGACCATCGAGGCGGCGGTCATCGCGCTTCTGGCTTAATTGGCTGGAGCGCCGCATTTCGCGGCGCGACCCTCCACTAGGGCCATGACCTGCCTTCCCCTTTGCGGGCGAAGCCCGCCCTAAAGGGGGAGGTGGCCGCGACGGGCGTACGAGCGAAGCGAGTGCGTGATAGTCGCGGACGGAGGGGGTTAAAAAATCAATCAAACAGACTCGAAACCGATGCCTCGTTGTTGATGCGCCGCATCGCCTCGCCCAAAAGCGGGGCAATGGAGATGGTGCGGATGTTGGCGCAGGCCTTCATCGCGTCGGTGGCCTGGATGGTATCGGTCACCACCATGGATTTCAGTTTGGAGTTCTTGATGCGCTCCACCGCCTTGCCCGACAGCACGCCATGGGTGGTGTAGGCATAGACTTCGGTGGCGCCATTGTTCAGCAGCGCCTCGGCGGCATTGCACAGGGTACCGCCCGAATCGATGATGTCGTCGATCAGGATGCAGGGCCGGCCTTCGACCTCGCCGATGATGTTCATCACTTCCGACACGCCGGCCTTTTCGCGGCGCTTGTCGACGATGGCCAGATCGGTGTTGAGGCGGCGCGCCAGCGAGCGGGCGCGCACCACGCCGCCGACGTCGGGCGACACCACCATCGGCGATTTGCCGTCCAGATGCTCCAGAATGTCCTTCACGATCACCGGCTGGGCGAAGAGATTGTCGGTGGGGATGTCGAAGAAGCCCTGGATCTGGCCGGCATGCAGATCCACGGTCAGCACCCGGTTGGCGCCGGCTTCGGTGATCATGTTGGCCACCAGCTTGGCCGAGATGGGGGTGCGGGGCCCGACTTTGCGGTCCTGGCGGGCATAGCCGAAATAGGGGATCACCGCGGTGATGCGCCGGGCGCTGGCGCGGCGCAACGCGTCGATGATGATCAGCAGCTCCATCAGATTGTCGTTGGCGGGCGCGCTCGTCGACTGGATCACGAACATGTCCTCGCCGCGGACATTCTCCCGAACCTCGACAAAGATCTCATCGTCGGAAAAGCGCCGGACATCGGCCTTGACCGGGGTCAGCCCCAGATGGGCGCTGATGGCGTCGACAAGCTCTTTGTTGGAATTGCCTGCGATCAGGCGCATGCCCCGCGATCCGTTGAGATCCGTCATCGCACGCGCCCCCGAAGACCCTGCTGAAGTGAAGCTTTGATGACGGGCTTTTAGCGGCTGGGCTTTGCAATCGCAACCGCAGATGGGCGCTTCCGGTGCGGCTGTTACGCGCTAAGCACAATTGCCGAGATTTGCCGCCCATAATCCGGCTCCCCGGCATGGGTGGTGCGGCGGAAACTGAAAAAGCCGTTTTCCGCGGGATAGGTGCAAATCCCGAGCGTTTCGACCGACCCTGTGCCGGCCTGGGTCAGGCGATGGGCCGCATAGCCGGGCAGATCGAAGCGGAAATGCCCTTCCCGGTCCGAGGGCACGAAGAAGCGGGCATGCTTCGCGCCTGATTCCAAAAACCGGTCGCGAAAGTCCGCGCCGACCTCGTAATTCTGCTGACTGATCGAGGGGCCGATCGCGGCGCTGATCCGCATCCGCGAAGCGCCCAGCTTTTCCATCGCCTCCAGGGTGGCTTCCAGCACGCCGCCGAGCGCGCCTTTCCAGCCCGCATGGGCGGCGCCGATCACGCCGGCGTTGGCGTCGGTAAAAAGCACCGGCGCGCAGTCGGCGGTGAGAATGCCCAGGCCCAGGCCTGGCGTCGCCGTCACCATGCCGTCGCCTTCAAGGCGCCGTCCGTCCTCGGCGCCCCAGGCCGGAAATGTATGAACGATGGGACTATGGACCTGGGACAGGCTGATCAGCCGCACCTCCGGCGCCAGTGCGTCCGCGACCCGCCGGCGATTCCCGGCCACCGCCGCCGGATCGTCTTTCGAACCCGGACCGCAATTGAGCGATGCATAGATGCCTTGCGACACGCCGCCCTCGCGGCCGAAGAAGCCGTGGGCGATGCGGGGGCTATTCAGGCCCTGCGCTACAAGACGCTTCACGGTGGAAAACCCGCGACATCAGTCATGCCCGGCGGCATCAGCGCCAGCACCTTGAAGAGCCGGCCCATCGTGTCATTGCCGATCAACCGCTTGGTGGCCGCGAGAAGATTCTGGCCCTCCGCGGGATTGGCTTTCATCAACTGTTCCGCTCGCTCGGCAATGCCGAGATTGGCGAGAAACGTGCCTTGCGTCACCGGTCCGGAAACGGACGCGCCGCCGCGCTTGGCGGCCGCCGCCAGCGCGGCGAAATCCACATGGGCGGACAGATCATCCTCGCCCGGCTCGGCCAGCACATCGACAAAGCGATGGCCGCCCACTGCCTGCAAGGTTTCGGCAAAGCCCGTGCGCTCGCCATAGCCATAGTCGATGATCAGGCCGGCGCCGCCGCGCGCCGCGATGGCGCGGGCAATGTCTTCGGCGAGCGCCGTCCCGGCAGGCGATGTTTCATAGACCCCGCCTTCCGGCGCGGCTTCCAGTCCGGCGGGAACTGCGGCCGGCGGCAGCGGCACGGGCGCGAGCGCGAATGTCAGCTCGCCATCCTTGGCGGCGATCATCCGCTCGCACCAGCCGCGCGGGGTCTTTACATATTGGCGCACCGGCAAGGCATCGAAGAATTCATTGGCGACCAGGAACAAGGACCGGTCGGTCAGGCTATCATCGAATTGCGGCTGCCAGCTCACATCGGCGCCAAGGCTGCGCAATTTATCGGCCTGCATCTCCTGCAAGACCGGGCTGGCCTCGATCAGCACCACGTCCAGATCCACCAGAAACTCCGGCGCCACCCTGGCGGTGCGCAGGATATCGGCCATCAGGGTGCCGCGGCCGGGCCCGAGTTCCACCAGGCGGGGATTTTTGGGGCAGCCCTGATCGGCCCAGGCCTGCACCAGCCACAGCCCGACCATCTCGCCGAACATCTGGCTGATTTCCGGTCCGGTGGTGAAATCCCCGCCCGCGCCGAAGGGGTCGCGCGTTGCATAATAGCCTTCCTTGGGGTCCAGCAGCGCCACGGTCATGAACTGCGCCACCGAGATCGGGCCTTGCGCCGCGATCAACTCCGCAAGACGGGAATTCAGGCTCATGCGTTCTTGGCAACGGGCTTGCGATAGGCCAGCCAGAACAGCGCGCCTGCGCCCAGCCAGACCGGAATGGAGAGCGCCATGCCCATGGAGACCGGGCCGATGAACTGAGTGTCGGGCTCACGGAAAAACTCGCTGATGAAGCGGAAGCTGCCGTAGCCCAGGAAGAAGATGGCGCAGAGCAGGCCGGGGCGCCGATGGGCGCCGAAGACACGCAGCGCGATCTGCATGATCAGGAACAGCGCCACGCCTTCCAGCGCCGCCTCATACAATTGGCTGGGATGACGCGGCAGATGATAGGGATCGCGCGGGAAGATGATCGCCCAGCGCGCTTCCGAAGGCCGGCCCCACAACTCGCCATTCACGAAATTGGCGAGGCGCCCAAAGAACAGCCCGATCGGCGCAAAGGCGCAGACCAGGTCTCCCACCGACAGCAGCTTGAGTTTGCGCCGGCGGCAGAACAGCCAGACCGCCAGCACCACGCCGAGCAGCCCGCCATGAAACGACATGCCACCATTCCAGGCAGCGATGATGCTGATGGGATCGGTGATGAACCCCATCGGCAGCCCGTCGCAGAAGGCCGCATATTGCGGGGTGACGCTGCAGAGGAAGGTGCCGTAGATCAGCACCCAGCCCAGCCGTCCGCCGATGATCACGCCCAGGATGGCCCATACCACCAGGTCGCCAATGTCATCTTCGGTCGCCGGCGGCTTGCCGTTGAACGGCGGCGGCGCCCAAAGTTTCTTCTGGCGCAGAACCCGCACCACGCCCCACCAGCCCAGCACGATGCCGGCGATATAGGCCAGGGCATACCAGCGGATGGCGAACGGCCCCAGATGCACCAGCACGGGATCGATCTGGGGGAAGGGCAGCAGGGCCTGGATCATGGGTATGTAGACGGCGGTGCTTCGCGGCTTGTGTCAAGCGGGTGGCGCCGCCATATAGAAGGGGCCTTAGAGAAAGGCAAAGCGGAGCTTCCGATGGCGCAGACCGACAATCCCTTCCTGGACGGGGTAGCCAAGGCCTTTACCGACGCCGCCGGCATGGCCCAGAGCGTCCGGACCGAGATCGACACATTTGTCCGTCAGCGGCTGGAGCGGCTGGTCGCCGATATGGATTTCGTGCCGCGCGAAGAATTCGAGGCCGTGAAAGCGATGGCCGCCAAGGCCCGGGAAGAGAATGAAGCGCTGGCGGCCCGGATCGCTGCTTTGGAATCCAAATCAAACACTTAAGCGCCGCGCAGAGTCCTTAACGCCGTTTCGGCGGACCGGCGCCAAAGCTGTGGAATCTTTTTTCCCGCCGGGGATGAGAGTCCTCAGACTCTTGTTTTCTCAAAATCTTGTGCCAGTTTGGACCTCGACTGCTTCGTTTTGTGGCTGGAGTTGATCCATATGACCATTACGCACCTGGACGACGAGCCGTTGGACCTGCTCCACCCCCTCGACCTCCTGGAAAAGGCGGTCGAGGCGAATGGCTGGGCCTTTGAGCGTGCGGGACGGGACGAACTGAACCTGTCGGTTGCGGGCAAGTGGAGCGACCACCATTTCAACTTCTCCTGGCGGGACGATTTGCAGTCGCTGCATCTGTCCAGCGCTTTCGATATGCGGATCAGCGAAGGGGTGCGGCGGCAGAATGTGGCCGACCTCCTGATGCATGTGAACGCCAAGCTGTGGATCGGCCATTTCGACCTCTGGCCCCAGGACGGCACCATCATCTTCCGCCATGCCATGATCTTCCCTGACGCCGAAACCAGCGCCGCCCAGTGTGAGGCGCTGCTCAACCTGGCGTTGGAAGCCTGCGAGCATTACTACCCCGCCTTCCAGTTCGTGCTCTGGGGCGGCAAGACCGCGGAAGAAGCGGTGGCGGCGGCGGTGCTGGAGTGCGCCGGCCAAGCGTGATGCCGTGAGCATTCTTCTGATCGGCGCGGGCCGCATGGGCTCGGCTCTGCTCAAGGGCTGGCTCAAGAGTGGCGCCAAATCCATCCAGGTGGTTGAGCCCAAGCCTTCGCCGGAGCTGCGCAAGCTGGCGAAAGCGAAAAAGATCGCCCTGTTTGCCGCGCCGTCGCAGGTGAAAGCCAAGCCTTCGGTCTGTGTGGTGGCGATCAAGCCGCAGGTACTGAAAGGCGAAGCCGCGGCGCTGGCGGGTTTCGCGGCCGGTGGTTCTTTGATGCTTTCCATTGCCGCCGGAACCTCCATCGAAGCATTGACGAAAGCCTGGGGAAAAAAGGCGCGCATCATCCGCGCCATGCCCAACACGCCGGGCGCCATCGGCGCGGGGATCACCGGACTCTATGCGGCGCGCGGTGTCACCCCGGCGGACAAGAAGCGCGCGGTCGCGCTGTTGTCGGCCCTGGGCCAGACCGAATGGGTGGCGAAGGAAGAGTTGATTGACAGCGTCACCGCCGTATCCGGTTCCGGCCCCGCCTATCTTTTCCTGATGGCGGAGGCGCTGACCGAGGCCGGCGTCGCCGAAGGCCTGCCGCGGGCGCAGGCCGAGAAATTCGCCCGCGCCACCGTCGCCGGTGCGGGCGCGTTGCTGGCGGCGGACAAATCGCCGGCCTCCGCGCTGCGTGAAGCCGTTACCAGCCCCGGCGGAACCACGGCGGCAGCGCTGTCGGTGCTGATGGCGGACGATGGCCTGGTGACCTTGATGAAGCGCGCGGTGCAGGCTGCGCGCAAACGTGCGGAAGAGCTGCGATAGAGAGTCGGGTAGGACTCAGACCAGCTCTATTCTCATCCCCGGCGAGCGCGAACGGTAGTGAGCGCGAGGGAAGGGGATCCGGGTGTCTGCGATGTCCTTGTGTCTAGCACCTAGGTTCCCTTCCCTCGGCTCGCGCTGACACGCGATCCCCGGGAATGACAAGTATCGCTAGACCGGCAACCTAACGGTCGCCTTCAATCCGCCCAGACTGCTGTAGCCCAGTACCAGATCGCCGCCATGGGCGCGGGTGATGTCGCGGGCGATGGCGAGCCCCAGCCCTGAGCCGCCGCTTTGCAGGTTCCGGCCCTCATCCAGGCGATGAAACGGCCGGAAGGCTTCTTCACGCCGGGCCTCGGGAATGCCGGGGCCATTGTCTTCCACCGCGATCTCCACCATGCGCTCATCGCGCTGCAGGCTGATCTCCACCTTGCTGCCGTGCTTCAGGGCATTGTCCAGCAGGTTGCTGAGTACGCGCCTGAGGCCTGCGCGCTTGACGCTGACGGTGACATGGTCGGGCGCGGTGACGGCGATGCCGTCGCGCTGGCGCGCCTTGGCGGCCGCCACCGCGGCGTCGCGCACCAACTCGCCCAGATCGGTGGGCAGGGATTCCTCGCCGCCCTCGCCGCGGGCGAAGGCCAGATATTCATCCAGCATATGCTCCATCTCGGCCACATCGCCCCGCATGGATGCGATCTCGGCGTCGCCGTCCGGCATCATGGCCAGGGCCAGCTTCAGCCGGGTGAGCGGCGTCTTGAGATCGTGGCTGACCCCCGCCAGCATCTCGGTGCGCTGGGTGACGTGACGCTCGATGCGCTCGCGCATGGTGATGAAGGCCTGGGCGGCACGGCGAACTTCCAGTGCGCCATAAGGCTTGAAATCCGGCACGGCGCGGCCTTTGCCGAAACTGTCGGCGGCGCGCGCCAGCCGCTCGATGGGGCGAACCTGGTTTCTCAGGAACAGGACCGCGATACCGATCAGGATGAAAGACGAGCCGACCATATAGAGGATGAAAAGATCGGGCTTGGAGACGGTGACACGGTCGCGCGGCACCAGCACCGCCAGAACGCCGTCATGTACGTCCACCCGGATCTCGAAGTCGTCGCCGCTGCGGGCGGTACGGAAGTCACGATTCGCGCCGATGCGCTGTTCCAGAATATCGTCCAGCGCCACGTCGATGGTGCTGGTCAGGGTGCCGTGAAAGGATGGCAGGTTCTGGTGCGGCAGGAAGCGGATGCGATAATCAAGCTGGCGCGCCGCCAACGCCCGCAGGCGTTCGCGCTCCGGGCTCCGGTTGCCGTCCTCCAACGACACCAGCAGGGCCATGTCGGCGGCGACATCGCGCGCCAGCCGCCGTGTGGTGGTGTCCAGGTCGCGCTCGAAAAACACATAGGCGATGATCGCCTGCAGCAGCACGATCGGCGCGACGATGATGATCAGCGAACGCCAGAACAGCCCGCGCGGCAGAACCCGCCTGAGGGACAGGCTCTCACCCACGACCCACCTCAGCCACGACCAACCTCAGCCACGACCAACCTCAGCCACGACCAACCTCAGCCACGATCAGGGACCAACATGTAGCCAACCCCCCGCACTGTCTGCAGGTAGAGCGGCAACTTGGGATCTTCCTCGATCTTGCGGCGCAGGCGGGTCACCTGCA
>Ga0268266_10000747_pt1 | contig 43516 bp, 39 predicted proteins | sample KBSS13metaG_FD_190356 | JGI IMG/M metagenome (GOLD analysis project Ga0268266, IMG submission 190356) | Switchgrass rhizosphere microbial communities from Kellogg Biological Station, Michigan, USA - KBS S1-3 metaG (SPAdes) (version 2) | ecosystem: Host-associated > Plants > Roots > Rhizosphere...
GTGCGGTAGAAGGTCTGCTTGATAGCCAGCACGTTCGGATCATTAGCCGCCCGCGTCACGAACTCCACGACCGGTTCGAACGAATCGAACGGGTGATGCATCAGGATGTCCTGACGCCGGATGGCCGTGAACAGATCTTCGCCGCCGCGATGACTGCGACCGCGCGGCGGCCGGGGCGTAAACGGAATATCGCGCAGATGCGTGTGGCCCGGCACGCGCAGCAGTTCCATCATCGCCGTCAAGTCGAGCGGGCCAGGGACACGGTAGACCTCGCTGTAAGATTCCGGCCCGCCGTCCCCTTCTTTGATTTCTTCTGGCTCGACGATCATGCGAATTAGCTCTTCGCTGGCGTCGGCGGCCACTTCGACGCGCACAGCCTGGCCACGTTGACGCTCGCGAAGTCGCTTTTCGATCAGACGCAGCATGTCGTCTGACTCTTGCTCGAGCAATTCCACGTCGCTGTCGCGCGTGATGCGGAATGTCGTGCTGGCCAGAACGTCGAAGCCGCCGAACAACTCGGACAGCCGGCCGGAGACGGCGTCTTCGAGCAAAATAAATTGCTGAGCGTCGCCCGCTCCAAGCGAAACCAGACGCGGCAAAACCTGCGGCAGGTGGACCACGGCAAATAAATGCCGCGGACCCAACCCCGTGTGCCGGTCCAATAGCGCCGCCAGGTACAAGCCGCGGTTGTGATAGCGCGGACTCGGATGGGCCGGGTCAACCGCCATGGGCGTGAGAATCGGGAAGGCGCGCTCGGCGAAGAACTTATCGACCTGGGCGCGCTGCTCGGCGTTCAGCTCGTGATTCTTCAACAGCCGAAAGCCCTGCTCAGCCAACTGCGGCCGAACCGAATCGTTCCAGCAGCGGTATTGCGCGGCCACCAACTCCTGGGTGCGCACGGCAATTCTTTGCAACTGGCCGATTGGCCGAACGCCGTCGGGCGAGTAGTCCTGCGGCGCCAGATCGCCAAAGGCCTGTTCGCGCAGCCCCGCCACGCGAATCATAAAAAACTCATCGAGGTTCGAGCTGAAGATCGCCAGGAACTTGACTCGCTCCAAAAGTGGGTTCGTCGGGTCGTCCGCTTCTTCCAGAACGCGCGCATTGAATTCCAACCAACTCAACTCGCGGTTGAGAAAATGTTCGGCGAGAAAGGCTTGTTCGATCACGGCCAACTCTTCAGTACGGAAAAACGATTGCGGATAAATAATCGACCTACGCCTTCCTGGCAAATAACTGCGCCTGCCTGGCAAATCTTTTTGAACCGTCGCCCGAAACGAATCGCGCCCGAGCGACTGCAACAATACCATTTTTGAGCGACTCCACGGGGCGCACAACCATTTCGCTCCTTAATCTTAGGCCCTGGCAGCCGCCTGAAAAGCGTACCCGACGGGGCGAATCCGCGGAGATTTCGGCTCTTCTGGCGGAATTGGGTGGTTTCGGAAGAGTAAACGCGGGCCGATACGCTGCCGCTGTTGCCAGGCCAAGCATTCCACGCACGCAAAAAAACACCCGGACCGCGCTTCATGCGCGAGCCGGGTGTCTTGTTAAGCATCGTACACACGACTTCCCACGCGTTTCATGGGAAGCATTCCGGGCCTACTTAGGCTGCGTTACGCCCGGAAACTCGTCCGTGCGGAAGGGCGTCGCCGGCAGGTCGGCCTTGTTGAACAAGTTGACCACCGGGAAGTTCGCCCAGCCGTAGCGGACGGCGACCGGCTTCGGCACGTCGGGGCTGCTGACGATGATCTTGTTGCCATCGATTTCGGCCATGGCGCGGACAAACTTGCGATCTTCGCCCGCGACGGTGAAACCGGTGAGCGCCCCGTTCTTGGCGGTCAGCCCACCCTTCGCGTGATCGAACGTCAGGACGACCTTGTCTCCTTCGATCGTTTTGCTGGCCAACACCGGGCCGCAATGTTCGACGTCCTCGCCATGCACCATCGCCCGCGCGGCGAGCGCCAGGCGATGACCGACGGGCTGCTTCCACTTAGGATGAATGTCCTTCTCATCGCCCAAGTCGGTAATGACCGCCATGCCGACGTTCGGCAGCGTCTTGGTCGCCAGGTATTGCGCTTCGCGCAGTTCGGCCCAATCGCTGTCACCCGGTTCCGGCTTGATCGCCGTGAACGGAGCAAGCTGCACGAGCAGGAAGGGGAAGTCGCCCTCGCCCCAACGAGCGCGCCAATCTTTGATCATGGTCGTAAAGAGCGTGCGGTATTCGTACGCCCGCGCGGCGTTCGATTCTCCCTGGTACCAGATCGCGCCCCGAATTCCGTACGGAATCAGCGGGTTGATCATCGCGTTGTACAAACCGCTCGGGCTGTTCGGCTTGTCATTGGCTGCGACGCCGTGATAGGCCTTGAGCGTAGGATCCGCGGCGATCGCTTCTTTGCTCGTCCAGGCCTCGGCCGGCGTGCCACCGTAGTTCGTACTGATCAGACCAATCGGCACTTTCAGGTGCTTGGCCAGGTCTGCGCCAAAATGGTACGCGACAGCGGAGAACTCGCCGACGGTGCTCGGTCCGCACTCGACCCACTTGTTGTCGGCCGGGATGTCGGTCTGCGGCAACGGAGTTGCGCGACGCGTGACGGTCAGCAAGCGAATCTGCGGGTTAGCCGACGCGGCGACCGTTTCTTCTGGCTTATCACTCTGCTTGACGGACCACTGCATGTTCGACTGTCCGCTGGCAATCCAGACTTCGCCGACCAGGATATTCTTGAGCGTGATGGTGTTTTCGCCTGCGATCGTCAATTCGAACGGGCCGCCAGCCTTCACCGGCGCGAGATCAACTCGCCAGTTGCCTCCCTTGGCCGTGGTCGAAACTTCCTGCCCATTGAATTTGACGGTGACTTTTTCTCCGTCGTTGGCAATTCCCCAGACCGGAATCTTGATGTCGCGCTGGAGCACGGCGTTGTCGGAGAAGACCGGGTTGACCGCGACCTTGGCCATGGCCGGCGCGGTGACGGCGGCGACCGTTAGCGATAGCGTAAACAGAAACAAGCGGCGGGCGTTCATCGTGCAAAGCTCCTGGCTGGTTCGATGGGCGGGATACTGCGGTCGCGCAGGCGGTGACCGGCGCTACCGGTATGTCGCCGCATAGTATAGACACCCCGGCGCCCAAAAGGCAGCATGCCGCCGGTTCTGCTTGCCGGACGCCTGCTGACGCCGTATTCTGACATTTAAGAACGGCGTACTGACCGAAAACGCCAATCGATGACGAACATTTCTGAACCTTCGCGCCCGGCCGCCGGCCAGGACAATTCGGCGAAGGCACAAGCTCAAAGACGGTCTTTCAGGCGGGCGATCATGGCCGACTCAGCGAACAAGCTCCGCGACACACTTGTCCAACTGCACGAGCAGCTTCGCGATACGCGCGATGTCAACGACGAGACGCGCGTCTTACTGCTCGAAATGATTGACGACATCCGCGCGGTCGTCAGCGACGGCGCGCAGGTCAATCAGGATGAGCACGGCACGCTGATCGCGCGGTTGCGAGCAGCCGAACACTCGTTCGAAGCCACGCACCCCACGCTGTCGGGCGTGATCAGCGGATTGATCGATATCCTGGGACAGATGGGGATCTGACGATCGGCCCACGCCGGGCGTCGATCAGCCTCAGGTCGCATTACTTCCCAGCTTCGAATCACTTCTCGCTCGATTACGAAGCGGCCCCGCTGTGCGGACTCCACTTCATCACCAGCCAGCGCAATCGCCGCGCTAGCAAATACGCCAGCGACACCGCGCAAAGGATGATCAGCAGGGTCCGCAACTGCGCTGCGGCTTGGATCGAGAGACCAAGCCCCGCGCCGAGCGTCACGTAGGCCGCAAAACAAATCGGGCACTTGGGCATGATCGCCAGTAATGTCGCCGGCACGGCGGGCGCTACCCAACCGGCGACGCGCCGCCAGCGCGGCTGACGTTCGCTCGGCTCGCGCCGCGCCCCATGGAGTTGCGTCTCCACCGGGCGCAGCGCGTCGGCGTCGGTCGATGGCGCCACGAACTGCACAGCCTTCGATTCGCAGCCGCAGCCGCATGAGCGATTCACGGTTATTTCTCCGCTTCGCAGCTTGAGCAGCTCGACTTTTGCGAATTGGCGTACAGTGCCGAAGCGTCGACCGTCGCGCTCGCCTCATATCGGTCGTGGTGCCGGATCCACGACATCGGTGGCGTCAGGTCTTCCTCGTTGCGTCCCATCGGCGCCAGGTCGAGATAGCCGTACGTGCCGACCAGCATCTCCAGCCCACGGGCATACGTTGAGTAGGTGTGGAAGATATTGCCCGAGGCGTCCTTGAAGAACGCGCTCATGCCTGGCAGTTCATCGGCGGTCGCCTCACTGGCCTCGTAGTTGTAGGTGACCTTTCCGGCGTCTCGTTGTTCCTGGGAGAACGAAACCTGGTAGTCGAAATTGAAGTTGTTGCCGCTCGACGACACCCAACGGAATTTCCAACCCATCCGCTTTTGAAACGGCGCAATCTCCGAAAGCTTGCCGCGCGAGATGGCGACAAACGCCACGCCACGGGCGTTCAGGTGGGGCAGCATGCCATCGGCGTGGTCCATCAAAAACGAACAGCCAGGGCAACCCTCTTGCCAGCCGGGGCCAAGCATGAAGTGGTACACAATCAACTGATTTTTCTTGCCGAACAATTGCGAGAGAGATTGCGGTCCATCGGCCGTGTCGAAGACGTAGTTCTTGTCGACTTTCACCCACGGCAGCTCGCGGCGCTGGCGGCTCAACTCGTCGCGCTGACGAGTGAATGCCTTTTCCTTGGCCAATAATGCCTTGCGCGCTTTGAGCCATTCGGCTTGAGATACAACGGGATGATCTTGCGTGATGGTGGACATGATTTCACTCCAAAAAAATCTGGACTTTCGATCGATTGCGGACCTTTCGGCGCCCCCCTCAATACACACGGTCATTTCAGTCGCTGTTCGACCAGCTTGCGCACCAGTCTCAATTGATGGACCCAACCGTGTTGAACCCCTTCGGCGTGTTCCGGCACAATTTCGCCAAACGCGCGATGACGCAGCGTGAGCCGCGTGCCACCGGCTTCCTTCGTCAATCGGTATTGCAAATGCGAAACGGCTGGGTACGACATAAACATCGGCCCATTAATCTCGATCAGCGCCGGTGGCTTGATGACCTGGACGTGGCCCCAGAAGTGACCGGTGTTATTGCCGAGATCTCGATACCAGCGACCGCCGGGCCAGGCTTCGAGCACCATCGGCATCGGTGAGTTGTCGCCCGTTTCGTTCAGTGGGCCCATCTGTTCGAGCAGTGTCTCGAAGACGATTTCGAGCGGCGCCTCGATGTCTTCGCTCTTGACGATCTCGAACGAACGGAGCTGTGGTTCGGTGGCAATGGTCGCCATGGTGAACTCTCCTAAGGTTTGCGTGATTCTTTGTCCGCAGTGGCTTGCGCGCGAGCCTTCGCTTCGGCCCGCTGCTTGACTCGGCTGATCTGATGCGTCCAGTAACGCTCGAACGGTTTGACCCAGTCGTGCACGGACTTCAACTCCTGGGCGTTCAGCCGGTAGAGCCGTTGCTGGCCGAGTTTGCTGACCGAGACGATGCCAACTTCGCGCAGGACCTTTAAGTGCTTCGAGACCGCCGATTGTGGGATGCCGAGTGAGTCGACCAGCGACCCAACCAGCTGCCCCTCTCCGCGGGCCAGCACATCAATAATCTGCCGCCGCCGCGGCTCGGCAATGGCGTTGAAGACGTCGCTGGTGGTAGTGGCTCTTGGCATGTCTGGATTATATTCCTATATGGGAATATGTCAAGCAGGAAAAAAGAGAACGTGCAACACGTGCCTTTTCTCAGGTAATGAAAACGAAAAAAGCCCATCGGAGCCCGGTAGGCTTTTACCGAACCGCGACGGGCTCTAAAAATTTGCTGCGCGCTGTTTCAGAGCGACGCAGCGAGGTCGCCTCGCAGCGAAAGTTCTTCTACTTATAGGTTGCCAGGCGCCGCAGTAACGTACACGGCGCTTTCTCGCTACTTCGTCGGGTCGGTCACTCGGCCCATAAACAGAATACTGCCGGTTGCCTGGTCGCGGATCAGGAACAGAAATGGATGATCCGCGCGGAATGTGATCGGTTCTTCTGGGGGCTGGAAGCTCGTTGTGCCGACGACTACTCCGGTGGCGGCCGCGGCCTCGGTCCCTTTTTCGTTAACCTCGACGAACGCTTTATGGTTCACGCTCGAAATCGACAGCCCGCCGGCGTCACTCATCCGACTGAAATCAGCCTTGTTATGGTCGAACGCCAAGGTCATCCCGAGTGACTGCAGCGTGTCGCCCAAAGAGAATTCGCTGGTCATCTTGAACTTGGGAAGATAGACGAGGACTTCGCGTTTGCGCAGCCCCGTGGTCGCGTCCTTCAGCCATTGACTGGTCAGTTGCGATTCAAGCTTCGCTAAGCCATCGGCCTTTTCGGGCAGCACGGCAATCATGCTCATCTGTCCGTCGGCGTAAGGAAGTTCAAGCACCTGGGCGCCGTCGAGCTTTCTATAGCCGAACGTTTTCTGCTGAAACATGAAGGACGCGTCGATTTTCTTGCCGTCGCCCATGAGAAACGGCGCCGGCTTCGTTTGCTCCGCTGTGAATGGCGCCTGCCAGTCGCCTTTGAAGTAAATCGCGTTCGTCAACACCAGGCGAGTCATGCTGTTGATAGCGCCTGGTGGGATCAGGTCCTTGATCCTGTCCTTGGTTTGTTTCGCGACCCAGTCGTTGATTGTCGTGCGCGATTCATCGGAGTTGCGGACAAAGTCCAGCGGCGTCAATTCAGCGCCAAAGGTGTCGCGGGTCAGCGTTAAATACTCTGGGCGGAAGCCGAACGTCTGTTGCCCCCACAGTCGATTGGCGAGACTAATCTCAAGCCCTGGCTGCCTGGCGGCGGTTAACTCACCGGCCAGCTGTGCGAGCGCCGGAAAAAGCTTCTCTTGCGGCAGATCGAGATGGAGCACGGTCTTCATTTGTTCGGCGGTTTCGCCGGCCGCGCCTCCATACGTCATGGAGAGCGCGGTCGAGATGCTGGCTGGCGAGAGGAAGAGATTGCCATCGCTTGGCTCGCGTAGCTTGCCGTACAGCTCCAAGGCAAACTGGTTGGTCGCTTCTGCCAATCGCCTCGTATCGACGGCCAGCTGAGCGTTCTTCCGTGGAGGGGGCGCAGCCTGGGCCGCTTGCTGGTCGCTGAAACCAATCGCCGCGGCCCCGAGTATTGAATGACAAGCGATCCCTATCAGTCGTCGACGAGTGAGCATGCAAGGAGTCTCCTGAGCGAAGCGTTCGATCGATCCGGATCGCAAAATCTGCGGCTAATGGCTCTGGCTCTCGCTACGGCTAATGGCACCGGCTTAGGTATCCGGCGCCAGCGTCAGGGCGTCGCCACCACCCGCAGTTGGGACGATCTACGGAGCGTCAAAGTTCCAAGTTCATGATTCCCGAGGTTCACTATTTACTTGGCCTCCGCTAGCAGGTACAAATAGTTCGTCAGCTAACCATTTTTGGGCGGGGCCACGTTTCCGGCCGTCCGATAGAACCAATTGGCATAATCACTTCTCCCGTTTCGCTCGAGCGAGGATTTCTCATGCGCAGTTTCCGCTGTCTCGCCAGTCTGGGTTTGATCTTGATGGTCGCAGGCGCAGCGGTCGCCGCCGACGCAGAACCGACGCCTTCGCCGATCGGCCGGAAGATCGCCGATTTCTCAATCCCGGACGTGCACGGCAAGGACCACTCGCTCTCGGAATATAAAGACAGCAAGCTGCTGGTCATCGCCATGATGGGGACTGAGTGCCCACTGGCGCGAGTTTACGCGCCGCGCTTGCAAGACTTGGCAGCCGAGTATGAATCGAAAGGCGTCAAGTTCATCTCGGTCGACGCCAACTCGCAAGACTCGCTCGAAGACATCGCGCACTTCATCAAGACGCACAACCTGACGATGCCGGTCCTGAAGGACATGGAGAACAAAGTCGCCGACCTGCTCGGCGCGACGCGCACTCCGGAAGTGTTTGTCCTCGACGGCGACCGCGTCATCCGTTACGCCGGTCGCATTGACGACCAATTCGGCTTCAAGACGGGCGCCGGTTACGCCAAGCCACGTCTGGCGCATCGCGATCTGGCCGCTGCCCTCGACGAACTGTTGGCAGGTAAGCCGGTCACCAACTCGCTCGTTACCGCCGACGGCTGTTTGATTGGCCGCGTCAAGCGCGACGGCAAGGGAGACGTCACCTACTCAAACCAGATCTCGCGCATCTTGCAGGCCAAGTGCCAGGAATGTCACCGGGCTGGCGAACTCGCGCCGTTTGCCATGGACGACTATAAAGAGGTCGTCGGTTGGGCCGAAACGATTCGTGAAGTGATCAACGATGGCCGCATGCCACCGTGGTTTGCCAACCCAGCCCATGGCAAGTTCGCCAACGATCCGCGACTCTCGGACGAAGAGAAGAAGCTGGTTGGCCAGTGGGTGGCTAATGGTTGCCCAGAAGGGGACCGCTCGCAACTGCCGCCGGCCAAGACCTACGAGACCGGCTGGAAGATGGGCAAGCCCGACCAGATCATCTATGTCGACGACAAACCCTACGACGTGCCGGCCGAAGGCGTCGTGGCGTACAAATACTTCACCGTCGATCCAGGCTGGAAAGAAGACAAGTGGATCCAGGTCACTGAGTGCCGACCGGGCAACGCCGGAGTGGTGCACCATATCATTTGCTTCATCAATAACGGCGGACCAAATCCGGTGGGCGAAGGCGGCGGCCTGGGTGGATACGCTCCGGGCAACAGCCTGAACGTGCACGCCCTTGGCACCGCCATCAAAGTGCCTGCCAACAGCAAGCTCGTCTTTCAGATGCACTACACGCCCAATGGAACTCCCACGCAGGACCGCAGCATGATGGGCGTGAAGTTTGCTGATCCGAAGACGATCAAGCAACAGAGCCACGGGGATCTGGTGGGCAATCTCAGCCTGAAGATCCCGGCCAACGACGCCAACTACGAGGTCTCAGCCAAGCATAAGTTCCGTCGCGAAATGCTGATGCTGAACATGACGCCGCACATGCATCTGCGTGGCAAGGATTTCCGCTTCGTGCTGGAATATCCAAACGGCGACAAAGAGATCCTGCTCGACGTCCCCCGCTGGGACTTCAACTGGCAACTCCGCTACGAGTTCGCCGAGCCGAAGGTGATCCCGAAGGGCGCCACGCTCCACTGCATCGCCCATTACGACAACTCGGCGGACAACCCGGCCAATCCAGACCCCAACTCGATGGTTAAATTTGGTGACCAGACTTGGGAAGAAATGATGTTCGGCTTCTACGCCTCGATCGATCCGAAGGAAAACCTGCTCGAAGCCAAGCCGGCCAAATTGGCGGCGGGCGAAAAAGCGGGCGGCGCCAAAGTTGACGCGGCCGACGACGATCAGGAAGACGACGACGCAGACGCCAAGGCCACGCCAGAGAAATAGTCTGAGCGGGCCGGTCGCGTTGGTATCACTCGGCCACAATAGACGTCCGTGATACATGACTGACCTGCTGAACAATTGACGGCTGCCGGCACGGATCGGGCGAATACTTCGCCACTATGCCGCGCCGATTCCTGGACAGCGACATGGCGGCGCTCGACAATGCCGTCATGGACGTAGCCAGTCTTCAATCTCGAACGAACTTCAAACGCCGAACGCCGCGAACCAATCGCGCGCTCGGCGTTTTTTCGTGGATCATCGTGTTGGCGATCGTCGCGGATTGGTCCACGCTCATCCGTGCGGCCGACATTGTGTCGACTTCGCGCGTGATTGAGCGGATTCCGCACACGGCGAAAGAGCTCGACCTGGCGCACGAAAAAAGCGACAGCGCCTGCGTGCTCTTGCCGGCCGGCGAGCCGCTGGCCCCGGCGCGATTCGAAACTGAGGTCAAGACCGTCGACCTGAAGCTGGCCGGCAGCGCGACCACGGGCACGGTTCTGCCGCCTGACAGTGGGCGCTGGCCGGCGCTGAGTTTTGGCGTCAACATGACGAAGAGCGATCAGGCCCTCCTGCCTCGGCTGTCTCGCCGGCTGATTCTCGAGAAGATCAAAAACAACTATGTCTGCCTGCAGGTCCGTGTCGAACGTGCGCCAGCGGGCGGCGCGCCGTTTCTGCACTATCAGCCACTGGCCGCGGTGGGCGAGTACGGACACACCGAGCGAACAGAAAAATTCGCTTCCCTACAGCAAACGGCCGTAGCCAACGTTCGCAGCCTGGGCTTGTTCGTAAAGCCCGGTGAACAGCGCGAGGCTGACAATCTGCGGACGGTGGTCCTGGCGACCAAGGGAAGCCGAGTTGTAGCGGGGAACACCGGGAATCCGCCGAAATTGGAACCGACATTGGAGATGATCTTCGTCCGGCTGCGCGTGCCGCCGGCGAAGGCGAACTCGACCGCTCCGCCGACCGTCGAGATTCACACGTTTTGCACGACGGACGATCTCAAGCGACTGGTCTACGTCTCAGGTTATACGGCGCCCGACAAGTTCGACGACTGTGGCATGACCAGCACGATTTTGATTACCGAGTTTGCCTACGCCGGGCAATATCCATCGGCCCGCGCCACGCGCGGTCTGAAGTTTCAGTCGCGTGGCGAATTTGAGATGAGCGAGCTCAACGCCTACGCCCGCGACGCCCGGCTGAAAGGCGGCGCGCTCGACAACCTGACCGACGTGCTCGATGCCGTGATTGACGGCCGGCTGAAGCCCCGCGCAGAATGACCGAGAGTATGTCCGACTTCGAGCAAGAGCGCCACAAGCCCCCGACGACGCTGGAACGACCGCGCGAATTGGTCATCGCCTGCGTCCCACTCCGGAGCAACGTAAACTTGTCACGGATCGTCCGCGCGGCCGGCTGTTGCGGCGTGCAACGCGTGATTTGTTGCGGTCACGCTCGCGTGATTGATAAGATTGCCCGCGACTCGATCGACGCCGACTTACCGACGAATGTCTCGATCGAAGTTCACCGTACGCTGGAGCCGCAGATCGCCAAGCTACGGAGCGAAGGTTTCCGCCTGGTGGGTCTCGAGCAAACCACCGGCTCGCACTGCATCTATGAGTTTGCCTTTCCACGCAAAATGGCGCTCGTAATCGGCAACGAGCGCGGTGGTCTGGACCCCGAAGTGCTGAAGTTGCTAGACGACGTCGTCGAGATCCCAGTCTACGGCCGACCACTAGCGCACAACGTGGCGACCGCCACTGCAATGGCGATGTACGAGTATTGTCGGCAATACCCGCGCGGGTGAATGCGCGGCGAACGAGCCTTCCAGCTAATGGCGGTCAGCAGCGCCGATCGTCGGGAGTGCGAGTCTCACCGCCGAGCAACGAGCGCGCAAGGCGCCGCGTCAGAAGAGATTAAGAAACGGGGTCAGAATTATTTACGACACATGCCGTAAGTAATTCTGACCTCTTTTTGCATGGACCCATTTTTGCATGCGTGGCCATGCCGACGAGGTGAATGGTTGCGGAGAGCATGCTCACGCAAGCGTGAGCATGGCACACAGGGTCAGTCGTTCCTACCAACGCCCGGTGACTGGGGCCGCGGGATTGTACGTACGAACGCGCCCGTCGGCTTCTGGAGGCGGTTTCTGATACATCGGGGGCCGAACCGTGTTGTCCAACGGGCCCATCGTAGGACTCGGATATGGATCGAACCATTGGGCGCGGCGCTGTTGCTCCGGCGCAGTGCCTGGATTGAGCCACTGCGGACCAGCAACGTCTTGGCACCCCGCCAGCGTCAACAGGACAATCGTCCACAGCGCGACTGTTGCCTTTCGCATTCAACGCCTTCTTTCGCCGCGCGTCGATAGGCTCAGAACAGAGCGCGACGTCGGGGGTGATTGTGCCGTGTTGCGCACGCGCACGCGTGCTCGATAGGAATCCGCAAGCTGCCGAACACGTCAGCAGGCTGTTAGGATCGCGGATTCTACGCGAATCGAGCCAAGGGCGGGAAGGCGAATCAAGACCGCTGGCGCGGGCATGCTAGCACGGCTAGAGAGCCGTTCTGGGCGCACCAACAGGTTGATAGCTGAGTCGAATGCAGATTGGCACTGCTGGCCAAGCCAGCAGCGGCGCAGCCATGGTTAAAGGGGTCAGAACTAATTACGGCAGGAGTCGTAAATAGTTCTGACCCCTTTTTTTATTTGACCCTTTTTTTATTGTTGCGTGCGACGGGCGCTTTCCATCGAGCGCTTGTAAGTCTGCGCCGGACGGGACTGCGAACTGGTTTTCGCCTTGCGGCTGGTGCGCGGTAGCACGTTGCCTGGTGGGACCGGCTCGCCTTGCCTGTCATCAGGCGCGGCGGGCTGGACTTCTTCGGCCCCGGCTTCGGGCAGCATGATCGTCTGTTGCGGACGATCCGTCACAGTTTGGTCTGTCCACTTCACCCGTGGAAACGTGCCGGGGGCGGGCCAACGCTGACGCGCCGCTTCGGGCGTTGGGTATTGCCACATCGGGGGTCGTACCGTGCGGTCCAGCGGGCCGATGTCGGTCATCGGGTACGGATCGAAAATCTCGGCCTGCCGCTGTTGCGCTTCGACCGGCGGCATCTGCCAGATTTTCCAGTCGCGAACACGGGCCATCGCCGGCGAGGCCGACGCGGAGATCAAGACGCCCGCCACAAAGAATTGCATTCGACGCATGGGCGGGCACTCCGTTTTTTAAGTTACGCCGGTGGTGAGATGGCCACACGCGCGTTGGTCGTTGTGGGAGAAGAATCCCGTCGAGGCGTTCTTTCCCGTCGCCAGACTCGCAGCCCAGCGACTCGCGGCTCGCATAGCACGAACCTCTATTGCAAGCATCGACGCGTCGGCGCGCAGCGCTTGAAACTCGCGAGCGAGCGATGCTTTACCGGCAAATCCCTGTCGCACGGCGCTTACGGCAAATAGGCGTCCAGCATAATCGTGCCCGGCCGTGGAATCAGCTTTATCGCAGCACGCGCGGCGGGCAGTAACGCCGTTTCGCCTGCCGAAAGCGTACGGCCCGTGGGGTCACCGCTGATTTCCACACCTCCCGCAAGTACGCTGAGGATGTGAAAGCGGTTGTCGTCGTCGACAAAGTCGGACGAGTCAAACATCCAGCGATCGAGCATGAATTTATCGCAAGCTACGAGCCGTGAAACGTGGGGCCGCGCCGTGGGTGTGGGCGTGGCAGGAGATAGTGGACCTAACGAATAGTCGATCGCCTCAAGCGCCGCTTCGACGTGCAGCGGCCGCGGGCGGCCCTGCGCGTCGAGCCGATTCCAATCATGCAACCGCCAGGTGGTATCGCTCGATTGCTGGATTTCGGCCACGACCAATCCGGCGCCAATGGCGTGTACCGCGCCGGCCGGAATGAAAACGCAATCGCCCACCTGCGGATGAAAGCGATGCAGACACAGTTCGCTTGTGCCGCGCGAGACTTCACGGGCCAGCGCGTGCCGGTCAAAGCCTCGCTTCAGCCCGGCGTAGATCCAACTATCCGGCTCGGCCGCCACAATCACCCAGGCCTCGGTCTTGCCGAAATCCGGCGGGCTGAGCTGCGCAGCGCGGGCATCGTCGGGATGGACCTGCACCGACAGATCACGCTGGGCGTCGAGATACTTGAATAGCAGCGGAAACTGCGCCAGCGGCGCGTGCCGGCCGAATAGGCTCTCGCCATGCTCGCTGACGAGTTGTCCCAACGTGGCGCCGGCGTGCGGCCCGGCGGCGACGACGCTTTGATCCTCGCCATGATCGACGACTTCCCAACTCTCGGCGTAATCTTCGCCTTCGCCGATCGGCTTGTTGAGAAACGTGCCGAGTTTACGGCCACCCCACACATACCGGCGGAACGTAGGGACAAAACGAAGCGGGCCGAGCGAGGTCATGCGTGATTTCCGGCAAAGCGCAGGCGAAACAGGATCACGCCAAGCTAACCCGCTGGGGCCGTGACGGCAACTGGGGCAGGCGCAACCGGGCGGCGCCTTCACGCGACACTACTTGGCGCCGACATGCTTCGCCAGGAAATCTCGCATGTACTTCGCCATCTCAGGTCCGTTGGTCTCGAGCGCGAAATGACCGGCGTCGATCAGATGATACTCGAGGGTCTTGAGATCTCGCTTGTACGGTTCGGCTCCGGCTGGCGGAAAGATCTGGTCGTTCTTGCCCCAGATGATCAGCATCGGCGGTTGATGCTTGCGGAAGTACTCCTGCCACTTGGGGTAGAGTGGAGGATTGCTGCCGTAGCTGAGAAATAGATCAAGCTGGATCTCGTCGTTCCCCTTGCGATCGAGTAGGAACTGATCTTCGGCGGGGCCGTCCGGACTGACCAGCTCTGGGTTTTTCGCGCCCGTCGTGTATTGCCACTTGGTCGCATCGTAGGTCAGCAGCTTGCGAATCGCGTCCCGCTTCTCTTTGCTCTCAGGTTGCTTCCAATATTCTTTGATGGGCTTCCAGAATTCGTTGTCGAGTCCTTCGTCGTAGGCGTTGCCGTTCTGGACGATGATCGCCAAGATTCGGTCTGGATGTTTGTAGGCGATCCGGTAACCGACCGGGGCGCCGTAGTCCATCACGTAGATCGCAAACTTCTTCAGGCCTAGCTTCTCGGTGAAGTCGTCGATCACTTTGGCGAGATTATCGAACGTGTACGAAAACTTGTCGTGCGTTGGCATCGAGCTGTGGCCATAGCCAGGATAGTCTGGCGCAACGACGTGATACTTGTCCGCCAGCGCCGGAATGAGATTGCGGAACATCTGCGAACTGGTCGGAAAACCATGCAGCAGCAAGATCGTGGGGGCGTCCTTAGGGCCGGCCTCGCGATAGAAAATATCGAGGTCGTCGATCTTCACGGTCTTGTAGCTGACCACCGGAGCGCTAGGCGCAGCGGCGGCCTTGGGCGGGGCGCCAGCGGCCTTAGCAGCGGCCTTCGCCGGGGCCTTTTGTGCGCTCGCCGTGTTGTAGAAACCGCTGGAGCTGAAGACCATCGTTGCGATGGCCACGGCAAGGCCAGGTCTTGTGTTGAAAATCATCGTCTCGTCTCCGAGGGAAGGGGGGTCGTTGATTGTTAGGAATAGATGCGTGCGACGTGTGATTACTTGACGTCAGGAATGCCAGGATGATCCGCCGGGCGCGGCCCGGGAGCGTCCCAGAAAAATTTGCGCTCGGACTCGGTGATCGGCACATCGTTGATGCTGGCCTCGCGACGACGCATCAGGCCCTGCTCGTCGAACTCCCACAACTCGTTGCCGTAGCTGCGAGTCCAGCGGCCGGATTGGTCGTGCCATTCGTACTGAAAGCGGACAGCGATGTGATTGTCTGTGAACGACCAGAGGGCCTTCACTAGTCGATAATCGAGTTCGCGAGACCACTTGCCGGCCAGGAACTGTTGAATTTGCTCGCGGCCAATGACGAACTCGCTGCGATTCCGCCAGGCCGAGTCCACGGAGTAGGCCAACGAGACGCGGACCGGATCTCGCGAGTTCCAGCCGTCCTCGGCCGCGCGGACCTTGGCCAGAGCCGTTTCGAGCGTGAACGGAGGACGAAGATCGCTGGGGGATGGCATGGTCTATTCCAGTCAAAAGCGTTTGCCGCAGAACGTTAGCGCGGAAGACATTCGAGCGCTGCCGGCGCGACTCGTCCTTACTAAGCGTAGAGGGTGGTCGCGGTCATTATTGCGTCCGACGGCCGCAGGGCAATCGGAGCGACGGATTCCGCGAAGTCGCTGGATGAGCCGGGAACCAATGGCTATCAAGCCCAAAACAGCCGGCTGGCTTCGAATACACAATCCAAGGCGACGTCCGAGGCGATCAGGTCGGCCAGGTGCACGCCGTCAGCGCGGCGTAGAGATTCGTTGTCTGCCACCAGTTCTCGCACGGTTCGCGGCGAGACGCAGTGCCGCAGGCAATTGTCCAAAAGCGCAGTTCGCCATTGCCCGTACTGTGTCCAGCCGCTCGACCTGCGGTCGCCGCCAACAAAGTCCAATATTCGCTGCCTGCGCCACTCATTGGGCTGGAGAAAGCGATCGTGCTCACTTTCGTAGTGGAGCACATTCAACATGTTCGCAAACAGCAAGGTGACGCCGGAACCTTTCGATTCGATAAAATCGAGCGCCGCCAGGGCATCGCCTGGCGCCACGGCGATTTGCTGCAGGCATGTCTCCATCGCGGCCAGGTTTTCTTCAGACGGCTGCAGCGCGCCAGCGCGGATGGATTCGAGGATCGTCGCAACCAGCAAGGCCTGCTCTTTGGGCGGCTGGGCTCGTTGCGCCCGACGCCAAGCGCCGCTGTGGATGATGACGCCTTCCAGGTGATCCAGCTGATAGTGGATGTTGCGCGACAAGGATTCGGTCTGGTCCATCTCGTCGGTGAGCAGTTTTGCCAGGTCGGCCCCGCGCAGCGTAGGACGCCAGGAGAGATGCTCAATGGCCATCGAGAGCGCCCGCGACAGCGCCTGTTCGTCGAATAATCGCAGACGTGGGCGGACTTGCTCGACGTCGTCGAAAATGGCGTCGGCCCAGCGCGCCCGGTCCGTGGCCTGAATGTCGAGCGCGTCGAACGCCAGCCAGCGCGCCGATAGCAGATCGATAATAGCGCCCGGTTGCTGTTGCGCGGCCAACATTCTCCTGCAGCGCTCGCTGGTGGCTTCTTCCGGTCGAGCGCGCAGCTCCTGGATATACAGTGCGGCCAATTGGCCGTTGAAGCCATAGCGAGCGATCCCGTCGGCCAGCCACTCGACCGGCGCCCGCGCGGTGTCGATCTCCGGCGCCGCAAACAGGAGCCAGAACAGCCGCGTGTAAAGTTCTACATCGGACGCGATTTCCAGTTGCGCGACGAGCTTGGCGTAGACTTCGCTGGTGGCGCCGGCGCAGGCCTGTTGCCACGCGGACGAGAGTTGCTGCCAGCGATCTCGCGACGAAACCTGGTCAGCCGGCGCGGGCGAGGGGGTCGGCGTAGCCGGCGCCGGGCCCATTGGATTCCAGAGCGTTGCCGACGTGTCGAGCACGATCTGATCGGACGTCGCGGTTGAATTGTCGGATAACGCGTACGTGCAGATCCATTCGTACGCGTCGCGCAGCCGGCGGAAGTGGAGCGGATGCTGCTCCGGTTTGAACAGCTTGATGCGCCGCGTGTAGGCTCGCTTCACGTCACGCTCACTGGCGTCGCGCGCAACCCCCAACACCTCAAAGGGGTCTTCTGGCCACTCGTCCAGATTCTCGGGTAAGTCTATGGACGACACAACAAACGCCTCAGTGACAATTCCAAGTAAGGCTGTGAAACCGATCTCTGCAATGATTTCAGGGCTCGCGAGTCGGCGCCTCGTCGTTCGCCTCATCCCTTTCCAACTGCGAGTTTTCTGCGGCAGGCTCAGATGGCAATGGCCTCGCCTCGCTGTCGCTCGATGGTTCGTCGTTCGCCGACTCTGCTGTTTGCTTAGGAGGCTGCGGGCGATTTTGGTTTTCGACCATCCGTTGGATAATGTCGACGTTGTGTCGCGTGGTGGGCGGCGGGAATCGAGACCTGGGGCGATTGTTCTCTTGCGAACAGCGGCTGATGGCCGAGACGCACATCAGGCCGAGGAAGATTGCGATCGACAGGGGCCAGCTTCTGCCAGAAGTGGTCGTCGCTGGCGTAGGACTGGCGACCGGATATGTCGTGGTGGTCGCCGCGCGGCGCGCAGGCCAGGGCGTGTCGAGAATCGCGTCGACAAACTCCGGGTCCAACTCGGCGATCTTCGGAAACTGCTTTCTGAGTTTTCGCGCCGGGGTTTGCCATGATTTCAAATCCGCTTGCCACGCCTCGAGCAATTCCTGTTGACGTTCCGCGCGATCCACCGGCCGGAGCACGAAAAGCTCGAAGATTCTGGTGGCAACCTGTCGTTCGCTCGCTGCAGCGTCATCGGCCGCGTCTTCGGCTGTGGGCAGACTGGCCAGCGCAGCGTCGCGATCGACGTGCAAGCCGACCGATAGCCCATCGAGCCGGGCAGACAGCGCCGCCGACGATTGGCAGCGCGTGTTGAGATCGAACCACTTCCGCACGCGTTCTGCGACGTTGATGGAAAAGAACGCTTCGGCGAAATGCTCGACCTGCTTGCGCAGCTCGTGGATCACTTGTTGGGAAAGGATGCGCCGCGCGCGAGGATTACCCGCCAGGCCCCCACTCAACGATTGCCAGGCGACGACACTCTCTTGCGATGGATAAAAGTCGGCCTCGCCAATCTGCTTGAGAAACGCCGCGCGGATCACGTCAACCGGCGCGTCTTCGGCAACGCCTAACGTGGCGCTGGCCCAGCGTCGCGCGTCGTCGTCCGCCGGCGCGGGCCGCTCATTCATCCGCGTGATCCTCGTCTTCCGCGCCTTCTGAATCGTCTGGCTGCGTGTCGTAGATATCGAGAAAACGCTCCAGGGATTCGCGGTGCCGCTCAATGGCTTCGCGATCGTTCAATTGCAGCGCGCCTTCGAAGCCATCGATCAGACTGGAGAGCATGTCGCGGGCATCGAGCGAGAGCTCCTGGAAGACGCGTTCTGCACGGCGCAGCAAGAAACGGTTGGGCGCTTCTTCGCGGGCGACGGCCTTCAGGTCCTGCATCTGACGGACCGCGGCCTCGACTTCCTTGGGCGAAAGGCCGTGGGCGTGCTTGGTAATCAGGTGTGTGACCTTTTTCTTGGTCGAGACGACCAGCGCCTCGACTTCGAGGACGCCATTCAAGTCATACGTGAAGCGGATATCGACGGCCTCTTCGCCGGCTGGCGAGCGGGGCAGTCCCGTGACTTCGAACTGACCGAGCGGCAAATTGCCTTCGACCCGGCGGCTCTCTCCCTGGAAGACATTCACGATGACTTCCGTCTGGTTCGGGCTGACCGTGCAGACCCGTTCCACGCGGCTGACGGGGATCGTGGTGTTGCGCTGAATGATCGGTAGAAAATAACCCGCGCGGCGATCGCGGCCGAACATCTTCGACGTTTCGACCCCCAGCGTGAAGGGGCAAACATCCGTCACCACCATGTCTTGCACGCCAGCGTGGCGAGCAATCAGGCCGGCCTGCACCGCGGCGCCCAGCGCGACGACTTCGTCCGGGTTGAGCCGATGTTTGGGTTCTTTGCCAAACAGGTGCGTGACCAGTTCAATCACCGACGGCATCCGCGTGGCGCCGCCGACGAGAATGACTTCGTGGATGTCGTGACGCGTGAGCCTGGCGTCTCCCAGCACGCGACGAAGCGGCAATTCAACGCGCGAGAGCAGGTGCCTGGTCCACTGCTCGAACACGGCCCTCTCGATGGGCACTTGCTTCGAATCGTCCTGAAACTCGCCTTCACGGCTGCACAATCGCACGTTCGTGGTCGCCTCGGCCGAAAGCTTGCGCTTGGCGACCTCGCATTGCTGCAGCAGCCGCGCCACCATTCGCGGCGCTTCCATCTCGGTCCGCTCGTAGGTCAAGCCGGCCGATTCGAGGACTCGCGCAGCCATCGTGCGGGTGAAGTCCTCGCCTCCCAAAAAACTCTCGCCTGACGATGCACGCACTTCCAGCGCCCCTTCGAAGATTTCAACGATTGAGACGTCGAACGTGCCGCCGCCCAGATCGAAAATCAGTAGTAACTTCTCGGCGTCGTTTTCGTGAAAACCGTAGGCCAGTGCCGCGGCGGTGGGCTCGTTCACGATCCGGTCGACGACAAAACCGGCCATCTGCCCGGCAGCGATCGTCGCCTTTCGCTGGCGGTCGTTGAAGTAGGCCGGCACCGTGATCACGGCCGAGTTAATCTCCTCGCCCAGGAACTGCTCCGCGTCATGTTTTAGCGAGCGGAGGACGAGGCTCGAAAGTTGCTCGGGCGAAAACTCGCGGTCGCCCAGACGTGTCTTCTGGTCCGAGCCCATCAAACGCTTAAAGAGCGCCGCGCAGCGCTCGGGGTACAGCACTTGTAGCTCGCGCGCAGCGCGGCCAACTAGCAGGTCGCCTTTCGGATCGATCCCGACGACCGACGGCGTGAGCGCGTCGCCCAGCGCATTGGGAATGACCCGCGGGCCGTCATCGGTCAGATGCGCGACGAGCGAGTTGGTAGTGCCGAGATCGATACCAAGGATTTTCGTCATGCCAGGTCCTGCCCGTCATCGGGAAGTGAGTCTCTTATGATGCCACGGAGCCAGGGGCTTTGCCAGCGTGCCGGGGAACGTGGCACGTGTCTCAGGGCGGTATCGCCGAGCGAGAGTGGGCGAAATCCCACCAGGCTCTCATAAGGCGAATCACGATCACCGCCAGGCACGTGGCGGCAAAGGAGTGCCAGAAGCGATCTTTCGACTTAGGCAGTGGCAGGTAGGTCCAGGCGGCAATAAATGGGCCACGGCCGTAGTCACCCAACGATCGAACTAAGCGTGAACGAGCGGCGCGACGAAGTGGACATGATGGCATTCTCTGCAGTCTCTCCGACGAGCGACCGCGCGCAAACAAAAGGGGGAGCGTCCTCACACGGACGTCTCCCCCTTTGGAGATCATTTTAGATTTTACTTAACCCATTCGCCTGACTTGCTTGGAGCGTCCGCACATGGTCGTCTCGAAGCGGATCTTGGCGACTAGGCCTTGCGTCTGCGAGCCAGGATGGGCATTCCCAACAACCCGAGACCCAGCAGCAACCAAGTTCCTGGTTCCGGCACGCTCTGAACCGTGGCAGTGATCGACGCAAAATGACCATCAGCGGCTTGATTCGTTCGGCCGGAAGTACCAGGATAATCGTCCGCTGCGCCGATGTCTGGATTTGGCCCAGCGAGACCGAGCAGCACGACCCCTTCGTCAGAGCCGTTGACAACGTTGTTGCCGCCGCTGGTGGTCTGCGTCCAAGTGAAATTCATCGTAAAGACTTGAACGCCCGACAAAGGCCCGGTCACAAACGCCGAAGCGCTCTGATTGATCGCCGTAACGGAAGTGCTGTTCACATTGAGCTGGCCAAGCGCAGGCAGGTTAAGCGTGCCGGTAAGCGGGCTGCTCAGCGTGCCAGTAACGGCTCTGATTTCAGCCGTGGCGCCAGCGCTACCTTCGTTGCGAACTACGAGGGCGCCCAAGCGGGACGTGTCGATCTGTATGCTGTAGGTCGACGCGTTGAACTGTGGCGTCACCGTGAAGACCACGGTATAGCTCGACGTGGCGTTGTCCGTGCGACTCGCAAAATTGAGCGCCTGAACGTCAGTCCCGAGGACTGCCGCGTAGCGGGTTTTGGCCAGAGCCGACGCAAAGATTGCGTCTGGTGTGAAGGCGCCGCTGGCGACCGTGGCCACGGTGCTAGCAAACTCGCCTTCGTTGGTCGAGTTGTTACTGTTGAAGTCGGCGGTATTGGCGCCGTCCTTGGTCACCGAATTGATGGTGACCATAATCGCACTGGCATTTGCCAATGGGATTAAAGCGAAGGCCGCTAGGGCCAAGGTGACTTGAAGCTTTGTCCGACTCATTAGCGTTTTCTCCCAGAACCTTGGGCCCGGCGTCCGGGCCAAATTAAAAGTAATGCGCGTCTTTGACCGTCAGTTCGCTCGTTGCTTAATGCGGTTCTCGCCGAATCGGAATTCATCTACCAGCGAACTGGCAGATTTCGCCCGTCGGACAAGTGGTGTCAGAATAAAGTCCGGCATATGTCCCGTCAAACGAATTGTTCTCAAAATCGTAAGAATCGTGAAAGTATCTGCCCCCCGGTGTTGTGAAAGCACATTGGACGTGACGCAAATAACCCATAGGGGTGGGTATTCCAGCGTTCGAGTCGAACGAAGTTTCCGGTTTACAGGCGGTTTTGTGTTCGCCAAGATAGATTTTTGACGTCGCCATTCGTCCGGTTGTGGATTGAAACGCCAGCAGGGGCCAATTCTCGAACCTCGAGAAAAAGCTTGCCACAAGGACGATTCTGCGGTCTACCGGTCTCGGCCGTGCGGATCGGGGTCGGCCTCGGCGCCGCGGAATTCATTCCAACCGAAGCCAGAATTACAATGAATCGAAAGCTTGAGCACTCCCAGACGCCCCGGTTACGGGATCGACCGGAGCAAAAGGGGGGCGCCCGAGCCGATTCGCAGTGCTTCGCATGGCGCGATCCGCTCGTCTGGCTGGGCGCGGGCGGACTTGTGGCGCTGGTTCTTGTTGTTTATTGGCCGACGTTGAACAACGGGTACATCTGGGACGATGAAACCTACGTCGAGCACAACGTCAACTTGCAGTCGGCGTCTGGACTCTACAACATTTGGTTCAAAATAGGCGCTGTCCCGCAATACTATCCTCTCGTCCACACGACGTTTTGGATCGAAAATCATCTCTGGGGGCTCGCTCCGCGCGGGTATCACTTCGTCAACCTGACGCTCCACGCGCTGTCGGCGATTTTGCTGTGGCGTTTGCTACTTCGGCTGCGTGTCCCCGGCGCTTGGTTGGCCGCAGCAATCTTTGCCGTTCATCCAGTGCAGGTTGAAACTGTCGCTTGGATTACGGAACGTAAGAATGTCCTCTCCTGCTTGCTCGGATTGGGTGCAATCTGGAGCTACCTGAAATTCTCTCCTCCCGAAATGCCTGACGCGCAGCGCGCGGCAGATGTGCCCGCGACAGGCAACTGGTGGTACTACGGGCTGTCCCTCGCACTGTTTGTGCTCGGACTACTCAGCAAAACAGTGATCTGTAGCGTGCCGGCGGTGCTCCTGGTGATTTACTGGTGGAAGCAAGGTCGGCTCAACCTGCGAGAGACGTTGCGGTTGGCGCCGTTCTTTTTGATTGGCTTGTTGCTGGCGGCACTAACGGTCTGGATGGAAAGAACTCGCGTTCTCGCCGTCGGCGCGGAATGGGACTACTCACCGATCCAGCGAATCCTGTTAGCGGGCCGGGATCTCTGGTTCTATGCTGGAAAGTTGGCCTGGCCGCATCCTTTGATATTCTTCTATCCGCGCTGGGAGATTCGCGCTGCCGACGGGTGGCAGTATCTCTATCCAGCGGCAGCGCTGCTGGTGTTTGCCGGATTGTGGGCATTCCGCAAGCGCATCGGACGAGGCCCGCTGGCCGCCGCATTGATTTTCGCCGGCGTCCTCGTCCCGGCTCTGGGGTTCTTTAATGTCTATCCATTTCGCTTCTCATTTGTGGCGGACCATTTTCAGTATCACGCCAGTCTGGCGTTGATTGCACTGGCGGCGGCCGGAATCACGCTGTTATGCGCCCGGCTGAAGTGGCGCGGCGCCCTGCCGCTGGTGGCGATTGTCGTCATCGGATCGTTGGCTGCCACCGCGCAGCACAGGACGGGCGTCTACCACAACCTGAAAACGTTGTACGAGGACACGATCGCTCAAAATCCAGACTGTTGGATCGCGCATCACAATCTTGGTTCGTACTACGAGGATCGGGGAGGCTATGCCGAAGCGATTGAGCACTATCGTGAAGCCATCCGTCTCGATCCCAAGCAAGGCCGTTTGAGAATCAGCCTGGCGGCGCCATTGCTGATCACGAATCAACTCAAGGAAGCCGACGCCCAGCTAACCCAGGCGTTGGCCGGCGAGATCAACGAAATTGACCGCAGCGACGCGTGGTTGTACTTGGGAAATGTGCGGACGGCAGAGCGGCGCTTTTCCGAGGCCTTCGCGGCGTACGAGCAAGCGATTTCCGCCCGTCCCGATAACGATGTGGTGTTGTATTTTCATGGAACCGCGCTTGCGGCAAGTGGCGACACCGACGGCGCTATCGAAAAACTACGCGCGGCGATCCAAAGGAATCCGAACTACGCGGAAGCGCAAAACAGGCTGGGGCAGTTCCTCACAATCGCCGGGCGTAGGGGTGAAGCCATTCAGGCATTTGAAGAGGCTGTGCGGCTGGCGCCCAACCGGCCTTCGTTCCGCGTCGATTTGGGAAATTCGCTGTTTAACGCGCACAATGCCGCACTGGCCGAACAGCAAATTCGCGCCGCCATCCAACTCGATCCGCGAAACGCGGAGTCGTATAACACGCTGGGGGCGATCCTGGGAAGCCAAAACGACCTTCCGGGAGCGATCATTCAATTCCAAATGGCGTTACGCATCAATCCTGGCTACGTCGAAGCGAACAAGAACCTGCAACGCGCTCTCGAAGCACAGCGTCGGTCGCCCTAACCCCCCCATTGCATTGGCTGCATACCTTCCCAAAAGCCGGCGCTTGGCATCCAGGTAGGCCAGAACGTCGCGATCCGCCACGGCGAACCAGTTGCCGTCCTCGCTGTCTTGAAGTAAAGCAGGTTCCCTGGTACCCTCTTTTTTCCAGTTCCTTCGCGGGACTCGACTTAGGGAAACGGCCCGGCGTTCGGTCCCAGGCCCAATTCCCGCCCGCAAAGAGACGACGCTGGCGTGTTGTGGTTGACGTAAAGTTAACCAGCAAAACGAATTGCACCCCTAGCTCAATTGGATAGAGCATCGGTCTACGGAACCGAAGGTTAGAGGTTCGAGCCCTCTGGGGTGTACTGCCCGAAGTCCCTGAAAACTAGGGATTTCGGGCTTTTTTATGCGCCGCGCCGCGGCGAACGGCTACCCGTCCGTCACTTCGACCGGCACGGTCTGAATCCCATTTCGGCCACTACGGCCGACGACCCTGGGCAGTGGTTGCGCAACGCCACGCAGGTCGATCGATCGGCAGCGCAGATTGTATTTGCCTGCCGGTAAGCCGGGGGCGAGAACGGCCCAGTGAGCGATGGTGTATCGCAGCGGCCATATATTTGCCTTGCCCGTTTGTGGATCGATTTCCTGCGGCGTGGGGACGCCATCGTCAAGATCCGGCGGCAGGCCCCAGTTTTTTGGCGGAGGCAACAACGTCGCGTCGCGCCAGTCGCACTTCGTGAAGTTTGGGTCGCCCGCGGGACGCTCCCGCTCGGCAGGCTCGAACGAGTATTGCACCTTGGCGAGTCCGCCCACGCCAACTTGCGCCAGGCCTGTGATCGGAATCGCCTGGCCGGCCTTGGCGCCCAGCGGCGCTTCGACAAATCGAGCCATGGTTTTCTGCCAGCTGTCGATGTCGTTGTTCTGATCGGCGTAGGTGTCGTTCGCGCGGTGATCGTTCGTGAGCACGATCTTCTGCAGCCACTTCACGCTTTTGAAACCGTACGCCTCGGGCACAAGCATTCGCACCGGGCCGCCGCGTTTCGGCGAAAGCCACTCACCGTTGAGCTTGTAGCAGACCAGCACTGGCATATCGCCGGGCGGATCTTCCTGCACGCGGCTGTAAGCGAGCGAGCTGCGAAACATCTGCTCGGGCTTTTCATTGTGATACCCGTAATACCACACGCGCCGAATCAAATCGGCCGGGCGCGCAAGCGCCAGCACATCGCGCAGCGGCACGCCTTCCCACAGGCCCATGCCGAGCGGGCCGTCGAGATTGTTGCAGGTCATCACCTTGCCGTAGCGAACGGCGTGCTTCTCGGCGAGCTGCATCAGACCGACCCAATCGAGCGACGTGCCGGCCTCTTTGCTCAGGGGCTTGCGAACTTTTGCGCCACTTTCGACATCCGGCACAATCTCCAGACGCCACGTTTCTCGGTCGAGTCCCGCCGCGGCGCGCTGCTCCGGCGCCAACTCCGAAGGGAGCGGATCGCCTCGCTCGACGTTGAAGAATCGCTCGTCGGCGGTCAGATACTTCAGTTTCGCGATCAGCCGTTCGAGTTCTTGCTCAGGCGTTTTCTCGTCAGCGGCGAACCTGGCGCCGAAGGCGACGGGAGCGAGACCAGCTACGCTACTGGCCGTAGCGGCGAGTTGCAGGAAATAGCGCCGTGAAAGGTGGCGATGTTCGCGAGCAAGTGTTTCGAGGTCGATCATGGCGCGGATTTCAGGAAGGCGGAACGCTTATGCGCGCTGGTTGGGAAACTACGAGTATTGATGATTGTCCCACTGCAGAGCCATTGCCGCAATCATTTGTTCGAACCAAGGCAACAACCTTGTTTTCGAAGCGGATCGCGTTACGATGCGCACTGCCAACGACGAATCTTGGGAGAACCAGCAGTGATCTACGCCAACATCTTATTAACGGTCAACGACCCCAACGACATTCCTGTCATTGGCGATCTGCTCCGCGAGCAGGGGCGGCTTTCGCGCGAGGAACCGGGCTGTTTGCGGTTCGAGGTCTATCACTCGACTGTCGACGCCACGCGGTTCTTCCTCTGCGAGCGCTGGGAATCGACCGAGGCGCTCGATTTGCATCGCAAGGCCAAGGCCTACACCGAAATCTATCAGCCACAAGTCCTGCCAAAGGTCGAACGGCAAGGGCACGTTTGCTCACTGATTGAATAGGGTACTACCAGCCCGAAGCGCAAGCGAGGATTCTTCATCTTCGTCAGCGCCAGGGCACGCCGGGACTAGCCGTTTTACATTTCGCGTTTTCGTGCTTTCGTGATCCCTTTTCTTGCGAAGATCCATGGACCGACCACAACGACACAACGGCACGACGAAGACAAGATCTCCGTCGATGCGTGCCGGACCTCACTAACTCGAAGCGCAAGCGAGGGTGCTTCAGGGAAAGCCGTCTTGGACTTGAGGCAATGAGGCGTTGAGGCAAGAACAAGCAACGTCAGCGCATGATCCGTAGGGTACGCACTCCGTGCGTACCACAATGCGTCTCACATTGCGCGCGGTGTTGAATGGAACGAATGGTTCCGGTATGCACGGAGTGCGTACCCTACGAACATGAACGACGAAGAACCCTCGCTGGCGCTTCGGGTTAGTGTGGATCGAGAGCGTGCTGTGTTAACTCGTCATCTTCCGCACCAGCCAGTCTCCCAGGCTGGGCGAGAGTTGCGAGATTGCAAACAGAATCCGCGCCTTGCCAGGCATCACTACTTCTGGATCGCGGCGCTCGCAGGCGCGGAGAACTCGTTCCGTCAGCTTCTCGGGCGAGATCAAGTTCAGCTTCACGCCGCCGCCGGGCTTGTACGCATCGGCCGGTAACGACTGGCCCGGGTGTGTGTCGATCGGTGCGTGGCGCGGCGCTTCGCGCGCAATAGGACCGGGGCAGACCAACAGCACGTGCAGCCCTTGCGGTTCGAGTTCCAGGCGAAGCTGCTGCGTGTACGCGGTCACCGCGAATTTGCTGGCCGGATAGGCGCCCAGATATCTCGACGCGGATTTACCGGCCAGTGAGCTGATATTGATCAAGTGACCCCGGGCGCGCAACAAGTGGGGCGCCGCGGCGCGCGTCATCCGCACTACGCCCAGCAGATTAATGTCGAGCATGTCGCGAAAATCTTCCGGCGTGGCGTCGAGGATGGCGCTGCGCGCGGTGCGGCCGGCGTTGTTCACCAGCACATCGAGCTGACCGAAACGCTCGATGACGCCGGCCAGCAGTGCGTCGACCGATTCTTGCCGAGTGACGTCGGCCGGAATCGCGGTCACATCGTAACCGGCGGCACACAGTTCGTTGGCCGTTTGCTGTAGTTCGTCCGCGCCGCGGGCCGCGATGACAACTCGGGCCCGGCGAGCGGCAAACGCCGTGGCGATTGTGCGACCGAGCCCGCTCGAAGCGCCAGTCACCACGACAATCTTACCTTGCCAGTCTTGCATTGAGTCGTGAATCGGTTGGAGTGATCTGGTGATTTTCCGCCGTCGCGACACGATGATCGCTCAGCGTTTGGGCGCTACATCGCTCTCAAGCGATTCGAACGACGTCACGGTCCAGTCTAGATTCAAGTCTGTGCCCAGGACCATGCGCTGATAGCGGAGCGGATAACCGAGGTTGGGATCGAAGCTGGCGCGGATAATCGTCTTGGTTCCGGCCGGAGCGCCAAAACCACCCTCGCGCTGGGCCGAGTCGAGGTCTTCGCGGATCGTTTCGAACTGGGCCGGCACGGTCCAGTATTCCCATGTGCGCTCTTGCGAGGGCGTAACGCCGTTGCGCGTCATGCGGGTGATTCGGCCGTCGTGGACTTCGATCTCGACCGGACCTGGCTGGCGACCGCCGACCGCGATGCCCATCCGGTAGCTGGCCGGTCCGCGCTGCTTCCACAGTTGCTCGGCGGCGTCGAGCGCATCGACCGTGATCTCCGGCACGCGTTCGCCGCGCGTGGCGAAGAGCAGAACGAGCCCGCCAAGGATGGCCAGGGCAACGCCGATCGCGACGCCTGTCGCCACGGCCGCCGGGCGATAGCGACGTCGCGCGGGGGCGCCTGCGTCGCGCGGCGCGGATCCGCCGGACGAATGCACGTCGTCCAGATGTGGGTGGCCGTTGGTGTGGGAATCGCTCGTCATGCGTTGAACTGCCAGCTGTCGGGAGTGAAGCGATTTAATGTCAGCGTGCGGGGCAGGACTCGCAACCGACGCGATACTAGTGAGGCAATACAAGGAGATTCTTTCGCTCTTTGCTATGCACGCGGATCAAACTCGTCTGGATCTCCTGGCTTTGGTCGAAACTTCCCTCGCTTTTCTGCTTCGGGGAAGAGAACTCGTAGCAAGTGGGCGTCGTTGCCTTCAAATTGTTCCGGGTAAAGCCAATATGCTCCGACTGAACGGTCGCCGAGTATCCACCGATAGGCCGACGGCACGGGCAGGTCTGTGTGATAGGAAAAAGATCGCTCTGGGTGCGATGCCTTGACCTTCTGCCACTCAGCCCAATCCATGAATGTGGCGCCGCCTGCTTCCACGCTCTGGCGTAACCGAGCGCGCTTATGCACCAAGTTCAATTCCCAGCCCAGACAAACCGCAAATATAGTCACTACTACGAACACGGTTCGCAGCCCGAACTGAAACCAGCGGTGTCTCGGCCCTTCGCTCATGCCGCCATTCTAATCGCTGCGACGATCTCGGCCGTATGGCAGGCTGCAGACGCCAGCTTTGGCGTCCTCCGCAATGTCAGTTTTCACCCGTTCGCCGTTCGTAAGTCACCGCTCTTGACGAACTTCCGCCAAGGCTCCATACTCCGGGCGGGGTTCGAGTAATTACATGCGCCGACGGTCTTTGCGGCGTTTCCTTTTGCGACTGAGAGCCTGGCATGCGGACGGAGCGCCGTCACGAGTTGCACACCAATTTTCTGGCTCATTGGCTGGAAATTCAGATCGATCGTTTGCGCCCCTACGCCCGCATGGTGACCGCGGTCGCCCTCGGGGTTGTCGTGGTGCTGGGGGCTGGACTGTACTTCCGCAGCCAGTCTTCGTCGAAGCAGGAACAGCAGTGGCTCGAATACTATCAGGCGATGGACCAGGTCCGGGGTGAAAACAAACCCGAGGCGTTGGTCGCATTGGTCGATTCGCCCAGCTTGCAGCAGACGCCGGTCGGCTATTGGGCCGCTTGCGGCCTGGGCGACTATTACCTGCGAGACGGCCTCGGTCAGCTCTTTGCCAACCGCGCCGTGGCGACTGAAAAGCTGAAAAGCGCAGTGCGGGTTTATGGCCAAGTGACCCAGCAGACCAAGTACCCTATGCTGGCGCAGCGGGCGCTTTTGGATATGGGCTCGGCCCACGAAGGGCTTAACGAGTTGGCCGAAGCTCGCAAGGCGTACGACAAGATCATCTCGACCTGGCCGGGCGGATCGTTCGAGACCGCCGCTAAGCAGCGCATCGAAGAGTTGGACCGCAAGGCGACTCCAGATTTCTATGATTGGTTCTTCGCCATGGCGCCGCAGCGCAGCGGAATCCAAGGTCCTGGCATTCCGGGCCTTCGTCCTGGTATGGGCGATCTACCAAGCGAGAAGTCGTTTGCCTCGCCAACGGAAGATAAGTCAGGACCGAACGCGCCGGTGATTCTGCCACCGACGTTTGTGATCCCCGGATCATCGAAGTCGCCACCGGCTACGGAGCCACCAGCCGGTGACGCGCCAGCCACTGAAACTCCTGCGCCAGACGCGGCGACGCCACCTGCGCCAGACGCGGCGACGCCACCTGCGCCAGACGCGGCGGCGCCTGCGGCTGATACCACGCCGAAGTCAGATCCACCAGCCGCGGCGCCAGACGCCGGCAAGGCGGAGCCGGAAGCGCCGAAAGGCTAAAACTGGCCGCTCGATTTTTGGACGCTATCGCGAGATATCGCCTTCGCGTCTTTTCGTAAGGAGGCGAACCACGGCGTCAGCGCGCCGCTGCTACTGTTTCGCTCCAATTCCTTCTACCGGCGGCCCAAGCATGACTTCTGAGACCACGGAACTGGTGGTTGACGAGGCGGCCGCCGACGCCCGCCTCGACGCCTGGCTGGCGCAGCAATTGCCAGACTACAGCCGCGTCTCTTTGCGCCGATTGATCAACGCAGCGCAGGTACTGGTCGATGGCAAACGAGCCAAGGCCGCGCATCGACTGCGCCCGGGCGAGCGGATTTCGGTCGTGCTAACAGAGTTGGCGCGTCCGCTCCCGCAGGCCGAAGAGATTGCGCTCGACATTCTTTATGAAGACGATTGGCTGGCGGCGATCAACAAACCACCTGGCATGGTCGTTCACCCGGCCAAAGGACATTGGTCCGGCACGCTGACCGCGGCGTTGCAATTTCATTTCAATAAGCTAAGCACCGCGGGCGGATCGACTCGCCCCGGCGTCGTTCACCGGCTCGATCGAGACACCAGCGGCGTTATCGTGATCGCCAAAGATGACCGCGTCCATCGCCACCTGGCGGCGCAGTTCGAAACGCGGACGATTGAGAAGGAATACTTTGCCATTGTCACTGGCCTGCCGGATCGAGATCGCGATTGGGTCGACCAGCCGATTGGGCTCCATCCGTATCAGCGCGAAAAGATGGCGATCCGACACAATGATCCGAACAGCCGCGAAGCCCGCAGCTTTTACGAAGTGATCGAGCGGTTTGATTCGTTCGCCACGATGCGAGTGCTGCCGAAGACAGGACGCACGCACCAGATTCGCGTTCATTTGCAAAGTATTGGCTGCCCGGTGCTGTGTGACCGGTTCTACGGCGCCCGCGCAATGATCACGCGCGGCGAAATTCGCAATGATGCGAGCGATACGACTCCACTGTTAGAGCGGCAGGCGTTGCATGCAATGCGGCTCAGCCTGACGCATCCGGAAACGGGCGAGCCGATCACCTTCGAGGCGCCTTTGCCGGCCGACTTGCAGGGCGTGCTTGCCGAATTGCAATCGTATCGCCGCTTGAAGGAAGGCCGCAAAGCGTAGAAAATCAGCGGACTGTGCCTACTGGCGGCGCGTGCGCAGCGACAACAACGGCGATTGAGATTCGACTGGAGTGGAACGATGAAGCTCGGCAAGATGCGATTTCCCGACGGCCACGAGACGATTGGCCTGGTGCAGGACGACGGCGCCATTCCGCTGACGTTGACCGGCGGCCAGTTTCAAACGCTGACCGATATTCTCGAATCGGACGACGCGCGGGCGACCGTCGAGCTGTTGATCGACCGCACCGTACGGCCGACTCCGCTGAAGGAGGTCACGCCGCTGTCGCTGGTCGAATCGCAAGAAGTCTGGGGCGCAGGTGTAACCTACACCCGCAGCCGCGCGGCGCGAATGCAAGAGTCAGAACATGGGGCCACGCACTACGAGCGCGTTTACGCGGCGCCGCGGCCTGAGTTGTTCTTCAAGGCGACCCCCAGCCGCGTAGTGCACACGGGCCAGCAAGTGCGGATTCGCAAAGACGCATTGTGGAGCGTGCCGGAGCCCGAGTTAGTGCTGGTGTTGAACTCGCACATGCGGTTGGTCGGCTACACAGTTGGCAACGACATGAGCTCGCGCGACATTGAAGGCGAGAATCCGCTCTACCTGCCGCAGGCCAAGACGTACGACGCTTGCTGCGCTCTGGGCCCTTGGATCACGCTGGCGCACGCGATGCCGCCGCGCGAGAAGATCGAGATCGCCATGCGCGTAAAACGTGGCGCCCAGACGGTATTCAGCGGCGAGACGAACGTCGGCAAAATGGCCCGCTCGTTCGAAGACTTGATCGGCTACCTGAAGCGCGACAACTTCTTCCGCGACGGCGTATTCCTGCTGACCGGCACCGGGATTGTGCCCGACGATTCGTTCACCCTCTTCCCGGGCGACGAAATCGCGATCGCCATCACCGGCATCGGCACGTTGGTGAACACCGTAGTGCAGGGGTAGCGGGCTAAGTAAATACTGCGACGAATGCAAAGCGACCCTGGAAGGGTCGAAGATACTAGCCGGCGGTTGAGCGCAGCGACACCGCCGGTATGACGCGATTCAATAACGACGTCATTCGACCCCGGCAGGGGTCGCACAAGAACGCACCTCAGAAGATATTTCGACGTCAATTATCCAACTTGGCGCCTTCTGCGACCCCTGCAGGGTCGACGACGAATCTTTTTTATCATTCGCTACCCGTGGTGTCGCTGCGCTCAACCACGGGCTAATGTCTTGGATCCCTCCGGGATCCCTTGATAGCGTCATTCCAACGGATGGTTGTTGTCGGTCACTCGCTCGGCAGCAAAAAACTGAGATGCATCTCGGCGTGGCGGAGCATTAGCGTCTCCCATTCTTCGGGCGTGAGTTGACCGAAGAACGGATGGTGGTATCGCTCTTCTTGTTGCTTCCAGCGGACGAGCGTCTGGCGGAGTTTGTCGACGCCGGCCTGGTCTTCGGTGTCGTTCGGCTCGAGTGCCGCGGCCGACTTCGGCAGCTTGAAGCCGGGACTCATCTTTTGCATCGCCTTCTTCTTGAAGACCGTGCGGGCGACGAACCGCATGAACCACGGAACGCGAATCGTCGACGGTTCAAGCGCGAGGTTGCAGGCGTCCGCCAGGTGGCTGGCCATCTTGCCGAGCGACCAGTTGCCCAACTGGCGGTACCCGCCGAGCAGCCCTTCGCAGTCTCTCAGAATGTCATCACAGCATTGAAACCGCAGCTTGCGCCGGCCGGAGACTTTGTACGTGTTGACAGGTGTCTGCGAAGCGGTGGCCATTGTCGATACTCCCATAGCGAGATTGCGAGAATCCGGCGCACGCGCGCCGGTCACAGTCCGGCAGCCGACGGGTATTGTAGCCTCAATCTCGCCCGAGACACCAGCGGGCGCGTGGCGAATTGCACGTCTTCGTTCTTCCTCTGCGCTCGCTGCGTCGTCAGCGGTTCATCTTCTTCCTGCCCGTCATGATAGAAGAGATTAACCGCAGAGAGCGCAGAAAAAGGCAAGTGGCAAGAGAACCGAGCGCTCGCGAGGGCCCGTCGGTATTCGTCGCATTGAGAAAGACGAAGAACCCTCGCTGGCGCTTCGGGTTAGTGTCAGCGCGCAGCCAATGCACTTCGAACTCAAGCGCGCCGCGGCGCATCCAGGCAAACCGCTTTCGTGCTTACTTCCCGCCTGGCGGCACGTATTGCTTCAGCCAGTTGAAGATCTCGGTGTGCCAGTACAGGCTGTTAGCCGGTTTGAGCACCCAGTGGCCTTCGTCGGGGAAGTTGATCATCCGCGATGGCACGCCTAACCGCTGCAGCGTGGTGAAGAGTTGATAGCCTTCGCTGACCGGGACGCGGAAGTCGAGGTCGTTGTGGATGATCAGCATCGGCGTTTTGAAGTTCTGCGCGAAGCGGTGCGGTGAGAACTTTTCGTACGATTCGCGGTTCTTCCACGGCGCGCCGTTGTGCTCGAACTCGTCGAACCACAGTTCGTCGGTCGTGGCGTACATGCTGTCGAAGTTGTAGACGCCGCAGTGCGTAACGAGCGCCTTGAACTTGTCGGTATGCCCCGCGAACCAATTGACCATGTAGCCACCGAACGACGCGCCGCAGGCGCCCATCCGTGTGGTGTCGATGAACGGCTGCTTTTCGAGATAAGCGACGCCGGCCATCAGGTCGTCATAGCACTTGCCACCCCAGTCACCGCTAATTTCGTTGGTGTACTGCTGGCCGAAGCCGGTGCTGCCGCGCGGGTTTGGCAGGGCGATCACGTAGCCCTGCGCGGCCCAAACCTCTGGGTTCCAGCGAAAGCTCCAGGCGTCTTCCCAAGCGCCCTGCGGTCCGCCGTGAACTAGGTACAACAGCGGCCACTTCTTATTCGGGTCAAAGCCTGGCGGCTTGAGGATCCACATCTGCATGGGCGTGCCGCCGGCGCCGGGGACGTCGATGCTTTCCGGCTTCGGCAGGTCGAGCGCGCCGAACAGCTCAGCGTTGGCATGGCTGATGTTGGTGGTCTTCGCCTCAGGCGTCACGGCCAAAACTTCGGGCGGACGACGCATCGACGATTGCGAGCAAGCCATCATCCGTCCGTCGTCGCTGCGCGAAAGGGCGCTCAACGTGTGGGCTGTCAGAAACGGCGTCACCTGACTGTCGGCCGTGGTGACGCGAAAGATCGGCATCGCGCCACGCTGATCGGCCATGAAGAACAAGCTTGCCCCGTCGGCCGCCCACAGGAACTGATCAACCGAACTGTCAAAGCCGCCGGTGACGCTCTTGGGATCGTGGCCATCGGCGTCGCCGATCATCAGTTCCCATTGGTCGGCTTCGAAGCCGGGAGTTTTTTGTGCGCGCCACGCCAGCCGTTTGCCATCCGGCGAGAACCGCGGAAAGCTGTCAGCGCCTTTGTTCGCCGCGGTCAGATTCTCGGCCGGGCCGCCGCTGATCTTCACGCGCCAGATGTCGCTGTTCGTGCTCCAGGCTTCTTCGTTCTCTGGCGGAGCGGTGTAAACGAGCGACTGGCTGTCAGGCGTGAACGTGAAGTCATCGCCCAGCGAAAACGTGGACGACGTCGGGTAGCCATCGCGGTCGCCCGGCGTGACGTCGCGTGGCGTGCCTCCGGCTGCGGGTATGACGAACAGGTGTTGCCGCTTCCCTTCGACCCAAGAGTCCCAGTGACGGTAGAACAGCCGCCCGAACGAGCGGGCCTTGACCGGGTTCTTGGTGATCTCTTCGGCCCGTTTGTGGTTCGCCGCGTCACTTTCGGCGAATGGCTGATTCGAGAATTCCGGATAAACGGCCGAGACAAAGGCGATCGACTTGCCATCGGGCGACCAGACGCCGGTCGAGGCCTCGGTCGAGATCGTCGTCAGCTGCTTCGCTTCGCCGCCGGTCAGGTCAATCGTCCACAATTGCGTTTCGCCAGAGCGGTTCGACTCGAACAAAATTTGCTTGCCATCCGGGTTGAAACGGGGATGGCGATCCTTTTTTTTGGTCGTCGTCAGTTGTCGTGGCATGCCGCCGCCGGTTGGCGCGAGCCAGATCGTTGATGACGTGCTGTTGGCCGCCAGGTCGACGCTGGTCACCGTGTAGGCGACTTGCTTGCCATCGGGGCTGATCTGCGGATCGGCGACGCGCTTGAACTTAAAGAGATCCTCGACGGTGATCGGCCGAGCTTTGTCGGCGGCGCGGCTGTTGGTCGGCGTGAGTCCGACGACAATTGAGCACGCGACAAAAGCGGACAGCACCGTCAGGAGTAGACGCTTTGAGCCCGAGGCTTGAGGCAAATGATCCGAGTTGCGCATCGAGAGAGATCCTTCGCAGAGTTGGTCGGCGGGACGTTCCGAACCCGGCCGAAAAATACCCCAGACGCCACTGCTGGGGGTTCTCAACTATACGTCTTCTTACCCGGTGGATTCAACCGGTACGGGGGCTTAGCCGGGGGTGAATCGCCCCGGTTTTGGCTGGCGCGGGGTCGCGCCGAAATCCCGGGCGATGGTGAATTCACGCATACCCTTCGACCTCGGCCGGGGTATGGCGCGGTTTGGAATCGCAAGAGCTCCGTGACGAACCACGAAGGCTCGGTTTACCCGACCGCGCGCAGAATGCGCAAAGAGATTTCAGCAGCAAAGTGAAACGAGCGCGGTCGCCGACGACTCTGGCCGACGCGCGACTCTTGTTGCCCGCTTACCGGCCGCCGATGGGTGGATCGGTCTTGGCCGGTTTGCCGACGTTGCGGGCGTCTTTGGGATCCAACTGGCTGGCGCGGAGATTCTCGCGCTGGATCGCTTCGTAGACTTCCTGACGATGCACGGGCACTTCGGTCGGCGCGGTGATCCCCAGTCGCACCTTATCGCCACGAATGTCGACGACGGTGATCACGATATTGTCGCCGATCATGATGCTTTCGTCGCGTTGTCTCGACAGAACTAGCACCTGGGGACTCCTTTTCTCTTGGCGACGCTCGCGCAGAGACGCCGGTAGCCGGCGACTGCGCTCGCCGCCCACTGGGGGCGGCGATTGCTGTGTTGGTTGTTGTTAGTATTTAGTCGATGACTTCCACCGCGCCCCGGTCTATGCCGACTTGCGAAGCGCGGGTCTGCCGAGTTCGAACTGCAGCGGTTCTTCGCCGTTGGCGATCACCTGCCGGCCCAATCGCCGGTCGAGGTTCATCACAATCGGCGCTTTCAGGTTCAGCGTGATTCCTTGCTCGTTTTTGGAAACGATCACCAGCACTTGCGCGTCATCGGGCTTGGGTAGATCCAGGCCATTCAGTTCGCGTCGGTAAACGCGCAACTGGTAGTCTGTGATAAACCGCCGCGGGCTGACCACGGCCAGGGCGACTTCGGCTCGCGTGGTGCTTTGCATCCACCCGAGCGCGTCGTTCTGACCATCGGCCAGCAACACCCATTGCCGGCAATCTTCCAGTCCGAGCAAACCCTCCTGAAACTGAATCAAGTCCTCAGGCAGAACTTCAACTTTTCCGAATCGGGTCGTGCGAACGATCATCATCGCGCCCTCCGTGGCATAGCGCTCTGCCTTCCATCGCAGTAACAGCGCACATTGTGTAATTCGGCAGCGGCGAATTGCGGAGGCGAGTAAAATTGCTGCAACATTGGCCGGTTGCGGAAGCTGGGATGGCCATGTCAGGCGCGGCGCGCGCAATGCGCCGGATTGTGCGGATACCGCTAGCGCTTCCAAGAGAGGGGATGCCCGATGGCGCCGCGCGATCGTGCGTCGCCGAGGTGGCTGAAGTACCTGCGAGCGGGGTACCAACAATTACGACGAGACAAAAACCGAGGCGGCAATTTCGCGAAATTCGGCCGCTAAGTCTTCCTGCCAGTCAGGCAGTTTCAGGCCGAAGCGCTCTGCGAGGCGCGAACAGTCCAGCCGCGAGTTGAGTGGTCGACGAGAAGCCGCGCCATACTCGGCCGTAGTAATCGGCAAAACTTGCCTAACACGCACGGGAAGTCCGGCGGCGCGAGCCAGGCGGAGAATTTCAACCGCCAGCCCATGCCAGGTCGTTTCGCCGCCAGCACAGGCATGCACGACGCCACCGCGCTTGCGCAGGAAAGCCACTGAGTCTTCACCGGTCTGGCTAAGAATCTGCGCCGTGGTCCGTGCGATCCGCCGCGCCGAGGTGGGGGCGCCCACCTGGTCGTCAATCACTCGCAACTCTTCGCGCTCGCCGGCCAGACGAAGGATTGTTTTGACAAAGTTACGGCCATGCGCGGAGTAGACCCATGCGACGCGCAAAATGAGGTGGGCCACGCCGGTGTCTTGAATGGCCTGCTCGCCGGCTAATTTGGTGCTGCCGTAGACGTTCAAAGGCGCCGTGGCGTCTGCTTCGCTCCAAGGTCGATTCCCGTTGCCGTCGAAGACGTAGTCCGTCGAATAATGAACCAGGATCGCGCCAGCTCGCAATGCTTCTTCGGCCAATACGCGCGGCGCGAGTGAGTTGATTGTCTCTGCTGAGTTTTGCTCATCTTCCGCCTGCACGACGGCCGTGTAGGCGGCCGCGTTGACAATCATACTGGGCTGCGTCTGTTGCACGATCCGGCGCAGTGCGGCAATGTCGGAGAGATCGAGCGAAATCGCGCCGTCGCTTGCGGTGTGCCCGCAGGCCGAACGCGTTGTCGAGATGACGTTGCCGAGACCGGCGAGCGTGGTTTGCAATTCGCGACCAACCTGACCGCTTGCGCCAACAAGCAGTATGGTGCGTTGCATAAGATTATACGCTCAAAGAGCGACGAAGGCGGCGACTGGGAGCAGCGTCAGGCGGCTCGCCGAGGCATTACTTGAATTTCCGCTGGCTCGTATTCTGGCAGACTCTCAGCCGGAATATCGGCGAGGCGAGGTTGCTGTTCGTCTTGCGTTGACAGGATCGGATTGGCGACTGGCCAGCGGATGTCGAGCTGTGGATCATTCCACGCCAGACCGGCCTGGCAATTCGGACGATAGACGTCAGTGCATTTGTACGCCACGAGCGCCGTGGCCGAGAGAACGACGAAGCCGTGCGCGAAGCCTTCCGGAATGTAGAGCTGTCTACGATTATCGATCGACAGTTCGCAAGCCATCCACTGACCGAAGCGTGGCGAACCTACGCGAATATCGACCGCGACATCCCAGATATGTCCGGCGACGACGTAGACCAGTTTTCCCTGCGGAGCGGGGTTCTGAAAATGCAGCCCACGCAGCACACCGCGGCGCGACCACGAAAGGCTGTCCTGCAACATGCTGGTCGGCAGGCCCATCTCGCCGTAGCGGGGCTCGTTCCAGGCTTCCATCACGAACCCGCGTTCGTCGGCGTGAACGCGCGGCTCGATCAGCTTGATCTCAGGCAATTCTGTCGGGATGATTTTCATGTTGTCGGCAGAGGCTGGTCGTTTGGTTCTGTGAGGAAGCGGTCGCGCGCCAGCAGGCGATGTCCATAACGCGCCCATCGTAGGAAGATAGGCCGATTACCGCCAGATTGGATTTGAGCGCGCTGGGGGCTTTTCTTCGAGTGCTAGCACCCGGCCACTTTGCGTGCACGAGCGCCATTCATGACTGACGCGCGAATGTGCAGCGAAATCCGCTGTGCTACGCCGCCAGGTTCGACGGCTGGCCTGCCGGCGGCAGCATGTGCTTCTTGAAGGCGTCGACGACGCGCTGTGAGGGGCCGTCCATGTGCACCTGGCCGTGGTGCATCCAGATGACGCGGCTGCACATCTTGGCGATGGCGTCGACGCCATGGCCGACGAAGACCAGCAATTGAGCCCGGTTGAGCAACTCTTCCATCCGGGACTGTGCCTTTTGCTGGAAGGCGATGTCGCCGGCGCCGAAGACTTCGTCGATCAGCAGCACCTCGGGCTGAATTGCCGTGGCAATCGAGAACGCCAGTCGCACGAGCATGCCGCTGGAGTAGAAACGGACCGGCATATCGAGAAACTTGCCCAACTCGCAAAACTCGGCAATCTCGGGCATTTTGCTGGAAATGCTGCGCGGGGTCTCGCCCTGCAGGTAGCCGCGGACGCGAATATTCTCCCAGCCGGTGGCGGTCGGCTCGAAGCCGAGCGCAATGTCGAACAGCGAGCTGATCTGGCCGACGACTTTACGCTCGCCGCTCGTCGGGGGATAAATCCCGGCGATCAAGCGCAGCAACGTGCTTTTGCCGGCGCCGTTGTGGCCGATGATCCCTACGCGCTCGCCCTTGCCGATCTTCAGGTTGATGTTCGTGAGCGCCGGGACTTCCTGGATCGGATTGCGCGACTTGCGGAACTTGCGATGGAGCAACAGCTCCTTCAGCGAAATTCGCCCTTCGCGCCGCAGGCGGAAGATCAGGTTCACATTGTCGAGGGTGATGCTAGCCATAAGACGCCAAGGTTCCAGAAACTCGATCTTCGTGCAATTCGAACCACAACCCTGCCGCTGTTAGAGACGCATAACCAGCGTCTTTTGCACGCGGCTCAACGCATAGCTGGCCACAACCGCCAGCACCGCGGCGAAACCGAGTGCAATCAGCACGGCCGCCATCGGCGGCGCAGTGCCATCGACGATCGGGTTTCTAAGAAAAATCACCAAGGACGCAAACGGGTTGATTTCCATCAGCCAACCCAGCCCGCGGTCTTCCATCATGCTTACCGGGTAGATGATCGGCGTGAGATAGAACGTGATTTGCAATCCCACGTCCAGCAGATGTTGCATGTCAGGAAAATACGTGTTGGCAATCGCGCAGATCGTGCAGAGCGAAAGCCCGACGAGAAACAGCGTCAGCAGCGCCGGCACAACCAAAGGCAACATCGCAAAGGGCAACGAGCCGCGCAACAAGCAGCAAAGCCCAATGGACAGGCCTAGCATCACCATGAAGTGGTAGCTGGCCACGAGCGTTGTCCGCAGCGTGTAGAGCAGCATGGGGGCCGGATATTGACGGATATACGTCTCGGCCTGCGTCAGCGAAGTGCAACCAGAGAGACAGCACGTCGTGATGAATCCCCAGAACGCCAGCCCCACCAGCAAGTAAGGGCCGTAGTCGCGGACTTCGATCTGAAACAACTGGCTGAAGACCGTGCAGAGGACCGCGGTCATGGCGATTGGCTGCAGCATCGACCAGACCAGGCCCAGCGACGTGCGCGAATAGCGCGAGCGCAAATCGTGCCGCACCAGCGACATGCAGAAGAAGCGACGCTCCCAAAGCGCCGCCAGGTAGTCAAAAATTGGCAGACTGCGCGGCGCCAATTGGCTAGTCGACATCGTGGATGCTTGCGTGCGTGATGGTTGCATTAAAAACGCCTGTTTTCCCCGTGCAATGCTCTTCGAGACGCTGCCCGCATGAAAATAAGGGCTCGGGTTTGTAGCCTCGGACGGGGAGAGGGGTCAAGTTCACTTGGATAAACAGCCTACGGAAAGACTAAACCGTGGACCTTGCGCGGCGGGTTGGGCGCCGGATGCCTGTTGTATGGGCAGCCGGTCCTGCTAGCACGTTTACAAGCTGCTCTCGCACGGCGCTACTCGAAAAATGCCGCTCGAGATACTCGCGCTGCTGGCGCGCGACTTCGATCGCATGGACTTGGTCGTCTGCGAGCTGAACGAGGGCCGTGGCGAAGGACGCTGCGTCATCGCACGGCGCGGGCAAAGCCGCAAAGTCTGGCAACCCTTCCAGGCCGATGCTGGTGCTAACTAGCGGGACGCCATGTTCCATCGCCTCGAGCACTTTTCCCTTCACTCCGGCGCCGTAGCGCAGGGGCGCCACAGCAACGGCCGCCTGGCAATAGAGTGCTGTCAGCGCTTCATCCGAGATTCCGTGGTGCAGTTGCACGTCCGCCGCTTGCAGCTCCCGCAGCCATGGCGGTGGATTTGCCCCGACAATGTGCAGCCGTGCGGTGGGCAAAGCTTTGCGCACTCGCGGCCAAACATCTTGCAGCATCCACTGCACAGCGTCTTCGTTTGGCGCGTGGCGAAAGTTTCCGACAAACAGCACGTCAGACGTTGCAGAGCCGGTCGACGTAACGATCCCTGAACTAGCTTTCGGCCGCGAAACATGCGGCGGAACCCAGCGCAGCTTTGCCCCTGCGACGTCTGATTTGGAGAGGATCGACAGCTCTTCGTGGCTCAGGCAGAGGACGGCGTCGCTTGTCGCAATGACCGATTGCTCAATCGACTGAAAAATCCGCGATCGCAGCCAGTGAGACCAGCGCCCTGTGAGCTGGTAACGACGCGCTTCGCGAACGTAATGCAGGTCTACGGCGTAGTACTGCACCTGGGCTGTCGAATGGCGTCGAAAGAAGTCCATGAACCGCACGGCGACCAACGGGCGGCAGAGCCAGACAAAATCGAGCGACGCGGCCAGCGTTTGCAAGTGGCGCCAATCGGCCTTGGACTGCGGCGCCGGGATGGGCTGCACGCCGATCATTTTCAATCGAGCCACGCAGGCCGCGTCGGTGTCGGGCGTGGCCGGCATCAGGTAGACTCGCAAACCCATATCGACCAGGGCTCGCAAGAGTTGTTCGAGAATTCGGCTCCCAGCGTCGCGGTCAGGCCTGGGAAGTTCCGCTTCAACAATCAAGATCGCGGAAGTGCGCAGACTGCTGTGCGATCCTGGGATAGCTGCCACTTTTCGACCGGGACTGGGTCCACGCATCCGGCGAAACGCAAACCGGCCAAGGTCGGCACAAGCGTGACCGCAGCGGACTGTTCGTCGGAAGCGGCTCATGCGACTTGTCTCGCGCTGGACGATGAGACCGACGTGTTGACGTCGATCTAAGAACGAGGAACCGGAACGCGAGCCACGATCATGTTGGCGGCAAGTAGCTGGTCGTCCGCTCGTCGACGGCCGACGATTGCAAACCGACCATTGCTTCGTCGCGTCGCGACTTGGCTTCACCCCAAGCATGTGGCGCGAGCGCCGGAGAAGTCGTCACCGTGGGAGCTGTCGAACTCCCGCCTGCGTTAGCGGCTGGCTGCACAGGAGCTTGCGACAGCGGCGTCAGATTCTCGCACGAGATCACTGTGATCGCTTTGACCGTCATGCAGCGGCCGATGGCGTTTTGGAGCTTTTGTCGCAGTCCGCCGACCGGCGTCGATGGCACATCGTCGAAGTACAGAACAATCGGGCGCTCGATCAGCAAGGCTTCTGGGAACAGACTGCGATGCGGAACGACGACCAGCCGGCTCTTCGTGTCGGCGTTCAGATGAGTGATGCAATCACGCCGCATCGCCCATGGGCCAACCAATTGAACTGACCGTCGCCAGCGACCGAGTCGCGATCGCACGGCCTGCTTGACGCCACGCAATCGAGCGCGAAGTTTCTGCAAAACGTGAAGTGGGCCGTACGCCAGCCCTGCTGTGATCAGCAGCAGAGTCAACGCGACTCGGTTTCTGCCGACAACGCCCAGCGATTTCACGAGGCTCGTATAGAACGTGTTCGAGACCGCTGTGCGCAGCATGCGGACGCGCGATTTGAATGTCACTTTCGGCCGCGCCGGAGCAATGACCGCTACAGGAACCGCGGGAACAGCCGAGACTGTCGGCGCCGCAGCGACGACAGGTGCAACTTGCTCGGTCTCGACCGGCGAACTCGAAGCCGGCGGTAAAGTCACGGCCGCGGCCGGCGCTGGTAGCGACGCTACCGGTACTGGCGCGACGAGTTTTGATTGCCAGGTTGTCCCGGCGCTGCTGGGGCCCAACTGCGCTGGATCGAGCACCATGAACCGGAGCCGGCCAAGAAACTGCGTGCCATCAAGGTAGCCGTAGACGTGCTGAAATTGATCGGCGAAGCAAGTCACCACGACTTCGTTTTCTGTTTGCGCGAGCAGTTCCTGCACCACGCGTTTGACGCTGCGGGCCAGTTCATCTGTCGGCAGATAAGCGCCATCCTTGAACGATACGTGTTGGCCCGGCGCGTGAAACAGCACATAGCTGCGCGGACGATCTTCTGATTTTGAGTTGACCTTGATCGTCGCCGCTTCCTGTCGTGGCACGTCAGGCCGGTCAATCAGTTGCGTGAAGACCCGATCGAAAATCGGATTCACATGGTCCGGATGATAACGGCGGACGATCTGATGTTGCGCGGCCCGGACTTCATCAATGAATTGCCGGTCGCCGTCGAGCAACCACTGGATCTTGCGTTTGGCATCCGCCACGCCACCGGCCTCGCCCGGCGCAGCGCCGGCAAAGCTCCGCGCGAGCAGCGAGTCTTTCATGTAGACGACCGGTCCGCCGATCGTCATCATCTCGATCGGCGGCAAGTAGCTGCTGGTCGGGATCTGATAGTGGTAGAAGTAGCCAGACGCCTGCTGATAGCGGTTGAGTTGTTCTTCGCGCGGCAGAGTGCCGGCGACGCGTGGGTCGGGCATCTTACGCGGCTGCACACCGTAGAGCTTGTAATGAGCTTCAGGAAAGTGCGAGTTCAGATATTGATAGTGGTGCGCAAAATGGGGGTTATCAATGTTCGGGCAGCAGACCATGATCTCTTGCGCGGAGAGGTTGTCTTTGCGTCTTTCCCCCTCCTGTATCCTCCCCCGTCATACGGGGAGGACAAAGAGTTGGCTCAGGCGCCCGCTGGAT
>Ga0268266_10000748_pt1 | contig 43458 bp, 45 predicted proteins | sample KBSS13metaG_FD_190356 | JGI IMG/M metagenome (GOLD analysis project Ga0268266, IMG submission 190356) | Switchgrass rhizosphere microbial communities from Kellogg Biological Station, Michigan, USA - KBS S1-3 metaG (SPAdes) (version 2) | ecosystem: Host-associated > Plants > Roots > Rhizosphere...
GGTTGACGAAGGTCGTGTTCGACTGGCGCATCACCGGCGGCAGCTCTTCCAGCGTCCGTTCCAGCGCCACGTTCTGGCTGCTGATCGCCTGGAACGCCTGGTTGGCGTTGGAGATCGCGCTCGAGAGTTGCTGCCCGCGGCCGGCGACGGCGGTGGTGAGGTTGCTGGAGCTGACCAGGAACTTGGAGAGCAGGTCTTCGTCGGAGTTCAGTTCCTTGGCGAAGGCCGTCGCCCGATTCAGCGCCGTGCCGAAGTACTTGTAGCTTTCGTTCGCTTCCGGGCCGCGGCCGGCGTAGATCTGCCCGTTGCCCTTGATGAAGTTCTGCAGCCCTTCGCGCACCTTTTTCGGGAAGCTGTTGAAGAGCTGGTCGACGTCGACCGGGGTCGTGGTCGAGGAGAGGCCGAGCGTCGCGCCTTCTTCGAGCGGCGGATCGCTGTTCGGGCCGGGGCTGATCGAGAGGTAGTGGTTGGCGACGCCCGACAGCGAGGTCGCGCGGATCACCGCCGTAGTCCCTTCGTGCAGCTCCTGATCCACTTCCACGTGGATTTCGGCCAGGTTGTTCGGGCTCAGGTCGATGCCGGAGACGTTGCCGACGGGCGAGCCGCCGATCGTCACCTGGTTGTCGTTCACGAGTTGGCCGGCGTTCTGGAACAAGAACGTGTACTTATGACCGCCGCCGCCGCTGAAGAGCACGATGGCAAGGACGATCACCACCGCCGCCAGTGCCGCGATCGCGGCGATGCGGGCTGGGGTGATCCCACGGCTCGGAGCCGAGTGTTTCTCCTCGCCTACTTGGGGTTTCGCAGCCACAGGTCGTCGCCTGCCCCTCCCTTGGCCCCCTCGACCCTGCGGAACGGGCGCGCGAATCGTATCCGAGCCGATCCCCGCCAAAAGGCACCGGAGCGGGTACTTAACGGTAAATCAACGCGCTACTGTGGCGCCGCGGACCGGCTGGGGGAACGGGAGGCGATCCGAACAATTCTTCGACCAGGAGCAATCTCAATGCACAAGCGTTTCACTCTGATCGCGAGCTTTGCCGCCCTCGTGGCGATCGCGATCCCGGCTTCGGCCGCGTTCGCCGGGGAAACCGTCACCGGACCCGACGGCAACACGCAGTCGATCGAAGCCTCTGTAGCGCCGAAGGCCCTCTACAAGAAGACGGCCTCTCCGGCGGCCCTGAACGTCGAGGTGAAGACCGGCAAAAGCGACGGAGGCGTGCCGAGCCCGGCCGTCCATGACGTCATCGACTTCGACCAGAACCTGGCCCTGGCGACCAAGGGCCTCGCCACGTGCAGCGCGACCCAGTTGCAGAACACGACCACCGAAGCCGCCGAACTGGCCTGCGGCAAGGCGAAGATCGGCAGCGGCTCGGCGATCACGTTGCTGCCGCTCGGCAGCCTCTACACCGAGCCGACCAAGGTCACGGCCTTCAACGGCGTGCCCCAGGGCGGCAAACCCGTCGTCCTCCTGCACGCCTACGGCACCTCGCCGATCCAGACCACCCTGGTCCTCGTCGGCACCGTCTCCAACTACGGCAAGGAAGGTTTCGGGCCGCGCCTCGACGTCACCATCCCGCCGATCGCCGGCGGCGCGGGCGTGATCACCGACTTCAAGGTCAAGATCCAGAAATCCTGGACCTACAAGGGCAAGAAGATGAGCTTCGTCAACGCCAAATGCCCCGCCTCGAGGAAGCTGAAGTACCGCGGCGCCTTCACCTACGCGGACGGCACCACGATCGACGCCGACACTACGCAGGCCTGCACGCCGAAGCCCGAACCGAAGAAGAAGTAGCCCGGGCCTAGACGTCGAACTTCGGCAGCACCCGCTGGAGCGGGCGCGGCAGCCACCAGACGCGGTCGCCGAGCAGGAGCATCAGCGCCGGCAGGAGGACGATCCGCACGACGGTGGCGTCGAGCACGACCGCGACCGTGAGCCCGATCCCGAGTTGGCTCACGTTCGCGATCGGCTCGCCGGCGAAGACGACGAAGACCCCGAGCATGATCGCCGCCGCGCCGGTGATCACCCGCGCCGTTTTGTCCAGCCCATAACGGACCGCGGCCGCGTTGTCGGCGCCCTCCTCGTAGTGCTCGCGCATGCGGCTCAGCAGGAACACCGCGTAATCGATCGAGAGCCCGAAGACGATCGCGAAGATCATGCAGGCGCCGACCGCGTCGACGTAGGTGTGGCCGCCTAACGGCCAGCCCTCCGGGACGTTGAAGAGGAGCGTCAGGATGCCGAAGGCGACGCCGACCGTCAGCAGGTTGAGGCCGACCGCGATCGCCGCCAGCGGCAGCGCCCGCAGCACCACGACCAGTACCAGGAAGGTGACGAGGGTGATGATCGCGATGATCCAGGGGATCCGGTCGCGGGTGATCTTGCTGTAGTCGTTCAGCTGCGCCGCGCCGCCCGCCACACCGGTTTCCAGCGTCGCGTTCTGCCCCAGTTCGCTCGCCGCGCTCGCCAGTTCCTGGTTCAGCCGGATCGAGCCGGGCGAGTTGAATTCGTACTTCGAGATCACCAGCATGATCGCCGCCTGGCCCCCTTTGTCCAGGTCGATCGCCGCCGCCGCTTTTTCCCGCTGCGCGGGCGGCGCCCCGTCGAGCGCCGAAAGCACGAAGTAGCCCGAGTTGAAGAGCCCCGGCGTCTGTTCCTGCACTTCGCCCGCCTGCTTGCGGATTTTCGCCTTGCCTTCCAGCACCTGGGCGCTCGCTTCGGTGAGCCCGGTTTCCAGCGGTTCGACTTCGGCGGCGCCCGCCGCGAGGTTCGCTTCCAGCGCTTCCGCCCCGCCGGTCAGGCGTCCCAGCCCGCTGACAAGGGCCGCCGCCCCGGTGCTCAGCTGCTCGATCCCCTTGCCGAGACGACTCGCTTCCTTGGCCAGTTTGTCGGCGCCCTGGGCGAGGGTGTTGCTGCCTTTGCGAAGTTTCTGCAGGCCTTCGATCAGCTGGCCCGTGGCCCGTCCGGTTCGCTTCAATCCTTCGACCGAGGAATGGATGAAGGAGGTCGTCCTCCGGTTGAGTTCGGCGTATTCGTTCAGCCGTTCCTGGAGGCCTTCGATTTCGGCGGGAAGGCCCGCGTAGCCTTCTTCATACGGGGCGCCATCGACCGGGTTGATGCCGGTGAGCGCGGCCAGCGCGCCCTGAACCGATTCGAGCGCGGCGGCCGCGGCGGGATCGCTCGGCGCGGCTTCCTTCAGCTTGGCTTCCGCCGCCTGCAGCTTTTCGACGCTCGCCCGGGTCGGCGCGAGCAATCGGGGCAGCGTTTCGTTTTCCTCGGCGCGAAGGCCGCGGAGCTGTTCACGCTGGGCCCGCCGCCCGTTGTAGTTGAGCGAGCTGGTGATCCCGTTGATGCCGGTGACGCGGACCTGCTGCGCCCCGATTTCTGCCTGCAACAGGCCTTCGGAGAGCTTTTTAGTGCCTTTCGCCAGACGTTCCAGCGCGTTGATCGCGCGCCCGCTGCCGCCGGTCGCCCGCCCCAGCCCGCGCGCGATCAGGCGCGCGCCCTCCGCGGCATGGTCGGAGCCGAGCGCCAGCAGCCCGGCGCCGTCGCTCGCTTCGTTGATCCCTTCCCGCAGTTCCCCCACCCCGCCCGCGGCGACGTTCAGTTCCTTGCCGAGTTTCCCCAGTTCTTTGACCGGGCCGAGGTTGCCCTTCGAGGCGAGCGCCGAGTTGCCCAGTTCCTGCAGCGGTTTCACCCGCTTCGTCGCCGCCTGCGGGCCGATCACGACTTTGACCCCGTTGAGGTCCGCCACCTTGTGCTGGAAGTGCTGGAGCGCCGCCATCGTGCCCGCGTCGGTGATCGGCCCGTCGGGGTTGGTGGCGACGATCTGGAACGGCGCGTCCCAGCCGGGGCCGATCGAGTCGTCGATCAGTTCGGCGTTCACCCGGGCCGGGGCGTCCTCGGGGAGCTGTTCGGGGCTCGGCGGGCCGAGCTTCAGCCCGATCGCGGGCCCCGCCAGGGCGACCAGGATCGCGCCGATCACCAGCGCCGCCGCCAGGGGCCGGCGCAGCGCCGCGTTGACGAAGCGCATCACCGCCGAGCGGTCGGCGGCCGCCCGCGACCCGACCCGCCAGCGGTCGATGTTCCTGCCGACCAGGGTGAGGATCGCCGGGCCGACCAGGGTCGCCACGGTGACGCTGAGGACGACGACCATCGCCACCGTCCCGGCCAGGGACACCAGCAGCGACCCGGGCAGGATCAGCAGCGAGACGAGCATCGAGAGCAGCAGGGTCGAGCCGGCGAAGGCGACGGTCCGCCCCGCGTGGCGCCGCGTCAGGCGGGCCGCCTCGAGCGGCTCGGCCCCGCCTTCGAGCTCCTCGCGGAAGCGCGACACCATCAACAGGGCGTAGTCCACCCCTAACGCCAGGCCGATCATCGTGCAGACGGTCAGCGCGAAGGCGTCGATCGAGAACCAGTTCGTCAGGAAGTAGAGGACCCCCCGCGAAGCGAGCACGGTGATCGCGCCGAAGCCGAGCGGGATCAGCGCCGCGAACGGCGAGCGGAAGACGAGCAGGAGGACGATCAAGAGGATCGGCAGGGCGATCAGCTCGCCGCGCTCGGCGGAGTCGATCGATTCCTCCTGCAGCGAGCGCGAGATCGTCGCGTAGCCGGTCTGCGTCGCCCGCACCGGCGACGTCACGTTTTCTTCGAGGATTTCTTCCAGTCTCGGCACGACCTCGTTCACCGACGTTTTCGTGTCGACGTGGAAGTCGGCGAGGATCAGCGCCCGTTCGGGGGACGGACGGAGGCCTTCGACCGACCCCGTGTCCCAGGGCGAGAGGGTCGAGACGTTCGGTTCCGCCCGCAGCGCCCGGATCAGCCGTGGGCCCTGTTCTTCGAGCTCGTCGGCCGGGCCGCGGAGCAGGATCGCGAACGGCGCCGAGGGGCCGAAGTGTTCTTCCAGCATCGCGTTGGCCTTCGCCGACGAGCTGCCCGGGACGTCCAGCGTGGTCGGGTCGAGCTTCGAGTCGACGCCGGTCCCGACCACCGCCAGCGCCGCCAGGACGATCGCCGCGATCAGCAGGATCTCGCGCGGATGGCGCAGGAGCCAGGGCGCGCGCGGTCCTGCCTCCGGGCCACGGGGCCGTTTGCTTCCCCTTCCCCTGCTGCTTCCCACCCGTGGTAGTTTGGCGGTCAGGGGCTACGGGAGGAGCGAACCTATGCGGAAGAACGTGTTAAGGACGGCGATCCTGACCGTCGTTGCACTGTTGTTGATGGGTGGAGCGGCGCTGGCGACGATCGTGCTGCGGGCGGGTCCGGTCGAAGTGACGGCCGAAGGCGGCTTCACGCCGACGACCCTGCCGAAGCAGAAGACGGCGCCGATCACGCTGCACGGCGAAGGGCGCATCGGCAACACCGAAGGCGGCCTGCCACCGATCCTGAAAACGCTGACCGTCTGGTACGACAAGCACGGCGCGGTCGTCACCAAAGGCCTGCCGTATTGCACGAAAGGCAAGCTGATGGCGACCACGTCGGCGACGGCGCGCAAGGTCTGCGCGGGCTCGATCGTCGGCGAGGGCCACGGGACCGCCCTGATCGCCTTCCCGGAACAGCGGCCGTTCAAAGCGAGCTCGCCGATCACGATCTTCAACGCCGCGCCGCACAACGGCAACCCGACCGTGCTCGCCCACGCCTACCTCAGCGTGCCCGCGCCGACCACCTACATCGTGCCGGTGGAAATCCAGAAGGTGAACGCCGGGCCGTACGGGTTCCGCACCGAAGCGGTGATCCCGCAGATCGCCGGCGGCGCCGGGATCCCGCTGGAAGGTGAGCTGACCATCGGCAAAGAATGGACCTTCAAGGGCCAGAAGCTGAGCTACGCCAACGCCAGCTGCCCGAGCGGCAAGCTGCAGGCGAAAGTGGAAACCGGCTTCACCGACGGCACCAAACTGAACGGGATCATCTTCAAACACTGCAAGGGAGTCTGAGCTGAGGCGGCGGCGGGCGACGCTCCTGGCGAGCGCGGCCGTCGCGGCCGTGGTCTTCGCCTGCGCCGCCGCCGCCGTCGCGATCACCACCCAGGTCGGCAACCTCAAGGTCTCGGCGACCGCCGAATTCCGCCCGCGCGCCTTCCCCGAGCACGGCACCGTGCCGGCCAGCTTCGGCAGCATCCTCCGGATCAAGACGCTGAACGGCGAACAGCCGCCGGCGCTGAAGACGCTGATCTTCGAATTCGATAAACACGGCAAGCTGAACTTCAGGGGCATGCCGACCTGCACGACGGCGAAGCTCGAAGGCACCACGCCGGACGAAGCGCGCAAGCGCTGCTCCGGGGCGCTGCTCGGCACCGGGACCGGTAAAGCGCGGGTGGCATTGCCGGGCAAGCCGCCCTTCACGATCACCTCGCCGATCTCGATCTTCAACGCGCCGCCGGAAGGCGGCAAGCCCGCGTTCATCGCCCACGCCTACGAGACGGTGCCCTCGCCGCAGGCGCTGCTCGTCCCGTTCACGGTGGAAAAGGTGAACCACGGGCGCTACGGCTATCGCACCGAAATCGAACTGCCGCAGATCGCGGGCGGCGACGGGGCCGCGATCCTCGCCGAAACCCAGTTCGGCCGCACCTACGTCCGCAACGGCCACAAGGTCGGCTTCGCCGAAGCCGAATGCGCCGGTGGCCGCCTGCAGGTCTTCGGCAAACTGATCTTCGCCGACGGCAGCCTGCTGCAGTCGCTCCTGACCTCCCCATGCCACAACGAATGAGGCGGCGCGGGAAGGGAAGGCGGGGGCGGCGCGTTCTCCTCCTCCTCCTCGCGATCCTCGCCTGCGCCATCCCGGCCGAGGCCGCGTTCGGCGCGGCGATGATCGAAACGCGCGAAATCCGGCTGCGGCTGAACGCCGACTTCCAGCCGCTGAACCTGCCGAAGAAGAGCTTCGCGCCGGTCGAATTCGAGGGATACCTGGACATCACCCGGCCCGGCGGCGGCGCGCCCCCCGCGCTGACCCAGGTGGTGATGGACTTCGACCGCGACGGCCGTCTCGACGTCGCCGGCCTGCCGACCTGCGCCCCCGAACAGGTCGCGGACCTGAGCACCGAAGAAGCGCGGGCGACCTGCAAGGGCGCGATCGTCGGCAGCGGCAAGCTCGAAGCGCTGGTCTCGCTCCCCGGCGGGCCCGTGCCGACGGGGTCCGCGCTCACCCTCTTCAACGGCCCGCGCCAGGAAGGCCACCCCACCGTCGTCGTCCACGCCCGCATCACCGTGCCCGCGACCCAGACCTACGCCTTCGTCGTGCCGATCGAAAAGCGCCCCGGCGAATTTCGCTACCGCGCCACCGTCAACCTGCCGGAACTGGCGGGCGGGCTCGGCGCGATCACCCACCTGGACGTCAAGATCGGACGCCGCTATACCGCCGGCGGTGTCAAGCGCAGCTACGTCGCCGCCCGCTGCAGCGACCACATCCTCCGCAGCCACGGCATCTTCACCTTCGCCAACGGCCTGGTGATCGAAGGCGTCGGCCTCGAAAAGTACTGCGCCCAGCGCTGACCCCGGCCGTCCGCCACGACTGCGGATTCCTATAATCCGCCCTCCGGGGCCGTTAGCTCAGTTGGTAGAGCAGGAGACTCTTAATCTCAAGGTCGTTGGTTCGAGCCCAACACGGCCCACTCAGGACCTCTCAGCGCCCGGTCAGGCGCTTCCAGATGGCGCGGTAGTTCAGACCGTAGCCCCAGCCGACGGTCTTCGGCGTCACGATCTTTCCGTCTTTGTCCCAGGCGTTCTCGCGGAGACGGTCTTTCTTCGGGCGCCGCCAGTCGTACGGGATGCCGAGGAACTTTCCGGGCATGGAACCTCTCTACCCGAATATCCGGCTAACTCTCTACCCAAAAGTTAGTAAAGGATGTAAAAGGAAACCTGGTCGTCATGGAAAAGGGAGCCCAGGACACCCGGAGCGTCGAGGCACCGAGGGACCTGCGCCTGGACGACGCCGACCTCGAGGCCGCCCGTCAGCTCGCCGAGTTCCACCGCATGCTGGCGGCCGAACTGACGCCGCACTCGCAGATCCGCGGCCTGGTCCTGCGCTGCGCCGGGCACTGGTCGCGGCTCGGGGCAATCCCCCGCAACGGCCTCGCCGAGGTCGAACGCCGCGATCGCGACTGACGTCGACTAACCGCCGCCGAGGGTGGCGCCGCCGAGACCCTGGATCGGGTTTTCGAGCGATTCTTTGCCGCCACCGCCCTGGGTGGCTTTGGAGGCCTTTTCGAGTTTCAGACGTTTGCCGAATTCTTTGGCGTTTTTTTCGACTTCGTCGTACTTGTTTTCGAACGATTCGCGTTCGAACTTCGTGCCCGCCAATTTGACCGCTTCTTCTTTGGCTTCTTCGGCCAGTTTGTAGTTCTGGGCGAAGAGCGCATAGAAGGCGAGCGTGCTCCAGCTGTTCAGGTCGTCGCGTTTGTCGGCGACGACCTGCTCGGCTTCGGTCGCCGCCTTCACGTTTTCCAGCGATTCTTCGACGCTCGTGGAGATTTCGGCCAGCTGGAACAGTGCAGGCGCGACCTGGATCGCCAGCCCGGCACTCGGTTCGCTCGCGGCGTCGAGGTAGTCCGTCCACCCTTCGCTGGCCAGGGCGAGCTGGTGCTTGATTTCTTCCACCCCGTCCTGGGACTGGCCTTCGCCGTTGCTGATCATCGAGTTGGCGGCGTTGATCCGGGCGCGCGTCATGTTCGCGATCAGGGCTTCGTCACCCGGCGATTTCGCCAGCTTCGCTTCGATCGTTTCGGCCTGCTTCTCGAAGGTCTTGGCGGCGCTTTCGCCGCTCGAGCCACCGCCGAAGAGGGTGTTGGGATTGAAGACCCCGGTGACCAGAAAGAGGCTGGCCGCCATCAGGATCGCGAGGATCGCGTACACGGCTTTGACCACGTGCCGCCTGCGGCCGCGGATGTCAAAGACCATTCGATGCTCGTCCTGCGCCATCTGCCCCTTCTCCCCTTCTACTCCTGCGTGGTCGGTTCGGCCGCGCCTGCCCCGCTCGACCTGCCGAACCAGCGTGCCAGCAGGATACTCAACTCAAAGAGAACCAATAGCGGGACCATCTCGATCAGCATCGAGACCGGGTCCACCCCGGGCAGGGCCGCGGCGATGATCGCGATGACGAGGTAGGCGTAACGGCGGTTCTTGGTCAGTTGATCGATCCTCACGATCCCCAGGCGCGTCACCGCGAGGATCACCATCGGCATCTGGAAGACCAGGCCGCCGGCGAGCATCGTCATCGAGAAGAAGCTGTAGTAGTCCCGCGCCCGCACCTGGATGTTGAACTGGTTGTTGTTGAAGCCGAGCAGGAAGTGCAGGGCGGCGGGCATCACGGCGAAGTAGGCGAAGGCGATACCACCGACGAAGAGGAACGGGAAGAGGAGCAGGATCGGCAGCGCCACGCGCTTCTCCGACGGGCTGAAGGCGGGCAGGATGTAGGCGTAGAGCTGCCAGAGGAGGAACGGCGCGGCCAGCACGGCGGCTCCGTAGGCGCTGACGGTCAAGGTCGTCGTGAACGGCTCGGTCACCCCGAAGGTGATCAGCCGCTTGTGCCCGTCCGGCAGCGGGCTCTGGGCGATTTCCAGCAGCAGGTGGTTCTGCCAGAAGCAGAGCGCCAGGGCGACGGCGAAGACGACCAGGCAGACGATCAGCCGGTGGCGCAGCTCGTCGAGGTGCTCGACGAGGGTCAGCTGGTCCTCGTGGGAGACCGGCCGGACGCGGCGCGGCATCCTAGTGACTCCCGGGCACTAGGCCCCTCAGCTGTTTTTGTCGTGGACGACTTCCGCGTCGTCCGCTTCGACCCGGTGGGTCGTGGGCGGATCGATCGGCTCGTCGACCGCCTTCGGGGTGCCGATCGATTTGGCGGCGTCTTCCTGAGTTTCGTCGTCCTTGCTCTCACCCGTCACCGAGTCTTTGAACTCGCGGATGCCTTTGCCGAGGCTGTTGCCGAGCTCCGGCAGACGTTTCGGGCCGAACACGATCAGCGCGATGATCAGGACGAGGGCGATCTCCAGGGGGCCGATATTTCCGAGCATCCACCTAATGTACTCCGGTCGGGCCTCGGCGGATCAGCTGTAGCGCTGGACGACCCCGTCGGCGACCAGCTCGAGCAGCCGGCGCTGTTCGGGATCGAAGCTCGTGCGGCCCAGGGCGCGCTTCCCGTCGGCGACCAGGTCGAGGGCCCGGGCGCGCACCGTGGCCAGCGCGCCGGTCGCCGCGATCCGGTCGCAGACCGCCTCGGCGCCCGGCGCGTCGAGCCCCGGCAGATCGATCTCCCGCAGGCCCGGATCGCGCTCGGCGGCGACGATCAGCGGCAGCGTCACGGTGCCGTCGAGCAGGTCGGTGCCGCGCGCCTTGCCGGTCCGGGACGGCGGGCCGGTGACGTCGAGCACGTCGTCGAGCAGCTGGAAGGCGAGGCCGACCCGGGTGCCGAAGAGGCGCAGCTCGGGATCGTCGTGGCCGAGCGAGACGGCGCACTCGAAGAGCGCCGCGGTCTTCAGCCGGCAACGGTCGAGATAGCGCTCTTCGGTGATCGCGAGGTCGAAGGCGTCCTGGCGCTGGGCGAGCTCGCCGCGGGCCAGCGCCACCGCGGCATCGGCCAGCAGCAGCACCGAGCGCGCGTCCCCAGCCTCGCTCAGCAGGGCGAAGGCGCGCGAGAGCAGCAGGTCCCCGGTGGCCAGCGCCCGCGCCCGGCCCGAGGTCGCGGCGACCGTCGGCAGCCCGCGCCGCAGCGGCGCCTCGTCGAGGACGTCGTCGTGGACCAGCGTCGCCATGTGGACGAGCTCGATCGCGGTCGCGGCGCGCACCGCCTCCTCCGCGCCCGCTTCGCCCGCGCAGAGGAGGACGAGCATCGGCCGCAGGCGCTTGCCGCCCGCCGCCAGCGTCGCCGCGGCGTCCTCGCCGAGCGGCCCGCCCCAGCCGTCGATCGCCTCGCGCAGCCGGTCCTCGACCTCGCCGAGGCGCACCGGCAGCCAACGCTGGGAGGCGTCGAGGACCGCCGTCACCGGCGGTGGCACAGCCGATCCCGGGGACATCAGTGCGACGGCGCGCGCTTGGCGCCGCTGTGGATGGCGATGATGCCGCCGGCCAGCACTGTGTAGCGGATCGCCGCGAAGCCGGCCCGGTCCATCTTCTCGGCAAGGCCGAGCGGCGAGGGGAAGCTGCGGACCGACTCCGGCAGGTAGCTGTAGGCCTCGGGCTCGTCGGAGAGCGAGCCGAGCAGCGGCACGATGCGGTCGAACCAGAGCGAGAAGAAGGTGGAGAGCGGCGGCCGCGTCGGCTGGGTGATCTCGAGGATGACCAGGCGCCCGCCCGGCTTCAGTACCCGCGCCATCTCCCGCAGGCCGCGGTCGAGGTCGGCCAGGTTGCGGACGCCGAAGCCGACCGTCACCGCGTCGAAGCGCTCGCCGTCATAGGGCAGCTCGAGCGCGTCCGCCCACTCGAAGCGGACCCCCTCGGCGCCCCGCGCCTCGGCCTTCTCCCGGGCCAGGTCGAGCATCGGCTCGGAGAAGTCGCAGCCGACCACGCGGCCGCCCGGGGCCACCCGTCCCGACAGCTCGAAGGCGAGGTCGCCGGTGCCGCAGCAGACGTCGAGTGCCGACTCGCCCGGCGCGAGGCCCGCGCGGTCCGCCGCCTGCTCGCGCCAGCGGTGGTGCAGCCCGGCCGTCATCACGCCGTTCAGCGTGTCGTAATGCCCGGCCACGCGGTCGAACATGCGGTTCACCTGACCGGCGAAGTCGGGCGAGGAGCGGTTGTCGTTGATCGTGTCCATCGGAGAGGAGGACGTTACTCGCCCTCTTCACCCAGATACGACGCCCGGCGCCGGATCAGTTCAGGGAAGAGAGGAAGTCGGCGAGCTGGTTCAGTTTTTTCGGCGACAGTTCGCGGAAGGAGGGCATGATGCTCGGGCCGATTTCGATCGAGCGGATGATCGCGGCGCGCGGGATCCGGGCGCCGATATGCGTCAGTTCGGGACCCGGGCCGTTGTTGCCGTTGGCGCCCAGTTTGTGGCAGGCGAGGCAGCCGGAACCGGCCACGATCTCCGAGCCTGCCTTGTATTGGGGCGCGACTTTCATGTCGATCACGGTCGGCGACCCGGCCTCTGCACCGGCGTAGGTGAGGTACCCCATCGCGAGGATGGTCAGGATGCCGGCGGTGGTCGCCAGCGGGCGACGCTCCGGCCGGCGCTCCGGGCCTTTGTCATAGAACGGCAGCAACAGGAGCAGGACCATGCAGATGGTCGGGATCCCGATCGTCGCCAGCGGCACGAGCTCCGGCGGTTTGATGATGCGCAGGACCTCGAAGAGGAAGAAGAAGTACCACTCGGGACGCGGCACGTAGGTGGTCGTCGTCGGGTCGGCCTTCGGCCCCTGCTCGGCGCCCAGCAGCAACGACATCAAGATGATCACGCCGACGACGACGAGCGCCATCGCCGAGTCCTTCAGGACGGCGTAGGGGAAGAACGGCTTCCCTTTCTTCTTGAGGAGCTCGTATTCCTCGAGGTATGCCTGCTTCTCGCTCGGCTTCATCAGGCGCTCGCCCCCCCACCGTTGTGGCCGTCGACGTGGACGCCGGCGATGGTCGAGCCGGAGCCGTTCGGGCTGTGGCCGTTGCTGGAGACCGCGCCCGCGTCGAGGGTCGTGGTCGGCTCGGCGACCCGGGGCTGGGTTCCGATCTTGGTCCAGGGCGGCGCGGTCGTGCCGAGCTTGACCACCAGGTACATGTGGGCGCCGATCAGGGCGATCAACGCGCCCGGCACCAGCAGCATGTGGATGGCGTAGAAGCGCGACAGCGTCGTCGCGCCGAGCTCGGGCCCGGCCCGCAGGAAGTCACTCAGGTACGGACCGACGATCGGGCCGGTGCCGTTGATGTTGATGCCGACGATCGAGGCCCAGTAGGAACGCTGGTCGAACGGCAGCAGATAGCCGGTGAAGGCCATCGTCATCGTCAGGATCAGGATCACGACGCCGATCACCCAGTTGAGCTCGCGCGGGTACTTGTAGGCACCGAAGAAGAAGGTCCGGCCCATGTGGAGGAAGACCAGGATCACCATCACGCTGGCGCCCCACTTGTGCATCCCGTGCACGAACTGGCCGAGGAAGACGTCGTTGTTGATGTGGGAGATCGAGCTGTAGGCCTGGGTGGCCGACGGCGTGTAGAACATCGCCAGGAAGACGCCGGTCACGGCCTGGACGATGAAGGCGAAGAGCGCCGCCGAGCCGAGCGTGTAGAACCAGTTGGTCCCTTTCGGCACCTTGCGGAAGAGCATGCCGGTGAGGAAGCCGCTGGCCGCCATCCGCTGGTCGATCCAGGCGACCGCCTCGACCGGCGCTTCCAGGGCCTGTTCGCCGAGGCGACCGAGATCGCCGGGGCGCTCCGGCGGGTTCGACTTGAGGTCCTGCGGCGCCGGGGTTTTCGGCACGCCGGATTCGCCGGGCTTCGGCGTTTTGCGCAATGGCGCGGGAACGAGTAGGTCGGAGAGCTTCGGCATCTATCTGATCACGGAGGCGGGAAGGTCGAGGGCCGCGGCGGGTAAAGGTATTCCCAGACACCGCCGGTGAACTCTCCGGGGTCGCGGGCACGGACCGGCTTCAGCTGCGAGGTGACGCTGTAGCGCGGGCCGACTTCGACCTCGCCGTTATTGATGCGGGTCTGGAAGCGGTCGAGCGGGCGCACCGGCGGTCCGCCGATCCGCTTGCCCTGGAAGTCGTAGACGCCACCGTGGCACGGGCAGATGAAGTTGCCGGCCGCCTGGACGAAGCGCACCGGGCAGCCCAGGTGGGCGCAGCGGTTGGAGATCGCGACGATCTGACCCTCTTCTTCGCCGAGTTCTTTCGAGCTCGTGCGCACGTAGGCGAGCGTCTTGCCCGCGTCGCCGATGCCCGGCGTTTCGGTGAAGACGACCTGGCGGTAGGTGTCTTCGGTGAAGTCGCCGGTTTTGCCGATCTTCTCCCAGCGCTCCTTGCCGCGATGGAAGATCGGCGCGACGGCGAAGCCGACGGCGGGCAGGATGATCGCGGCGCCGGCCAGGCCGCCAAGGGCCTGGGACGCGATCGTGAAAACCTTGCGACGGGTCATCGACTCGCCCTCGAAGTAGCCGGGGGGAGGCGGTTCCGTCCGCACGTTCTCGGGGGCCCGGTAGGGCTGGTTGATCTTGTCCGCTTCGTCTGCCACGTTCGGTTGCCGCTCGGTCGCGCAGTCTATTCAAAAGGGGGGTGGCCGAGGATGCCGCGTCGGAGACCATTTGTGACGTTCGGGACGACCTGCCCGAAGCGACTGGTGTTTGTCCTGCTCGCGGCGCTTTGCTGCTGCGCCGCCCTGGTGGTCCCCAGGGCCGGTGGAGAGACCGTCCGGCAAGGAACTTTGCAGGTGTCCTTCGGCGGCTCGGTCTCCCCGCACCTGCTGCCGCGGGTCGGGACGACGCCGATCGCGGTCACGATCCGCGGCCACGTCCGCGCCCTCACCGCGGCGCCGCCACCGTCCCTGCGGCGGATCGCGATCGAAGTCAACCGCCTCGGCGTGCTCGAACGCGCCGGCCTGCCCGCCTACCCGTTGGGGCGCCTGCGCGCATCGAGCACCGAAGCGGCGCTTGACGCCTGCCGCGCCGCGGTGGTCGGCGAAGGCCGGGTCAGCGGCGTCCTCGTCCTCCCCGAACAGACGCCGACGCCCTTCGGCGGCCGCGTCGTCGCCTTCAACGGCACGCTGCCCGACGGCCGCCCGGGGATCCTCGCCCACCTCTACACCTCGCGACCGGCGCCGCTGACCTTCGTCCTCGCCTTCGCGATCGGCCGCGCCCACGGCACCTTCGGCACGCGCCTCGTCGCCACCGTCCCGCTGAAGACCAGGCAGACCGCCCACATCACCTCCTTCACCCTGCGGCTGCACCGCACCTATGAGGTCGACGGCAGCCCCCGCAGCTATCTCAGCGCCGGCTGCCCCGCCCCGGAAGGCTTCCCCAGCGTCACCTTCCCCCTTGTCCGCACCTCCTACGGCTTCGAAGGCGAGAAGACCGTCTCCGACACCCTGGTGCGCACCTGCCAGGTAGCGGTCGGTACCGAAAACCCTAATAACCGTTAAAGGTTTACTTAAGGAATGGCGAACCAACCGCCATGACGAAAGCCCCCGATTCATCCCGGCTCCTACCACCCCGCCGCCTCGTCGGCCTGATCGCTGTCGTCGTCGCGCTCGTCGCGCTGGCGCTCCCGGCGTTCGCCGGCGCGCGACCGCACTTCAAGGTGCCGAAGCCCGCGGTTCTCACCTTCAAAGTGGCGAAGGTCGGCAAGCCGGACAACCCGTCGGTGGCGATCGTCCCCTTCACCCCGGCGCTCTACGCCAACTGCTCCGAAGCCCCGGCGGAACCGACGGTCCCGAAGACCAAACTGCCGGACCCCTGCCAGGAAGTCGGCAGCGTCCCCTACGAATACGGGATCGGCGAAGTCGAAGTGACGGTCGAACAGTACGTCGCCTTCCTCAACACGGTCGATCCGTTCGGCCGTAACCAGATGGGCCTCTACTCGCCGGACGAGAGCGGCGCCGCTTGGCCGAAGTACGGCCAGATCAACTACTCCGCCCTTACCGGGCCCGGCAAGCACTACGCCGCGGCGGCGCCGGAATGGAACGACAAGCCCTACGGCTTCGCCGACTTCCTCCGCTCCGCCCGCTTCGACAACTCGGTCGCCAACGGCAAGGTGCTCTCGAAGACGGAATCGACCGTCGGCACCGGCGACGACGAATTCAAGTACGTCACCTACAAGGTGCGGCTGTCGCGGAAAACCGGGACCGGCATGTACGACATGCACAAACGCGCCCCGGTGCGTACCAAGGCGACGGGCTTCGTCATCCCGAGCCAGAACGAGTGGATCAAGGCCGCCTACTACGACCGGACCGGCGGCGGCACCTTCTCCTACTGGTGGTACCCGACCAACCCCGGCAGCCCCTTCATCGAAGGCTCCGGACCGAACCAGGCGACGCTGAACCCGGCGAACGGCGACATCGCCAACCAGGGCGAACAGCCGCTGGCCAACTTCCGCGCCGGTGGGTCGACGCCGGCGCCGAGCTGGTGCCCGTCGAACCAGACCCTGGAAGCGTGTGAAACGGTCAACCCACTCCATCTGCCGCCGAGTGCCTACAAGAAAGCGTTCGCGGGCAGCCTCAGCACGGTCGGCCAGGCCGGGACCTACGGGCCCTGGGGCACGCTCGAACAGGGCGGCAACGCGGTCGAGTGGACGGACACCATCACCCCGCCCCCGTTCGGGGCGAAAGGCCACAGGGTCTGGCGGCGCCTCCACGGCGGCGTCCCCAACGCGCCCGTCTACCAGCTGTGGCTCTCCGCGGTCGGCCTGCAGCCCCAGAAGAACACGTTCTTCACCGCCACCTATCCGTGGCTGGGATTCCGGATCGGCGTGATCGGCAGCCTCGAAGGGTCCGGCGGCAAGTGAAGACTGCAGCGAAGATGCGCTACCGACACCTCACCGCGTTAGGCCTGATCGCGATCCTGGCGCTGCTGATGGTGCCGGTCGCGGCGTCGGCGAAACCGTCGAAAAAAGGCGGCACCGAACACGTGCAGCCGCCGGTCGAAACCAGCGAAGGCGCGCTCGAACAGCTGCCGGGCCGGCTCGGCTGTCTCGCCGAAGGCAAAGCGTCCGTGAAGCTCTGCGGCAAGGCGCGGGCACTGAAGGGAGCGGGCCCCGGGGTCGGCTCGCGAGCGATCGCGATCAGCCCCGACGGGCGCAACGTCTACGTCGCCGCCTCCGGTGCCGACGCGATCGCCGTCTTCGACCGCAGCCGGGCGACCGGCGCGCTGTCCCAGCCGCAGGGCAAAGCGGGCTGCGTCGCCTCGGTCGTCGGCAAGGCCAAAGGGGCCGCCGGCTGCGGCCTCGCGATCGGGCTCGAGGCGCCGAACTCGGTCGCCGTCAGCCCCGACGGGCGCAACGTCTACGCGACCTCGCGCGACGGCGCCTCGGTCATCGCCTTCCATCGCAACCGGCTCACCGGGCAGCTGCGCCAGCTACCGCCCGCCGCGTCCGGTTGCATCTCCGGCCTGCCGATCCCAGGCTGCACCGCGGGCCGGGCGCTCAAGTGGCCCGACGTGGTCGTCGTCTCCCCCGACGGCGAGAACGTCTACGTCGGCGACTTCGCCGGCTCCGGCGTCACCTCGTTCTCGCGCGCCGGGAAGGCGGGGGCGCTGACCCAGCTCTCCGGTACCGCCGGGTGCATCACCGAAGCGGGCGCCGAAGGCTGCGCGACGGGCACCCAGATGAACCACGTCGAGGGCATGGCGATCGACCCGAACGGCTCGGCCGTCTACACCGCCGGTGCCTTCTCCAGCGCGATCGCCTTCCTCAGCCGCGATTCCTCCACCGGGGCGCTGACCCAGAGCGGCTGCGTCACCAGCTCCCAGGTCACCGGCTGCGCGCTGGGTTATGAGTTCGGCGGCGTCAACGCGCTCTCGTTCGCGCCCGACGGCTCCGACGTCTACGCGACCTCGCTGACCAGCAACAGCCTCACCACCTTCCACTCGCTGCTCGGCGGCGTCGGCATCAGCCAGCCGCCCGGCCCCGAACGGCAGGTGTCGAAGGAAAAGGGCCCGGGCAAGGAATCGGTCCCGGCCGCGGAAGGCACGCCGAGCCCGGACGGTTGCACCGTGTTCCTGCGCTCGCCCGGCTGCGGCTTCGGCCGCGCGATCCAGGCGCCGGAGGGGCTCGATATCTCCCCCGACGGCCAGAACGTCTACGTCGCCGCCTTCCAGACCGGCGCGATCGACGTCTTCGACCGCGACGCCGAAACCGGCGTCGTCACCCAGAAGCCGGGCGAACGCGGGTGCGTCGCCCCGGCCAAAGTCCACGGCTGCTCGCCGGGCCGCGCGCTTGGCGGGGCCGGCTCGCTGGTGGTCAGCCCCGATGGCAGAAACGTCTATTCGACCTCGCAGTTCAGCAGTGCGGTCGACGTCTTCAGGAGGATCAAATGACCGATGAGGAGCGCCGCAAAGGCGGCCTTACCCGCAAACAGCTGCTCGGCACGGGGGCGGGTGCGGCGGCCGCGGCGATGCTCTCGCCGTCCCTCGGCCTGGATAAGGCCTTCGGCGCGGCCAAAGGCGGTAGCCAGGGCCTTGGCGGCAAGAACGTGATCCTCTTCCTCACCGATCAGGAGCGGGAGATCCAGCACTTCCCGCCCAACTGGATGCGGGAGAACCTGCCGGGGATGCGGCGCCTGAAGCGCCACGGCCTCAGCTTCGAATCGGCCTGCACGGCGGCCTGCATGTGCTCGCCCTCGCGCTCCAGCCTGATGACCGGCTACTTCCCGGCCCAGCACGGCGTCAAATACACGCTCGAGTCGAACATGGAAGCGACCGAATACCCGCAGGTTGACCTGCCGACGTCGCTGCCGAACCTCGGTACGGTGATGAAAGCGGCGGGCTACAACGTCGTCTACAAGGGCAAGTGGCACTGCTCGAAACCGGCCGGGGCCGAAGCCGAGCCCTCGGACCTCGAAAAGTACGGTTTCAACCGTTGGGATCCGCCGGACGCGGGCGCCAACCAGAGCGTGCCCGAGGCGGGCGGCGGCGTCACCAACAACGACGGCCGGATCATGGAATCGGAGGGCAACGCGCAGCAGGCCACCGAAGGCGCGCTGCAGTACCTCGATTCGCTGGCGGGCAACCAGGAGCCGTTCTTCCTCGTCATCTCACTGGTCAACCCGCACGACGTCCTCTTCTACCCGAGCCGCACCTTCGAAGAATCCGGCTACGACGACTCCTGGCTGGGCGGCGACATCGACGTCCCGCAGACGAACGAAGAAGACCTCAGCACCAAGCCGAGCGTGCAGGAAGACTTCCTGCGGATCTTCAATCTCAGCGGCAAGCCGGAAAGCGAAACCGAAAAGCGCGCCTACCTGAACTTCTACGGCAACCTCATGCGCTCCTCGGACAACTACGTGGTCGAAGTCCTCGACAAGCTCGAAAAACACGACCTGATCGACGACACCCTGATCATCCGCACCTCCGATCACGGGGAGATGGGCCTCGCCCATGGCGGCCTGCGGCAGAAGAACTTCAACTTCTACGAGGAGACCCTGAAAGTCCCGCTGGTCTACTCGAACCCGAAGATGTTCCCGCGCCCGGTCACCTCCGACGCCCTCATCTCCCACGTCGACCTCCTCCCCACCCTCGCCTCGCTGGCCGGCGCCCCGCGCTCGGCCCGGCGCGACTGGCAGGGCGTCGACTACTCGGACCTCGTCCTCAACCCCAATCGGGGCCGCTCGCCGCAGGACTACGTCGCCTTCACCTACGACGACTTTCAGTCCGGCCAGGCCTCAGGCCCCTACCCCAAAGAGCCGAACCACGTGACCAGCATCCGGGAGAAACGCTGGAAGGTCGCCAAGTACACCGACGTGAAGACGACCGTCAACGCGTCGACCGGGGCGATCGCCGAGGAACCGGGTCCCAAACCTCCCCAGTGGGAGATGTACGACCTGAAGACGGACCCCTACGAGGAAATCAACCTCGCCTTCGACTCCTACGAACGCACCCCGGTCCAAGAGCGCGAATTCCTCCGCCTCAAAAAGAAGCTCGCGAAGGTGGAAAAAACCCGTCTCCGCCCCCTGGCAAAGTTCGCATAACCCGCCTTCCCCCCGCGGCAAGGGGGGAGAGATTTCCGCGCTGCACGACTTGTCCTTGCCATGGCAGGGACAAGTCGTGCAGAGCAAAGTCGGGAAGCGTGGCGCCGTGCCCGCGCGCAGCATGGCGTGCTCACTCGAAGCGATCTATTGGGTCTGGGCTTCTCGAAGATCGCCATCGAACATCGCGTGGCCACGGGTCGCCTCCACCCGATCGCCCGAGGCATCTATGCGGTCGGCCGAGCTGAGCTGACGCCGCACGGGCGGTGGATGGCAGCAGTCCTCGCGTGTGGGGACGGCGCGGCGCTCAGTCATTCCAGCGCGGCGCAGCTCTGGGGCATCGGCCACGAGGAGGGGAAGCGGATCGACGTGACGATTCGCCGACGCAGCGGCCTCGAGCGGCCGGGAATCCGGGTTCACGCTCGCGCGTCTCTGTCGAAGCGGAGTGTGGTGCGACGGTTCGGGATTCCCGTGACCCATCCGATCCAGACCCTCATCGACCTCGCGACCGAACTGAAGCCGCTCCGCCTGGAGCGGGCGGTCAACGAGGCGGACAAGTTGGACCTCGTCGACCCGGAGACGCTACGCAAGGCTCTCGACGGCTACGGCGGCTTGCCGGGGGTGCGGACGCTGCGCACCATGCTCGACCGACACACGTTCCGGCTCTCCGACTCCGACCTCGAGATCCTCTTCCGGCCTCTGGCCTTGGCCGCCGGGTTCCCGCTGCCGCTCTCCAAACACTGGGTCCTCGGCTACGAGACCGATTTCTTCTTCCCCGACCACGACCTGATCGTCGAGACCGACGGGCTCCGCTACCACCGCACGGCCGCCCAGCAGGCCAGGGCCGTGAAGCGGGACCAGAAGCACGTCGCGGCGGGACTCCGGGTGCTGCGCTTCACCCACTGGCAGATCGCGCACGCGGCGGACGAAGTGACCGGGGTCCTGCGTCAGGTCAGAACGATCAGCTGACGCCGAGGCTCTGGGCCGCGTCGGCCCAGAGCGGGTCCACCTCGTCGCCTCGGCCCTCCGCGTGCAGCTGCGCGCAGCGGGCGATCAGCTCGGAGAGGACCGCGACCGCCTTCGTGTCCCCCAGGGCGGCGAGCCGGTCGAGCCCGAGGGCGTAGAGATAGTCGCCGGCGAGCAACGCGAGGTCGGGGTCGTGCCCGGACATCAGCCGCGACTCGCCGTAGTGCAATAGGTAGCCCTCCCGCACGGCCTCCATGACCAGGGCGTACTCACCTGTCGGCCCGTCCACCTCGTCGACACCGACGACGTGGGGCGCGATCGGGGTGTCCTCCTCGCGCAGCTGCCGGGCGAGCTCGGCGAGCGCGCTCATCCGAGGGCCTCGTCCAGCGCCTCGCCCGCCGCCTCGAGGGTGCGGTCGACGCTCGCCTCGTTGTGGGCCAGGGAGACGAACCAGGCCTCGTACTGCGCCGGTGGCGGGTAGACCCCGCGGTCGAGGAGCGCGCGGCAGAAGTGCGCGTGGGCCTCGGTGTCGCAGGCGGTCGCGTCGGCGAAGTTCCGCACCGGCCTCTCGCTGAAGAAAAGGGTCACGAGGCCCGGGGCCTTCGCCACCTGCAGCGGCCGGTCGGCCGCCAGCGCCTCGAACCCGTCGGCGAGCCGGTCGGTCAGCACGCCGAGCCGCTCGTACGCCGCGGCGTCGAGCCCGTCCAGCGTCGCCAGCCCGGCGGCCGCCGCGAGGGGGTTCCCCGACAGCGTCCCCGCCTGGTAGACGTCGCCTGCCGGGGCGATCCGTTCCATCGCCGCGGCCGGGCCGGCGAACGCGGCCGCCGGCAGCCCGCCGCCGATGATCTTGCCCATCACGGTCAGATCCGGTTCCACGCCGAACAGCTCTTGGGCGCCGCCACGCGCCACCCGGAAGCCGGTGATCACCTCGTCGAAGATCAGCTGCGTGCCCGCCTCGCGGGTCTTCTCGCGGAGGAACTCGAGATAGCCCTCCGCGGCCGGGACGACGCCCATGTTGGCGGCGACCGGCTCGACCAGGAGCGCCGCGACCTCGTGCTCGGCGAGGGCCGCCTCGACCGCGGCGCGGTCGTTCCACGGCACCACCACGGTCAGCGCCGCCATCGCGGGCGGCACGCCGGGGCTGCCGGGCACCGACAGCGTCGCCATCCCCGAGCCGCCCTCGGCGAGCAGCCCGTCGGAGTGGCCGTGGTAGGCACCGGCGAACTTGACCACGACCTCGCGGCCGGTGATCGCCCGCGCCAGGCGCACCGCGCTCATCGCCGCCTCGGTGCCGGAGCTGGTCATCCGCACCATCTCCACCGAGGGGAAGCGCGCGGCGATCTCCTCGGCCAACCGCACCTCGATCGCCGTCGCGGCGCCGTAGCTCGTGCCCCGCTTGGCTGCCTCGATCACCGCCGAGACGACGGCCGGGTCGGCGTGTCCCAGGATCAGCGGGCCCCAGGAGCAGACCCAGTCGATGTAGCGGTTGCCCTCGACGTCGACGAGTTCGGAGCCTTCGCCGCGCTCGATGAAGATCGGCTCGCGGCCGATCTGGCGCATGGCGCGGACCGGCGAGTTCACCCCGCCCGGCAGCACGTGCAGGGCGCGGTCGTAGACGCTCATGCGCGACTCACGGTGGCGGGCACTCCTAGGAGTGCGCCGCCTCCCATTCCGCGTAATCCGGCGTGAAGTAGTGGAGGCGGATCTTCTTGTACTCGGTCGAGGAGTAGAGCGTGGAACGGTCGTCGGGACCCATTTCGCATTTCTCCGCGATCGAGTCGAGCACCGCGTCGCACTCCTCTTTGGAGCGGCCGTGGGCCATGGTGAAGACGCTGTAGGGCCAGTCGTCGTAGGTCGGCCGCTGGTAGCAGTGGCTGATCCCGCGGGTGGCGGCCATGATCCCGCCGACCTCGAGGATCTGGTCCTCGGGGACCTTCCAGACACCCATCCCGTTCGCCGAGAAGCCGGCGCGCCGGTGGTAGAGGATCGCCGCGACGCGGCGGAGGATCTTGCGGTCGACCATGCCGCCGAGGTGCTCGAGCAGCTCCTCGGTCGTCATCCCGACCTCGGCCGCGGCCTCGTCGTAGGGACGCTCGACGGCTTTCATCGGCCCCTGGAGGGCTTTGATGATCGCTTCGTCGGTGGCGTCGTAGGGCTGCCGTTCGAGCTCACGCGGCGGCGCGGCCTCGACCGCGGCGGCGAGCGCGTCGGTGTCGCCCTCCATCTCCAGGTTCATGTTGATCTTGAAGAGGACGAGGGTCGGCAGTTCGCGCATCGACTCGGCGCCGGTCTCCTCCATCAGCGCCTCGATCTGCCCTTTCAGCCCCATCTTCGAGTCCGGCGGCGTGGCGATCGTGAACCAGAGGTTGAAGTCGTGCGTGCGCAGATAGTTGTGCGAGACGCCGGGGTGGGCGTTGACCATCCGCGCCGCCCGCTGCGGGTTCTCGGAGTCGACTTTGGCGGCGACCAGCATAGATTCGTAGCCGAGCGCGCGGGTGTCGAAGATCGGCGTGATCTCCCGGATGATCCGGCCGTCGAGCAGCCGCTGGGTGCGGCCGATGACGTCGGACAGCTCCAGGTCGGCCTCGCCGGCGACCATCGCGAACGGTTCCGGGTCGAGCGGGAAGCTCGACTGCAGGAGGTTCATCAGGCGCTTGTCGGTCTCGTCGAGCGGGATCGCCGAGCCGTCCTTGCGCGAGCGCGCCTTCGACTGCGGAACTTTTACTGAAGCCAACCTGCGGCCTCCTTCGCGTAGTAGGTGATGATCGCGTCGGCGCCGGCCCGGCGGAGCCCGGTCAGCGTCTCGAGCACGGCCTCGCGCTCGTCCAGCCAACCGTTCAGGGCGGCGGCTTTGAGCGCCGAGTACTCGCCGGACACATGGTAGGTGGCGATCGGCGCTCCGGTCGCCTCCTTGACCCGGCGGATGATGTCCATGTAAGGGGTGGCGGGCTTGACCATGAGCATGTCGGCACCCTCATCGAGGTCGAGTTCGGCCTCGCGCACCCCTTCGGTGCCGTTGGAGGGGTCCATCTGGTACCCGCGCCGGTCGCCGAAGCCGGGGGTCGACTCGGCGGCGTCGCGGAACGGCCCGTAGAACGCCGAGGCGTACTTGGCGCTGTAGGCGATGATCGGCACGTCCGGGTGCCCCTCCTCGTCGAGCTGGAAGCGCATCGCCCCGACCCGGCCGTCCATCATGTCGCTGGGCGCGACCGCGTCGGCGCCCGCGTCGGCGTGGGAGATCGCGGTTTTCGCGAGCAGCTCGACGCTGAGGTCGTTCTGGATGTTGCCGGCGGCGTCGGGGATGCCGCAGTGGCCATGGTCGGTGTACTCGCAGAGGCAGACGTCGGTGATCACGGTGAGGTCGGGGTGGGCGTCCTTCAACGCGCGGACCGCCATCTGCACGATCCCCTCGTCGTCGTAGGCGCCGGAGCCGACCTCGTCCTTGTCGGCCGGGATGCCGAAGAGCAGCATCGATTTGATCCCCGCCGCGGTGACCTCGCCCGCGTGCTCGACCAGATTGTTGATCGAATAGCGGGAGACGCCCGGCATCGAGGGGATCTCCTCGCTGATGCTCTCGCCGGCGATGACGAAGGCCGGCTGGATCAGGTGTGCCGGGGAGAGCTCGGTCTCACGGACCAGGGAGCGGAAAGTGTCGGTGCTGCGCAGGCGGCGCAGGCGCGTGGCAGGGAAAGACATCCTTTCCGAGTTTAGGGAAGGTAGCTTTCGGCGCGTGCTGGCGAGGGGCTTGACCAAGCGGTTTGGGGATCGCGAAGCGCTTCGCGGGGTGAGCTTCGGCGCCGCGCCGGGGGAGCTCGTCGCCGTCATCGGGCCCAACGGGGCCGGGAAGACGACGCTGCTCTCGATCCTCGCCGGGATCCAGACGGCCGACGGCGGCGAGGTCGAGACGGGCAAGGGGGCGGTCGGCTGGGTGCCCCAGCAGGCGGCGCTCTACCGGCGGCTGACGGTGGAGGAGAACCTGCTGCTGTTCGCCCGGCTGGAGAAGCACGAGGACCCCCACGCCTCGGTCGCGGAGATGCTCGAGCTGACCGGGCTCGGCGAGCGGCGCGGTGAGATCGTCGCCCGCCTCTCCGGCGGCAACCAGCAGCGGATCAACATCGCGATCGGCCTGCTCTCGCGCCCCGGCGTGTTGCTGCTGGACGAGCCGAGCGTCGGCCTCGACCCGCGCCAGCGGGCGCGCCTCTGGGAGTTCGTCTCCGCCCTCGCGGTGCGCGGGACGACGGTGATCTTCTCCACCCACGACATCCAGGAGGCCGAGCGTTATGGCAACAGAATGCTCGTCCTCGCCGACGGCGAGGCGCTCTTCGACGGGCCGGCGGACGAGCTCCGCGAGGCGGTCCGCACCGAGGCGCCCGGGGCCGCCGACCGCGATTTCGAGACCGCCTTCGTCGCCTACCTCCACCACCGGGGGCACTGACCGATGCGCTGGCTGCTGCTCAAGGACCTGCAGATCCTCCGCCGCTCGCCGCTGCAGGCGGCGCTGCTGATCGTCTACCCGGTGCTGATCGCGATCCTGGTCGGCCTCGCCGTCTCCCGCGGGCCGAGTGAGCCGCGGGTCGCGCTGCTGAACGAAGTGCCGCAGAACGCCCGCGTCAGCCTCAGCGGCAAGAAGCTCCCCTCCGCCAACGTCCAGCGGCGGATCTGCGGCAAAGTCGAATGCGTCCACGTCAGCTCGCGCGCCGAGGCGATGGCGAAGGTCGAATCGGGCGACGTGCTGGCGGCGCTGATCCTGCCCGAAGACCTCGTCAACAAGATCAACTCGCTCTCCACCCTCTCCCCCGGTGTGCCGCACGTCGAAGTGCTGGTGAACGAATCGGACCCGCTGAAGGCGAGCGTCGTCGACGACAAGATCGAAGCGCTGCTGGCCCAGGCGAACCTGACGCTGGCCAAACGGATCGCGGTCGAAGGCGGTCGTTATCTGAACCTGGTGATCAAAGGCGGCAGGCTGCCGGTGCTCGGCGGCGGGATCGACATCCTCGGCCTGCAGGCGAGCGCCCACATCCTCGAAGCGATCGAACCGGCGCTGGAAGACGGGCCACTGAAGGTGGCGCTTGGGCAGGTGACCAACTTCGCCCGCGAAGCGGGGGAAAACCTCGACATCGCCGGGCCGCTGATCCAGCGCCTCGCCCAGCCGATCGCGGTGAAGAAGATCCCGGTCGGCGGCTCCTCGCCGCCGCTGGAAACGTTCGCGATCGCCGTCGCCGCCACCTTCACCCTGGCCTTCATCGCGGTGCTCCTGGTCGCCGGGTCGCTCGCCCTGGAGCGCGAGGAGAACGCCTTCCCGCGGCTCACCCGCGGGCTCGTCTCGAGCGAGGCGCTTCTCGGCGAGAAGGTCCTGCTCGGGGTCGTCGTCGGCCTGATCGTGACGCTGCTGATGCTCGCCGGCCTGACGATCTTCGTGCCGCTGGAGTGGGGACGCTTCGGCCTCTGGCTGGCGGCGATCGTGGTCGGCGGCGCCTCGTTGGCGGCGGCGGGGGCGGCGCTCGGCGCGGCGGCCCGCGAGGTCCGCGCCGTCTCCCTCCTCGCCTTCATGGTCACCCTGCCGGTCGCCTTCCTCTCGCTGGTCCCCTCGGGCACGGTCGGCAAGGGCCTCTTCGACGTGATCAAGGTGATCACCGCCCTCTTCCCGTTCAAGCCGACGCTGGACGCGATGACCTCGGCGCTGGAAGCCGGCAACGGCGGGATCGGCGGCCCGCTGCTGCACCTGGCGATTCTCGCGGTCGCCTACACGGCGATCGCGCGCCTGGCCCTGCGCCGCTTCGGCCGCGTCTAGTCCTCAGGCAGCCAGGGGCGGAAGCGGGCGCAGGCCGCCGCGTTCCACGTGGTGGAGGACGAACTCGCGGACGCTCATCTCCGGGGCGAGGGCGGCGCGGACGCGGTCGATCATCTCCGGCGTGGCCAGCTCGGGGAAGACGCGGTCGAGGGCGGGGATCGCCGCTAGGGCGACCGGCGAGCCGTCGACCAGCAGCGGCCCGTGGACCCCGACGAAGGCGTCGATCTCCCGCGGCCCCTCTCCCCCGATCTCGTACTCGGCGGTGAAGTCGGCGAGCTGCTCGAGCCGGTAGTTCTCGCCCTCGGTCGCGGTGATCGCCTCCATCTGCGCCTCGCTCGGGAAGACGAGGTGGACGCTCGCCACCGTGCCCGGGCTGGGGACGACCGCGGCCGGGACCGAGCCGTACCGGGTGACGTGGGCGGAATAGACGACGTCCCAGCCGCGCAACGCCACCCGCAGCACCGCGATCGGCTCCGGCGGCAGGTGGGCGAGCTTGCGGGTCAGCGCCTCCGGCGAGGCGTTCGACCCGTAGGCGAGCAGCGCCCGACGCCCGACGATGTCGATCTCCTCCGGCGGCACCGGCAGCGTCCGGTCGCCGAGCTGGACGAAGGAGCCCGCAGGCGGGTCGTAGGGATAGGCGAGCGCCCGCCGGACCAGCTCGTCGTCGTCGGGCCGCACCACCGCCATGCTTCCGACCTTAGCCGCCATATGTGGCGGCTAAGGTCGGAAGCACCGCAGGCACTAGGGTCGGGCGCATGCGGCTGCTCTTCATCGGCGATGTGGTCGGCGGGCCCGGCCGGCGCGGGCTGCGCGAGACGATGCCCTCGCTGCGCGAGCGCTACTCGCCGGACCTGATCGTCGTCAACGGCGAGAACTCCGCGGGTGGCATGGGGATCACCGAGCGCACCGCGAACGACATCTTCGACACCGGGGCCGCGGTCATCACCTCCGGCAACCACGTCTACCGCCACCGCGACGCCTACCCGTTCCTCGAACGCTCCGACACCGTGATCCGACCGGCCAACTACCCGAGCGGCAACCCTGGCCGCGGCTACACCGTGGTCGAGGCGGGCGGGATGCGGGTCGGCGTGATCAACCTCAGTGGCGGGGTCGGGCTGAAGGTCGCCCGCTCGCCCTTCGACGCGGCCGACGCGATCCTCGACCGGATCGAGGCCGACGCCGTAATCGTCGACTTCCACGCCGAGGTGACCAGCGAGAAGGTGGCGATGGGCTGGCACCTCGACGGCCGCGTCGCCGCGGTGCTCGGCACCCACACCCACGTGCCGACCGCCGACGCCCGCGTTCTCCCGAAGGGCACCGCGTTCATCTCCGACGTCGGAATGACCGGCTCGCGGCAGAGCATCCTCGGGGTGCGGATCGAGGACGCGCTCGGCGCCTTCATCACCCAGATGCCGACCCGCTTCGAGACCGCCGACGAGGACGTCTGGGTGATGGGCGCCGTGGTCGACGTCAACCCGTCGGGACTGGCGGATTCGATCGAGCCGGTGATGGTTCCCGCCGCTTCGCCCGGCGCTCCCTGACCCGTCGCACGAGGCCGGGGACCTCCTCGTCGCCCGGCTCCTCGGTCCGCTCGAGCAGCGCCAGCGCGACCAGCATCAGCGGGAAGAACCAGACGATGTAGAGGTAGAACCAGTGGTGGAGGGTGATCTGCACGCCGATCATCAGCGCCGCCGAGAGGGCCGCGACCTGCAGCAGGGACTTCTTGCGGGGGACGAAGGCGAGGGCGATCGCCAACACGCCGGTGGCGGCGAGGATCGCGACCCGCAGCGGTTCCAGCCACTCCACCTGTCCCCAGATCGAGAACGGGGAGCTGCGGCCGGCCTGGGCGGCGATGGTGCGTTCGTAGAAGACCTTGAGGCCGGGGTCGATCGCGGGCCAGAGCATCGCGGCGACGGTGACGGCCGCGAAGCCCGCGGCGAAGACGAGCGCCTTGCGGGAGAAGATGGCCGCGAGGGGTCCGCGCTCGGCCGTGCCGGAGCCGTCGTCGTAGGTCAGCAGCATCGGGCCGAGCATCAGCGGCGTGAACTTCGCCCAGGTGGCAAGCCCCAGCGTCACCCCACGCCACAGCGGCTTGGCGAGGAGGACGAGCGTCGCCACCAGGAGCGCCGAGATCAGCGCGTCGTTGGAGTCCGAGGAGAGGACGTAGGCGGTGTAGGGGAAGGCGGCCCAGCCGAAGCCGAGGATCGCGCCGAGGCGGCGCCCCGTCGGTCCCGGACGGATCCGGATCCCGAGCAGCAGGAGCAGGGCGAAGGTGACGATGTCGAAGGTGATCGAGGCGCCGTGGGCGGCGGGCAGGTCGTCCCATTCGCCGGTGTAGGGCCAGATCACCTCGAACGGCACGTAGGCGGCGTAGTTGACCGGGCCATAGGTGTCGCCGGAGTGGATGTCTTCGGGGAAGTCGCCGTAGAGCGGTTCGCCGTGGACGATCTTGTGGGCGCCGGTGACGCCCGCGTAGCCGACGTCGATCGCCCCGGCGTCCGCCATGTTCAGGCCGACGCGGAAGCCCATCAGGAAGAGCGCCGCGACCAGGATCCAGAGCGTCGGCCAGACCGGGCGCAGGCCGGTCCCCCGTCCCCGGAACCCGATCCACAGACATCGCGCCAGCAGGTAGACCAGGACCGGATAGGCGAGCGGGACCGAGACGCCGATTTCGCCGCGGTTGAAGAAGAAGTGGGAGACGCCGAAGCCGATCAGGACCAGCAGGTCGAGGTTGGCGATCCGCCGCAGCCGGCGCCAATCGACGAGGCCGATCAGGAAGAGGAGGCAGAGCGGCACCCAGATGAAGGGCGAGTTCAGCGAGTGGGCGAACTCGCCGGAGTAGCCGCGGGCCATTTCCCAGGCGACCTGGTAGCCGGTCCAGGACTCGGTCACTTCCCCACTCTTCGGGTCGACCATCACCAGCGCGTACTCGTGGCCGTCTTCGAACCAGCCGACTTCCCAGCGTTCGTTGTTGAAGGTCGGGCTCGGGATCAGGTCCCGGTGGATGTGGGTCTCGGCAGCCACCTTCGGGTCGCGCGCGGCGGCCTGCGTCGCTTCGGCCGAGGTGATGTCGCCGGGCGCCGGCTGTTCCTTCTCCGCCGCGCCGCCGCCGCTCGGCGCGAGCAGCGCGAGGGCGAGGAGCAGCGCGAGGAGCGCCGCCGCCCGCCGGGCCATCACTCGCCGCCCGAGGCGGCGGACAGGCCGAAGTGGTCGAGGATCGCCGGGGTGACGTCGCGCAGGGTCCACTGCTCGCGCTCCGCCGCCGACTCGGGGCCACAGCCGACGAAGAGCAGTGGGCCGAGGCTGTCGCCGGCGTGCAGGGCGCCATGGCTGCCCCCGCCGGCGTGGGACTCGCCGCCCCAGTCGACCGCCTCGAAGCCCTCCTCCAGCGAGAGGACCCAGTCGCCGGAGTGCGGCGCGGTCAGCGCCGACCAGACGCGCTGCAGCGGGTCGGGGTAGGAGTCGCTGCGCAGCTTGCCGTCCTCGATCCGCGCCTCCAGCACCGCGAGCTCGCCCTCGATCTCCCAGCGCCCGCCGCGCAGGTCGGCGACCTCGTCGCCGGGGCGGAAGCGCAGCTGCTCGCCGCGGCGCTCGACCTTCGCCCACTCGTCGCCCGCCGGCGGCATCCCCGGCTCGGGCCGGTAGAGCGGCGCGCCCTTGGCGTCGAGGAGGCGGCAGACGAGGTCGACCCCCTCGATCTCGGTCAGCCTCTCCCCCACCGCGGCCGGGTCGGCACGCTCGCCCTCACCCGGCAGCAGATAGACGTGGGCGGCGCGGCTGGTCGGGCTGACCGCGAGCTGGGCCAGCTCCGGGCGCTCCTCGGATGGCTGCAGGACGTTCCACTGCGCGCCGAGGATCTCGGCCAGCGGCAGGCCGCGCTCGACCGCGGTGTGGGCGTGGTCAGCGACCAGGATCACCGCGTACTCGGCGAGGAAGGGGTCGATCCCGCCCGCCTCCTCGATCAGCTGCCCGAAGCATTCGTCGGCCTTGGCGATCGACTCGACCGACTCGTCGGGCCCGTGGCGATGCGAGTAGTTGTCGTTGTCGGGCAGCGAGAGGAGGAGGAAGTCGAAGCCGTCCTCCTTCATCAGCTCGACCGCGCAGCAGGCGGCGTAGGGGTCGCGGACGCCGGGGATCGAGGTCGACTTGCAGGGCACGTCGCGACTCGCGTAGAGGTCGCCGTAGAAGAGCTCGGCCGGGCCCCAGGTGTGGTGGCGGAACTTCAGCTTGGTCGCGTCGACCGCCCGCCGCATCAACCCGTCGAGCGACACCTCGTGGCGGTGGCGGCCGCGGTAGATCAGGTACGGCGTGCAGGCGGTGCGCTCGCCGGCGTCGTCGAGGCTCTCGAAGAGGGTGTCGATCTCCGGGCTCAGGTGCGCCAAATTCATGTTGTAGACGAGGTCGTAGAGGGCGCGGAAGACGCCGAAGGCGCGGGTCGCCTCGAGCGAGGTCCCGTACTCGACGTAGCGCCGCTCCAGCCGGTGGTACCAGTTCATGCCGCTGATCCAGTGGCGGTCGGCGCCGACCCCGGTGACCATCTCCGCGCAGGCGACTGGCGTCACCGAGGGGAAGCTGGAGACGCAGTCGTCGATCAGCACGCCGCGCTCGACCAGGGCGCCGAAGTTCGGCGCCCGGCCCTCGTCGATCGCGCGCCGCAACATGTCGGTGCGGAGCGAGTCGACGTAGGTGAGGATCAGCTTCTTGCGCCCGCCGGCAGTCATTCGCTGGGTCAGATCATCCTGGACGGCCGGTCTGGGCCGTCGTCGATCCGGTTAACGGAGGACGCGGAGGCCGGCGTGTTTGCGTTTCGCGCGCCGCTGGCGACTGATGCCCAGCCAGATCAGGGCGATCGCGACGACGATGATCGCCCACGAGAAGACCAGCGCGATCGCCAGCACGACCAGGGCCGCGAGGGCGACGATGAAGCCGAGCGCCCCGGCGCCGCTGCCCTCCCGCCGCGAGGCGCCGAAGACGAGGTCGGAGATCACCAGGCAGGCGCCGCCGCCGCCGATCGCCGCGACGATCCCGCCGACGAGGCTGTCGATCAGGAGGCCGGCGACGAAGCCGACGACCGCCGCCAACAGGACCATCCGCCCGCGGGCCGAGCCCGAGGTGCCGGTGGTCCCGGCGAGCATGCCGATGGCGATGCCGATTCCGAGGTCTTTGAGCAAATCCACGGCCGTGAAACCTAACGGTGTGGGCACCTCGGCGCCAATCCGCCACACTTCACCGATGACCGAGGTACCCCAGCCGCCGCACAAACGACGCGCCCACACCTCCACCCGGGACCTCGAGCGCTACGCCGGGCTGTTCGCCGAGCGGACCACGGTGATGCGCTCCTCGGCGATGCGCGACCTGATGGCGGTGACCGCCCGCCCGGAAGTGATCTCGCTTGCCGGGGGCCTGCCGGACACCTCGACCTTCCCGCCCGAGCGGCTCGCCGCGCAGATGAGCAAGATCGCCGCCGAGTCCGCCGCGGCGGCGCTCCAGTACGGGCCGACCGAGGGCTTCGACGAGACCAAAGACTGCATCGTCGAGGTGATGGCGGCCGAGGGGATGCTGCCCGATCCCGACGACATCGTCATCACCACCGGCGGCCAGCAGGCGATCGACCTCGTCACCAAGACCCTGGTCGACCCAGGCGACGTGGTGATCTGCGAGGCGCCCACCTACCCCGGCGCGGTCCCGGTCTTCTGCAGCTACCAGGCCGACGTCCGTCAGATCGAGATGGACGGGGACGGGATGCGGATCGACCTGCTCGAAGAGCTGCTTGACGAGCTGAAGGCCGAAGGGCGCCGGCCGAAGTTCATCTACACGGTGCCGAGCTTCCAGAACCCCGGCGGGGTCACACTCTCGCTCGAGCGGCGTGCGCGATTGGTCGAACTCGCGCGCCTGCACGAGATCCTCGTCGTCGAGGACAGCCCCTACGGCCTCCTCCGCTACAGCGGCGAGGCGCTGCCGCCGCTCTACCAGCTCGACGGCGGCGACTTCGTCATCTACCTGGGGACGTTCTCGAAGATCCTCTCCCCCGGCATCCGCCTCGGCTGGGTCGTGGCGCCGCCGCCGGTGCTGGAGAAAGTCGTCCTCGGCAAGGGCGCGACCGACCTCTGCACCTCCACCCTCACCCAGTTCTTCGTCCGCCAGTACTTCTCCGAAGGCGGCTGGAAGAGCTACGTCGAAGACCTCGTCGATCTCTACCGCGGGCGGCGCGACACGATGCTGGAGGCGCTCGCCGAGCACTTCCCGGCGGAGGCGACCTGGACCGAGCCCGAGGGCGGCCTCTTCATCTGGGCGACGCTGCCCGAGTACATCGACACCGGCGACCTGCTGGCGAAGGCGCTGCGGAACGACGTCGCCTTCGTGCCCGGCCAGGCCGCCTACGTCGACGAGCGGGGGAAGAACTCGATGCGCCTGAACTTCAGCGGCGTGAACGACGCCGAAATCCGCGAGGGCATCAAGCGGATCGGCCGCGTGATCGGGGAACAGGTCGATCTCTTCGAGTCACTGTCGCCCCAGGGTCCGCCCGGCATGCCCGGACGCGAAGCGGAGGACATGCCGGCCGATGCGGGACGCGAAGCGGCGGACGTGCCGGTTGACCGGGACAACGTCGTTCCGCTGCGCAAGGAAGCGAACGGGTGAAGGTCGTCGTCCTCAAGGGCGGGCGGTCCCTCGAGCGCGGCGTCTCGCTCCGCTCCGGCGCCCGCGTCGAGGACGCGCTCGAACGGCTCGGCCACGAGGTCGTCCCGATCGACGTCGGCGCCGACCTCGTGAAACGCCTGCGGGCGGAGAAGCCCGAGGTCGCCTTCGTCGCCATGCACGGGGTCGGCGGCGAGGACGGCACCGCGCAGGAGCTGCTCGAAATCCTCGGCATCCCCTTCACCGGTCCGGCCGCGGCCGCCTGCGCGCGCTCGATCGACAAGGTCATGGCGAAGGCCACCATGCGCGGCGCCGGCATCCCCACCCCGGAGTTCTTCGCCTTCACCCAGACCGCCTTCCGCGACCTCGGCGCCGCCGACGCGCTCACCGACCTCGAGGGGACGCTCGGCTTCCCGATCGTGGTCAAGCCCAGTCGCGGCGGCTCCTCGCTCGGCGTCAAGTTCGCCGCCTCGCCGGCCGAGGTCCCCGGTGCCCTCGTGGCCGCCTTCTCCTACGACGACCGCGTGATGCTCGAGCGCTTCGTCCAGGGCCGCGAGGTCGCCGTCTCCGTCCTCGGCGGCGAAGCCCTCCCGATCGTCGAGGCGATCCCCGCGGAAGGCGACCCCTACGACTTCGAGGCCCGCTACGAGATCGGCCGCACCCATTTCGTCTGCCCCGCCGACCTCTCCCCCACCGAGCGCTCCGCGATCACCGACGCCGCCCTCGCCACCTGCCGCGCCCTCGGCTGCGAGGGCTTCGCCCGCGTGGACCTGATCCTCGGCACCGACGGTCCCTGGGTCCTGGAGGTCAACGCGATCCCCGGCCTCACCGACACCAGCCTCCTCCCCCAGTCCGCCGAGGCGGCGGGGATGAGCTTCGAGGACCTCGTCACGAGGATCCTCGACCTGGCGCTCTCCCCAAGCGCCGCTTAACCGAAGCAGCTACTCCGTTTAGGAATCGCCGGAGGCGAAGTCCTCGGGAGACACTTCGTCCAAGAAGTCTTTGAATTTGTCGACTACCTCCTCGGTGTCCTCGACCTCGTGCTCGAACTCGATCGCCGACTCCTCGATGACCTCCTCGGCGGCGAAGATCGGGGCGGCGACGCGGACGGCGAGGGCGAGGGCGTCGGAGGGGCGCGAGTCGATCTCGATCTCCGACCCCCCCACGCTGACCGTGATCGAGGCGTAGAAGGTGTTGTCGCGCAGTTCGGTGACCGCGACCCGCTCGCATTTCGCGTCGAGGTTCTCGAGCATGTCGGAGAGCAGGTCGTGGGTCATCGGCCGCGGCGTCGAGGCGCCCTGCAGCTTCATCAGGATCGCGGCCGCCTCGGGGTGCCCGATCCAGATCGGCAGGAATCGGTTGCCGTCGACCGTCTTCAACAAGACGATCGGCTGCTTGCCGACCATGTCGAAGCTCACGCCATAGATCTGCATCTGCTGCAAGAGGGTGCTCCCGCCGTACGTGGTCTGGACCGAAAAGTGTACGGGGCGAGTGGGCGATCCTGGATTCGAACCAGGGACCTCGTCCTTATCAGAGACGCGCTCTAACCAACTGAGCTAATCGCCCGGGGACGGCGATGATAGCGACGTGCCGCCGAGCGGATCAGCTGGTGCGGCGACGCAGCTCCCGAGCCAGGTGGTGCGCCTCGTCGACGTTGTCGAACCGGAGCTCGGCGACGATGCCGTTGCCGCGGGTCTTGACCGTCACCTCGTGGCCGAAGGCGGCCTCCAGGGCGTCGGTCGCGTCGTCGAGGGCCGCGCGCTGGTCGGGATCGATCGGGGCTTTCCTCGGCCGTGCTTTTGGCTGGCCAGCCAGCCGAACCCTTTGCTCGGTCTCGCGCACCGACCACCCCCCTGCCACCGCCTCCCGTGCCAGGCGCCTGCGGACGTCGTTGCCCGGAGCGCCGAGGATGGTGCGGCCGTGGGCTTCGGAGAGGTCGCCTTTTTCCAGCATCTCGAGCGCCTCGTCGGGCAGCTCGAGGAGGCGGATCAGGTTGGAGACGGCGGGGCGGCTGCGGCCGACGCGCCGGGCCAGCTCCTCTTTGGTCAGCCCGAGGTCCTCGACCAGGGCGGCACAGGCCTTCGCCTCCTCGACCGGGTTCAGGTCCTCGCGGACCATGTTCTCGATCAGCGCCGCCTGCAGGCGCTCCGGCTCGGCCTGGTCGCGGGCGACGACCGGGATCTTGGTGAGGCCGGCCTGCTGGGCGGCGCGCCAGCGGCGCTCGCCGGCAACCAGTTCGTAGCTGCCGTCTGCGAGCGGGCGGACCAGCAGGGGCTGGACGATCCCCGAGGCCTCGATCGAGGCGGCAAGGGCGGCGAGGGCGTCGGGGTCGAAGTGGGTGCGCGGCTGGTTCGGGTTCGGCTTGATCAGCTCGACCGGAAGTTCCAGCAGCTCCCCGTTGGCGGCGTCGGCGGGCGTCTCCGGCAGGATCGCGGAGAGGCCGCGACCGAGTCCGGGCCGGCGTTTTTTCGTCGAGTTAGCCACGGGCGGCGATCTCCTTGGCGAGGCCGCGGTAGGCGACGGCGCCGCGGGATGCGGGGGCGTGCTCGGTCACGGGGAGACCATAGCTCGGCGACTCGGCGACTCGGACGCTGCGCGGGATGACGGTCTCGAAGACCATGCCGGGGAACTGCTGGCGCAGCTCCGCCTCGACGTCCTGGGCCAAACGAAGGCGATCGTCGTACATGGTCAGGAGCAGCCCCGAGACCTCCAGCCGCGGGTTCAGCTGGCGCCGGATCAGCCCCAGGGTGTCCAGGAACTGGACCAGCCCCTCCAGCGCCAGGTACTCGGCCTGCACCGGGACGATCACCCGGTCGGCGGCCACCAGGGCGTTGACGGAGACGGGGCCGAGCGAGGGCGGGCAATCGAGGAAGGTGCGGGCGAAGCGCTGGCGTACCGGGCCGAGCCGTTCGCGCAGGCGCGTCTCGGAGTTCTCGATCCGGGGGAGCTCGACCGCGGCGCCGGCCAGGTCGACGTTGGCGGGGACGATCCAGAGGTTGTCGGGCCCGGCGGGCCGGGCGGCGGCGGCAACCTCGGTGTCGCCGGTCAGGCAGTCGTAGGAGGAGGGGTGTAGGTCGCGGTCCCCGCCCAGGGCGACGGTCGCGTTGCACTGCGGGTCGAGATCGACGAGCAGGGTCTGCTCGCCTTCGGCGGCGGTGCAGGAGGCCAGATTGACCGCGGTGGTGGTCTTTCCGACACCCCCCTTCTGGTTCGCGATCGCGTAGACGGTGCCCATCGCGGCCCAGACTAGATGAGCGCCGTCTCGACCGGTCGGATAGCCTGAGCGCGTGTCCGACCTGGCTGACTGGCCCGACGATCCCGCCGAGCGCGCCCGCGAGCTCGTCGAGGGCGTCCTCGATGAGCTCGATCTCGACGGTGACGTGGAGATCGAGGAGGACGACGACCGCATCCTCGTGAACGTCGTCGGCGGCGAGGATTACGGCCTCCTGATCGGCAAAAGGGGCCAGACGATCGACGCCCTGCAGCTCCTCTGCTACCAGGCCGCCTTCCGCGGTCTGCGGGAGCGCAAGCGGGTTGTCGTCGATGCCGCGGGCTACCGCGGCCGACGTCGCGAGACGCTCGAGAGCCGCGCCGACCGCGCCGCCGAGCAGGCGCTCACCAACAACCGGGTCGTCGAGATGGACCCGATGAGCGCCCAGGAGCGCCGCGTCGTCCACGAACGGCTGAAAGGCCGCTCCGGGGTCGAGACCTACAGCGAGGGCGACGAGCCCCACCGCTGCGTCATCGTCGCGCCGCTCGTCGCCGAGTAGTGGCCGACGGCCCGACGGCCTCCCTCTCCCCGGCCCAGCGACGGTCGCTGGAGACCGTCCTCGCCCTCCTCGCCGAGGAGCGCGCCTCGGTCAGCTCCGTCGTCGACCAGCGGGCCTGGAAAGTCCACGTCGAGGACAGCCTGACCGGCCTCGAGGTCCCCGAGCTGCGTGAGGCCCGCCGGATCGCCGATGTAGGCGCCGGAGCGGGCTTCCCCGGCCTCGTCCTGGCCGTGGCCCTCCCCGAGGCCCAGATCGACCTGATCGAGTCCGTAGGCCGTAAGACGGCCTTCATCGCCCGCGCCGCCGAATCAGCCGGGATACCCAACGCCGTCGCCGTCAACGCCCGAGCGGAGGACGTGGCCAGAGGCGAGGCCCGCGAGACCTACGACATCGTCACCTCAAGAGCCGTAGGCCGCCTCTCAACCCTCGCCGAGCTCGCAAGCCCCCTCCTCCACGAAAACGGCCTCCTGGTCGCCTGGAAGGGCAAACGCGACCCCGCGGAAGAGCAACAGCTCCAGAACGCCTCAGAGGCCCTCGCAATGACGCCAGAACAAATCCTCGACGTAGGCCACCGAGCCGGCTCCGAACACCGCCACCTCCACGTCATCCGCAAGACCGCCGAGACCCCCAGCAACCTTCCGCGCAAGTCGGGTCTCGCCAAGAAGCGTCCCTTCGGCTGACCGAGCCCCGAGCGAGCGCCTGTCGAGAGGGATCTGACCCTCTCCGAACGGCTTGTAACGAGGGCCCGAACACCAACTCGGCGAGCCGCCGCACGATCCAGCCCGAGTTTGAGAGAGGAGAGGGTCAGATCCCTCTCCCCTGAAAACCCAACGAAAAAGGGCCCCCGATCCGGGAGCCCTTTACCTGCGTCTCTTCTTTTTTTTCGGCGGTTTAGGAGGCGGTTTAGCCGCTTGCACCTCCGCTTTACTCGCCACCACCGGCGCCGGAATCAGTTTGTTGATCGTGATCCCCTGCCCGATCGTCCAGAGGTTCGTGGTGATCCAGTAGACGATCAACCCCGCCGGGAAGTTGAGGACGAATGGAACGAAGACCAGCGGAAGGATGAACATCATCATGCGCTGGGATTTGTCCGCGGTCACCGACATGAAGAAGCCGGAGGCCAGCTGGGTCCCGACGTAGAGGACCAGGAGCGCGATGAGTTCGCCGCCGTGAGCCGTCGCCGTCAGGTCGTTGACGAAGAGGAAGGACGCGTGGCCCGCGGTTTCGCATCCGTCGGGGAGGCCGAGGTTGGAGCAGATGTCCTTTGGGAGCTCGTGACGGAGCGTGTAGAAGAGCGTGATGAAGACCGGGAGCTGCGCGATCAGGGGGATGCAAGAGGCAAAGGGGTTGACTTTGTTCTCTTTGTAGAAGCGCATCATTTCCTGCTGCATGCGCTGTTTGTCGTTTTTGTATTTCTCCTGGATCTCTTTCATCTGCGGCTGGAGTGCCTGCAGAGCCCGCATGCCTTTGAGCTGTTTGTAGGTCAGCGGGATCAGGAGCGCCCGGGTGACGACCGTGATGGCGACGATCGAGAGGCCCCAGGAGAGGCCGACGTTGTCGTGGAAGAACTTGAGGACCGCGTTCGCGACGTCGATCAGCGGCTGCAGGATGTTCGCGTCCGGGATCATCACGAGCGGGCCTCACCGTGGTAATCGGCCGGGTGGATGTGGCCGAGGCCGCGCAGGGTGAAGCGGTCGGGCACCGGATCGAAGCCGCCGTGGCTGAACGGATTGCAGCGGATCAGGCGGTAAGCGGCAAGGACGGCGCCGCGGACCACGCCGAAGCGTTCAACCGACTCGACCGCATAGGCGGAGCAGGTCGGCTCGTACTTGCAGCGACGGGCGCGGCTGGGCGAAATCCAGCGCTGGTAGGCCCGCACGGGGGCCAACGCGACGCGTTTCACGTGGAACGGGGAGGACGGGACACCGCTGGAGCGTTTCACGTGGAACGCCCTCCGCCAAAACTGGCGTCCATGGCCTCTTCGAGCGACTTGGTGACGCCGGCCGTCCCTTCCTTCTCGATCAGCCCGCCGATGTCGGATCGGGCGACGATTACGAAGTCATGTTTGTCCGGAAGACGATCGGAGAGCGACCAGAAGGCTTCGCGCAAGGTCCGCTTGACCTTGTTGCGGTCCACCGCTCCACCGACCTTCCGAGACACGGACACGCCGAGCCTCACCTCCTCGCGCTCCTCATCGCGACGCGGAAACGTGTAGAGGACGAGGTAGCGGGTCGCATGCGAAGAGCCGTCGCGATACACGCGATCGAACTCACCGCTGCGCGAGAGTCGACGGCGCTTCGACGGCGGCATCTAGGGGGTGAGGCGCTTCCGACCTTTGCGCCGGCGACGCGAAAGGACGGCGCGGCCACCGCGGGTGCTCATGCGGGCGCGGAAACCGTGGGTCTTTGCCCGCTTCCGCTTCTTGGGCTGATAAGTGCGCTTCATTGCCGGCGGGAGTATAGGGACACGGGAGAAATCTTTTCCCCGCCAATTGCGGGTGGCCAAGTTCCCCCAGCAAATGACGGCGCTATCGTCGCCGCCCCCCGTGCCTCACGACTCCCCCTCAACCGACATCGAAAGCCTCTGGCGAGCGACCCAGAAAAGGCTCGAGAAATCGGTCCCCGAGTCGACCTACAGGCTATGGCTGGAGCCGTTGGAAGCCGTCGGCGCCGATGCCGACACGCTCTATCTGAAGGCCCCCGAGGGGATCCGGGCCTGGGCCGAGCGGCGCTACTCGGCGCTGATCGCCGCCGCCCTCGCCGAGATGGGCACGAACTTGCAGGGAGTCAGCTTCGCCGCGCCGCGCGAGACTCTCGAGGCCTCGCGCCCCGGCCCGGAGCTGAACCCGAGCTACACCTTCGAGCGCTTCGTCATCGGTCCCGGCAACCGGCTCGCCCACGGCGCCGCCCTGGCGGTGGCCGAGGCACCCTCAGAGGCCTACAACCCGCTCTTCCTCCACGGCCCGCCCGGATTGGGCAAGACCCACCTGCTGGCGGCGATCGCCAACTACCTGCACGACAACGCCCCGGGGCTGAGCGTCCGGTACACGACCGCCGAGTCGTTCACCAACGAGTTCGTCGGCGCGTTGCGGACCACCGGCGCCGAGGGCTTCAAGGCCCGTTATCGCGACATCGACGTCCTGCTGATCGACGACGTCCAGTTCCTCGAGGGCAAGCCCGCCACCGAAGAGGAGTTCTTCCACACCTTCAACGCGCTGTATGAGTCCGGCAGCCAGCTGGTCCTCAGCGCCGACCGAATCCCGAGCGAGCTCTCGACCCTCGCCTCGCGCCTCCGCGACCGCTTCGAGTGGGGCCTGACGGTCCCCGTGGAACCGCCGAACCTGGCGACCCGGGTCACCGTCCTGCGCCGCCTGGTGGAGGAGTCCGGGATCGAGATCGCCGACTCCGGCGCCCTCGCCGAGCTCGCCAACCGCATCGACGCCAACGTCCGCCAGCTGCACGGCGCGCTGACCCGGGTGATCGCCCACGCCTCGCTACTTGCCAAGCCGCTCAGCTCCGAGCTGATCGCCGAGGTCATCCCGAAATCCGGGACGCGGACCGCCCAGGCGACCTCGGTCGAGGAGATCCAGCAGCAGGTCGCCGAACGCTTCGGCATCTCCCGCGCCGAGCTGATCGGATCCAGCCGCGCCGCCACCCCGCTGCGCGCTCGGCAGGTCGCGATGTTCCTCACCCGCGAGCTCACCGATCTCTCCCTGCCGCAGATCGGCAGGCTCTACGGCGGCCGCGATCACACCACCGTGATGAACAGCCTGCGGCGCATCGAAGCCAGCCTCGGCGAGGACGAGGCGCTGACCGAGAAGGTCGCCGAGTTACGCACAGCAATCCACAACCCCGCGGCCGGCTGAGCCCGGGGCGCCGCTCCCACTGCAAGAATCCACGGCCGTCCACAGGCGCGTCCCCAGGCCACTTCCGGCTTGACACCGCCGAATAGTCTTCGTCCCACCGCTTTTCAACAGCTCCTAAACCAACTCAACAAGGCAATCTCTTGAAGCTCACGACCAAACGCGAAGAACTCGTCTCCAAGCTTTCGACCGTCTCGCGTGCCGTCTCGACCCGCGCCGCGACCCAAGCCCTGTCCGGCGTCCTGATCGAGGCCGGTGATGGTTCGGTGACGCTTTCTGCCACCGATCTCGACCTCGGCCTGCGCACCGCGCTGGAGGCGAACGTCGAGGGCGGCGGCTCGGTCCTGCTGCCGGGCAAACTGCTCGCCGAAGTCGCTCGCTCGCTCGCCGACGACACGGTGGAAATCGAGACGCGTGAGGCCGAGCGCGATGTCGAGATCCGCAGCGGCACCTCCAACTTCCACCTGCGGGTGCTGCCGGCCGAGGACTTCCCGAAGCTGCCGACCAGCGACGCCGAGCCGATCAAGATCCCGGCCGCGGCCCTGGCCCAGAGCATCGACCTCGTCGCCCGCGCCGCCTCGCGTGACGACATGCGCCCGGTGCTGACCGGCGTCTTCGTCACCGCCTCGGGGACCGAGATGACGATGGTCGCCACCGACTCCTACCGGCTGGCGGTGAAGCGGACCGAGCTCGAGACGGCGCTCTCCGGTGAGATCGAGGCGAACATCCCGGCGCGGGCCCTGCGCGAGCTGGCGCGGATCCTCTCCGTCGAGGGGGTCGAGGAGGCGGCGATCACGCTGCAGGCGAACCAGGCGATCTTCGAGGCCGGGTCGATCACCCTGACCACCCGGTTGATCGACGGCCAGTTCCCGAACTATCGCCAACTTCTCCCCGAGTCCTACGAGCACGACGTGCGGCTGCCGCGGTCGGAGTTCCTCGACGTGGCGCGGCGGATCAGCCAGCTGGCGCAACGCAACGCGCCGCTGCGGTTCTCCTTCGAGCCGGGTGAGCTGACCGTCTCCGCCGAGACGCCGGACGTCGGCGACGCGCGGGAGACGATGCCCGCCGTCTTCGAGGGCGAGCCGATGGAGATCGGGTTCAACCCCGAGTACCTGCGCGAGGGCATCGAAAGCGTGGCCGGCGACGAGGTGCTGCTGCGGCTGATCTCACCGTTGCGGCCGGGGCTGATGCAGCCGGTCGAGAACGAAGACTTCCGTTATCTCGTGATGCCGATCCGCCTCAACGTCTAGCCGGGGACCGGGGGTCTAGGCTCGGCCGGTGCTCGTCACCGCGATCGAAGCCCGCCCGCTGCGCAGCCTCGAGCGTGTCCGCGTGCCGCTCGGGCCGGGGATCACCAGCGTCGTCGGTCCCAATGGCGTCGGCAAGACGAACCTGGTCGAGGCGCTCTACTTCGCCCTGACCGGCCGCTCGTTCCGCACCTCGGACCGGCGCGACCTGATCCCGTTCGGCGAGAGCCTGGCGCGGGCCGAGGTGACGGTGCGCGACGACGACGGGATCGAGCGGCGGCTGCTGGCGTCGGTGAGCCGGACCGAGGGGCGGCGTCATCTTCTCGACGGCTCGGCCGCCGACCCGGCGACGATCGCCCGCTCACGGCCGCCGGTGGCGGTCTTCGCGCCGGACCGCCTCAGCCTGGTCAAGGGCCCGCCGGCCGAGCGCCGCGCCCACCTCGACGGCTTCCTCGCCGCCCGCTGGCCCGCGCGGAGCGAGCTGCGCAAAAAATTCGGCCAGGCGCTGGCCCAACGCAACGCGATGATCTCCCGGGTCGCCGCCGGCTACGGGTCGCCGGACGGGCTCGACGTCTGGGACGCCGGCCTCGCCGACGCGGCCGCGCCATTGATCGCGGCGAGGGCGGAGGCCGTGGCCGAGCTGGCGCCGGCCTTCGCGGAGGCGCTGGCCGAGCTGGGGCTCAATGGTGGGGAGCTCGCCTACGCGCCGCGGGCCGAGCGCGACGCGGCGGCGATTCGCGCCGGCCTGCGCGAGCGCCGCGACGCCGATCTCAAGCTCGGGCGCAGCTCCTGGGGACCCCACCTCGACGAGATGAAGCTGAGCGTCGAGGGGCGGGCGCTGCGCAAATATGGCTCGCAGGGGCAGCAGCGCGCCGCCCTCCTGGCGCTGCTCTTCGCCGAGCGCGAGGCGCTGCTGGCGGCCCGGCGGGTCACCCCGCTGCTGCTGCTCGATGACGTGATGAGCGAGCTCGACCCCGGCCGGCGCGAACGGCTCGTCGCCCGCCTGGCGACTGGCGGCCAGACCTTGATCACCGCCGCTGACGAAGAGTCGCTGCCGCCCGTCGCCCGGGAGGCGATGGTCCGGATGCCGAGCCCCGGGGTCGTCGAGGGCCTGGACGGCTCCGGCGCGGAGGCGGCGTGACCCGGCGCCGCGCACCGCGCCCGGCCGGCGAGGCGTTTCGCGTGGTGAGGGACCGGGCGGCTCCGAAAACGGGCCTTGCCGCGGTGCAGGCGGCGTGGTCGGCGGCGCTCGGCGAGCGCCTCGCGGAGGTCGCGACGCCGGTGTCGGAGCGGGCCGGGACGCTCACCGTCGAGTGCGTCGACGGGGTCTGGGCGCAGGAGCTCGACCTGATGCAAGAGCAGCTTTTGCAGCGCCTTCGCGAGGAGCTGGGGGAGAGGGCTCCGGAGGCTCTCCGCTTCCGCGTCGCAAGAGGTGTCTGATCAGACACACTTAATGCAGGATTTGCAGGTAATTTGCCACGTCGCGGGCGTTGATCCGGCTCCCCGAACTGGTATTCTTATGGCAACTCGCCTTTGCCCCGACCCGCCATGGAGGGAGTCTCCCTGCGTCGGGGCTTTTTGTGTCAATCGGAAGGATCTCTTTGCCTGAGAAAA
>Ga0268266_10000750_pt1 | contig 43429 bp, 33 predicted proteins | sample KBSS13metaG_FD_190356 | JGI IMG/M metagenome (GOLD analysis project Ga0268266, IMG submission 190356) | Switchgrass rhizosphere microbial communities from Kellogg Biological Station, Michigan, USA - KBS S1-3 metaG (SPAdes) (version 2) | ecosystem: Host-associated > Plants > Roots > Rhizosphere...
ATGAGCACTCGTCCGGCGGGGCCTACGAACGGCCGGCCCGCGCGGTCTTCTTCGTCGCCGGGCTGCTCGCCGACGAACACCACCCGTGCGTCGGCCGGCCCCTCGCCAAAGACGGTCTGCGTCGCGTTGCAGCCGATCGGACAAGCGCGGCAACTTTCCGCCGCGGCGCGCAGCACCGGCAGCGAACGCTCGGCCGGGACAAGCGGCGCCGCGGTGTCGACCGATCGGCCTTGCCGGATCATCGTCTCGACGCGTTTCGGCGCGGCCGCGAGTAACTCAGGAATGAGCGCCGTCTCCGGCATCGTCGCCCAATGCTTTTTGGGCATCTCCTTCTGCATCGCCTTCAGCTTGATGCGTGCGGGATTGAAAATGTTGGCGTAGTACGTCGTCCAGAGTGATTGCACGTCGTCTTCGCCGGCGAACGGATCCCTCGCAACCCCGTCACCAAAGACGAGCGCATTCCCGTCCCACGTCATCGACTCTTCCGGCGTGAGAATCGTCCAGTGCATCGAGCGAAAGCGATCGACAAAAAACGGCGAAACGTGCCGCACGATTAAATGGTCCGGCCGGTGCCACGCCATGAAGTGATCGCCGGTGTCGCCCGCGATTTTTCGGAAGCGGACGAAAGCGGTCATCTTGTGCAGATCGCGCCGGACGGCCTTTTCCATCGCAAGCAGTTGGTGCACGTCGTCATCGATGGCGATCTTGAGCAAGTCGTGCTCGCCGTGCGTGAGCCGCCAGAGGACGCGGTAGAGCAATGGGCAGATGTCGTCGGAGCGGTTGCAGACGGCAAGCTGCGCGACGTCGACGAATTGCTTAGGCACGCGAGCGGCCGCTCTCTCACTCGGCGTAACGGACGTAGAACGCGTCTCGCCCGACGCAACTGACGTCGCGGCAAAAAGATCGCCGTGGGCTTCGTTAATCCACTGTACTTCCTGTGGCGGCACCGCATCGGCCAGGAGCCGCCTCGCTTCATCGCGGAACGTCGCAAAATCGTGCGTGATGGCGGCGGTCCGGCTCATCAAATCTCTCCCGTCACCGCCGAAATCGCCGGCGGGAAAAGTTCGAGCTGGATGTTGGGCTTCGTCAGCCGCGCACGCAGATCCTGTTTGTCGAGTAAAGACAAATCCGGGTTGTGATCGGCAGTGATGATCCACGGCCGCACCTTCGCGACGGCGACGCGGAGCTTGGGCAGATCGATCAATCGCAGCTTGCGGTACCGGCGGATCTGGCAGATCCGCTTCACGTTCCGCTGTCCGAGGCCGGGCACGCGGAGCAGGCGTTCATACGAGTCGCGGTTCAGATCGACCGGAAAAAATCCGCGGCTGCGCAACGCCCACGACAGCTTCGGGTCAATCTCCAGATCCAGCGATGGTTCGCTCACCGGCGTGATCTCGCCGGGTGTAAACCCGTAAAACCGCAGCAACCAATCGGCTTGATACAGCCGATGCTCGCGGATCAGCGGCGGGGCAGCGACGGGCAAACGCGAGTCGCCGTGCGGGATCGGGCTGAACGCAGAGTAATACACGCGTCGCAGGCGGTGGCGGTGATAGAGGTTGCTGGCCGTGAGCAGGATCGTCGCATCCGTGGCCTGCGTGGCACCCACGATCATCTGCGTGCTTTGCCCGGCCGGCGCGAAGGTGGGGGCGAGCTTCAATTTCTTCTTCTCGACGAACGACTCGTGAATGCCCGCCTGCACCGACGTCATCGTCGCTTCCACCTGCGCAATGGTTTTCTGCGGCGCGAGCGCATCTAGGTCTGGTTGCGTCGGCAGTTCAATATTCGCGCTCAGCCGATCGGCCCAAAGTCCCGCCTGCGCGAGCAGCGCCGGCGTAGCGCCGGGCACCGCCTTCAAATGGATGTAACCGTTATAGCCGTGCACCGTTCGCAGCGTTTTCGCGACGGCGATGAGCTGCTCCATCGTGTAGTCGATGCTCTTGATCACGCCGGAGCTGAGGAACAGACCTTCGATGTAATTCCGCCGATAAAACTCCATCGTGAGGTAGACGACTTCCTCCACGGTGAACCGCGCCCGCGGCACGTCAGACGTCACGCGATTCACGCAGTATTGGCAGTCGTACAGGCAATGATTGGTGAGCAGGATTTTCAGCAGCGACACGCATCGCCCGTCCGGCGTGTACGAGTGGCAAATACCGATCTTGTTGGTGTTCCCCAGCCCGCCGGCCTTCCCGCGGCGCTGCGATCCGCTGCTGGCGCACGACGCGTCGTATTTTGCAGCGTCGGCCAGCACGGCAAGGCGGGAACGGAGATCTTGCATGCCCTAATAATACCCGAACTCGCGTGGGGCGTGATTCAAAGATTTTGAAAGTCGATACGGCTGAGGCCGCGAGTCGTCCGCACCGCGCAACGACGTTCTATCCTATACTCTTGCCACGATGACCGACTTCCAGCGCGGCAAACTCTTCCTCACCCGGGCGATGAAACTCCGCTGCCCCGAGTGCGGCGTTTCGCCGTTGTTCGTCCCGCTCGCGAAAGTCCGCAGCATGGACGACTGGCTCTTCACGCTCCCGGGCTGCCCCATCTGCGGCTACCCGTATACGCGCGAGAACGGCTACTGGCTGATCTCCACCTGGGTCATTAATTACACCATCGTCGGCGGCCTCGGCCTCGCAGCGGGCATCTGGGCCGATGCGTATCTGCAGCTGCCGTTCTGGAAGATCTGCCTCTTCATCGTCGTCCCCATGCCGATCCTCAGTTTGCTGATCAACCGGCACAGCAAGGCGCTGTTTCTGGCGATCGATCACTGGTTCGATCCGCACGTCGTTAAAAAACCTTGAGCGCGGCGGCGCCTATGATGAGGTCGATTCGAATCTCTCCAAGGAGCCGTCATGAAATCAGAAAAAGTCGCCATCATCACCGGCGCGTCGCGTGGCATTGGCGCGGCGATCGCAAAGCGCCTGGCGGCCGACGAGTTTTCGGTCGTCGTTAACTTCGCCGGCAACGCCGAGGCCGCCAATCAAGTCGTCGAAGCGATTAAATCCGCCAACGGTGCCGCGGTGGCCGTACAGGCAGACGTGGCGGATCCGGCGGCGGTAAAGAAACTCTTCGACGCCGCCGACGCCGCGTTCGGGCGCATCGACGTGCTCGTCAACAACGCGGGCGTGATGATCCCCGAGTTGCCGCACTTGGCCGCCACCACCGACGCGCAGTTCGATCACCTCTTCAGCGTGAACGTAAAAGGGAGCTTCAACACCATGCGCGAAGCAGCAGGGCGGCTGAAGGCCGGTGGGCGGATCATCAACTTCTCCACCAGCGCCATCGGCACGGCCATGCCCGGCTACGCGGTGTATGGCGCGACCAAGTCGGCGGTCGAAACCATGACCAACATTTTCGCCAAGGAACTCCGCGGGAAGAACATCACCGCCAACGTCGTCGCTCCGGGGCCCACCGCGACGGACCTGTTCCTCAACGGAAAGTCCAAAGAACTCGTCGATCGAATGGCCAAGATGGCGCCGCTCGAACGCCTGGGCGAAGTGGACGACATTGCGAGAGTCGTCTCATTCCTGGCCGGGCCGGATGCGGGGTGGATCAACGGTCAGACGATCCGAGCGAATGGTGGGATGGTGTGAGGAAGAAATGCAGAAGGATGAAGGATGAATGCAGAATGAATTCGATTCTTCATTCTGCATTCATCCTTCATCCTTCTGCATTACAATCCGACCATGCCCCGCCCCAACATCATTGTCACGTTTGCCGATGACCAGCGTTTCGACACCATCGCCCGGCACGGCAATCGGCAGATTCACACGCCGAATCTCGATCGTCTCGCCGATCGCGGCACCAGTTACCTTCGCGCGCAGCACGGCGGTTCGACACACGGCGCGGTGTGCGCGCCCAGCCGCGCGCAGCTTCACACCGGGCTGTCACTGTTTCATACGAGCGACAACCTCACGCCGTGCGAACCGACTATCGCGCGCAAGCCCACCGTGCCATACAGCCAGCCGCATCCCACGCTCGGCAGCCATCTGCGAAATGCCGGGTACGACACCTTCGGCGTCGGCAAATGGCATAACGGCGACGAGAGTTTTCTCGCCAGCTTCAACGAAGGCAAAATGATCTTCATGGGCGGCATGTCGTCGCACTACAACGTGGCGGCCTGCGAGCTGCCGGCCGGCACGGGGAAATTCGCGAACAAGTACGGCCGAAACGGGCATTCGACAGACCTGTTCACGTCGGCGGCGGTGGATTTTCTCAGCACACGATCAGCCGACGATGAGAAGCCATTCTTCCTGTACGTCGCCTACACCGCGCCGCACGATCCGCGGCAGACGCACTGGCGATTCCGTCACAAGTACAAAGACGCCGAGATGGACCTGCCGCCCAACTTTCTCCCGCAGCACCCGTTCAAGCTCACCGGGGCCGAGCGCGACGAGTTTATCGGCGAGTACCCGCGTCACCCCGACGAAGCGCGCATGCACACGGCCGACTATTACGCGTGCATTGAGCATATGGATGAAGGTCTCGGCAAGATCCACGCGCTGCTGCGCGAGAAGGGCCTGGAGGACAACACGATCGTCGCCCACACCGCCGACCACGGCATCGCCATCGGCCAGCACGGGCTGTTCGGGAAGGGCGACTGCTACGATCACAGTATCCGCGTCCCGCTCATCGTCGCCGGCCCGGGGTTTGAGAAGGGCATCGACGACGGCCGACTCTGCCACCAGCACGATGTGTTCCCCACGCTGCTCGACCACGCCGGTGTAAACAATGCCAAGACCGATTTCGTTCATCTGCAGTCGGCCACCCCGCGTGAAACGATCGGCAGCGCCTTCGGTACGCAGATCCGCACCCTCCGCAACGAGCGGTTGAAGCTGATCGAATACAACACGCCGCAAGGCCGGGTAACGCAACTTTTTGACAGCGTGGCCGACCCGTTCGAATGTCACGACCTATCCAAAGACCCAGCGCACGACGCCGACGTGAAATCGCTGCGGCTGAAATTGAACGCCTACCTGCACCGGACGAACGATCCGCTGGAAGGGGCGTTTTTGTAGGGTGCCGCAAACGACTCACTCGGAACCGCGCTCCATCCCCTGCACGCACAGCAAGCCCAACTGTAAGCACGTCTCACAAACTACAGATGCAGATTTTTTGTTGAACGACCACCAACATCCTCACCGATATGATTCATGGCCGATTCATATCAGTTGCACGGAGCATTCAGCTCCATTGGGGAACCGATGATGGACATGAACAATCAGCAATCGCTGCGTCAGAACGTCGTGAGCTCGTTCCACTCGATCAAGCTCAGTGTCGAGGTGATCCGGGAGTCCGCCGATCACGATGAGATCGAGAAATTTCTCGACTGCATCGCCGAGGAGATGGCCCGCGTGGAAGCCATTCTCGACGGCGTGTTCGCCGACGCGAAGCCCACCCCGCCAACGCCAATGAGCGCCTACAAGTTCATTCCGTTGAACGATTAAGGTGCCGAGCGAAGCGTCGATTGGCAGGGAAGGGGCCGCCACATGATTTACCGCGGTTTCAAGATCGAGCGCGTGATTTTTCATCGCAACGAGTCGACGGCGCCGGCGTCAGACGACCAGGCAGGACCGGAAGACGGGCCGAATCAACACGTGGAGTACGTGGTCTATGAATGCATGGCCGGCGTGCACTGGCAGGAAGTCGGCACGACCAACGCGGTGGACATGGCGATGGAGTTGATCGACCGCATCGTCGTCACGCGAGAGAAGCTGTCGCGGGTTGTGGGCATCGCGATCTGAATCGCGACCAACCTACGCCGCCCGCTCAGGCGGCTGGCGATCGATCGTCGGCGGGCGGAACTTCCACATCCCCAGTGCCACAATCACCACCAGGCAGACGATCAGCGAACTAAGCTGCGTCCATCGGTCCAGAAAATCCCACGCCGAGTAGCAGCCCTCAGTGAGCGTGCTAAGTCCGCCGAACATCAGGCCCGCGCCCACCGCCTGCACGCGCACCATGATGCCGATCGCGAATGCCAGCAGCCCGATCGGGCATGCCACGTAAAACACCCGGCGGGCGAAGACTTTTTCAGCTTCGTGGTGCTTGTCTTCCTGTTCCTGCAGCAACACGCGAAGGCGCTCCTTCTCGGCGTCGTCCTTCGACTCGTTCCGCTTGTCGCGCAGTTCCGACTGATTGCGGTCGTATTCGTGCTCGTCAGGTGGCGGATACGCGGCGGCGGTGATGTAATAGCCGAGCAGCGGAACCAGGCACGAAATCGCCAGCCACACCGCCACCTGCTTGGCCCAGTTGCCGGAACGTCTGCACACGCTCATAAAACCTCCCTTGAAATGTTGGACGCTCTATTAGTACCGCCTGCGATGATTCGCACAGTCGGTTAATCCCTGATGGGCACGCTTGGGTCCTTCAGCGATTCTTGCAGCCAAGGAGGACTTGCGATGGCCCGGCCCACCGAAACCATTTCAAAATTCGACTACCAAATTCAGGACATGAAAGACTGGGGCGTGATCGTGACCGGCGGCACGACAGGTATCGGCCGGGCGATCGCGCTGCAATTGGCGGCCGACGGGGCGCACGTGCTGATCTGCGGACGACACAAGCGTGAGATGAACGACGCGATGCGCGACCTGCGGGAGATCAGCAAGAATACGCACGCCGTGATCGCCGACATGGCCGATCGGCAGGGCATCACGCGACTGTTCGGCGAGGCCGACAAGCGCCTCCCGCGGCTGGACGTGTTCGTCGCCAACGCGGGCCTGAGCGCCGATGAAGCGGCCAAGATGGATTACGCGGAGATCGATTACGTCATCCGCACGAACGTCACCGCGTACTTGGCCGGCGCGAGCGAGGCGGTAAGCCGCATGCGTCGCCGACGGCGTGGGCATATCGTGTTGATCGGGTCGATGAGCGCCGTCTCCCGCCGCGGCAGCAGCGTGTACACCGCGAGCAAGTCGGCGATCCAGGGCGTCAGCGAAGCGCTCGGCAAAGAAGTGGCCGAGCTGGGCATCAAGGTGACGTTGATCGAGCCGGGCCGAGTCGGGGCCGACATGCAGCCGCGAAAAACCACGCACGCGAAACTGGCGGCCGAGGGGAAGATGCTCAAGGCGGAGGACATCGCCGCGATGGTGCGATACTGCCTGATCCAGCCGCCGCGGTGCGACGTAATACGCGTGGACGTTCGCCAGCACGAGCAGGACGTGTGACGCTGGCCGTTCGTCACACCCGCCGATCGGTCTATTCGCTACGTGGGCGTTTTCGTTTCGCGCGGCTTGTACGGACGAGTGACATCGTACAGCCCGAACAGCAAACCAAGCCCGCCGAGGGAGCCAAACGCGTAACAGGCGGCCCGCCCTTCACGTGTTTGATTGGTCAGCAATGCGCAACTCGGTACGAGAATGAACGCGGCGACCAGCAGAACCACGCCACGGCGCGAATGTTTCCGAAGCGCCGACAATCCCGCGAGCCCGGCCAGCACTACAAGCACTTCGATCACCAGAAGCGTTGTGCCGTATTGCGGCCAATTGGCGAGAGTGCCCGGCGCGACGGAGACGTACCAGTTTGTTTTCCCGTCGAGCCCTGCGACGAGTTGGTCGAACAAAGCATGAAGTTCCTTCGCGTGCTCGCGCTGGCCTCTGACACCGACAATGATTCCTTCGCTCGCCAGCGGGATTTCCGCGTTGTAGCTGATGTAATCGTACTCCGCCGCGTCGGCCGCATTGACTGGGTCGTCGCTGACGATGGCATTTCCGCGCCGCTGCATCGGCACTTCGAGAGCGTCAAGCTCGAGCGAGTGCCACTGCACGGCGATCAGACGCCCTTTGAAGGTCGAAGGGATTTGCTCTGCGGTGAGTCGCGTCTGATCGAGCTTGCAGTGCATCCGGCGGATGGAAATGGCTGTCTGCTCGCCGGGATAGCTTCTTCGTCGAAAGAGATAGATGAAACTAGGATTGTCATCCGCCGGTGCGGGATCGCGGACAAACCCGTCGGGAATGGTCATCGAAAAACCGAGGTTCGAATCGACCAATGGTTCGGCGTGCGCCCGTTCGTTCATCCACAGCGGCGCGACGCCGAGCAACAATGCGATGGTCGTGACGAGTTTTCGCATGGTTCCCGCGCCCTTGTCCGACTGGCGAGGTAGCAGCTTCCCGCCGTTGCTGGTGTTTGTCAAAAACCGCAAGATTCGGCCGTAAATTCAGCATTTTGTGGCCGACATTCTTTGTGAGCCTATGTAACATTCTGCGATTCGCTAAGACGTGCCCAGCACAGCTGGGCACGCCGGTGATGCGCTAGGCGTCATCGTGCTCTTTGACAATTGAATAGGCGTACCTTTTGGCCACCTTTGTGCCACCTTTGCGAGCGCTTTCGAGCGCCGTCGAGCGCCTTCGAGCGCTTTCGAACGGTTGCGAGCGCAGCGTTTTCCGGCCAACCGTTGGCCGGGCAGCGGGTTACGTAAATGGGAACGTCGGGAAATAAAAAAAGCCCACGGACGGCTGTCCGTGGGCTTGCAGTCTCTTGGTGATGACCAATCGGTTACCGATAGAATTCGATGATCAGGTTCATGTTCACTTCGAACGGAACATCTTCCGGCACCGGCAGCTGCTTGATGGAGCCGGTGAGCTGAGCGGGGTTCCACTCGAGCCAGCTCGGCACGTTGTGGCCGGCGTTTTGTTCCATGTTGTCACGCAGGACTTTGGCGATCCCTTCCTTGAAGGTGATTACGTCGCCGGGCTTCACGATGAAGCTGGCGATGTCGGTCTTCACGCCGTTCACGAGCACGTGGCCGTGAGCGACGATCTGACGAGTGGCCCAGATGGTGCGGCCGACGCCGAGGCGGCGGATAACGTTGTCGAGACGCGTCTCGAGCAGAGTCACCATGCTGCTGGCGGTGTTGCCCTTCGACTTCTTGGCCATGTCCAGGAACTTACGGAACTGCTTTTCGAGCATGCCGTAGTGGTAGCGGAGTTTCTGCTTTTCGGTCAGGCGGATGCCGTACTCGGTCGAGCGGCGGCCGCGGTAGCCGTGCATGCCGGGGAGCGTGAGCTCTTTGGCGGTGTGTTTGGGGATGTCAGCGATCGGAGCGCCGACGCGACGAGACAGCTTCACTTTCGGACCCGTGTAACGGCCCATGGGATCTTCACTTTCCGACTGGCTAGGCCAGCCGCTCAGTACATGCGACGCGTCAACGAAAGGTGACGTCTTACTCGCGGGTTCCGCCGGTCATGGTTCTGAGGCATGAACGGGGTCTCAACCGGGGTTGAGGGAGGGAAAATGTAGCGGAATGGTAAGGAAATGCAAGGAAGTCGTCATTTACTCACGAAAAAGAGCCGGATCGGCTTGGGACGGGTGGTAACTGGGTGCTCAACGACGGTGATCTTCCACCCGCGTTCGGCGATCCAGCCGATGAATGCGTCGCCGGTGGGGCGGCCGGGTTCGCCGAGCAGGATCTGTCCGTATTCGGCGAGGTGTTTTCGCCAGAAAGGCTCCAGATGTTCCCACTGCTTTCGCTCGTAAAGGATATCGGCGCCGAGGATCAGGTCGAACTGCTCGGCGAGCGTGTCACGCTGCCAGTTGAGCCGGCGGGCGCGGGTGTTCAATCCGGCGGTGTTCAGCAACGCAAAGAGCAGCGCGTCCTGTTCCATGTCGGCGAACGTGACGCTGGCGCCGAGATGAGCTGCGACCGTTCCGGTCAGGCCCATCCCGCAGCCGAGATCGAGAACGCTCGAGCCTTTTCCGACGGGCTTGTTCGTCGCGAGATACGTTGCCATGCCGACGGCGCTGTCCCAGAGTTCCGCCCAGTAGGGCAGGTGCTGCGGATCGCTCTCGCGCTGCCCGCTGAGACGCTCGGGCAAATCGGCGGCGGCGGCGACTTGGTCGAGGACGCTGTCGGGATCGGCGATGCAGGTGAAAGGGATCGTCAGCGGGCCCAACTGCAGGGTTTTGACGACCGTCACGAAGCGCGCGGCGATCCGCCGGCGGAGCTGGGCGGCTTTGTGCGGCGCGGACGAGGTCATGATCGCGCGATTGTAAGGTGCGTCATGAAGTCGACACAGGGCCGGCCGGCGGATAAAGTTCTGGAAGGTTCACATGAAACGCTTGATCGTCATCTTGTCTCTCGCGGTTCTTGCTGGTTGCGACAGTGGCGCGCTGGAGACCGGGTATCGCCCGCGAAAGCTGACCGACTCGGCTACCGAGCGGCAGGCGTATTACGCGAGCCCGTACTCGCCCGAAGCCAGCCAGGCCAGCAACAGCAGCCCGGATCCGGCGCTGCGTCGTCCGTCGCGGTATTGATTGCATCGCCGGGTGTGTGAGAAGCCCACACGCCAAACTCCCCCCAACGTCCGAGAACCTTCTAATTTCTCGAAAATTAGCGATCTCCCTCCGGCTTCCCCGATCGAGTTATGAGTAGACACCCTAACTCGGGCTACCTAGACTTCTCCAGAGGAGCATTTCTGCAACGCATTGATCCAGATCGATTTGTCCGCATGGTTCAGCCGCTTTTGTGCGGTAAAGACGTTGGTGCGCTCTGCACGACGCTCAAGAAGAACTGGACCAAGGCTGAGGTCCTGACCCTTCTAAAAGGCGATCACGACGACGCCCGCAAAGTGGCGGCCTTGGCGCTTGGGCTGCTGGGCGATCGCGATTGCATTGAGGCCCTTACGGATCAACTGGCGGACCCGGACCCGATCGTGAATCAGATGGCCGAACACGCGCTCTGGTCGATCTGGTTCCGCTGCGGGTCTGACTGTGCGAATCATCAGATCAAGAAGGGGCTCGACGCGCTGCATCACCGCGAGTTTGACCAGGCCGTCCTGCACTTTTCGCGGGCGATCGAGCTCGCGCCGGAGTTTGCCGAGGCGTACAACCAGCGGGCGATCGCCCACTATCTCAAAGAAGAGTACGAAGAGTCAGCCCAGGACTGCCGGTCGACGGTCAAGCTGATGAAGTGCCACTTCGGCGCCTGGGCGGGGCTTGGCCACTGCTACGCGCACATGAATCGCCTGCCCGAGGCGATTGACTGTTACGAGAAGGCGCTGGAGATCAATCCCCACCTGTCGTGCGTACGCGACACGGTGCTGGAACTTCGCGCAGCGACGAACTAGCTCGCTGCGCCGATTCCATTCCCCCCAGACTGCTGCAACTAAATCAGAGTGATCGTATGAGCAAACTCTCGCTCGTTCATCGGCAGCCTCGCGCGGCGCGATCGCCGTCCGCGGCGCAACGCCAGCGACAGGCCGAGCCCGCCAAAGGTCAACGCCGACGGCTCGGGCAGGGCGACGATGAACTGCGACGACGTCGTGATGCGCGACCGATCGACCGCGACGAGTTGGAACGTGTAGAAGCCTTCGGTGAACGCGGTGAACGTGGTTGTCGCGCCCGTCTGATTGGAAAAGACGTAGTCGTCGTTCGGTCCGCTCACCACCTCCCACCAGAGACTGACCGCATCGCCGTCGGCGTCGGTCACGCTGGCGGACAGGGTGCAGACCATCTTGGATACAAGCGTGCCCTTGGCGTTGCTGATCGCCGGCGCGTTGGCATTGGCGGCGTTGACGGTCACCACCATTTCGCGCGTCGTCTGAATGCCCGCGTCGTCCGTAACCAGCAGGCGGAACAGATAATCGCCGGCCACGATCAAGTTGCTGGCGACCGTCTGGCTCCCGGTCGGAGTGGCGAGACTTGGATTCGAGTTGGCCGGTTTGGAAACGACGGACCACTGGTACGTGAACGACGTAGCCGACGGGGTATCGGCGTCCACTACGTTGGACTGCAGCGTCGTCTGCAACGCCGGATTGGCTCCGGTGGGCACAGTCAATTCGATCGGCGTGCGGATGTTAAGTTCCACCTGCGGGGCTTGGTAGCCGTTGTAAACGTTGAGCATCACGTTCTTGACGATCTCCGCGTGCGTCGCGTCCTTCACGCCAACGGCAAAGGTGTATCGCCCCTCAAGCGTGAGGCCGGAGACCGTGGTGTTGCCTGAATTCGGCGTCGCGAAGTTCACGTTCGCACCGGTGGGGGCCGAGACGAGGCTCCAGCGGTATGTCAGTGCGTCGAGCTCGGAATCGGTCGCCGTCGCCTGCAATGTCGTCCCCCCAGTGGGGAGGGTGGTATTGCCAGTGCCCGGCACGTACAGGAACGGCGCGTCGGCTTCCCAGCCCGTGACGGTCGGCGCCCAGTTGCCGGGGCCGTGCGGGTAGAGCGTAAAAACGGTGTAGATGCGATTGTTCGCCGCATCACGCGTGAGCCCCTCGATGCCGCTGATGGTGACGTTCCCACTGGCGCCGACCGTCACCAGCCCGAGTTCCTGCATGACACCTTGGCTAACGCTTTTCGAGCGACCGTAAATGCCGGGTTTGAGCCCGGTAAGATTGACGGTCGCGGCGGTTCCGTCGGTATTGATGATGACCGTGGTCTGTTCACCGTCCTTGAGGAAGGCGAGCGTCTTCACTGTGCTGCCGGTGGACGTCGAATCAACTCGGACCGATCCGGGTTTCACATAGTGAAAGACCTGCCTGTACGACCAGTAGTCTTCCGAGCGGACGAGAGAGGAGCGCGTTGCGTCGGCGGAGGGAAAACCTTTGCCGTAGACTTCGACGTACGATGCATTGCCCCGGGTGAGGTCGTCGTACACGTCGTCGATTCGATAGAAGAGCAAGCCGTTATTGCTGCGGATCTCGGTTTGTGCGGTGTTCCAGTTGTTGGCCGCCGCATAGGTGGCCAAGTCGGCCTTCTGCATTCGAATCGAGTCGAGGTTCGAGTAGTCGTGATAGCTGATCAACCCGACGTATTTTTTCGCGATCGGATCTGCCTCGAGCGCGGCGATGTAGGTCTTGGTGACGCTGGGATTGACGCCTTCGGAAAACTGGATCTTGGTGTTGAACCCGGCCGCCTTCATCTGCGGGCCGAGGGCTTTCATCATTCGCAGTACAAGCGAGGGACTAAAGACATTGATGCTGGAATCGCTCGAGGCTTCGTTGCAGATGACGAGATAGTCCGGGGTGAAGCCGAAGGTGTCCTTCGCATGCCGAAGATACGCCATCATGAATTCGGCATATTCGCCAGGACTTTGCAGCCAAGCCGGCGCCGTGCCACTGCTGCCGCCGACATAGAACGACGGGCTCAAATAGACATTGTATGGCATGCCCGCGGCTTCAACGGCGGTCTTCACCGGCATAACCCATTCGTCCAGCCGAGCGTCGCCAACCGTGAAGTTAAACTTACCCGCAGACGTGTTGGTGCTCAGGGCGTTGTTATTGTCATTGAGATATTCCCATCGCTGGTTGTCGGTCGCATAGCCTGCCGGCATCTCAAGGCGAAATCGGCTGAGCCCGAGATCGTTGATGCCTTCGGCGATCATCTCGCTCCGAAGATCATCCGGGATGTACTTTTGAGGGTTGTAGAGCGATCCCCAGCCTTGAATCGTCTGGTACGTCACCGCTGTATTGTTTGTAATGGTGACAGTGACGGCGGAGGCAAACGACGTCGCGACAGATAGCCCCAAACCAAAGGCTACCGCTCGAACGAGCGATTGCCGTTTCTGTCTAGGCTTCCCCTGTTTTCCGGTCCCCGCGACCTTCCCGCCGGACTTTCTTCCCATGTTGTGCCTCCACCAAGGTGTGCAATCGTTATTGTGTTACAAACGGAAATTCGTTTTGTTGCAGGGAGCTCTTAATTAGCAATTTTCGTGGTCTTTGGTTGTCTAAATACGAGCATGTGTGCAAAGACAGCCGATGAATCGTGGGTTTTGCTAGGATTTGAGTGTGACTGATTCGTTCGAACAGTTCGTCGCAGCCGTTCACCGTCGCGCGGTGGCGTGGTCGCTCGTCGAGCGGACCGGGATCACCCTTGCCGGGGCAGCGGGGGTGGCGGGCGTGTTGACAGTCGTGGGCGTGTCCCAGGAAGTGCCGGCGGGGCCGATCATGACCGGTGCGGTGCTGATCGCCGTCACCGTAGGCGCGGCATGGGGGATTTTGCGTCGGCCGAACCGGCTCGACGCCGTCATGGAAGCAGACCGGCAACTCAATCTTCAAGACTTACTTTCCTCGGCCCTGCTCGCGCCGACGGATGATTTCGGATCAGCCGTTCGCGTGATGGCCCGCCGCGCGTGCGCGAAGCACTCGCCGGGCGAGATCGTGCTGCACCGGCTTGGCGTGCGCGCGTGGGGCGGGATCGGATTGGCTTGGGCGATGGTCGTGGTCGTGAGCCTGCTTGCAGGCAACGGGACCGACACCCGGGCGAATATCGCAGGAAAACCGGCGCTTGCCCGCACGTCGAGTGAGAGCACCCCGATCACGTCGCATGCGGATTCGCACCGCGACACGGGCGGCAGCGAGGCGGCGTCGGACGATTTTTCGCACGTCGGCACGCCGCAAGATTCGTCAGCAACAAACGCATGCTCCAATGATCGCCACGGCCAACCGACGCCCGTGGATGCGACGGGGCAGGAGTCATCGCAGACGAACGCCAGCAGCGCCGCGCGAACGCCGACGGCAGGCTCAGGCGACGCGTCGGACTCGTCGCAAACCGGCGCAACGGTGAACGGAACCGGCGGTCACGCGTCCGTCAATCGCGCCCCGGGCGACGGATCGGCTTCGTCGAACGGAACGGTCACTTCACCTTCTGCCCACGTTCAACCCGCGCCGTGGATGACCGATCACTGGCCCGCCGACCGCGACGCCGCGCTGCAGGCCGTTCAATCCGGACAGGTTCCCCCGGCGTATCAAGACTTGGTTCACGACTACTTCATTTCCACGCCTGTCGGGCCGAAAAAATGATCCCTTCATCGCGCATAACTCATTGCCTATAATCAGCTAGTGACAATAATCGAGGGCGTCATGTTAGGGTCATCGATTTCGTGTAAACTCTTTGCAGGTCTGCGCATATAGAAAGTGTCCCACGATCGACGGGTCGAGTAGACCCGCTCGCGGGTATTTGCATAATCCGGTGTTCGTAGGGGCCACGGACTTTTGCCGCTGTGCCAGATAGGGCAAGGAAGGTCCAGATGACGTGGAATCAGCCGGACAATAACGAATTTGAAAATGAGGTAGATGAGATGTCTCGTATGACCGATCCGCAATCGGCCGACATGGGCGGTAGCTCTGTTCGCCCCGGCAGTCAGCCGGTGCGACGCTCGCTCGAAGGAAAATTCGTCTGCCCATTCTGCGGCTCGATCAACGCCCGCACCGATGAGCCGTGCCCGAGTTGCGGCATGGACAACACGCCCGCAACGCGCAACAGCACGCGCGGCCGCGTCGGTCCGTGGTACGTCTTACAGAAGCGCAACCCGGCCGCTCCGGGAATGAAGTTTGAAACGCTGGTGAAATTTATCCGCAAAGGTCGCATCCAGCCGCGCGCCGTGTTGCGCGGGCCGACGACTTCTCAGCTCTGGCGGTTCGCCGCGACAGTGAAAGGCGTGAGTCGCGAGTTCGGCCTCTGCTACAACTGCGGCGGCGACATTGAGCCGATCACCGATCACTGCCCGCACTGCGGCCGCGACCAGCAGCCGCCGATCGATCCCGATGCATTGCTCGAGAATCGCGCCGTCCCCGCGCCCGCCCGGCCGAAGTTTACGCCGCAGGATTCGCGCGCTGATTTTGATTTTAACGAGTCCGAGGAAGTGCCCGCCGCTCCAGTGATGCCGGTGGCGCCCGTTGCCCCAGTCGCCGCGAAGCAGCCCAAGCCCGCGGCGGCGAAGCAGGCGATCCCCACCACGCCGGCGGCCGCGTTCAACAGCGTCGCGCCGATTTCAAATCCGCCGCCGTCGAATTTCCCCAAGCCGTCGCGCGAGGAGACCGAACGTCGCGAGATCGAAGCCGGCCGACTGCAGCGCGAGCAGGAGCCGCGCGATCCCAACAAATCGTCGCCGACGCTTTCCGCCCGCGAGTTGGCCACGGCGTTTCAACTCGACTTCACGCCGACCGATCGCAAGTGGCATCGGCGCAAATCGCACAAGGGTTTGATCGCGTTCCTGTTTCTGCTCGCACTCGCCGCCGCCGGCACGGCAGCGTGGCTGAAGGTGCCCGAATTCCGCACGGGCCTGATCGATCTGTACACACAGGCGAGCACTAAAATCCAAGGGATGATCAACGGCCCCGCGCCCGTCGCCAAGCCGGCTACGCCTCATACCGATTCGAACCTAACCCTGCAGGCGCCGCACCCGCAAATGCCCGTGGCCGAATCCCCCAAGCCGAACGAACCGAGCGTGAAGCCGGCCGCCCCTGCGATCGATACGCAGACGACCGCCTCGCAGCAAGTCGTCGCACCGCCCGTCGCGCCCAAGCCGGTGGCGCCCAAGATCTCGCTCGACGAAGCGTACGAGGTCTCCCGCAAGCTCTGGCGATCCGCATTAGACGACGAAGCCAGCGGCCAGTGGGCGTCGGCCGTCTCCAAGTTCGAGCAAATCAAAGCCCTCCCGCCCAAGGCGTGGCCCAGTGCTCTTGAGATGCATCTGAACCAGGCGAAGGCGAAGCTGGGACAGTAAATAAGTCAGAAGGATGAATGATGAATGAAGAATGAACTCAGGTTCATTCTGCATTCATCATTTATCCTTCTGCGTTACTTTCCGAATTCGATTTTCTTCACGTACAACAAGTCGCCAAGCTTCTGGCCGATCTCCCCTTTGTCGCGTTTGTGCAGCACGTACGTTCGGGTCTTGCCGTCGCCTTCGATATAGATCGGGGCCGCCACGTCGCCGGTGATTTTTTCGTCGTTCGACAGGACGAACACGTACGACGTCTCCCGGGCCGGGTAGGTTTTGCCGGTGTAGATCTTGATGTCGCTGCCGCTTTCCTTGAACGTCCACTCCGGCTCGTCGCGCTCCCAGTTGACGACGGCCGTGATCGATTTGATCAGCGTGATCGGCACGTCGCGATAGTCTTTAATCGACGGATCCCAAATCCGAATCGGCTTGTCCGGCGTGGTCGAAGCGTTGCCCTTCACGGTCGTCCCGTTATTCAGCGTGAGCGCGGCCGGGACCGAATCGATTGCCGCGCCTTTATTTTCGAGCACGGCCGGCCGTGTCGCCGGCTCATCCGCCGCCGCCGGTTGTGTCACCGGCGTAGCGGCGGTGTTGAGGAAAAAATCCATCGTCGGATCCGCGGGGACTGTAGTCGGTGCGGTTGTTGGATGAGTCGCGTCGCCGGAGAAAGTGCTGCGCAATGTGACCGGCGACCCGTAATAGACATCTGCTTCGGCTGAATTGCTCGGGCAGACTGTCGGCTCCGTCGGGCGGGCGCCGTTCGGCGGTGCGCTCTTGCGAATCATCAAAAAGAATGCGGAGGGAATATCGGCATCCGGCTGAGTCGCTGGCGGATCGGCGAAGCATGTGGCTGCAAGGCAGATTGCGACGATTGCAGATTTTCGAATCACGCGCATGACACTGATCTCCGTTAGAATTGTACCGCCATGAACGACGCCGTGCTGCAAGATGCGATCGCCCGAGTCCCGCCCGGCCGCTGGGCGGTTGGCGTGAGCGGCGGGGCGGATAGCGTGGCGCTGCTGCTGCTCCTTCGCGATCGGCCGGACCTGCGGCTCGTCGTCGCGCACCTCGATCACGAAACCCGCGGCCAGGCGAGCACCGGCGACGCGGCGTTCGTGCGCGAATTGGCCGAGAAGCTCGAACTGCCGGTTGAAATCGCCCGGCGGAGTGACATTGAGCCGTACTTCATCAATCCGCCGACGAATCCGTCGGCGTTGTACCGGGCGTGTCGCATCGAGTTGTTCCATCGCGTGGTGGCCGACCACCAACTGCAGGGCGTGATTCTCGCCCATCATGCCGACGACCAAGCCGAGACGGTTCTGCACCGGCTGCTGCGCGGCGCGCCGGCCACGGGCTTGGCGGGGATGGCCGATCGCGTGACGCTCGGCAGCCTGCTCGTGCTGCGGCCGCTGCTGGCGGTGCGACGTGATCGTTTGCGGGCGTTCCTCCTCGCGCGCGAGCAGACCCACCGCGAAGACGCGAGCAATGCGTCGGACGATTACCTGCGCAATCGCCTGCGGAAGACGCTTTCCGATCAGCCGGCCGTGGTGGTGGCGCTTCTCGCGCTCGCCGCCGACTGCGGGGCGCTGCGGGCGTGGTCGACTCGCGTGGGGCCGAAACTCGAGGATCGCTTCCGTATCGATCAACTCGCCGATTTGCCGGATGTCGTCGCCCGGGAATGCGCCAAGCAGTGGCTGGGTGGCCAGGGAGCGCCGGCCGGGGAACTTTCGTCCGCCGTGCTCGACCGATTGCTGCTGATGTGTCGCGATGCGAGCACCCCGGCCCGGCAGCAATATCCCGGTGGATTGACCGTGGCACGGCGTCGCGGGGTGGTCGAGGCGTCCCTGAAAGGCCGATAGAACTCGCTCGGCAGGGCAGTTCGAGCATAAACATCTATTCAATCACGAGATATCATTGTTCCCACGGATCAACGCGCTCCCACAGTCAGACCAAAACCCCTGCAATAAATCCCCCAAATCACCGATATATCAGTAAGACCGTACAACAGCGGAAGATGCCGCGCGTAGGTATAATCGACTGCACTTCGACGGTGATCACGGAAAAGGACGGGCCATGGAAATGCGATTTCGGCGCGCGGGCAAGGCGTTTACGCTGGTGGAACTGCTGGTGGTGATGGGACTAATTGCAGTCCTGATCAGCATGTTGCTGCCGTCGCTCAACCGCGCGCGGGAACACGCGCAGGCCATCCAATGCCGGTCGAATCTCCACCAGATCGGCATTGAGATGAACATCTATGCTGATAACAACAAGGGATGGCTGTTCCCCGTCTGGAATTACAACCCCGGCCCGAAAACGCCCGTCAATGAGTACATCACCCTTGGCACGAACTGGCCGCCGAACAAGCGGTGGCCGATGTACTTTTTCACGTTCCAACACCCCGATCCGGACAGTCCTGCGGTTGCACCGTGGCTCGGCGCATACAATCCGCCGTTCAACTGGACCAACGGCACGTACACCGATCCGCCGCCCCCCGCGATGATGGCCCAGTTTGATGCCGCCCCGTGGACGCCCAAGATCATGCTCTGCCCGAGCGATCAGGATGCGTTTGAGGCTCACTCGTACATTCTCAACAAGCACCTGGCCCAGTCGCCGCAGCAGTTGGTTCGCGCGTTCAACTCGATCCAGACCGGCGACGGCAAGGTCATCGTGATGGGCGAAAAAGTCAGCGACCAACGCGACTACTACATGGAAGCCCACTTCCTCCCTGACGGAAGCCTCGACCAAGACGAGTTTAAATCGAAGGTGGAACTCTACCGCCACGGCAACGTGGTCGGATCGAACTACCTGTACAACGACTGGTCGGTCGACAGCGTTCCGCCCAACGCGGTGTTGAACGCGGTTGACCCGTGGGCGATCAAGACCGGCCCGTGATCGGTCTGCGCGGTTTAGCCGCCCCGCGTGCAGGGCGAGTCGCGACGTCTCGCCCGCACGCGGGGCGGCTAAACGAATCCGCTATTTCATTTCAAGCGTGGCTCTAAACGAAAAACCACGTCGACCGATTCGCATCTCTGGTTACACTTGTCGCCGATGCACCAACCGGCCAAGCTTGATCCACACACGCTGCTAGCGGCCTACTCCGAGGGCGCGTTCCCCATGGCGGACCGCGACGGCGTGATCCGCTGGTACACGGCCGACCCGCGGGGCATTCTTCCGCTGGAAAAATTCCACATCCCCGGCACGCTCAAGCAACTCGTCCGGCAGGGCCGATTCGACATCCGCATCAACCACGATTTTGCCGCCACCATGCGGGCCTGCGCCACTGTGCCCCGCGAAGACCGCGGCACGTGGATCAATGACAACCTCATCGCCGCCTATCAGCGCCTGCACGACTTGGGCTTTGCCCATAGCGTCGAGGTATGGCACAACGAGCAGCTCGTCGGCGGCCTGTACGGCGTGTCGCTCGGCGGGGCGTTCTTCGGCGAATCGATGTTCCACACCGTCCGCGACGCCAGCAAAGTCGCCCTCGTTCACCTCGTGCAGCGGCTGCGAGCCCGCGGCTACGAACTGCTCGACACGCAGGCCACCACCAGCCATCTCAAGCGGTTCGGCGCGATCGACATCCCCGCGGCGCAGTATCAAACGATGTTGCGGCAGGCGATTCAAAAGGATTGTGAATTTGTAGACGGCGAGAAAGAGGAAGAGTAGCGCGGCCGACTCGGTCTACTCGTCCGGCTCGATCGTGACCGTGAGCTGTTTTGACGTGAACTGCTCCTGATACAACTCCGCCCGTTCCTTGTGCGTCACCAGCAGCAGCGCGACGCCGTCCTTCTCGGCCTCCCGCATTCGGAGGAATGCCTCGGTCTCATTCAGCGGCGTAAGCTCGACGATGGTGAGGACGACGTCGAGCTGGTCGCTCACGTCGTCGTTGTGCAGCAGCACCTTCCACGGCGGCATCATGCCGGGCACTTTGGGCTTGGGCTTGGTTTTGCCTTTGTGCTTCGGATCGAGCGTGGCGGTTTGGCCGCCGCCTTCGCGGGACTCGCGCTGCTCGGCACCGTCTGGGAGAAGTTTCTTTTTGTCGTCGTCGGGCATGGCTGAAATGGCTTTCACGAAATTATAGGGAGATCGGGCCAATTTCGTGCATAAATTTTTCTTTCGCGCGGCCGGAGGAAAATGCGACGCTCCATTACACTATCCGCATGGATCAGCCCCGACTTTTCGCCGGCGCGATGAGCGGCACGAGCGCCGACGGCGTAGACGTCGCGATCGTACGGATTAACGGGCGCGGCCTGTCTATGCGGGTCGAACTGCTTCACCACCACGCCCATCCTTACCCGGCCGAGCTGCGCGAAAAGATTTTTTCGGTTCGCGGCGACGGAGCGGTCCGCCTGGCGGATTTAGCCACGCTCGGGCGGGAGATTTCGCTCGCGTACGTGGAAGCGGTGCAGTCTGCGCTGAGGGCAGCCGGTTTGCAGCCAGCCGACCTTGCCGCCGTGGCCGCTCACGGGCAGACGCTGTATCACGCGCCGCCGAACACGATTCAGTGGCTGGATCCCGCCCTCATCGCGGCTGGCGTTGGCTGCGCGGTGGTGAGCGATTTCCGCCGGGCCGACTGCGCCGCGGGCGGGCAGGGCGCGCCGCTCGTGCCTTTTGCGGATTATCTGCTGTTTCGCCATCCGACGAAAAACCGGGTACTGCTGAACCTGGGCGGCATCGCGAACATCACCTTCCTCCCTGCCGGTGCGTCGCTCGAGAAAGTGATCGCGTTCGACACCGGCCCGGCCAACTGCGTGATCGATCACCTCGCCCGCCAGGCCGGCCTGCCGGGCGGATTTGATCGCGACGGTGCACTCTCACTGCAGGGCACGCCAGATTTCCAAGTCGCGTTCGAAGCGATTCGGCGATGGAAACTCATCTTCAATCCGCCGCCCAAGTCCGCCGATACGCCGGAGATGATCGCGGCGTATGAGTCGGTCCTCCACGATCAAAAAAAGCAGTCGCTCAATCTCGCCGATCAAATGGCCACCGCGTGCACGATGGCCGCGCTCGGCGTCGATCTCGCACTGCACCACTGCAACCCTCGACCTGACGAACTCATCGCCAGCGGCGGCGGCGTCGAGAACCCGCGATTGATTCAGGAAATCGAGCGGACGACGAAGTTGCCAGTCCGCCGAACCGAGGAACTCGGCGTTCCGTCAGCCGCCAAGGAGGGGATCGCGTTCGCGCTGCTGGGGGCGGCCACGCTGGATGGGGAACCGTCGAACGTGCCGTCGGTGACTGGGGCAACGCGGGCGGTGATACTCGGCTCGACGACCCCAAGGCCGTAAGAATTTTTGCCACGGATGGGCACAGATGAACACAGATGTGGAGAAATCAAAATTTCTTATCTGTGTTTATCTGTGCCCCGTCTGTGGCTAATCTGATTTTCCCATGAACGACCGCGGCCACCTTCTTACCGAGCAGCGACTGCCCGACTCGATGAACCTCGACGCCATGAGCGTCGCCGACGCCGTCACGCTCATGAACGAGCAAAACCGCGTCGCGGTTGATGCGGTTGAGAAAGAACAGGCGAATATCGCCGCCGCGGTCGAACTCGTCGTCGCATCGCTGCGTATCGGCGGCCGGCTGTTCTATTTCGGCGCCGGCACCAGCGGCCGGCTCGGCGTGCTCGATGCGTCCGAATGCCCGCCGACATTCCGCACCGATCCGAACGCCGTCCAAGGCATCATCGCCGGCGGCGAAGCCGCGATGTTCCGCGCCCAGGAAGGCGCCGAGGACAAGGCCGACGACGGCGCGAGAATCGTTGACGAAAAACGCATCGGCGGGGCGGACATAGTGATGGGTATCGCCGCCGGCGGGACCACGCCGTTCGTCCACGGCGCACTCCGTCGAGCCGCGGAGCGTGGGGCCAAGACCATCTTCCTTTCTTGCGTGCAACCGGTTCCGAACGAGGCAAAAGTCGACGTCGTCATCCGTCCGCTCACTGGTCCTGAGGTGATCACCGGCTCCACGCGCCTGAAAGCCGGTACTGCGACGAAGCTGGTGCTCAACACCATCACCACGATCGCGATGGTTCAACTCGGCAAGGTGTATGAAAACTTGATGGTGGATGTGAAGGCCAGCAACGCCAAACTCGTCGACCGCGGTACGCGCATGGTCGCTACGCTCACCGGCTTGGACCGCGATGCCGCCGCCGAATTGCTGCAGCGGGCTGAAGGTCACGTAAAGACGGCGGTGGTGATGCATCATCGCGATGCGTCATTACCTGAGGCTCGCCGGCTCCTTGAGCTTGCGGATGGGCAACTCCGACGTGCAATGCGCTCGGAGTAATTGTGAATTCAACGGACGCGAAATGGAACATTCAATTCAACCGGACATTGCTCAAAGCCGACATTCGATCTGTTCGTTAGTGAGCTTGCTACGAGATCGCGTGACGATGTATATCGGCACGCCGACGATTGAATGCCTTGCGGCATTTATTAGCGGCTGGTTCTGGTCTCAAGGCGATCGCGCTTCCGACCAGGAAATCTGGGAATATTTCTTGGAGTATGTGGAGAAAGGATATCACTCCCAGCCGCACTCATGGAGCAGGTTGATTGAATTGAAAAGTCAGAACAGCGTGGCTGCGTATCAGAAATTTTTCGACCTTTTTGATCAGTCGGTGGCTGAATTTCGTCGAAGTAAATAGTGACGCAGAAAAAAGGAAGCGACTTGCGTCGCTTCCTTCGTGCATTTCATTACTTCGCATTCAGCTTTTATCGTTGCGCGATCGGCACAACCTTCAACCCCGTCTTGCCGACGTAGTCGTCTGTCGGGCGGATGATGCGGTTGTTCACGTGTTGTTCCATCACGTGTGCCGTCCAGCCGGCGATTCGCGCGATCGCGAAGATCGGCGTGAACAGGTCGAGCGGGATGCCCATGGTGTAGTACGCGCTGGCCGAGAAGAAGTCGACGTTGGGGTTGATGTTCGGCTTCATCTCCTTGACGACCTGGATGAGCTTCTCGCTGATTTCGTACCACTTGGTGTTGCCGGCCGATTCGCCGAGCTGTTTGCTCATCTTGCGGAGGAACGTGGCGCGGGGGTCGAACGTCTTGTAGACGCGGTGACCAAAGCCCGGGATCTTGCCGCCGCCGGCGAGGGTTTCGCGGGTTTTGGCTTCGGCCTTCACGATGTCGCCGCACTCGAGCAGCAGTTCCATCACGTCCTGATTGGCTCCGCCGTGAAGCGGGCCCTTGAGGGCGCCGAGGGCGCCCGTTACAGCGGCGTGCATGTCGGCCAGCGTCGCGGCGATGACTCGGGCGGCGAACGTGCTGGCGTTCATGCCGTGCTCGGCGTGCAGGACCAGCGCGGCGTCCATCACGCGAACGAGCGTTTCGTTCGGTTTCTTGCCGTTGAGCATGTACAGGAAGTTGGCCGCGATCGAGAGCGACGGATCCGGCGCGATGATCGGCTGACCCTTGCGCAGGCGATGGAACGTCGTGACGATCGTCGGGAACTGCGCCGTCAGGCGGATCGCCTTGCGGCGATTGGCTTCGGGCGTGTTGGCGGTGAGATCAGGGTCGTTGCTGCTGAGCGCGCTGGCGGCGGTGCGGAGCGCGTCCATCGGCTGCGTCGTCGGCGGGAGCGACTTGAGCACGCCGATCACGTAGTCGGGCAGCGCGAGCGAGCGGCCGAGGTCGCTCTTGAGTTCGAGCAGTTCAGACTGCGTGGGGAGTTTGTTTTCCCAGAGCAGGAAAGCGACTTCTTCGAACGTGGTGTTTTCCACGAGGTCGCCGATGTCGTACCCGCGATAGACCAGGCGTCCTGCCGTGCCGTCGATGAAACAGATTTCGCTCTTGGCGGCCACCACACCTTCCAGGCCTCCGCCCGGGGGTTTCGCTGGGGCCGGATTGGCAACGGCTTGACTCATGGACAACTCGCTCTGTTTGAAGGACTAGGGACGTAAATTCAGCGCCGGGATACTGTACGAGAGCCGGGCATCGGCGGAAAACAAAATCGCACACCCGCGTCAACTATTTTTCCGGGGATTCCGCGTCAGGGGCGGACTATAGCGGTCGGTGAAAGGGGAGTCAATTCGGGGTAAAAATGCGGTGAATGCCAGTCTCAGCGAGTTAAAATCGGCTGGATTTTCCGGACCTCGCGGAAAGCAAAATTGCACGAGCGGACGGCCCGAACCGGGCAATTTCCGGCAAATCTGCAACAGGTTGTGTTCAAACGGGTAATATCTGCAGAGACGTATCTCCGGAGGCCGCCATTTCTGAAGCAGTGACAACTGAAGTGACCCCATACGACCCCGCGCCCGCTCCGCTTGCACGGTGGGGGCCGCCGTTGGATCTGCTGCGCGAACCGGAGTCGGCGTTTCGTCGATGGGTGTTCGTGGCCGTCGCGGTGTTTGTCACACTGGGCTTCTTCTATGCCTGTGCGCAGTACTGGGTGCCGGCCAACGCGGGCGTCGACCAGAACGGCTACCTGTACGGCGGGCGAATGCTGGCCGAGACCGGCACGATGAAATACGCCCCGGTCGATCCGGGCACCGGCGGGTTCGATCCGCACCAGTTCGTGGGCCGCATGTGGGTGGGCGCTGATTACACCAAAGCAACCGAGCGATTTTACCCCAAGTACCCGATCGGCCTGCCGCTGATCGTAGCGATCTGCCTGAAAGTGGGCGGCGAGACGTGGGGGCCGTGGCTGGCGTTCGGGATTAACCCGGTCGCGATGTCGATCGCGGTGCTCGGCATCTTCTTCCTGCTCCGGCCGTTCTGCGGATCGTACCTCGCGATCTTCGGCCAGCTCGTTTTCGCCACCAGCCCGGTGACCACGCTGCTCGCCGTGGATGCCAACAGCCACGCGACGGCAGTCATGTGCGTGACGTGGGGCATGGTCGGCCTGTTCCGCTGGTGGAAGTACGGCACGCCGTGGGTGTCGTTCTTCGCTGGGCTGTTGATCGGCTACGCCGCTGCGATCCGGTACAGCGAAGCGACGATGGTTACGGCGATCGCGCTCGTAATCCTCTTCCGCCTCGGCAAGTTCTGGCGCGCCCCGAAGCGCGACTGGCTCGGCGCGGCGCTTCTCACCGTCGGCTGGCTCATCCCCGTGGGCGGGCTGCTCCTGTACAACCTCAAGTCGCTCGGCTCGATCACCGGCTACGACCCGACCAACGAATCCAAGCCCGGCCAGGCGTTCACCCTCGATCATTTTTACGACAACTGGGAAACCATGCTGCGTCACCTGACGACGTACGGCTTGTTCTTCCTCTTCCCGATCGGCGTGCTGGGCCTGGCGTTCATGTTCGCATGGCGCCGCCGCGTGGCGCTGGTGATGGCGGCGTGGATCCTCCCTTGCATGGCGTGCTACACGTTCTACTACTGGGCGCCGGACGGCAACAACATCGGCTACCTGCGATTCTTCCTCACGATTTTCCCCGCGATCATCCTGTGCGGCATGTGGGCGATCGATCACCTCACCCGGCTGATGGCCCGCCACACCGCGTCGTGGACCACCCGCATCGCCGCGCTCAGTGTCGCGCCGCTGGTGACCGTGATTGCGACGGCCGTCCACCTGCAGAGTTCCACCCGCGATCTGGAAAACGTCCAGTACGGCCGGCTGGTGCTGAAGGTAAACACCGACGAAGTGCTGAAGACTATCCCGGCCGGGTCGGCAATTTTCTTTACCGACGCGTCGTTGTTTCACAACCTGCAGTTCGTTCGCGACTATCTGCTGTTTGACACCAACACGTACCGCGAAAACTACATCCGCGACATGATGCGCGACTACGAACCGGACGATCCCCAAGGTTTGGATCCCGGCCGGCGCGACTCGCTCAACAAGCGGCTGAAGGATTTCGATCAGAAGGCGCTGGACGAGCAGCAGAAGCAGTCGGTGCTGGCGTGCCTGGCGGCAGGCAAGCGCGTGTTCGTGCTCGACGGCCCGCGTAACGAGAAGCGAGCGAAGCAGCCGCGGCCGCCGGTCGATACGGTGCGCAAGCTGCAGGCGGGGCCTGCGAATGCTCCGGACAAGCTGTATGTCGACGTCATCAATCGCTGGCGGTTGCTCATCACGCCCGCGTCGCTGACCGGCAAGGACGACAAGGCCAAGAACCAGCCGCGGCGGGCACAGTCGCTCGTGAAGGCGGTCACCTACGAGCAGCCGTGGCTGATCTACGAAGTGGCGAAGACGGAATTGCCCATCAGCCCCGAGCGGCAGGTGGTGCTCGACTTCGAGGCCGAGCAAAAAGCCAAGGCCGAAGAAGCCGCGATGCAGAAAGCGGCGACCGACAAGGCCAAGCAAATCGCCGACGCCAAGCGGCGCGAGGACGATCGCTTGAAGCAGGAAGCCGACCGCCAGAAACAGCTCGCCGATCGCCAAGCCCGCGACGCCGCGATGAAAGCCGCTCAGGACAAGCTGAACGCCGCAGTCGATCAACTCAACAAGACGGTCGCCGATCGAGCCGCCGCGGAGAAGCAACTTACAGAACTGCGAGCCCAGGAGCAGACGACTCAGGCCGCCGTCACCAAAGCCACCGCCGACCGCGCGGTCGTCGAGAAGCAATTGACCGACTTGAAGTCGCAGCAGGCATCGCAGCAGCAGTTGATCCAAAAGTTCGCCGTCGAGCAGGCGGCCGCGGAAAAATCGCTCGCCGTCGTGAGGCAGCAGCTTTCGCAAGTGCAGGTTGAACTGGAATCGAAGCGAAAGGAATTGCAGGCAGTCAAGGAAACAGGCCACACGGTCGACCCCGCCGCCACCGGTACGACCAGCCCCACTACGCAGCCTGCATCGGAGTAGACCTACGGATAACTCGGCCCGTGGATCACACCCCAGTAATCCCAGTACCAGGTAATGCCGTGCTTGTTGTTGAGTGTGCTGGTGTTGTTGCCATTGCCGATGCTCGTTCGCATCAGCGTGTCGATGTCGCACGACTCGGCATGGCCGTCGACGAACACGCAATTGGCGAGATTGGTGGCGTGGCAGAAGTACGTCGCTCTTCGCTGCCCACCGGGCCCGCAGTTATTTCCCGAGCAAATCCCGGTCGCAGGACCCGGGGGCGCCGTATACAGGTTCACCGAGCTACCGTTTTGCCACGCCGAATCCAGGAAAAGCGGATAATTGTGCGGACTCTTAACCGCGGAAAATCGCAGGCCATGAAACTGATACGGGTTGGAAAGGCCGGCCGCCCCGGTCGGCGTGCTGACAAATTCCGGCGGCAACGTCGGCGAGGTGGCCGACACGATGATCGCGTAAAACGACTGTCCGGGATTTTCGGCCTTGTTCCTCACCTTGGGGCAATGAAGCGATCCGTCGATCAGCGAGGGGTATCGGTTGCCGGTGTACTTCACGTAATAGTTGGACCACCAGTCGGCGTTCTTAAAAACCGTCGGCGAAAGATTTCCCGACATGCAGCTCAGCGGCGTGACGCCGCGATTGTCGATCGCATAGCTGGTTGCGATCGCGCCGCATTGGCGGAGGTTGCTCAAACAAAACGTGGTGTACGCCGATTCGCGCACCTTGTACGCCACCGGCAACAACAACGCGATCAGCACCGAAATGATGGCCACCACTACCAGCAGTTCGATCAGCGTAAAGCCGGAGATTGGTCGCTTGTTTGAATGCATTTCCGCCCGGGATACCACTCAATTCTACCACGTCGCGGTGATTTGGCGATTAAATGTATAACACCGCGAATTTTGGGGCATTTGTGTATAGGGACGGTATCGACGCAGAAAGGCCCAAGGGTGCAACTCTATCGGCCATGACATCATCGAATGGAGCCTGAGTGCTAGCCGAAAATGTTCTGCATCCGCACCCCGCCGAGTGGATTTCTTGCGTAGATCAGGATGTTCGCCAGCAGTTGAAACACGCCTTCACGCGCGTGGCGATCGTTTAATTGCCATGCTTTGCCCGGGTCGCCGTCGGGAATCAGGAGCATCAGTTCGCGATCGCCGTCTGAAAGGCCCTGTAGTGGCGGAATGTTTTTCATCATCCGGGCCGCGAAAATCTGTTTGGTGTAAATCGGATGATTGGCGGGGAGGTTTCGAAACGCGAGGTTTGGAAACAGGCTCGCGCCGAGTGTCGCGAAGCTTTTTGCAAACGCGGGATCGGAGCAGTCGGCGTGTCCCAGCACCAGTCCGCCGCGATCGATGAATGCTTTGAGCTTGGCCTGCTCGTCGGGCGTAAACTGCAACGGCCCGCTGCCGGCGATGTAGAGGACTGGTGCTGCGTTGGCCCCGCTGATGGTGGAGAAATCGACGACCGACCAGTTCAGCGGGCGTTCCGCCTGGCGCGACAGATACTCCACTGCGTTCGCCACGTCGCTCGGGCGTTGATTCCAACGCCCCGTCTGATCGCCGGTCTTGTATCGTAATTTGCTGATCATTATCGGCGCCCGCCCGCGGATGAGGAACAGGATGCCCAACGCCGTATTTGAGATCGGGCGGTACGACTCGTTCCACGATCCGTCGGCGGCCTGTGAATCGATCAGCAGGCGCGCCCCTCGCTCGTACCAATCGCACCCGCCGAAGGTTCGCAACCCGGTGGCGGTGCCGGCCTGGGCGACGGTGAACAGGTCGCCCGGCGACACGTTTCGCGAGCGCCAGTCGCCGGGGAGGTGTTGGTCCAGCCATCCGATGCCGCGGTCGATCGCCGAGTCGCTCGGATTACCCCGGCAAAAAAGGCCATCCGTGGCGTGCAGGTAACGTCGGGTCAAACTTAGCGACGCCACTCCCGAGGAGGTCATGTTCACGCTTTCCTCGTATCGGACTTTGGGTGTGACGAGGAAAGCCCAACCGTCACCCGGGCGCTGTTCTTTCTTCCAATGAGCCTCGGCGGCGGCAAATGCGCTGTCGGGAATTTCCACGCCGGCTTGTTCGACCGCACTCAGGCCGAGCAGGCCAAGGTAGCTGGCGCTGTTATCGTAATCGTTGCCATTGATCGTCTCGCTCCATCGGCCCTGATAAATGCCGTTGCGGCGCATGCCATTCATGAGCAGAGAGGCGTCGCGCACGATTGCCTTGCGTGCGGCTGCGTCCGTTGCTCCGAGGTAGCTCCAGATCTGCGCCTTAAACGCCAGTGCATATGTTCCCTCCATTTGCGATTGCTTCAGCCAGTCGATCGCCCGCTTCAGTTCCGCACTGCTGCGACTTTCGCCCGCGAAAAGCAGGGCGTACGTCGCAACGGCGGTGTCCGTGCCCCAATGCGGGTCATTGCCTGACTGCGGTAGATCCCATCGTCCGTCGCCTTGTTTTGCATAGAGATAGGCGATCGCCTTTTGGATGGCCGCGTCGACTTGCTCGGGTGTTACGCGCTCGACGGACGGGAGTGCGGGTTTGGTGGTGGCGGCTGGCTGAACCGCAATTGACTTGGGACGGCACGCAATGCCCGAGGCGAATACGATCAGCACCAAGGGCAACAGGATTCGAACAGGTAACGCGCCAAGTCGATTGCTCACCACGCCTCCCCGGAACGATTGTCACGCAATCGTATCGCGCGCCATATCAACAAGAAACCCACGGATGGTGATCCGTGGGTTTCTCGGTTGATAGTCGTTTAGATCGCGGAGGCTTATTTGAAACCCTTACGCCGCTGCCGGCTGTACCGGGCCAGCGAGTCTTCGATGATCGGGTACGCCATCTTCGCCGGTTGGATTTCGTCGACTTCAACCGCTTTTCCTTCGAGCTGTTTGTAGTCCTGGAAGAAGCGGCGGAGCATCGTCAGCCGGTGCACCGGCATTTCGGCGGCTTCGCGGTAGCTGTTGAATTCCGGATCGTCCGTCGCGACGGCGATGATTTTGTGGTCCTTTTTGCCGCCGTCGATCATGACCATCAGGCCGATCGTGCGGGCGTGGATGAGCGTGAGCGGAACCACCGTTTCCTGGCAAAGCACGAGCACGTCGAGGGGATCGTCGTCTTCAGCCAGCGTCTGCGGAATGAACCCGTAGTTGGCCGGGTAGTAGACGGCGGAGTAGAGCACGCGATCGAGCTTGATCAGGCCCGATTCCTTGTCGAGTTCGTACTTCACGCTCGAGCCGAAGGGGATTTCGACAATGGTCTGAAATTCAGACGGAATATCTTCGCCGGGAGTTACGTCGTGCCACGGATGGATCATGTCGTATCGCTTTCTTGGGGTTTCTGTGAATGTGACTCAACTATAACCGCGCCATGGAGAAAAGCGAAAAACAACCCGCAAAAGTCCGATAAAGTGCGGGTTTGGGCGGTTCGAGAACTGCAGAGCGGCTTCATCCGGAGAGGAACGGACTGCAGTTCAAAAGTGACACGCGCAAAACGTGAAATTCAAAAAATTTATCGCGGTTATTCGCAGGCCGTGCGGGATTTCTACGCGGCGGTGCGCGCCAGCAGCGCGGCCGGCGCACCGCCGTGGTTACTTATAGATGAGGGTCATTGCGCCCTTATCGATCGCTGCACGCTGTTTTGGTGTGGCGGTCGCTCTTTGACAAGTGAATAGCAGAATGGGTGTACCCAAGTCGTCCCTTTTGCGTACCTAAACGTACGTAGACGTCCCTAAACGTACCTTTCCGCACCTGGGGAAAAGTCGTCAATGCCCGGCCCGGCCAGCGGTTACGTGGCCGGGAGACGGTTCTTGATGATTTTTACGTGCGATCCGCGTTCGCCTTGCGTTCACCCACCACGGCGAGCCAGATGCCCAGCTCGTACAGCAGGCAGAGCGGAATCATCAGCGCGATCGTCGCGGTTACCACGTCGCCCGGCGTGATGGCGGCGGCGAGGATGGCCATGAAGAAGTAGACGTACTTGCGGAACGCGCGCAGCGTGTCGATCGGCACGATGCCCACGCGGGCCAGCGCCATCACCACCAGCGGCATTTGGAAGCTCACGCCGAACGTCAGCAGCATGCCGACGACAAGGTCGATGTATTCCGGCAGGTTGTACTCGGTGGCGATGAGGTTCTCGGCGCTGAAGGAGATGATCTTGATCTGGCCGTTGATGAAGAACTTTGCCCGGCCTTGCGTGGTGTCGAACCAGATCTGCCCCTCGGTTGGATGCGAAGGATTTCCGGCGATGCGGTCGATCGCACTGGGCTTGGTGGTGGACGCGACGGTCTCAACCAGGGGCGCATGCTGGGCCGGCAAGGGCACGCTGGTGGTGAACGAGACGAAAAACTCCAGCGTCCACGGCAGCACTAAAAAATAGACGAACAGCATCCCCATCACGAGCAGCCCGATGCTGAGCGGCACGAACCTGGTGATGTACTTTCGCTCGTGTGGATACAGCCCGGCGGCGACGAATTGCCAGATCTGGTAGAGGATCCACGGGGCGGCCACGGCGCAGGCGCTGATCAGGCTGATCTCGACGTACGACATGAACACGTCGGGCACTTCGTCGCTGTGCAGTTGCGGCGACAGGTCGTACTTCTGCAGCGTGTGAACGAGCGGGGCGCAGAACACGCTCATCACATCGCGCCCGAACCAGAGAAACACGCCGGCAACGAGGAGGAAGCCGAGCAACGCAAGAATCAGCCGACGGCGGAGCTCTTCGAGGTGCTCGCCGATGGACATGCGGTACGCGTCGGGATCGAACAGGCCGGAGTCGGATTGTGATGCGGCGTCGGCCATGGGGGCAAGTCAGCTTATACCACGAGAATGGGGCAAGGAGGAGTTGGCTCCTGCTTGCCCCATGCGCGGTCCGTCAATGAGTTGCGTTTTAGACTTCGAGCATCAGTCGCGTCGGGTCTTCGAGCAGTTCCTTCACGCGGACGAGGAAGCTGACCGATTCCTTGCCGTCGACGATACGGTGATCGTAGCTGAGCGCGATGTACATCATCGGGCGGATCTTGATCTCGTCGCCCACGGCCATCGGGCGCTTCTGGATCGTGTGCATGCCCAGGATGCCGCTCTGCGGCGGGTTGAGAATCGGCGTGCTAAGGAGCGATCCGAAGACGCCGCCGTTGGTGATGGTGAACGTTCCGCCGGAGAGTTCGCTCAATCCGAGCTTGCCGTCGCGGGCGGCCAAGGCGAGGCGCTTGATCTCGCTCTCGATCTTGGCGAACGAGAGGGTTTCGGCGTTGCGCATCACCGGCACGGCCAGGCCGCGATCGGTGCTGACGGCGATGCCGAGGTTCACGTGCTCGTTATAGACGACGTCGGAGCCGTCGATTTCGGCGTTGATGCGGGGGAATTCCTTCAGGCCGAGCGCGACCGCGCGGCTGAAGAAGCTCATGAAGCCGAGGCCAATGCCGTGGGTCTTTTCGAACTTCTCTTTCAGGCGGCTGCGGATGGCCATCACTTCAGTCAGGTCGACTTCGTTGAAGGTGGTGAGGATGGCGGCGGTTTGCTGGGCCTGCACCAGCGTTTGGGCAATGCGGAGGCGCATCTTGCTCATCGGCACGCGCTTCTTGCCGTTCTCGTCAAAGCCGGTCATCGCACCGGCGGCCGCGACGGCGGGGGCGCTGGCGGGAGCCTTCGACGGCGCGGACGGCAGCGGCTGATTCGTGCCGGCGCTGGGGGCCGGGGCGCCGTTGCTTTTGGCGGGTTCGGAATACGTTTCGGCGTCTTCCTTGGTGATCCGTCCGCCGGGGCCGGTGCCTTTGATCTTGCTCGCGTCGATGCCCGCCTCGGCGACCACGCGACGGACGGCGGGGGAGAGGTCTTCGGGTTTGCTGCTCGACGCTGCAGCAGGCTTCGATTCGGTTTTGGTCGACGATGTCGGCCCCGCTGAAGCGGGGCCCGCCGACGAAGATTGGGCTGCAGCAATCGCTGGCGCCTTCACGGGCGTGGCGCCCGCGGGACCATCATCGACCCGCGCAATGGTCTCGCCCACGTGCACCGTGTCGCCCGCGTTCTTCGCGTGCCGCAACACGCCCGCAGCCGGCGAGGGGAGATCGACGTTGGCTTTGTCGGTTTCGAGCTCGCAGATCGGTTCGTCGGTCGCCACGACGTCGCCGTCGTTTTTGAGCCAGCGGAGGAGGACGGCTTCAGTGACGGATTCGCCCATTCCGGGCACGGTTACGTTGGTGGGCATTTGTGTGATTGCGGATTGCAGATTTCGGATTGCGGATTGAGAGTGGGCAACGTGCCCGTTTCAATCCGCAATCCGCAATCCGCAATTCGAAATTCCTTAGTCTTTGTTTTGCTTCGGCGATGATACCGTCGCGGGCTGTTTTGGCGAAGAGTCGGCAGCGGCAGCAGGGGCGGCGGCTTTTTCTTCGGCCTTCACGACGGCGACGGCGGCTTCATCCTTTTTTGGCGGGATGTCCAACGCATGCGCAATAATCTCCGCTTCTTCGATCACGTGAATCTTGCTCGAACCCGTCGCCGGGCTCGCCGATTCTTCGCGGCCGTAGTAGCTGAGCACCGCGGTGTCACGCAGCAGTTCACGCAGCCGCGGGGCGATGAAGCTCCACGCGCCTCGGTTGGCCGACTCTTCCTGCACCCAGGCGATTTCGCTGGCCTTGCTGTACTTGCTGAGGATCGCCTGGATTTCTTTCTTCGGGTACGGGTAAAGCTGCTCGACACGGACGATCGCGGTGTCTTTGATCCCTTCCTTTTCCCGCGCCTGGGCGAGCAGGAAGTAGATCTTGCCGCTGCAGAAGAGCACGCGCTTCACGGTCTCGCGGTTCGGCTGGGCCGGGTCGTCCATCACCAATTGGAATTCTCCTTCGGTGAGTTCCGAAAGCTGCGACGCGCTGCCCGGCAGGCCGCTGCGGAGCAGGACCTTGGGCATCATCATGATCAGCGGCTTGCGGAACTTGCGAACCTGCTGGCGGCGCAGCACGTGGAAGTACTGGCTGGGCATCGACGGGTAGCACACCTGCATGTTGTTCTCGGCGCACAGCGACAGCCAGCGTTCGAGGTACGCGTTGGAGTGCTCGGGGCCGGCACCTTCGTAGCCGTGCGGGAGCAGCATCACGAGGCCGCACATCTTGCCCCACTTGCTCTCGGCGGCGGCGAGGAACTGGTCGATGACGGCTTGGGCGCCGTTAACGAAGTCGCCGAACTGCGCTTCCCACATCACCAGGTTCCGCGGGTCGGCCGAGCTGAAGCCGTATTCAAACCCGAGCACGGCCAGCTCCGACAGCATCGTGTTCACGATGATGATCGGGGCCTGCGTGGGGGTAATGTTGGAGAGCGGGTAGTACTTGCTGCCGTTGTTGTAGTCATGCAGGCAGGCGTGGCGGTGGCCGAACGTGCCACGCTGCACGTCCTGGCCGACGAAGCGGATGGGCGTGCCTTCTACGAGCAGGCTGCCGAGCGCCATCATTTCAGCACCGGCCCAGTCGATAGGGGCTTTGCCTGCGCCCATGTCGGCGCGAGCCTGCATGGTCTTCACGAGCTTCGGATGCGGCGTGAACCCGGCGGGCAGTTCCACCACGCGCTCCGCGACGGCCTTAAGCGTTTCGGCGGGGACGGCGGTCTTGGCGGACCAGTCGGCGCCGGCGCGGTTCATTCCCTTCCACACGCCGCCGAGCATCTTGAGTGCCTGCCGCGGGCGGGCTTCCTTGGCAATGACGAGCGCCTTTTCCATACGATCTTTGGCCTTGGCCTTCATCGCTTCGAACTCGTCCTGCGTCAGCACCTTGTCGTCGATCAGGCGCTTGGCGTACATCTCGCGGATGCGCTCGTGCTTGTCGATTTCCTTGTACATCAGCGGCTGCGTGAACGACGGCTCGTCGGCCTCGTTGTGGCCGTTGCGACGGTAACCCCACATATCGATCATCACGTCGCAGTGGAATTGCTGACGGAATGCAACCGCCAGTCGGCCCGCGTGCACGCAGGCTTCGGGGTCGTCGCCGTTCACGTGGAAAATCGGCGCCTGAATCATCTTGATCACGTCCGTCGGGTACGGCGTGAAGCGACCTTGCTTCGGCATCGTCGTGAAGCCGATCTGGTTGTTGATGATAATGTGGATCGTTCCACCGGTGCGCCAGTACGGCATTTCCGACAGCGCCAGCGTTTCCTGCACAATGCCCTGGCCGCAAATGCTCGCGTCGCCGTGGATGAGGATCGGGCAGACCTTCGTGCGGACGGTGTCGTTGCGGTGGTACTGCTTGGCGCGAACGATGCCTTCAACGACCGGGTTTACGAGTTCGAGGTGGCTCGGGTTGAAGCTCAAAGCGAGGTGAATGCCCTTGCCGCTGGCGGTGGTGCGGTCCTGGCTGTAGCCGAGGTGGTACTTCACGTCGCCGTCGCCTTCATCGTCGGCGTCGCGCTGAATCGTGCCGAGGAACTCGGCCATGATCTGCTCGTACGGCTTGTTCAGCACGTGGGCGAGGGTGTTCAGTCGCCCGCGGTGGGCCATGCCGACCACGGCTTCTTCCATGCCCAGCACGGCGCCGTCGTCAACGATGGTGTTCATCAGCGGGATGAACGACTCGGCGCCTTCAAGGCCGAACCGCTTGGCGCCCACGAACTTGGTCGCGAGGAATTCTTCAAAGCCCTGGGCCGCGCACAGTTGGTAGAGGATGTCTTTGCGTTCCTGTGGGGAAAACGCGGGCTTGTTAAGGATCGGCTCCATGCGGGCGGTGAGCCAGTCGCGCTGGGCCTTGTCGGAGATATCCTGGAATTCAACGCCGAGCGATTGGCAGTAGGTGGCGCGGAGTTTTTCGATGAGGTCGCGGAGCGTGCCGTCGGTTGGCCCGAGGAAATTGCCCTGGCCGACCTTGCGATTCAGGTCGTCGATCGACATGCCGAACTGCGAGAGATCGAGCAACGGGTGGTTAGGGCGGTCGTGGCCGAGCGGGTCGATCTTGGCGATGTAGTGACCGAGTTCACGGTAGGAGTGGACCAGGTTGTAAACGCCGACGTGGGCGAGTTCGCCTTCCTCGGTCGCTTCGCGAGCGGGGCCGTCGGACTTGGAGTAGCCCGTATCGAAGCCGGCGAAGAACGCCTGCCACTTGTCGTCTACTGATCGGGGGTCTTTTTTATATTGCTCGTACTGGCGTTCGATGTAGTCCGCGTTGGCACGATTAACGAAGTCAAAAAAGGCCATGATGAAGCCACTCCCTAATCTCAGTGTCGGAGGGACAAGCATCGTGATCGGCGATTGAAAATCAAGCGTCGATCATGATGCGGCCCGCCGGCGATGGCGTCGAAAACTCGTGGGCGTTGAATCCCAGAATGAATCAAACCGTAGCACCGTTGATTTTATTCTTACTAACGACGCACTCTACAGTTACGCCGCCGGGCTGAAGCGTATTTTGGTGCGGCCGGGCGGCGTATCGGACGACTACCTTATTATCGATTCTATCCAACCAAAAGGTGAAAGGTACTGGACCGGATTTTTCAGCAATTTGACGCGAAGAGAGCAAAACCGAAGCAAGACTTTTTTCAGCTTTGGCAGAAGGATCCTTATTGGCAGTCTATAATAACGGTTGTGGTCGTTAGAACTATAAAGGCCTGTGGATCGGCGGCAATCTCTTCCCCCCTCTTCGGTAAATACCTGATACCGCCAAACAGGCAGAAATGCAGAATCCGGCTCACGTTGGTTGAGTTGGTGGCGCAGCGCCATCACACCAGAAAGGTTTTAATTGAGCTCCGTCGCTCTTGGAAAGGATTCTTTATGCCAGGCAACACAAGCACACGCGGGTTCGCATCGATGAACCTCGAAAAGCAACGGGAGATTGCTCGTAAAGGGGGTAAGGCGGCCCATGAGAAGGGGACGGCTCACGAATTTACGACCGATGAAGCCCGGGCGGCCGGTCGCAAGGGCGGCGAGCGCGTCAGTGCCAATCGAGCACACATGGCCGAGATCGGTCGGCTGGGCGGGAAACGCTCTGCCGTACGGCGGTCGCGGAATAACGGCGATCAGTCGACTAGCCCCGAGGCGCCGGCGATGGAAAATAAGCCGCAGGGTTAAGCCCGCTACGTTGGAAACAAAAACGGCCCGCTTCCATGCATGTTCATCCATGCATGGAAGCGGGCCGCATCGTTGACCGGTGGTTGTGATTTCTCCTATTGCGAGTCTGGCTCAGTTGGCTGAGTCGGCTCGCAGCCCGGCCAGTTGCTTCTGCGCGAAAGGCGACAATTCCTGGGCCCGGCTCGTGACCGTATCGATATAGCGGAGCATTTCGGCGGCTTTCACCTTCTGGCCAGACTTGTGCAGCGCCTGCGCCTTACCCACCATCGAATCCGTCAGATCCGGCTGAAGAACCAATGCCTTATCGAAATCCTTTAGCGCTTCATCGAACTTGCCCAGCCGGAGATAGATCTGGCCGCGGGTGTCGTAGTACGGAGCGGCTTTTGGTGCGGCGGCGACCGCCTTGGTCGCAAGGCCGAGTGCCTCGTCGAGTGATTGATCCTGCGAAAGCAGCAGGAACGCCAGTGCGTTGGCGGAGTAGGTCGTGTCGCCGCGCAGGATGGCCTGGCGGAACGCGTCGGCGGCGCCGGTCAGATCATTGGCGCGTCGAAGCCCTTCGCCCAGCCGAGCCCACATCAGCGGATCGACGTCGTTCTTCTCTGCCATCGCTTTCAGCAGCTTGTTGGATTTGTTGAACGAGGGCACGTCATTGTACCGCTCGCCCACCATCGCCCACGCGTGGGCCAGTTGCGATTGGTCGTCGAACGAGTTCGCGTCGAGCATCGGTTCTACCTGCGCAACCCACGCGGTACCTGCCGCGAGGTTGGGTCCGACGTCACCCGCCAGCGCCAGCCACAGCCGGCGTACCGCGCCGTGCTTGTGAGCCGCGTCGACCAGCACCGCCGACGCCTCGGCCGTGCGACCTTCCTGGAGCAGCGCTTTGCAGTACGGCCAAAGCACGCCCATCGAGTTGATCGGGTCCTGCTTCGCCGCCGCCACGTACGGCTGCAGCGTTGTGATTGCCTGGCGGTACTGGCCCAGCCCCACCAGCGCTTCGCCGGCGGCGATGTCTGTCGGAGCCGGGTTTTCAATCGACCGTGCACGCCATTGCTGGATGACGGTCATCTCGGCGTTCCATTCCCCGCGGGCGGCGTACACCGTGCAGAGCAACTGCAGCGGCGCGATGTCATTCGGAAACGCGCTGACGGCCACCACTGACGCCTCGCGGGCTTTGTCGAGTTGGCCGGCATCGAGATACGCCTGCACGAGGCGCTGCGTGACCGGCCAGCTCTTGGGATATTTATCGCTGACGGCCTTATAGCGCGTAACGCGCTGCGAGGCGCTTTCCTTCTGCGCCGCAGCCGTTGCGTCCAGCAATTCCTGGACGGCGGTGTTGAGCGGATCGCGGGAAAGCGTCGCCAATTCCATGTTGACGTTGACATCCTTCGGCAGCGCCGCGGCGGTGTCAGCGACCTTCGCCAGCGCGGTGAGCTCGGCGTCGTCCTTGGCGACCTGCAGTCCCCGCGTGGCGGCGGCCTTAGCTTCGGCGAAGCGGTGCTGACGAATTTCAAACGCAGCCAAGGCACGCGCCGTGCGGGCGCCCGGTGCAGCCGCGGCGGCGGATGCGTAGAGCGGACGGGCAACGTCCGGCGTCTGGTACTGCTCGGCCAGTTGTGCCCGGATCAGATCTGCTGCGCCGGGGGCGGGCGTATCACTCGCTTCTTTCAGGCGGTCGAGCACCCATTTGGCGATCTCGACTTTGCCGCGCGAGAAGTAATAGTCTGCCGTGGCGGCAATTGCATCAGACGAAATCGGGTTGGCGTTGCAGAGTTTGCCATACAGCACGGCCGCTTCGTCGAGCTTGCCCGAGCGGCGATAAAACTCTGCAAGCTGTGCGTCGCGCGTCGAATCGGCGGGCGAAGCCTGCAGAACCTGGATCGCCTGAGTGAGCTGCCCTTGATCGGCCATCATCCGAGCGACGTGCCGGATGCCCGACGGCGAAAGCTGTCCGCTGCCGGCGACTTTTTCCAGAAACGCGTGGCCTTCAACGGCCTTGCCGTTGTCGAGCAGGAGCTGCGCGAGCGCCAGCGCGATCTGCGGATCAGAAGGCCGCAACTGGGCGGCGTACTTCAACTGTTCGATAGCGGCCGTCGAGGCGTTCGTGCGAACCAGCGTGGTCGCAAGCAGCAGTCGCGGCTCGACCAGATCGGGATTCTGGCGGATCAAATCGTTCAGCGTCGTCACGGCTTCGGCGCGATCGCGATCGGTCGCCGGGCCGCTCAGCAGGTACTTGGCACGTTCAACGCGCCAGTTGATTCCTTCTTCGAGCGTCAGCACCTTTACGCGATCGATCGTCGTGTTCCACAACGCGCGCTCAGCGAGACGCGTGTCAGATTTAAGGAAGGCCGACTGCACGCGCAGGTCGTTCGGAAATTGATCGAGCGCGTTCTTCCACGCAGATGCTGCGGTAGGGTCCTTGGCGGCATCAAGGTACTGCGCGGTGGTGATCTGCCATGCGGCGTCGGTGGTGACGGTGGAAGTCTTGATGAGTTGCAGGCCCTCGCTGGCCTTGCCTTGTGCGAGCAGTGTCTTGGCTCGCGCCATCGCCAGCTCCGGCGACTTGTTGCCTGCCTTAATCATTGCGTCGTAGATCGCCTGCTCCTGATCGAGCTTGAGCTCGGCGCTTACCGCGGCGAGGCGCAGCAGCGTGTCGTCGGGCACGGCCGGGTTAGCGGTGAGGGCGGCCTGGATGGTAGCGATCGCCTTGGGCCGCTGGTTGAGCTGCGTCAGCAGCGCTACGTATCGAGGCAGTGTTTGCGGTTCGTTGGGCTGATCCTTCTGGATCAGCGAGACGATGTCGAACAACTGGCTGGCGGAAAGGGCTCGCGGGTCGTCGTTGCTCAGCGCGAACAGCGCCATCGCGCCGCTCACGCGGGTCTGGATCGACTTGGGCGCCCGGTCGGCGGCCAGCAGCGATTCCTCGAGCGCCTCGCGGCCGCGGCCGGTGAGGACCATCGTCTTGACCTGCCGGATGTGCGGCTCGGCCCACGCCGGCGCCAAGCCCGCGGCAATTCGCCAGGATTTGATCGCCAACTCGTCTTCACCAAGCTTCTCGTACGCCTCGCCCAGCCACAGCCGGATGACCGCGTTGTCGCGGTCGCGATTGGAGGCATTGAGCAGTTTCTGTACGGCATCGCGCGGCTCGGGCGCGGGAACGGCGTAATGCGCCGGAAGCGCCACGGACCACGCGAACGCTTCGTCGTCGATCGTGCGGGCGCCCAGCGTCTTCACTACCGCCACCGCTTCGGCAGAACGATTCTGCTCGAGCAGGGCAATCGCCTTCATCGCAAGCAGGTTGGCGTCAGCCTTGGTGTCGTCTGCGCGAACCGGTTCAAGCCGCTTGGCCATCTCGGTGATCTGGCCGTTCTGCCACTGGCGTTCGACGAGCATCTTGAGCACGGCCGGGTCGTTCAGGTCGACGACGGCGCGGTCGAGCACCTGTTGCGACAGTTCGAAGAAGCGGCCGTTGTCGAGCAACTGCACGGCGAGTTTCACGAATCCGACGTCAGGCGCTTTGCGGTTGATCGCGGTAAGCAGGTACTTGTGGGCGGTTTCAAACTGGTTGTCATGGCTGTACGCGAACGCGAGCAGCATTTCGAACCGCGGATCGTCCGGGTGAGCGGCCAGGTCTTTCTTGGCGCGATCGATCAACTCCGCCGACGGTCGCTTTACGGCTGCGAGCAGCTTGTAGGTAAGCCACTGTGAATCGAGGTCGAACGGATTGAGCTCATTGATCTTCTGCGAGATCGCGAGCGCTTCGGCGTATTTCTGCTGCGAAGTGAGCGCGTTGACCTTGGCCTTCAAGGCGGGCTGATCATTCGGCGCGACGCGGAGAATGTCGTCCGACAGCGCCATCGTCTCGGGGATGCGGTTATTCACGCGCGAGTAGATCTCAAGCAGCTTGTGCTGCCCTTCAAGATCGCCGCGGCGGAGATCCAGAAAGTTGTTGAGCAGTTCGATCGCCTGCCCGAGGTGCTGGCCGTTGGGCAGCGCCACCTGGCTACGCGATACAGCCATTGCGAAGATCGCCTCGGCGTCGTCCTTATGTTCGCCGGCGCCAACGTAGTCGCTGAGCAGCGACAGTGCCTGGTCGTAGCGCCCGTCCTTGTACGCGGCCATGCCGTCCACGCGCTCTTGCTGCAGTTTGGCGGCGAGCTGGCCGCGACGGATCGCGACGAACCCGACGAGGGCGCCACCGGTGACGGCCGTGATGGTGAAAAGAATCAATAGACGGCGTTTAGTAGTGGGTCGCATGGTGGCTTTTTAAGGTGTCGTGGGTGGGGCGTTGATTGCTGCCAAAGATCGATGGACCGTTCCAACAGTCCGACAATCAACAACGCTCCACCGGCTATTATCTATGATCGGCTAAGTTTGCTGAAGATTTCGGCGTAGGTTTTCCAAATAATCTTGATGTCGAGCCAGAAGGTGCGGGTTTCAACGTACTCGATGTCGTACTTGATCCACTCCTGGAAGTCGGTTCCTGCACGGCGGGTGCGTTTTACCTGCCAAAGACCGGTAATACCGGGGCGTACGCTCAGGCGAGCCTCACGCCACGCGGGGCAGAACTGGTTTTCCTTGTAGGGGCTCGGGCGCGGGCCGACCATCGACATGTCGCCGACGAGAACATTCCAGAACTGGGGAAATTCGTCGAAATTAATTTTCCGCAATAACCTGCCAGTTTTGGTCAGGCGCGGGTCGTTTTCCATGAAGAACTGCGGGCCGTCCGCCTGGTTCAGTTTCGCAAGCTCGGCCTTCATCTTTTCCGCGTCTCTGCGCATTGAGCGGAACTTCCAGCACGGAAATTCGCGCCCGCCGATGGTTTCGCGCATGTGGCCGAAGAAGAACGGGCGGCCGTCTTCGATGTAGATCGCCAGCATGATGAACGGGTATAGCGGCAGCGTGAACATCAGCCCGGCGATCGCACAGACGATGTCGAACGCGCGCTTGCAGAATCGGTAGACGAACCCGGCCTCGCGTGGCAGCGGCTCAAGCGGCGGGGCGGTGGGGACGATTTCCTGCCACTGAATGTCTTCGGTCGCCACGGCAACGGTCGGATCGTCCCACATCACGCTCGGGCCGACGACGGTGGTGTTCGGGGCGACGGTGCGTCCGGCGCCGACCCACACGGGGCCGACGAATCGGGCGGACGAGTCGATGTTCGATTGGGGATCGCGCCACGCATCGGCGCTGATCTTGGCGGCCCGGGCTACTGTGCTGTCAGGGCGTTTCCACTTGGAAACCAGCTCGCGGACGCAGTCGGCCACGTCGCGGTCTTCAAAGCGGTTGAAGACGGTGCCTTCAAGGCTAAGCGTGGTGCGGTCGCTCTTGCGGGTGAACTTTTTGATGCGTTTCCATGCGGTGCGCGGGTCGCGGGCGCTTTGCCAGAGCTGGGCGACGTCGTCGTCGGTCGTCAGCACCACGCGGGCGAGCTGCTCGGGGGTGTCGTATACCCGCTGGAAGCGGACGAACTTGCCGTCGGCGTCGGTCATCACCCATTCACGGTAGCCGCGTTCGCGGGCGTCGTGAATGCGGATGAACACCAGGTGCGGCTGCACCCAGTTGAGCGTGTCGATCAGCTTGTGCAGCGAAAACAGCGGCAGCGACGACGGATCGGTCAGCAGGTAAAGCTCGGCGTGTTTGACGATTTCAGATCGCTCGCCCTGCCGCACGACTTGGACGCCATGAGCGGCCCAGTAGCGGGTGAAGAGCTGGATCGGGTCGAGCCCCCAGAGCGTGCGCGACTGCGGCGCGTCGGCCGTTTGCGGCACGGGCGTTTGGGTCGATCGAGGTTCGGTCTGAATTTGCGTCATCTCATCCATGAATTACGACAACACCCGATGCACGGATGATTCGCGTCTGTCCGTCAGAGGCCACTAGGACTTTCTGACGGAACGTTTCGCGGGATTGGTTTATTCGTAGGGCAGGCTATTGCCTGCCGTTCCGACCGACCCGCGGCAGGCAATAGCCTGCCCTACATTCTAGTGGCCCTGCAAATCCCCTCGCCCGGTTTCCCGTGCGAGGGGATGAATGAATTTACTTTTCGCCCTTGTGGGTCGACTGCACCGCGCGGCCGAGCGGGCCGTAACGGTTGGCGGCGTCGACCGTGCCGATCAGGCCGACCGAACGCATCGACACGTTGCTGAGCGAGCGTTCGAAGTCGCGGGCCTGAGCGCGGTTGAAGACCACGCCGGCGACCTTGGCTCCGATGCTCATCAG